>Ga0115002_10004753_pt1 | contig 16289 bp, 18 predicted proteins | sample ArcticOcean_MG_C_8_FD_89576 | JGI IMG/M metagenome (GOLD analysis project Ga0115002, IMG submission 89576) | Marine microbial communities from western Arctic Ocean - ArcticOcean_MG_CB11_86 | ecosystem: Environmental > Aquatic > Marine > Oceanic | place: Arctic Ocean: Canada Basin | collected... | reverse complement strand
GAATAGACGGTACGAACCGTATATCGGGCAGCTGCCGCCTAACGAGTGCATTGACTGGAACGCCAGCAGCTACGCTGGATGTCGTCCAGTCATACAGTGGTGTCAGGCGGATATCGCTCAGTAGCCTGAAAGACGGCGTGGTCGAGTCACGGCAAATCACTCACGCATTACCAATGCTTCTCCTTGCAACCACAAGCTACGGAACCTTGGCAGCAAACGCATTCGGCGCTTTTAAGCTCGCCTTTGTTTGGTTTTCTCGCAGCGGAACTAGCGGCCCGGCACCGGGGGCCTTTCCATCGCTGGCACCGGGGGTGCTAGACCAGCCGTGACGCTCAAGGATCCGGTTGGAGCGAGTTTCATTGGTTCTGACAACCACTGCCAGTCATCGCTCTCCGCCATTGCGGTGCCGGATCTGGACAATCGCACGACGACCTCGAACTCGTCGGCAGACGACAGATTCCGCTCGCCGCTCATGCTCACAAGATCATCCATCGTAACGGTAAATGGCACCATCAACGCCGGGCGCCTTACCACGGCGTAAGGCATGCCACCGCCGAGCGGTCGCACTATAACGAAAATCGTCGCGGTGTTGGGCAATGGGTGATTTGCCGTCACCTCAACCTCTACGCCGCGCGGCGCAGGATCTAGAAATTCCCGAGCCTGCCGCAGGGCTGCCGCTAGCGCCGCCTGGCGTGATAAATCACGCGAACCTTGCATCGCTCGATTCAAATAGCCAATGGCCTCGGCTGATGCGCCCTGGGCAGACGCATCGAAGGCAAGAATTTCGAGGACCCCGGAATTGCTTGGATCCTCGGCTAGAATTTCTTGCGCGAGCTTCACGCTTACATCGTCCATTTGACCTTGCGCTGCGAGGTACCTTGCTTGCAGCCAATACACTTGTACCGTCAGGTCCTGCTCAACCAAATGGTGAGTCGACGCAAACGCTTGGGCGGCCTGCTGATACCCACCCAACTTCAGGTAGGTATGGCCTAACAGGTACCAACTCTTCGCGTCATCGGGCTCGTCTTGCACACGTTGGGCAAGACGTTGTGACCAGTTCTCGATCAATGCGCGATGGGTGTCGGGCGACATCATCATGATGTCCTCGGCGCCAACCACATCGAGTTGACCTACATCTGCCGATGTCCAATATACGGCATATCCCATCACAAGGGTTGCAAACGCTATGGCGAACATCAGCGCTTTAGCGGGTTCCCTAGGGTGCGTGGACGAAGCGCCATCTTGGCGTGAAGCGCCATCTTGGCCAGACACGGAATCTTGATCCCGGTGAGACACCAACTCGCTTTCCACCAGCAATACCGCACCGAGTTCATCTTGCATGACGCGCCGCACTTCAGGGTCGTGGGGCTCGTGCTCGAGTTCGTCAACGCGATCGCGGTACAGATCGCGCATAAATTGATCGTGTTCTACCGTTGTCCGGCGTCGGCTTAGAAGCGGCCAAAGTGCGAACAAGCTGGCTATCACGCCCAAGCCTAGCGCGGCAAGGTAAAGCATCAATCGCGTTCGAGGAGCGTTTGCAAACGCTCTCGATCTTCCTCATTCAACGCGGTGTCGGTAGCCGCGTCCGCGGCCATCCGAGCACCACGCTGCAACCTATAAAGAACAAATAGCCCGATGAACAGAATCGCAAACGGCGCAACCCAAATGAGCCATGTGCGTTCGTTAAATGGCGGTTTGTACAGCACGAAGTCGCCGTACCTCGCCTGCAAATAGCTTTTTACTTCATCGTCGGCAAAATCTTCTTCGACAACCAACCGGTGCACGGTGCGGCGCAAATCTTGGGCAATCGGCGCATCACTCCCCGCGATATTGGTATTGAGGCATTTTGGGCAGCGAAATTCTTCGATCAAGGATTTGTAACGTCGCTGTTGTTCATCGTTGTCGAATTGATAGATGTCAACGGGGCCGTCGGCGAGGACCGAGGCAATCGCAAGCATGAGCGTCGTGAAAATCATAAGTCGCATTAGGTTTCAACCGCCTGGATTCGCACGCCGAGCGCCCGCAACTGCGGGGCGATGTCGTCACGCCAGACCGCTTCATTAATATTGCCGACGCGCTTGTAGACGATGCGACCCTGCGCATCGAGCAAAAAGGTTTCCGGCGCACCATAGACGCCCAAATCAACACCAATGGCACCATCCAGATCCATCAAAACAAGATCATAAGGGTCGCCAAAGTCGGCCAACCAACGCAACGCCTTGTCACGTTCATCCTTGTAGTTGAGCCCAATCAAGACGACGTCGGACTGCTCGGCAATTTTCATGAGCTGATCATGTTCCGCCTTACACGTCGGACACCAGGTGGCCCATACATTTACCAAGGCTGGTTTGCCGACAATGTCGCGGCTTTGCACAATCCGGTCCGGGTGCGCGAGTTCAGGGGCTGCGAATTCCGGAAAGGGTTCGTCGATCAACGCAGACGGTAACGTGCCGCGGTCCTGCAAGCCCAATCCCAATGCGCCCAGAATCATGACGAGCCCAAAAACGCCTAAGGGAACAAAGAACTTGGAACGATTCACGAAGTCGCCTCTGCTCCGCTCGATCCGAGCGAGCTACCCTCAAGGGACTTATCTTTTGCCGCATTGTTTACCTGCTCTCGCTCACGCAAGCGTCGGTAACGCCGATCGAGCGTGGCGAAGCCCCCGCCTAAGGCCATCAACAACGCGCCTAGCCAGACCCATCTCACCAATGGCTTGAAATGCAACCGTACCGCCCACGCGCCACCTTCTAAGGGTTCACCCAAAGAGATGTAGGTATCCGATAACAGACCCGGATTGATGCTTGCTTCGGTCATCACATTGCCACTGGCGTAGCGACGTTTCTGTGGCCGCAATTCAAATGTCGAGGTGCCATCGGTCGATATGACAAATATGCCTTCTTGGGCGGTGTAGTTCGGTCCCTCGACCGGTATTACGCCCAGGAAAGTAACCTCGGCATAGCCTAAGGTTCGTGTCTCTTGTGGCGCCATACGCACATCTTCTTCCGTCGACAACGTCGCGGTAACCGCAACGCCCATGAGAGAAATCGCAAAGCCCATGTGCGCGACCGTCATACCGATGTATGCCCTTGGCATCGACGCCTTTTTGTTTAGCCGCCGTGCGACGTCATACAAATGTCCCAGAATCACCCACAGTGCTAACGCGATCGCAGCGGCGACGCTCACCATCATCGCGTCGACAATGAACCAGGACCCCAATCCAATGACGAATGCAGCGCCGGCCAGCCAGGTTGCAACCGGTTGCAGATTGTGGCGCCTCGTCTTCTTCCAATTGAGCACCGGTACCAATGCGAGCGCGACTGCCAACGTCATCATCAACGGTACGAAGAACAGATCGAAAAACGGCTTGCCAATTGAATAGTGCTCACCCGTCGTCGCCTCATACCCGATCGGCGCTAAGGTACCCCACATTACGGCGGCGAGCGCCACCACTAATATCAGGTTATTGATGAGTATGAAGAATTCACGACTCAATACGCTGAAGGTCACATCGACCCACTGGTTGGTTGCGCGCATCGCATACAGCGTTAGCGAACCGCCAACCACCAATGCGAGAAACACCAAAATGTACGAGCCGCGCTCCGGGTCTACGGCAAACGCGTGGACAGACGTAAGAACCCCGGAACGAACGATGAAAGCGCCCAACAACGACAACGAAAAGGCCGTAATTGCGAGCAGCAGCGTCCAGCTCCTGAAAGTGCCCCGCTTTTCGGTAACGGCTAGCGAGTGAATCAAAGCAGTGGCTGCCAACCAGGGCATAAACGAGGCATTCTCGACCGGATCCCAGAACCACCACCCGCCCCAGCCAAGTTCGTAATAGGCCCACCAGCTACCCAGCGCAATGCCTACCGTTAGAAATGCCCAGGCCATGTTGGCCCATGTACGCGACCAACGAGCCCATGCCGCGTCGACTTTCTTTTCGAGCATGGCGGCAATCGCAAATGCGAAAGGCACGGATAAACCCACGTAGCCGAGGTACAACAAGGGCGGATGCACGATGAAGCCAAAGTCTTGAAGTTGCGGATTGAGATCGCCACCGTCCGCCGGCGTGAGTGGAATCAATCGTTCGAACGGATTGCTGGTAAACAATGCGAAACATATGAACCCTAAGTTCAAAAGACTCATCACTGCCATAACGTTGCTGAACAGCGAGGCGGGATAGTGTTTCCGGCGACTTGCGAGCACCACCATCCAGGTGCTCATGAAGAGGATCCATAATAGGAATGAACCTTCGTGGCCGCCCCATGCCGCACTCGCCTTGAAATGCCAAGGCAAGATCGTATTCGAGTGATCCGCGACGTAGGCGACACTAAAGTCGTCAGACACAAACGACCAAACCAACGAAGCGAATGCCAGCAATGCGAACACGAACTGTCCGACTGTCAGTGAGACAGTGCTGCCTTGAAGTTGACGATGATCTAGCCGCGCGCCGACGAAACCCGTCAAGCAAGCAGCGAGACTCAAGGTCCCCGCAAATGCGAGACTCAGATGGCCGAGTTCAGGAACCAAAATTGATCTCGCGTTGGCGGTCTTGCCCAGACTCGTCGGCCATTTCCAGCAGTTCCGGCGACATATAGTTTTCGTCGTGTTTGGCCAGCACCTCATGCGCGGCAAATATGCCGTCTGCTGTCAATTGGCCTTCGACAATGATCCCTTGGCCTTCACGAAATAGATCTGGGAGGATTCCGGCATAAGAGACGGAAAACTGTGATCCTGCTCGATCGGACAATACAAAACTAACGTCAAGACTGTCGCTTGCCCGCACCACGCTACCTTCTTCTACCATGCCACCGGCGCGAATTACCCGCCCCGTGGGTGCCTCGCCTGATGCAACCGCGTCGGGCGCATAGAACATATTGATGTTCTCGTCCAACGCGAGCATCAGCGCGGCAGTGGTCCCGCCGACTGCGACCACTAAGAAAAGCGCCAAATACAAACGGCTTTTGCGTTTGCGGTTCACAAAACTTTCTCCGACTTCGTCATGGTTACGTAGCTACCCAGCCTGGCATGACATGTAGTGTGCGAATAGTAGCAGTGATCACTCCTGCGGGCGTACAATCAGTTTGTGTGCAGTTTGTAGGCGTTCGACGCGAGTGTGGTAAAACACGCCTAACGCGTCAGGAACGCGACCAAAGCCACGCTAATATCTAGCAATTTCTGGTAGTATACACACGCTTTTGCTCTAGTCTGAGTCCCAATCAATGCAAAACCTCTCTCCGTACATCGATCGAAACTTCTGCGGATAGGATGTGGATGAAGCGTTTGTAGATCTGACTCGGCATATTCAATGCACAACCTTTGGAGAGTAATACGAATGAAGTTGGCAAGGTGGACTGGAGTCGTCGTGCTCACCACCGCACTCGGTGCGGTAGCGGAAGAATCTTCAATTGTTGAAGAAGAGATCACCGTGATTTCTACGCGCGTGGAGGAATCTATTAAGCTAATTCCTTCCGCGATTAGCGTCATTGAGAAAAATGACATCCAGCGTGGTCGACAACAATTAGGGCTCGACGAATCGCTCAATCGTGTACCCGGCGTGTTTTCGCAAAACCGCTACAACTTCGCCCAAGATCTGCGCATTTCGATTCGTGGTTTCGGCGCGCGCGCAAATTTCGGCATCCGTGGGGTGAAGATCTATGCCGACGGGATTCCATCGACCACCGCTGATGGCCAAAGCGGCGTCGATGACATCAACCTGGGGTCCATCGAGCGCGTCGAGGTTACGCGGGGTCCCAATTCGTCTCTTTATGGCGCCTCATCAGGCGGGGTCATCAACTTAATCAGCGAGTCCGGCCCGGATACCCCGTTCGTCCAAGCATCAGTGACCGGCGGCGAAGACGGCCATCGCAACCTTCAGCTCAAGGCTGGCGGGCAGTGGAATGATGTCAACTACATGATAAACGTGGCGGAACTTGGCTACGACGGCTACCGCGATCACGCACGCGTCGAATCGACCCAGATGAACAGCAAGATTCGCTGGGACATCAACGATCGTTCGGATCTGACGGTTATCTTCAACTACGTCGACTCCCCGCTGGCGGAAGATGCAGGCGGCGTTACGACCGCTCAAATCGCCGAAGATCCGCGCCAAGCACAGCCACGCAACTTAAGCTCCAATGCGGGCGAAGAAGTCGAGCAACAAAAACTGGGGTTAGTCTATAGCCGCGAAATCGGCGACGGACACTCTATGACGGTGCGCAACTATTACGTGTGGCGTGACTTTTTTACCTTCTTGCCAATCGGTTCCCACATTCCATTCGTGGCTGACGACGGGGTGACCGAATACGAACGTTTCTTTTACGGAGGGGGCATGCAATTCAATTTCAACACCGAACTGTTTGGCCTGCCCAATCAAGTGATTGTCGGAGTCGACATCGACTTGCAAGAGGATGACCGCCAACGCTATATCAACGACGCCGGCATGCAAGGGGCGTTGAGCTTCGACCAAATCGAAGAAGCCGAAGCATTTGGCGTGTTCATCCGCAACGAAATAGACCTTAGCGACACCTTAAGACTCGTCGTGGGTGCGCGCTTCGACCAAATCGAATTGTCTGTTGACGATAACTATCTGGTCAACGACGACCAATCGAGCTCTTTGGACTTCGAAGAGCTCAGCCCTACGGTCGGCTTGGTGTGGCAGGCAGCATCCAACATGAGCGTCTACGCAAACTACGGCTCTTCATTTGAAACCCCAACCTTTACCGAACTTGCCAATCCGTCGCGCAATCTGAATGTTGGCTTGGGTGGGTTCGCTAATGTCACCGCGCAAATAGCACAGAGCGTCGAGCTTGGGATCCGAGGTGAGTATTGGGACGAGCGCGTGCAATATGATGTGGCGATTTACACCATGCAAGTCGACGATGAAATCACCAGTATTTCCAACATCGGCAACCGCTCGTTTTTCGAAAACGCAGATACAGACAGATCGGGCATGGAGATTAGCGCGACCGTGACGCCGCTAGAAGGTCTGCGGGTCACCATGGCCTACACGTATTCGGATTTTGAGTTCGACTCCTTCCCAACGTCATCACAATTCAGCGGCAACCAGCTACCCGGGCTACCTGAAAACCAAGCTTATCTCGAAGTCGCCTACGAACATCCTTCGGGGATTTTCGCCTCAGCTGATGTCCTGTTTGTCGACGAACTATATGCGAACAACGCAAACTCGGTAGTTAACGATTCTTCGACGGTCTCCAACATCCGATTCGGCCATGTGTTCGAATTGGACCGCTGGGTCATTACTCCGTTTATCGCTGTGAACAACGTGACCAACACCGAGTACAACTCAAACGTGAGAATCAACGGCTTTGGCGGGCGCTTATTCGAGCCTGCACCCAGGCGCAATTGGTACGGCGGCTTTACCATCGATTTTGGCATTTAAGCGGAGGCATCCTCCAAAGATTTGGTGATGAACGGCGTAGCCGAGCGGCAGAGCACGATCGACATCGAAGTCGGTCCTAAGGGTAGCTTGGAACTCCTCTCGCAACGTGAAGTCGATGCGCTGTCACAAGGCGTGCAGAACCTCGATTTGCATAATCTGTTTCGCCGTTGTGCGTTGGCGGTCCTCAACACCGGCAATGAGACGGATGACGCAGCCAAGATTTTCGACGCATACTCGGATTTCTCGATCCAGGTGGTCAAGCGCACCCGCGGATTGCAGCTGACTATTCAGAATGCGCCACGCAGCGCATTGGTTGAAGGCCGGATGGTCGAGGGCATTCGTCAACATCTCTTCGCGGTTTTGCGCGACATCGTCTACATCGGCACAGAAATCAGCGACCCGACCCGTTACGACCTCGCGAGTGGCTCCGACATCACCGACGCGGTGTTCCAGATGCTCAAACACGCGCGGGTATTGGAACCCGGATTACGGCCGAATCTCGTCGTCTGTTGGGGTGGCCACGCGATCGGCCGCGAAGAGTACGACTACACAAAAGAAGTCGGCTACCACTTGGGCTTACGCCACTTAGACGTTTGTACCGGCTGCGGTCCCGGTGCCATGAAAGGCCCAATGAAAGGGGCCGCGGTCGGACACGCCAAGCAGCGCATTAGCAACGGCCGTTTCATCGGATTGTCCGAACCAGGCATCATCGCAGCTGAACCACCGAACCCCATGGTCAACCATCTGGTCGTCCTGCCGGATATCGAAAAACGCCTCGAAGCCTTTGTGCGTCTGGGTCACGGCATCGTGGTTTTCCCCGGTGGGGCCGGCACCGTAGAAGAGATCCTCTATCTAATCGGAATTATCCTTGACACATCCAACGAAGGCATCCAGTTACCCATCGTCTTCACGGGACCCAGCTCGAGCGCGCAATATTTCGCTGAACTCGACAACTTCCTGCGCCTCTTATTCGGCGATGAAATCGCCAAAAAATACCAAGTGATTATCGGCCATGCCCAGGAGGTGGGTCGCTACATGAGCCGCGCAATTCGACGTGTGCAGAAAAGTCGACGCAAATCTGGTGACGCGTACTACTTCAATTGGTTGCTCAACGTGCCCAGCGATCACCAACTGCCATTTAAAGTTGATCACGCTTCGGTTGCCGCTCTCAAATTGACCCGCAACCAAAAAAGCTCTGAACTTGCCGTGCAAGCGCGCAGAGCGTTTTCGGCAATCGTTACCGGCAATGTCAAAGACAATGGCATTCACATGATCGAGCGTGACGGCCCATTCCAGCTGCGTGCAGATGAGGACCTAATCCGTGCGTTAGATGAGCTGCTGTCAAGCTTCGCCACCCAAGGCCGCATGAAACTACTTGGTGACTACTCACCTTGCTACCAGGTCGTGGCCGCTTAGAGTGCTTAGCCTGTCCGAGTTCACGGTCAAACGCGATGACAACGTGCTGTTTGAACCCCTAACTCTCGAGTTAGGCGCCGGCGACTGCATGGAGATTCTCGGCCCTAACGGCATCGGTAAATCAACCCTCTTACGTGCGCTGTGTGGCTTGCACCTTTCGGTTGACGGTCAGTACAGTTACACCGCCTTCGTCTACCAAGGCCATCGGCTAGGTCTCGACGAATTGATGACCCCGTTGGAAAACCTGTCTTGGTTCGCCGCCTTGGAAGGCTCTACCTTTGACGACGCGCGCGCAAGCCAAGCTTTGCAGCGTCTAGGTATCCACGCGCTTGCTTTTCAACCGTGTGGTCACATGTCGCAGGGCCAGCAACGACGTGTAGCAATGGCTAGGTGGTTGCTGAGCGACAAAACTCTGTGGATGTTAGACGAGCCGTTCACCGCGCTAGACGCAGAAGCGCAAATCCTGTTGAACGAGATCATCAGCGAACATTGCGCGTTGGGCGGAGCCGTGGTTTGCGCAACGCACGTTTTGCTTGAAGTAGACGGCAAGCGCAGCGTGGAACTCAAAAATATCAGCGCAAACGCGTGAACCTGGCAGCACTGTTTCTGCGTGAGTGGCGCATCGTCATGCGGGCGAAGGCAAGCCTCGTCAATCCGCTCACATTCTTGTTTCTCGCGGTGCTACTGTTTTCCCTCGGTGCCCCTGGGCAAAGCCTGCACCGGGCAGAATTTGCTGCGGGCATACTCTGGGTCCTGGTATTGCTCACAAATATGCTTTCGTTGGACGGTCTGTTTCGCCGTGACTACGAGAGCGGCACTCTAGAACAAACATTACTCGCCGCCGATGCGCCATTCATCCCGATACTACTCCGCGTAGCCGTGCAATGGATGAGCACGGGGCTCATGATTACGCTTTTGGCGCCCATCCTCGGCAGCTTTTTAGGATTGCCCGCCAGTGCGCTACCGGCCACGATGCTCGCACTCATACTTGGCACCCCCGCGCTTAGTTTACTCGGCGGCGTTGGGGCTTCGTTGACAGTCGGTTTCAGTCGTGGCGGGGTATTACTAGGCCTGCTCGTTCTGCCGCTATATGTTCCAGTCTTGATTTTCGGCAGTGGTGTGATCAATCAACAAATGGCTGGTATGCCAATCGATGCACAATTGTATTGGCTGCTGTTCATCAGCATGTTGGCCCTAACTATCTCCCCGTTCGCCATCGTAACCGGCTTAAGGATAAGTGTGCAATTGCAATGACGCTAAAAGAACTATGGCACAAACTCGGCTCACCGCGTTGGTTCTACCAGATATCCGCGCCGTGGGTTACTGGACTCGGCTTCGCCGGGCTGCTCTTAATTGTGATTGGCGTTGTGTGGGGCTTAGCCTTTGCGCCTCAAGATTATCAACAAGGCAACAGTTTCCGCATCATATATGTTCATGTGCCTGCCGCAATGCTTGCCCAGGGTATTTATATGGGCATGGGCGCGGCCGGGCTCGTGCTATTCGTGTGGCGCATGAAAGTAGCCGATGTTGCCATCGCCGCCTGCATCCCACTGGGCATGGCCATTACCGCGCTCGCCCTATTCAGCGGCGGCGTATGGGGTAGGCCTACGTGGGGCACTTGGTGGGAATGGGACGCACGCACGGTCTCGACCTTGGTGCTGTTCTTCCTCTATATCGGCATCTTCGCCTTACGCGAAGCAATTACTGATCTCGAACTCAAGGGCCGCGCCAGTGCGCTCATTGCCATGGTCGGGACGATCAACATACCCATCATCAAGTATTCCGTCGAATGGTGGAACACCCTGCACCAAGGGGCAACGTTTACCCTCACGGAAAAGCCTGCGATGCCCGTGGCGATGTGGGTACCCCTGCTAATCATGGTGATCGGCTTCTACTGCTTTGCGGGACACAACATCATGACCCGCATGCGTCTAGAAATACTCCGCCGAGAAGCCGGAACCGCCTGGGTCAAATCGGTCACGAGTAGCTAGTGCGTGTCGAAAATACGCAGTATTTTGAACTGCACTGGTTGAGCGCATGGATGCGCGATCATTTCCCCAAGGAAATGGAAGGTTTGCAGAGCAAACCGTGAGAGAACATTCACATGGATATTAATTTTTGGAAAGGAACTAGCAATGCAGTTTGAATCAATTGCTGAGTTTTTTGCGATGGGCGGCCATGCCTTATACGTCTGGCTCGCCTACGGCGCGACGATCGCAGTAGTCCTTGGCAGCCATGTCGCAGTCAAGCGTTCGCTTGCCAGCGAACTTAGCAAACTGCGGTGGGCAAACCAGCAAGCTGAGGGCGGCCAGCCAAACGAATAGGTTTGGCTAGATGATCGTTCCGCTTAGGAGGGGCTTTAGCCCCGACCTTATCTTGCAGGAATAGTGGCTCTCAGCCGAATTGGGCATTCCACAACACCCTCTCCAGCGTGCTTAATTAATTCCTGTCCAGAAATGGCATCCCTCCAATCTGCGATTGGCGCAGGCCATCTTCCTCCCACGGTTTTCCTCCTTACAGGAGGAAAACCTCCCAAAACTCTACGGTTTTTGATTCGGGTTCCTGCCCTCAGCTAGTTCGGCCGCAAAACACTGCGTATTTTGGACAAGAACTAATTAGATAGTCGCGCAGATCGACAGCACCGCCGGCAAGCCTTCTGCACACAGCGCCCATTCCGCTGAATCACTGACCCGCCAAACTTCGCCCGTATCGGTGCCGACAAATACGCCCCCTGCATTCTCCGGGTCAACGCTTAGCCCGTGGAAGTTGGCCGCGCTCGGGGAGTGGTCGGCATCGCACAACGAGCGCCATGACTCACCACCATCTTCCGAACGGAACACCACCGCTTGGGCACCCGCTGCCTGTTTGTAGCTCGAAAACGCCGTCGGTGCACTAGCAACCGTCAATCCAAACGGCGTGCGATTATCGATGCACATCGGTCGTGAATAGCGCGGGGTCATCCCCCGCCATGCGTATGTCCAGGTCTTGCCGGCGTCTTCCGAGCGAAATACCCCTGCATTGCCTTCAATCATTTCGGCAACGCCGTCTAACCGTCCATAGCCGGTGGACGCAAACAGCACTTCGGGATTTGTCGGGTGAGCAAACATCATATGTAAGTCCGGATTGTCACCGGGCAAAACCATCGACCAGGTCGCGCCAGCATCCTCAGATACCGCTATCCCGCCCACTTCAACGCCGACCCACAATCGATCACCATCAACAACTAACGCTCGCGCACTTGCAGGTATTGGAGGGTCCAGCGGGATACACCATCCGTTGGCTTCGGCAAGGTTCGCGAGCGACTCCAAGTGTGTCCACGTCGCTCCATTGTCGACACTCTTGAATAAACCTGTCGGAGCGGTCCCGGCATAGAGAACCTGCTCACCGGCTTGTCTGACTTGCCAAACTTGCATACCTTCGAGCCCGGCCAGCACCCACGTTCGACCCTCATCGTCGCTTGCATAAAGCCCATCGCCAGTCCCTGCGAACATGCGATTGCCGGCACAAATAAGCTCTCTTACGCCACGACTTTGTAATACGTTGACCGGTTTTTTTTCGTCGAGAATGAAGACGCCTTTGCTCGTACCAATAGCAATATCCATTACAGCGCTCCTTGATCGGGAACCTTTAGTTTAACGGGTGTTTCCGTGCGATTGAAGCTGGCGTGATTGCCCAACACCGGCATACGCCCAGAAGCTCTTGGCATCATCGTGGTCGAATTTCAAACGTAACTTCACGTACGGCCCCTCGACGATATAGCGTGCGGCCACAAAATCACTGTCGTCAAAATCACTGTCGTCATAGCCTGCAAAGTTGTAACCCAGGCATTCTTGAACAGGTTGTGTCCCACTGACAGCCCGTACGAATAGTCGCGTACATCTGCATTGAGCGATTCAAGCGAGGCCGCTTTTACGCCGATATCCCATTTCGCATTCAGATCGTAACGGTAGTCGATCCCGTACCGCAGCGTCAGGCTAGAGAATTGCTGGCTATCGACGTTTTCGTCGTTGTACTTCAATCCGAATTGCAAGCTCACTTGGTGTGGCCCGCGTGCTTTGAAGTTGGCGTTGAAGTTGTCGACCCACTTGTGAGATTGCGTGTCGAAGATGCCGTCATGGCGATCATCCAGCACAAAATCCATCCTGTTGAGGAAGGTCCGTTGGCTTGAATTCGGACGCCAAGCAAACCAAAACGCAGATCCGCAGTATCCAGAATCTAGCCGCTAGCAGTCTCTTCATTGAGCAACGAAAGGCTCGCAGATATCACTTTGCCGCCAGCCAACTGGTGATCCTCCCCAGCTAGCCAGTTCCACTTGTCCGCCTGCTCGCCGGAGTGCATTTCCACCCGCGAAGAGATGTCCCAATTCTCGAAGCGATATCCTACCCCGGTAAAAAAACGCACTGAAATCCTCGTTAAAGCTGCCAGAACTCGCAGGCGCACCCGGATTGAAAACGGGCGGGATCGATTCCGTTGGGTCGTTACTCTGGCTGACCGTATTCACGTGATCGAACCCAACATCGAATAGCCATCGTTCGTTGAGCCGCCATTGTTGCAACGGACCAGTGGTCGCAAACAATCTTGCGCCGTTTTCACCTTGCTGATGCGACAACATGCTGCTGATGTCCGCGCCCGTCCATGGTCGAGATCAACGACAACCAAATCGCCGATAGCCACTGCAATCGCGTTTTCGTCGGCTTGCGCCGGGAGTAGGCTTAGGCCATGCGGCGGACTGTTTCCGGAATCCGGATCCGTCAGGACAGTGTCACTATCCGCCCGTGTGTCCGTTACGCCGTCGTCCGTTACGCCGTCGACCGAATAGGCGACTGTGGCGGTATTGGTGATAGGGGTATTCACCGGAATCGAATGGCCGAACGGGCTTGCGAAAAGCAACGCCAAAGCAATGGCAACAACAAAATCTCGCCGTCCCAAAAGCGCGAAAAGCAGTGACAACAAATGCTGTCCCTGCCCTTCGGATTCGCTTACTGCAGCCGTCCTAGGCACTACGATCCCTGTCTCGGAGTTACGCTCTAGGAGGCAGAGTCGTCCACAGCCACGAAATAGACCACGTAGCCCGTGAACGGGCTATTTCAACGCAAAACACGACCCGGTTACTGCGGTAGGCGTCTCAAATCATAAGGGATGTATCTGGCATGGGCGTATGGACAGCCGCAAGCCAACCTTTGGCCTTTCGCGCTTTAGTTCGCGCTTTCGCGGACGCGCGCATGTCCAGGGCAGAGTCGCGACAGGAGTCGCGTGCGCGAGCCATTTTCCCTCCGCGCAAGCATGGTGGGGAAATTGAAAGGATTGCGGAGCAAGCTGGGCTTAGCCGATCAGCTCAATATCGATATGCTCGTTTTCAGGATAGTAATGAATCTCGGCACGCCCAGATGCAAGCATCTTGCGTACTCGGTCACGCTTCTCCTCGATTGGTATGTCACGATGCCCGTAATCGGTGCCTTCACGCAATACAAATGCATCAATCACGCCGGTCAACGCATCGTTGGATAACTGTTGGGGTGGTATCTTGATCACGAACCAGCCATAAAACAATGCCCAACCCGACATTCGACTTGGCTTTCGTGATCGCCTGCACATCTTCTGGCCTCTAATCCGAGCACTATATTGTCTTTCTCTTGAATGAAATGCGTCACGCATCGCTGTGTTTAGCATAGCGCAATGCGTTCCAATAGGATCGGAACTATGAGTGAACAGAATCATATCCTCGTCGTCGAAGACGAACCCATAACTCGCGAACAACTCGTCACGTATTTCGAGGACGAAGGGTTTCGCGTGTCTTCTACGGGCTCGGGAAACGACGTACAAAAGATCGTTGATCATACTGACGTCATCTTGCTGCTACTGGACATCAAGTTGCCTGGCAAAGACGGGTTAACCCTCGCTCGCGAGATTCGTATGACCTCTGACATTGGCATCATTTTGGTGACAAGCAAACAGGACCAAATCGATCGAATCCTAGGCTTGCAAAGTGGCGCAGACGACTACCTAACCAAACCGTTTGATCCGCGCGAGCTACTAAGTCGTGCACGCAATTTGATTCGCCGTGTACAAATCCAACAATCGCAGCGGCGACGCAATCATTTGCGCTCCTTCGAAGGTTGGACCCTCGACCTCAGCAAGCGCGAACTCACATCACCGGAAGAAGCTGCCATTCAATTGTCAGCTGGCGAGTACCAGCTACTCTTGGCTTTCATGGAAAAAGCCGGCGAGGTAATGAATCGCGATCGACTGATGAATCGGATCCGCAACCGTGAGTGGTTCGCGGACGACCGATATATTGACGTATTGGTAGGCCAACTGCGTAAGAAACTCGGTGAACGTGCTGCGAGCGCAAAACTCATTGCTACAATTCACGGAACAGGATATCTCTTTACGCCAGAAGTAGCGTAGTTTGCCAGCATGAATTGATACGGCGGGGAGACCGAGTGGACCAAATCCTCTACGACAGCGCTAGCACCGTCGTAGCTCGCGGTCGTTGGCGCGACCAGGCGGTGGTTGTTAAATCGCTAAAAACTGGCGCGCAAACCCCGAGTGCCATCGCACGCTACCACCGCGAATTCAGCATCAATCAGACGCTTACGAGCCCGTACGTCTGCCAAGCTCTGCATTACGACGGTCTATCTCACGAAATCTACTTTGAGGATGACGGCGGGCGGCCGCTTCTCGACGTAATTCGCGATGGCGAGCTTAGCTTCGAGGAAAAACTCCAGTTAGCTCAATCGATCGCCGCGGCGCTGGACTCCATACACGACGAAGGCATCATTCACCGCGACCTCAATCCTGCAAATATCATTGTCGTCAACGGCGTTTCAGTCAAACTAATCGATTTCGGTCTGGCCTCACTGTCTCCCCGCGAGGCACCTCAAGCAGACCCGGCAGTTTCACTGACTGGCACCCTGCCCTATATCTCGCCAGAGCAAACGGGTCGCGTCAATCGCCTCATCGACAGCCGAACCGATTTGTACTCCTTAGGTGCAACGCTATTTGAGTTGTTCTCCGGCAGCCCACCCTTCGTATTTACCGATGCCTTGGAGCTGATCCACGCACACATCGCGAGCGCCCCGCCATTACTCGGCGACGTCGTAAAAAGTACGCCCGCGTGGTTGTCCGACGTGGTTGCGAAGCTCTTGTCCAAACAGCCCGAAGACCGCTATCAGAGCGCGAAGAGTGCATCCGATGACTTGCAGGAAGGGGCTACCCTCGGCAACGTCATACCCTTTAAACTCGGCAAAACGGATACGCCAGAACAGTTGGCACTAGAGTTTCTACAGCGTGCCGGCGCCAACGTGGCCATAGCGGAAAATGGGCGACAAGCGATCGCATACGCGGTGGATGGGGACTACGATTTGATTCTCATGGATATCCATATGCCCGAAGCGGACGGACTCCAAGCGACGACAACGCTACGAGAGCAAGGCATCCAGACACCCATCATTGCCGTTTCAGCAGATGCGCT
>Ga0115002_10004752_pt1 | contig 16290 bp, 17 predicted proteins | sample ArcticOcean_MG_C_8_FD_89576 | JGI IMG/M metagenome (GOLD analysis project Ga0115002, IMG submission 89576) | Marine microbial communities from western Arctic Ocean - ArcticOcean_MG_CB11_86 | ecosystem: Environmental > Aquatic > Marine > Oceanic | place: Arctic Ocean: Canada Basin | collected... | reverse complement strand
ATGCTCTTTGATTCCCAATTCCAAGAATGTGTCAGAGCTCACATATCAACGATTGCGAGGCTCGACTCGGTCGGCTGTCGATGAACGGCACTTTCTTCCCGACACAAGGTCGGAGTCGGTGTAAGGTCGAAAAGCCCGGGTACGAAAAACCTCGGTAGGAAAAACAAAGGTAGGTCGGAGACCTGGTTCATTTTGGGAGGGGATGATATGCAACGAAAGGCACAGTTGGCTTACGTGACATTGGTTGCAATTTTAGTCGCCATGGTTGCATTGGCCCATGCGGCTGTGCAAGCCGGTGACATGTTTCCGGACTTTGAACTCGAACGTACCGATGGCAGTGCCTGGCGTTCGTCGAGCTACCACGGGCAGCCGTCGAGTCAGTCATTGAATAACTGGGTGGACTTTGCGGCCTAAAAACGCATGCTCGCGGCAGCATCAGATTGTTAGGGCGGTCATGACCAGGTCACTTTTGCCGCTACTCGTGCTGAGTCTCGCGAGCTTCTCGCCCGAGCGCGCAAGCGCTGATACGCAAACCGCTGACGCCACTGCGAATACTAATCCGATCGAAGAAGTAATCGTTGAAAGCATCAAGCGCAGTGGTGCCGTCGTCAGACCCGACACGATATGGGCAGTTTATTATGATCAACGCCTGGGCACTCGGCTGTACCGGCAAGGCAATTACGAAGAGGCGTTTCACTATTTGCTAACGGCCGCTCGACACGGTTTGAAATATGCCCAAGCCCAGTTGAGTTATTTGTATCTAACCGGAGTAGGCGGCGTCGAGCAGGATAACGAGGCAGCTGTTGGCTGGTTGGGCGTGGCAGCGACGGGGAAAACCATGCCGGAAATACGCGACTACTACAAAGACCTCTTGGCTCAGGTTCCCGAACCATTGCGGGACGATGCTGATGCTGTGGTGACGTGCAGACGCCGTGGACCGCAATTATTTTGCACGTTTGACGACGAGATCACCGGCGACGATCCTAGCAGCGGTAGAGGTGCGGGCCCTTTCGAGAATGTGTCGTACGGCCGCTATCCACTACGCCAGAGCGGTCGTCCCCTATCGCGGAATTTCAATTTGCCTGCGGCTCAATATGAAAGCCTCTTCGAGCCTAAGGAGCCAACCTACCAGTAGTCAGTAGTCCTTGCGCTCCTATCGAGGAAACGGATAGGTGAGCTGTTTGTTGCATTGGCTGCAGAGCCGTTGCGTTGTTATTACAAAAGATGAATGATGCTTGTCAACAAAGATACGGATGCTGGCATCAGCAAAGACATAGCAGCTGCGGGAGAGCGAATGTGATAGGTGGAGCCTACAGCCATGCCTGGCGACGAATATGGCCCAATTTTCTGATGTTGTTCGTCATTGGGATCGTGGTCTTGGTGATATCTGCGCCCGGTTCTATCCTAAGCAATTTGGCGCAGGACCAGTCTGGTATTGTCGACCTCTATTGGGCCGCGTCCGCCATGGTCTGTTACGTCTTTATTACCGGACCGATCGAATATGGCGGATCGTACGTCATGCTGAAGGCGGTGCGTGACGGGGAGTTTGGCGTAGGCGACGTCTTCCAGGGCTATCGCGACTATTTCAACGTGGTGACGGCGAACGTATTAGTCGCAATCATAATTGGGCTGGGATTGGCGCTGCTGATCGTCCCTGGCATCATCTTTGCTTGCAAGTTGGCATTTGTCCCGTATCTGGTGCTCGACAAGAAGATGAGCGCATGGGATGCAGTCCAGGAAAGCTGGGACATGACGACGGGACATGCTTGGAAGGTTTTTGCGATGGCGTTGCTCACGGTGCCGATATTCATCGCCGGGTTGATATGCCTTGGCGTGGGCGTCCTTGTCTCGATTATGTTCATTGGTTTGGCTTTTGCATCGCTGTACCACATGCTTGATGTGGTCGACGAGTCGCTAGGAACGGCCGTTTAACAGATAACCTCTGAAGAGGGTGGGGCTAGATGATTAACACGTAGTAGGAGGGGCTTCAGAGGCTGTCGTTAAACAGCCTCTGAGTTCTGGTCAGGGATGGCCAAGCAAAATCAACCGCTGTAAGTGCTTAATTTTATGGCTAAACGAACACGAGGGTGTACGAGTGCGGAGCGCAGCGGAGTCGCATAAGTGTACCTATGCCTTCCTAACGCTTACCTCCTAAACTGTTGAAGGGTGAAATATGAGCGGTATCAGAGCATACGTTGTCGTCGCGATCGTGGCTTGTGTTGCAAGCGCAGCCAGTGCACTGGTTGTTTTGGAGGTCACATCTGATCGCCAAGACCCGCAGCTTGTGCAGCGCCTCGAGATGCTCCAAACGCGCATTGCTGAACTAGAAGCGCGCCCATTGCCGGAACTCGTCGCGACGCCCGCGCGCGGTACGGGCGCAAACGAACAATCCAATGAGAGCGTGACTGCGAACTTGATCGTGGCCGAAGAGGCAGGTGGCGCACGTTCGAATTCTGGCCGGCGCGGCATGGACCCGTTTGCTTTCAATCAGTTGATGGATCCGAATGTTGATCCGGACGTGCGGCGCGCCCAGGCACGCGAAATGTTGGAATCGTCTGTGCCACCCGCGCGCATGATGGCAATTAGAGCGCTGGTTGAACTGGGCGACCCGCAAGCGCTAGAAGCGATAGAGGACTTCGTAGCCAACGCTTCTGACGATCCGCTCGCACAGCGCATGGCGGCCCGCGTGGTTGACTTGCTCGGCGAAGTCGAAAGCTCGGCAGCCGATGCGCAACTTTATGATTACCTCGACCATGAAATTAAATCAGTGCAACTGTCTGCGGCGCGACAGCTGGAAGAACGCGGCGATGCAAGTCCCATGGCGCAAATGGTTGACCAGATCGCGCAAGGGTTAGAGAGCGACGACGGCGGTGAACGGAGCCGAGCGGCCCAAGAATTAGGTCGCACGCGCAGCGCTAGTGCTGTAGTACCGCTAGTGACTGCGGTGCATGACCAGAACAGTGAGGTACGACTCCGGGCGGTTCAAAGTCTTGGCCGTACCGCGGACGAAAGTGCCGTACCGGCGCTAACATCGGCGTTGGAAGATCCCGTGGCGGAGGTGCGCTCTGCTGCATCGCGTAGTTTGGATGCGATTCGGAATCCTGAAACTGCTGGTCGTTCACGATTTGGCGGCAGTGTGTTCGGGGAAACGGGGATATGAGTTAATAGTTGAATATGGAACTGAATCAATATACGGATCTGAATCAAAAGTAAGTAGGGGGAGAGACATGCCTAAATACAAAATGCGAGTGAATGGTGACGACGTTGAATTAGACGTCGAGGCCAATATGCCATTGTTGTGGGCCCTGCGCGACGTGCTTGGCTTGGTGGGGACGAAGTTTGGCTGTGGCATTGCCCAATGCGGTGCATGTACGGTGCACCTTGGTGACGCGCCAGTGCGTTCGTGCATGGTCCGAATGGAGGATGCGGCCGGTCAATCAGTGCGAACGATCGAGGGGCTCGCCGAAGGCACTCAACTGCATCGACTGCAACAGGCATGGATCACCGAGGATGTCGCGCAGTGCGGCTACTGCCAAGCGGGCCAAATCATGTCGGCCGCCGCGCTTTTACAGCAGACCCCGAATCCATCTGATGCAGATATTGATGCCGCGATGGCGGGAAACTATTGTCGTTGTGGCACCTACAATCGGATCCGTAAGGCAATTCATACAGCAGCAAACAACACAGCCCAGGTAGTCAACGCGGTCGAGGTGAAAGCATGACTTCCACAAACATCGTTGACGAGGTTAAGAACGCCCTAAAGACGACCCGTGCTCTCGATCGCCGCTCATTCCTAAAGCTCACGGGTCTCACGGGTGGTGGTTTGGTGTTGGCGGCAGTCGCGCCATTGGCGGGCGCGGCCGAAGCGTCCGACAGTCTTGTTGCTTCTGCTGAGCTCAATGCGTTCATCAAGGTGTCGTCGGACGGCAAGATTACGATCTATTCCGCCAACCCGGAAATGGGCCAAGGCATCAAGACCGCCCTACCGATGATTATAGCCGAAGAGATGGGTGCCCGTTGGGAAGATGTTGAAGTGCTGCAAGCACCGGTCGACCAATCTGCTTTTGGCCGTCAGAGTGCTGGCGGATCAACCACGATCCCGCGGTCTTGGGACCAAATGCGGTATTTGGGTGCCGCCGCGCGCGAGATGTTTATCAGCGCCGGGTCGCTTGTCATGGAATTGCCGCGCGACGAATTGAAAACGGCCCAAAGCGAAGTGACCCACACGTCAGGACGATCGATGACCTTTGGCCAGCTTGCAACCTTAGCGTCTAAACAAGATGCGCCTGATCAGAAAGACTTGAGTTTCAAGGACCGCGATGAGTACACGATCATCGGCACCTCCGTATCAGGTGTTGATAATCTTGTCATTACCACGGGCGTTGCACTGTTTGGCATTGATACGCGTATTCCGCACATGCTCTATGCGGCATACCAAAAATGCCCAGCGATCGGGGGCGAGGTGGTGAGCGCCAATATTGATGAAATCAAGCGGTTGCCCGGCGTGGTTGACGCGTTTCTAGTTAAAGGGAACGGTAATGTGCGGGAACTGCTAGACGGAGTAGCGATTGTCGGAACGAGTACATTCGCTGTATTCGATGCGAAACAAAAACTCAAGGTTGCCTGGGATGAATCTGGCGCGTCGAAAGACAGCTGGCGCGAATTGGTCGATCGCGCGAAAGCGCTCAGTGGCAAGCGAGGTGCGCGTGAAGTCGCCGATGTTGGCGATGTCGATGCCGCATACGCAGACGATGCCAACACAACGATTGAAGCGTTTTATGAGTATCCATTTGTCGCGCATCTTTGCATGGAACCCATGAATTGCACGGCCGACTTTAAGAAAGGCAGTGCAGGTACCCCGGACTCGCTCGAAATGTGGGTGCCCTCCCAAGGGCCCAGCCGCTCGATTGCTGTCGCGAGTTCAATGTTCGGGGTGGATGCGGACCAAGTTACGGTGCACCAAACTAGGTTGGGTGGCAGTTTCGGTAGACGCGTATCGACTGAGTTCGTTTGCGAAGCAATCGAGATCTCGAAGCGCGTTGGCGCGCCCGTTAAGCTCACATGGAGTCGAGAGGACGATATTCACCATGACTTCTTCCGGGTTGGCGGATTTCAAAGCGTCAAGGGCAGCGTCGATAGTAAGGGCCGGCTGGTCGCGTTCGAAGATCATTTCATGGGCATGCAGACCAACGGTCGACCAGTATCGGGTTCGCGGTTTTCCGGCAATGAATTCCCCATACAGAATATCGCCAATGCCCATGCGACCAGCACGATGTTCGACATCAATACACCCTGCGGTCCATGGCGGGCGCCGGGTTCCAATACCACCGCGTTCGTCATTCAGAGTTTCCTGGACGAACTGGCGCACGCGGCCGATCGGGACTATTTGGAGTTTCTGTTGGAGGTCATGGGCGAACCGCGCTGGCTCCAAGAGGGCAATGTGCGATCCCTCAACACTGGACGGGCAGCAGCTGTCATCCGACTCGCGGCCGAAAAAGCAGGATGGGGACGTTCATTGCCGAAAGGTTCCGGTCTTGGGCTGGCGTTCCATTTCAGCCATGCAGCACACGTTGCAGAAGTGGCCGAAGTAAGCGTCGATGACAACAAAAAACTGACGGTGCATAAAGTGACGGTCGCGGTCGACGTGGGGCCTATCATCAACATGAGCGGCGCGTTGTCACAGGTTGAAGGTGCCGTCATTGATGGATTTTCAACGATGATGGCGCAGAAGATCACGATGGAGAACGGTCGCGTCGAGCAATCCAATTTGCACGACTACCATGTGTTGCGAATTCCGGAAGCCCCGATGGTCGAAGCGCACTTCATTCAGAGTGACAACGCTCCCACCGGGCTTGGAGAACCGGCGCTACCGCCGCTTGCGCCAGCGGTTGGTAACGCAATTTTTGCGGCTACCGGCTATCGAGTTCGGAAGATGCCTTTGACGGACGAAGGCTTCACAATATAAAAATCAAGGGCGCAAAGGGGAAAGTATGAGCAAAGTGGCGCTAGTCACCGGCACCAGTACGGGTATTGGTTTGACAACCAGTCTGAATCTGGCGCGCAACGGATACACGGTGTTTGCCGGCATGCGCAATCTAGCCAAAGCCGATGCATTGTCGGATGCGGCTAAGGCTGAGGAATTGCCGGTTCAGATCGTGCAGTTGGATGTCACTGTGCAGGATTCAGTGGACGCAGCCTTTGCGAGGGCGGGTCAGGTCGATGTGTTAGTCAACAATGCGGGGATCGGGGGCGCGACCCCGTTGGAGTTGACGCCAGAAGATGAGCACCGCGCGATGTTCGAAACCAACTACTTTGGTGCCGTTCGTTGTATCCAAAAAGTCGTATCCGACATGCGTGAGCGGGGTAGTGGGACGATTGTGAATGTGACGTCCATGGAAGGCCGTATGGCATTTCCGAACCAAATCCCGTACTCCGCGACTAAATGGGCATTAGAATCGGTTGGTGAAGCACTGGCACACGAGCTTTGTCGGTTTGGCGTACGAGTGGTAAACATCGAGCCGGGCGTGATCATGACCAATATCTTTGACAACTCGGCGCCTGCCACACGCTTCGATAAGCGCTCGCCTTACATGCAGATCATGCGCCGCAACGGCAAAATGTTCGCGTCGGGCTTTAAAGCGGCCACGCCGCCAGAAGCTGTGGCTGATGTGATCTTGGAAGCGATTCAAACACCCGAATACAAGCTGCGTTGGCCCGTCGGTGATGATGCGTTTGGGATGCTTGAGGGCCGATCGAAAATTTCCGACGAAGATTGGGTGCAGATGGGCGATGAGCTATCGGATGAAGAGTACAACGGTCGCTTCAAGGCGTGGTTCGGAATCGATCTATAGCCTATCCGTCGAGTCTTACAGTGGCAGCACCGGGGGAGGTGACCTCGCCGTCCTTATTCTTTATCCAAAGCTCTACGCTAACCTGCTTGGTTACGGCATCAATGGCTGTGACGCGACCGCCCGATTGGAGCGTTTCACCCAGGTAGGTCGCACGGCGATTGCTGTACTGGAACTGTTCGAGTGTACCGTCATCGCCCATCCAATTCGTGACACACTGGGCGAGCCAATCGCCTTGTAACGGCCCGTCAATGACAACCCCGGGATGTTGCTCGACGGTAGTCGTATAGGGTTCGTCATAGTGGATTCGGTGAGCATTCCACACGGCTGCGTTGTACAGGAACAACGAAACGTTAGTCGGTGTATGTTCGCGTTCGGGCAACGCATCGTCGATGTTGAGGTCTGTTAGTTGCATAGGCTACCTTGCAATGCTCGTCTGCGTTTCCGTGAACACAGGCTTGCCCTGTGCATCCACGACATGAAGTTCCCGCACGGTGAATATCAGAGGACCTTGGCGTCCGTCTTTTTCATAAAGATCCTTAATCGTAGTAATGCCGGTCAACCGGTCGCCGGGCCGAATGGGTCTGTGCTGGGTGATATCGGTTCCGCCCGCCATGACCCGTTTGAGCGGTAGATCGATGCCTTTGTTACGGCTTTTTGGCAATCCGTCCGGGTGCAGGTCCTCTATCTGTTGTGGAATGCTCAAAAGGTTGAAGACGAACATTAGCGGCGCTTCATCGCCATTGAGGTGTTTTTCTTGCCGTTGTTCCGTCGCGATCGAGTACTTGATGATCTCGTTGCGGCTGACCTCGATATGCACCGGCTCATCCTCGTGGCCGATCCACGCCCTATGTTCGTCGCTTAATAGATCGGTCAAACCGGTTCTCCCAGCGCTTTGGCGCGTTCTAAGCGCGTGGCTTCGTCATGCGGGAGGTGCCGCTGTGCCAAGTACAGGCATACGAGCGCCGGTATGAAGGTGAGCATCGACACTGCAATTGCGGTACGCAGAGCATCCGCCGTGTTCATGCCATTGCTTAAGAAAATGTCGGAAAGCTGGCCCATAACATAAGGTCCCAAAGCAAGACCGATAAAGGTGTTTATAAGGATATAGTAAGCCCCAGCCACGGCGCGCATACGTGGCATAACCAAGTCACTTGCAGTTGTAGGTGGTATGCCTCCAGCGCTTGCGCCGAAGAAGGTCAAACCGAAATTGAACCAGAAAGCCGCGACCAAGCTGTTTGTATACAACAATAAAAGCAACATCGGAATGGTACCTAGAATCGCAATGTAGCCGATTACGAGGCGTCCGCTGGCGAACTTCGTTTTGAGATAGTCGGCCAAAACGCCGCCTGCGGTAATACCAAGGAAACCACCACTGGCGGCACCCAAGCCAATATACAAACCTATTTCTGTGGCGGTAACGTCATGGATTCTAAGCAGCAATGGCGGGATCCAAAACCCGGCTCCGTAACCGACAAACGCGGTGATAGGGAAAGCGAGCATCGTATAAATAAACGCTTTGGAGTGAAACAACATCGAGTAGGTCGCAGGATCCCGGATCTTCAAGGATTGCGCCCAACTGAACGTGACGTAAACACCGATGGCAGTTGCAATCCATTGGATGATGCTGCCAGTCAACCAAATCAATGCGAGAGCAATAGTGGCAAAGCAAAGTGCCGCGATGAGGTTTTTCCGAAGAGGTGCGGGGTGACGCGCTAGGCCCACTAGGTTGAGGGGCGGGACGACCGCCATCAACTCGCGGCCAAGGACGCTAAATGGGGCGGGGTGTTTTTCTGTGACCAAGCCTTCGCTGATCCCACGCACGGGTTCGCGTAAGGTGCGAACCCAGATCGACATTAGAAGACCGGGGATGCCGACGACCATGAAAGCCACATGCCAGCCCTTGAGATCGAATGGTGCATTGATCGGGTAGTTAGTGCTCCACCAGTCGACTATGAACCCTCCAATGAACAAGCCAATGCCCGAGCCGATGTAAACGCCGGCTGCATAAATCGCAATGGCCGTCGCGCGCATGTGCGGCGGGTAATAGTCAGAGAGCATGGAGTAGGCTGCCGGCGAAGCGCTCGCCTCGCCGATGCCGACGCCGACGCGGCAGACGGCCAGAACGTCAAATGAGCGCGCGAGGCCGGAAGCCGCCGTCATGAGGCTCCAGAAGCCCAATCCTACAGAAATCAGGCTGCGCCGCGTCCAAATATCCGCGAAACGCGCTAGCGGAATACCGAAGACCGCATAAAACACCGCGAACACTGTGCCGTATAAGAACCCCATCTGCGCGTCACTTATTCCAAGATCGGCTTTGATGTCTTCGGCAAGAATCGAGAGGATTTGGCGGTCGATGAAGTTGAATATGTAGACGATGACGAGGACGAATAGGACGTAGTTTGCGTATCTACGACTTTCGGCGCGGTCTTCTTGTGCCATCTAACTCTCCCTGGATGGCCCATCCTACGTTATGTGCACGCGATAGGTCAGGGTGGCTTTTGCTGATTGTTTCGTTTTGGGCCGTGCTTGCGATGGTCGGTTTAGGTACTCTATAGGTTGGATCGGCGTCGTTTATGGCGCCTCAGGTTCGGTGAAGCGAAAATATCGGTAGGAGACCTAGATGGCAACGAAACCAACATTCATAAGTAGTTTGAATGCGATTGCGAACGGCGAGCGGGGAGGGCATCAGCTCTTTCGTAGCTGGAGTGACGCGACGAAGGATAAAACGTTGAAGAAGACGTTGGACATTGTCGCAGTTCGCGAGATGGAACATAGCTGGGCATTTGAGAAACGACTCAACGAGCTGGGGTTTGACCTACAGCCCGCCGAAAGCAGCGCGGCTTTGAAAAAGCTGCAACGCATGATGAAGTCGAAGTCGAGCGATGTAGAAAAATTTGCGGCGTTTGGTATCGGCGCAAAGCCTGCTGCCGGTGCGGGTGATGATCAGCCAGATGGATTGCTGCAATTACTCGCCGACAAGTCCATCGATCCACAGACGGGCGAATTGATCGGGCGCTTTATCTGCGAAGAACGCGATTCAGGCAAGCTGCTGACGGGTGCATATCAGGCCATGCAACGGCGCAGGAAGCGCAAGCCCAAAGCGGCCTGACGCTGCAAAGGTCTTGACAATGACTGACTCCGTCACGGCCGCGGACCACGCCTTGCAGATGGCGGACTATGTTGCGTGCGCTGTCGAAACAGCACGCACATTAGGCAACCGGGGCCCGCTACGCTTCAACGCAAGCGGTGGCATACACGACGACATTCTCAGCGCGTACTGGCGGCAAGGTTTCTACGTGCTGGAGAATGTGGTCGATGCGACCGAGATCGAAGAATTGCGGGCCGGTATCGATGTCATGTTCGATCGCGCTCCGATCGCAAGCGAGGCGCAGGTCGACCAATATGGCAACGCCGCGTTTGGCTTGGAGTTTTCGCGTGAGACCTATGCGTGGGTGCATCCGCTAACCGATCCTGTTGGTGGAACCGAAGCCAATGGCGGTAGGCACCCGGTCAAGATGTCCGAGCCGGTCCCGGCGGACGGCGCGCCTGACGAAGTCATCTATATGATCTTCGGTATGTGTCAGGCAATGGATGCCGGGTTACGCCTCTACGGTCATCCGCAGTTGTTGGCCATTGCCGCAGCGATCAATGGGACCGATTTTACGCCCTTCAACGATGCGATCTTCATCAAGCAGCCCGGTCTCGGCGGCTCTGTCGCCTGGCATCAGGATGGTTTGACACACTGGCAATCTCCCAACTGGGATGAAGGGATACATGGCTTCAACTTCCAGGTACAACTACATCCCGCCACACCCGGTAACTGCTTATGGGTTGTGCCCGGCACTCATAAGCTAGGAAAACTCGACATCAAGGAGATGGCGGAATCCAACGGTGGGTCCGAACTCCTACCAGGCGCAGTTCCATTATATTGCGGTCCCGGAGACGTCACGATGGTTAATCGGCAAGCGCTGCATGGATCGTTCGCAAACACCTCGTCTGATTTGAGAGTTTCCCTAACGTTTGGTTTTCATCGCCGTTCGTCGGTAGAAGGCGCATCGGGTGTTTTGGGTTCGGGACAAGGCGAACCGTACGATGAAGCTCGAATTGCAAGACGCTCGAGCATCATCGCGCTGGCCATCGATGCGCGACGCCAACGATTCCCGGACGAGGTGGCTTACGTATACGAACCCATGATTGGTCGAGAGGATGATTTCCGCTGGGATCCGGCTCGGCGCGACGCCCTGATCAACGACTACAATCTCTACGATTTAGGTATCTAGAACTCACCTGTGGACATCGCGGCGTAACCGGTCATTTGGTGGCTGATTGAACGCAGCTTGAAATCCTGCGATTGAATCCAAAGATCCATTGCGCTCGTTGTATTCAACGAGAAAATTTTCGTATTACGCTCGATCGGTTCTAGAATGGACGATTCCCGATTGGCGAGAAAGATATTGAACTTCGATTTTTCTGATGACGAAAAGTTGGTGCGTGACCAGGCCGCTAGATTCTTGAATGAGCAATGCGACCGCCGGGTTGCGCGTCGGGTGCTTGAAGGCGAACAACCTTATGCGGTGCAGGCTTGGAAGGGACTGGGAGAAATGGGTTTGCTCGCGACGACCATTCCCGAAGCCTATGGAGGTGCAGACGCTGGCTATCCGGCGCTGTGTCTGATTGCTGAGCAACTCGGCGCACATGTGGCAGCGACACCATTTTCTTCTTCCGTCTACTTGGCGACGGAGGCGATTCTCATGAGCGGCTGCGATGAGCAAAAGCAGGCGTGGCTGCCCAAGCTCGCGACGGGGGAGATGATTGGCACCTTAGCGGTTGTAGAGGGCCGAGGTGTTCTTACCGCGGAGTCGATCGGTGCGCAGGTCGCGAATGGGGCGTTGACTGGCAAGAAGCTCATTGTGCCGGACGGGACGATAGCCGACACGGCAATAGTCCTCGCCCGTGGCAATGAAGGCTTAGAGCTGTGCGTCGCTGACCTTTCCCATGACTCAGTGGCGCGCGACGTTGTTGAAACCGTCGACCCGACTCGCAACTCGGCCACAATCTCGTTCAATGCGACACCAGTCGAGCCGTTGGGTGATGGAGACGGTTGGCAGACGTTGCAGAGAATCTACGATCGCGCGGCGGTACTGTTTGCTTTCGAACAGATTGGTGGCGCGCAGAGCGCGCTCGATATGGCGGTCGCATATGCTCAGGAGCGATTCGCTTTTGGTCGTCCCATCGGTTCGTTCCAGGCGCTCAAGCACATGATGGCCGACATGTATGTCGCATTGAAATTGGCTGAGTCGAACTGCTACTACGCGGCATGGGCATTAGCGAGCGATGCCGAAGATTTGCCGCTCGCAGCTGCCACCGCGAGAGTGTCGGCGACCCAGGCCTATCAGCTTTGTTCACGCGACAACATCCAAGTGCACGGAGGCATGGGATTCACCTGGGAGTTCGACTGCCATCTTTATTATCGTCGTTCAAACTATTTGGCGCTGCAGCTTGGCGGTCTGACTGAATGGGAAAACAAGCTAGTCGACGCATTGCCCGTCGGCTTGGTTGCGTAGTCTGATTAGTTCTTGCCCCAAAAAGGGACAAGAACCAATCGAGGACAGGAGTCCGGGTCAAAAACCGTAGGTTTTTGTGAGGTTTCTGAAAGAAACCGGTGGAAAGAAGTGGCCTGCGCCAATCGCAGATTGGCGAGACGGCCATTTCTGGACAGGAAGCAACTAGTAAGGGAGACAACTATGGATTTCAATGACAATTCCGAGGAAGCGAAATTCCGCGAGGAAGTTCGTCAGTGGATCACCGAGAATGCGCCGCGACACATCCATGATGATCTAGCCGCAAGCACCTTCGGTGGCCTCATCACGGGCGATGAAGATCCGCTCGAAGCAGGTAAGCGCTGGCAGAAAACTAAGGCTGAAGCCGGGTGGGCGTGCATCCATTGGCCAAGCGAATATGGCGGCCGTGACGCAACCCCAGTAGAGAGGGTCATTTGGGGTCAGGAAGAAGGCGTTTACGGCAAATTGAGTGGCGCCTTTTTGATCGGTCAAGGCATGTGTGGACCGACCATGATGGCTTTTGCGAGCGAGGAACAGAAAGAACTATATCTACCGAAGCTTGCCAGTGGCGAGGAGGTGTGGTGTCAGATGTTTTCCGAACCGCAGAGCGGGTCTGATCTTGCAGGCTTGCGGACGCGTGCCGAGAAGGATGGTGATGAGTGGGTCATCAACGGGCAGAAGATCTGGACGTCTGGCGCCCAATACTCAAATTTTGGGATATTGATCACGCGAACCGATCCAACCGTTGCCAAGCACAAGGGGCTCACGATGTTCTTTTTGGACATGCGGTCTCCCGGTGTAGACATTCGCCCGATTAAGCAGGTGAACGGGCAGAGCGGATTCAACGAAATATACTTCGACAATGTCCGTATTCCGGACGAACAGCGATTGGGTGGAGTAGGTGAAGGTTGGCGTGTTTCGTTAACCACGTTGATGAACGAGCGGCTGGCGATTGGTGGCGGAATCGCAACGGGTTTTCCGGACATCCACGAGTTGGTGCAAGACCTGGTGCTCGGTAGCGGTCCTGCGATTGATGACCCGGCCGTGCGATCGAAGCTTGCCGATTGGTACGCTAAAGCCGCGGGTTTGAAAAACACTGCAAGTCGGTCGATTAGCGCGTTGTCGAAAGGCGAAACCCCTGGGCCCGAGAACTCTATAGGTAAGCTGGTCGCCGGCACGATGATGCAGGACGTCGCGAAGTTTGCGCTGGATCTGCAGAGTTATGGCGCGGTCATAATGGATCCGGAAGTGGCTGAAGGGGCCGCACGGTTCCAGGCAATGTTGATGCGTTCACCAGCGGTTCGTATTGAAGGCGGGACCGATCAGATCTTGCGCAATATCATTGCCGAGAGGGTGCTGGGCTTGCCAGAAGACATGCGCGCCGACAAGGGAGTGCCGTTCAACGAAATACCGACGGGTTAGGCTGCGATTGCCTCATAAACCCGGGCCGATCTCCATTTTCGACCCATCATAGAAGCGATTGAATCGAAAGCGACTCAGGTCGTGGCCGGGCGTTTTGCCGAGCACCATGTCCGCCATGACGCGGCCCGCACCCGGGCCGATACCAAAGCCGTGGCCACTGAATCCGGTTGCCAAAAAAAGTCCTGGGTACTTCGGGATTTGGTCCATTACCGGTACAACATCAGGTGTCACGTCAATCATACCGGCCCAGAACTCTTCGAATGCCAAGTCGGCCAACATCGGCACGCGGTGACTCAATCCTTCTCGCAGTTTAACTAATGCGCGCGCCGACGGTTCCGGGTTGAGCACGCGGCTTTCCTCGAACGGCGTGATCTCATCTGCGCTCCAAGATCGAGTGGGAAGCAAACGCCGCACCAAATCGTCACCAAACTGGAGGCTGATGAACTTCGCGCTTGCTTTGAGCGCGGGCAGATATTTGAAGAAATAGCGAAAGCTGTCTGCACCGACAAAATGCTCGTTGCTGTTGCTCGATGCGATGGTGTACCCGCCATCCTGACGGCGACGGATGGCAACCTCACCTAAGGCTGCATCGCCATCGTAGATGTTGGGTCCTCGACTGGTTCGGGCGACTGTCGCGCGCACAGTAAGTTGCGGAAGGCTTATTCCAAGATTGCCAAGAAACAAGGTAGACCATGCACCACCGGCACAAACGACCGTGCCGGTTCTAATGGTGCCTTTTTCAGTGATAACTCCGGTGACGTTGCCGGCTGCGATGTCAAGCGCGCGTACCGCGCAGTTTTCGCGGATGAGCCCGCCCGCACTCACTAGTGAGCGCGCGATGGCGGGCACAGCCTTGAACGGTTCCGCTCGACCGTCGCTTGCGGTGTACATCCCACCGAGCCATTGACCCGGTTTGTCATCGATGAGGTCGTCGATTTCCCTGCTGCTGAGCATGCGAGTATCAAGCTGATGCTGCTGGGCGACGGTAAGCCAATCTTCATGGCGGGCTAAATCCTCCTCAGTCTCGGCTGCAAAGAGAACGCCCTTCCGTGCGAAACCTATGTCGACATCTACCGATTTTGATAATTCCTCCCACGCCTGGATCGAGTCCATAACGATCGGTAGTTCAGCCGCATCGCGTCCTTGTTGGCGAATCCAGCCCCAGTTGCGACTCGATTGCTCGCCGGCCACCCGGCCTTTTTCGCAGACGACTACCGACAATCCTGCCTGACGGAGAAACCACGCCGTTAAGATACCGATGACACCACCGCCGATTACGACCGCGTCGACCTCCTCAGGTAACTCGCCCGCAAACGAAATCGGCGAAAGACTGGAATAGATCACGATTTGCCTCGGCTACCTCCAGGAGCTCTAAACGGGCAAGCCGGTGTTGTGTGACGAGTTGTACTTCACAAGAAATCCATTGGGTTCGGCGACGGTGAAGCTCGTGTGAATGCTGCCTACATCCAGCGGCGACGTGTCTAGGCCGCGTGCGCTTAATTCGCCGTGCATCGCTTCGACATCGTCCACCATGAGGTCAAACGGCGCGATGGTGTCTGGATCGACTTTCGCTTTGCTGTTTTCGACGATGAGGTGGGTGCCGGCGCGGAGCTCGAGAATCGCGAACTCCTCTGCATCGGGCAACACGTCGCGCATGCCGAGTTCCAGGAAGAATGCTTTGGCGGCGGCGACGTCAGGTACCTGCATTGCAATGTGGCCAAGCCACATTGGCGGGCGTTCATCCTTTTTCATTAAAGTCACCCTTTGAGAACGAAGTCCGTTGGACATTAGCACTTTTCCGTTGCGTTGAACTGTTGAACTAGTGGCGTGAGTGCGTTCGAAAACTCGCAGTATTAGCGCCCCGCGCGTCACTTCTAGACAGGAAAAATATGCGATTCCTCAAGATCGGATTGATCGTCGTTGTGTTGGTAGTGATTGGCGTAGGCGGTTCCGTATACGTTCAGCTCAATTCGATTGAGGTCGAGCGGATTAGTGACGATTTGTTTGTGTTGCGCGGTCTCGGCGGTCTTGCGGACCGCAGAAGGCACGGTGATCGTTGACACGATGACGTTACCGTTGCAGGGCAATCGAATTCGCGAAATCGCGACCGAGTTGACGGACGCTGAGCCCGTCATGATCATCAACACGCATTACCATCTCGACCATACCCACGGGAACCCGGCATTTGCGCCTGGAACGCGCGTGTTGTCGACAGAACGCACGCTCTCCCATTTGCAGGCATTGGATACGGATTTTTGGACCGGCGATGCTGCCCAACTCCTGCCGAACGAGACATTTTCGGATCGACGCAGAATCGTAGTCGGGAGCAAGACGATCGACCTGATGCACGTTGGGCGAGGTCATACGGATGGTGACCTTGTCGTGTTGCTGCCTGACGAAAACGCCGTGCATATGGGCGATCTACATTTTAACCGGCACTACCCCAACATTGACTT
>Ga0115002_10004750_pt1 | contig 16297 bp, 16 predicted proteins | sample ArcticOcean_MG_C_8_FD_89576 | JGI IMG/M metagenome (GOLD analysis project Ga0115002, IMG submission 89576) | Marine microbial communities from western Arctic Ocean - ArcticOcean_MG_CB11_86 | ecosystem: Environmental > Aquatic > Marine > Oceanic | place: Arctic Ocean: Canada Basin | collected... | reverse complement strand
CCGAGATCTGTCTGGCGGTGCTTGGCGAAATGCTCGACATAATCCGGCAACAGTTTGCCGTGCCAGTTGCGCAGATGTTTTTTGCCGCCTTCCATGCGCTGCATGTGCTCGGCGCGTTTTTCTTCTGCGGCCTGTTCTTTGCCATCCTTGCCCTTGTTCCAGTCGGGAAAGTCCTGGCGGGTATAGAAGTGGCCGTTGACGATACAAAACCAAGGGTGCGGCATGGAGAAGGCGGGCCGGTGCTTCCAGCCCAACCGCCCGGTGCCGAAGTTTTCGCGTGCGGCGACTAGTATCGGCAGCACCCAAGAGGAAAAGAGCGGCGTCACCGCCTCGGGCAGCCATTCGCCGAGACGCCAGTTGCGCCGCCAGTGCGAGCCGGGGATGGGCGCTTGCCAGGTGATGCCTTGTTCGGCGGTTTGCACCATCGGTCGCGCTTGTAATAAGAAGAGCTCGCCGTCGCGATAAGCCCATTCCACGTCCTGCGGATTGTTGCCCATCTGTTCGTCCACATTCAGGGCCAGCTCCGCGATCTGCGCGACTTGCGTTTCGTCGAGGGCTTGTGCCTGTTGGTCGTCTGCTCCGACGGCGGCCTGGCGCGTGCCGCCCGCTTCGTCGGCGACGACTTTGGAGGCTTTGGCGCCGACGGTATAGCGCAGCGTTTTGTGTTCCGTGCGGCTGACGAGGATCTCGTCCGGCGTCACTTCTCCGGAGACCGTGCTTTCGCCTAGCCCTAGTGCGGCGGAGATATAGACTTGCTCGTAGTTGCCGCTTACGGGGTGTACGGTGAATGCGACACCGGCGGATTGTGCGGGTACCAGCTTTTGCAGGACGACGCCCATGCGCAAGGGCTGCGTCGATCGGTCCAATGCGCGCAGATACGATATCGCCCGGTCGCTGTAGAGCGAGGCCCAGACCGTCTTCAGCGCCGCGGCGCATTCGTCAAAGTCTTGCAAGTTCAAGCAGGAGTCGTGTTGGCCGGCGAAGGAGAAGTCAGCGCGGTCTTCAAGCGTCGACGACGAGCGCAAGGCGACCGGTCCGTCGCCCAACTCGCCTAGGGTGCGGCGCAATTCGTCGCCTAGGTCTTCGGGTAGGTCGCCGCCGGTCAGGCGCTTGCGCAGGTGGGCCGGTTCGTTGCCAAGCTCATCAAAGCGCAACTCGTCGAAGCGCTTGAGCGCGCTTGCTATTTCATCGGTTAAACCATTGCTCGCCAGGAAGTGGTCGAGGGCGTCGGTGGTGATGGCGAAACCGGCCGGGATGCGAAAGCCGGCGGTGCTTAATTCGGAGAGTCGGGCGGCTTTGGGGCCGGTGCGCCAAGCCTGGTCGCCGTGAGCTTGGCCGAAGGGCAGGATAAAGGTCATTGTGTGTCGGGCTCCGGAAAAGAAGTTTTTCTACCGATGTGGGTCGCCGGTAATATATAGCAATAAAGCACGGATTTTTCCTGCAGAATTCGCTTCGGTCCGTCCCGATTCCATCCATTCCTCGTGTATCGTGCAGGGCTCAGTCCCGTTTACGTCGGTGTGGTGCAGCACTACGCGTCGTTTGCCCAGCGCGTCGAACACGTGGATGTCCCAGGCGGATTCCGATATGCGCTCGAGATGGTGTTGCGCAATAAGCCTGCCGTGCTCATTGAAGACCTTGACTTGCGGATAGGCCTCGTCGGAATAGATGCCGTCCGGCCATTGGTATTCGTCATAGAACCGCACGGCACCGTCGTTGGAACGACGAACTTTGTGTAGACAGTCACCTGAGATTTCATAGCTTGTGCCGGCGATAGCGTCATCCTGCGGGCAGTAAACTAGTCGCACGAACTTGCCGGCTTCGTCGAACTGCTCCAAGCGCCTTATTGAATAAAAGCGCCGCTTGGCTTTTCTTATTTAGTCTGTTTATAAAACTCACATCATACGCAGGAGCGAGATTACATGGGTACTGCACTGGACTACGGCGTACAGAGTTTCTGTTTCCGCCATTTCAAGGACAACGCCGAAGTGGCGGAAAAAGTGAAGGCGATCGGCGTCAACACGATTGAGGTTTGCGCTGTGCACGCCGACTTCAACGATCCCGAAGGCTGGAAGGACATCGTCAAGACCTACCAGGACGCCGAGGTGGGCATCGTTTCGATCGGAGTACAGACCTTCACCGGACTGGATTCGGATCGCGATTTCTTCGAGTGCGCGGCAATCGCCGGGGCCAAGCACATTTCGTGTCATTTCAAAATTGACAGCTATACCAAAGCGATCCCTATGGTGCGCGCGTGGAGCCGTGAGTACGGCATCAAGGTCGGTATCCATTGCCATGGCGGTTATTCGTTCGGCGGGTCGCCGGATGTGTTGAAGCACCTGGTGGGTTTGGGTGGACCGGAGGTGGGCTTGTGCATCGACTCGGCATGGGCGTTACAGATCGGGCCGCGCCAGGGCAATCCGGTGAAGTGGGTCGAGAACTTTCCGGGGCAGACCTACGGAGTGCATTATAAAGACTTCGTCTTCGACAAGGACGGAATGTGGAACGATACGGTGGTGGGGCAGGGCACCTTGGATTTGAAGGGTTTTGTCGACGCGTTGGAGGCGGATGGTTTTGATGGGATGGCGGTAATCGAGTATGAGGCGGATGTCGAGAATCCGGTGCCGGCGTTGACGAAGTGTGTGGAGGTTATGCGGGGGTTGGTAGGGTAGGTGGGGCGGCGAATGGTGGTGGAGCTTTTGGAGGCTTACCTTCGCTCATTCTCGCCCGACATTCCTGTCGGGCGAGAATGAGCGGTATAGGAAGACCCCCCAAGCTCAGCCACCGTTCCTCGCCCTCCAACGCCACCTATTCCGGCGGCATAACCAACCCCTCCGGATCACGGACGCCGTAAAGAGGCGGCAGTTCGCGGTAGTCGATGCCGATGCGGCCGTCCCAGTCCCATTTTACCACGCCATCCTGCAACGTCAGTTCGCAGACGATGCGCTGCTTGCCGCGCAACAGGCCGCTAGCTACGTCGGTATAGCCAAAGTCGCCTTGCAGAATATTCAGACCGGCGACATCGGCAACCGCGCCGACGGACAAATGCCCTAATTCTTCGTGGCCGATTTCACGGGCGGGGTTGACGGTGGATTCGCGGATGACTTCATCGAGCGGCATGCCCATGACCAGAAACTTAGACATTACGGTAACCATGTCCATCATGTCTTCGTTCATGTTTTTGGTGTGCAGGTCGGTGCTGATGGAGTCGGGGTAGAAGCCTTGTTCGATGGCGGGTATGGCGTTGCGCCAGTAGAAGGAGCCGCCGCCGTGGCCGACGTCGAAGATCACGCCGCGTTTGCGGGCTTGGCGCAGATAGTTGAGTACTTTGCCATCGGCGTCGAGCCAGGGCACATCGCCGAGAAACATATGCGTGCTGATATCGCCGGGGGCCATGCGTTCGGTGACCAGTTCGTAGTAGGGGCGCTCGCGGGGAAAAAGGCCGAAGTCGATCATCGCGGGCATACCGGCGGCTTGTCCTGCGGCCAGGGCGCGGTCGGTCGAGACCCAGTCGGGGCTTAGGAAGTGGGCGGTTTTGGAACCGACGACGAAATCGCTGTGTTCCTTCATAACGGCGGCAGTGCGCTCGACGTCCATATCGGAGACGTTTTGCTCAAGGGTGGTCGAGACCATGCCCATGCTGGCGATATTGAGAAAGGCGTACATGCGGGTCTGGAAGCGGGTGAGCACGCGTTCGCGGAAGTCGGGGAAGGTGCGCCAGCCGGCGCTGCCGGTGTCGACCATGGTGGTGACGCCGCTGCGGAAGGAGAACCCGTCGGGCAGGATGCTATTGTCGCCTGCCCAGGCGTTGGCCCAGCCGGGGGTGGCATACATGTGGGTGTGGATATCGACGAGCCCGGGGGTAATATAGAGGCCGGTAACGTCGAGGACCTGTTGGGCCTGGTCGGCGGGGATGTCTTGATCGATGGCGGCGATTTTGCCGTCGGTGATCGCTAGGTCCATCGGGGCATTGATGTTATTCTTCGGGTCGATGAGGTGGCCGCCCTTGAGCAGCGTGTCGAATCGCATGCAGGTCTCCGTGTGTGATGTCCGTTTATACGCAACAGTCAAAGTGGTTCGTCGCAAGCTGTCAAGATGCAGCGCAGAATATCGGCAGTGGGGTCTGCTGTTCACTCGCCCGCAATCCGCTCGAGCTCCTCGTCGATCAGTTCTTTGAAGCGTGCAAAGGGCTGCGCGCCGCTGATCATGCGGCCATTAATGAAAAAGGCCGGTGTGCCGCTGACTCCGACGGCCTCCCCATCGGCGATATCGCGGTCGATCGCCTCGCTAAAATCGTCCGATGTCAGGCACGCGTCGAACTTCGCGCGCTCTAGACCAACCTCGTCGGCGATGGCTTGGTATTGCTCTTGGTGTAGGTCTTCGCTGGCCATCAGCTTTTCGTGATAGGCCCAAAACTGCTCTTGTTGCTCGGCGCAGCGGGCTGCCTGCGCGGCGGGGCGGGCATTTGCGTGGAAGTCGAGCGGATAGTCGCGGTAGACGAAATGCACTTTGTCACCGTAGGCTTCGAGAACTTCACGGATGACCGGCTCGGCGGTTTTGCAGTAGTGGCACTCGTAATCGGAGAATTCGATTAGGGTGATTGGTGCTGAGGCGTCGCCGAGCGAGGGCCTGCCGCCGGTGCCGACTTCCAGGACCGGCGGGCGTAGACTCACGCGCGGCGCGTATTGTTCTTCCAGAGCCGCCAGTACTTCCCGATAACGTCTCTGTTTGGATTGCCCGACGAGATATTCCGTAACTTCTTGTATGGCCTCGTCGATGGGCGTGTCGGCGAAGTGCTTTTTATTCGAATTGTAGACCTCCTGAATCTGCGCGGAATCGGGCTGGGCGGCTTTGCTTTCGACTTCGTCGGCCAAAAACTGTTCGGAGGTCTGGTCTTTGGCCTCGGCGGCCAGCGCGATAAGCTGATCGCCGATCAATTCGTAGAGTCCGGCGCGGAGGATTTCGTAGCGCTCTTGTTCTAGTCTGAGCAGCTGGCCTTTGACGTGTTGTTCTAGGGCTTGGTATGTGATGGTTGTTTCACCGATGACGGCGGCAGGCTCAGCGGAGGCCGTGGCGATGAGCAGGCCGGTTACCAGCAGGAGGATTAGGGGCTTTAGGCCGGAGATTGATTTAGGGATGCGCGCCATGGGGGGGACTTGCTCCTCTTTATGTTGTAACGGCGTGTCGATTATTCTGTTTAAAATAGACAAACCATAATAGCTTGTCGAAGTTGCGGTTGCATACGATGCGTTTCTTGAAATTTAGCGATTGTCCTTATCGCCCTCTATCGGGTAATTACAAACCATGGGGAGTGCGGTGAATGGAAATACTACGGGAACAAGAGGAACAAGCACTGAGATATTGTATGGCTAAAAAAGATAAAGGGTTACGCAACGAGGTTTGCTTCGGCGACGAGGATCTCTATCGGGAGCCGAAGTAAACTCTATGGTGATGGATAAACTGGCGGCGTTGGCGGTGGTTTGGGGGCTATTGTTGCCCTGGGCGTTTATTGGGCTGCGGGTCTTTGCGACGTATGGCTTTTACGATCGGTTGCTGGCCGGTGTGCTCGGAGGGCTGGCGGCGACGGTTTCGTTGGCTTATGTGCTGGCGATGTTCGGTCGATTGGACCTGTACTGGGGTTTGTATACGGCGGTTTGTGTGTTGAGTATTCTTTTGGCGCGCGGTGGATATATGGTAGAGGTCCGCTGGTCTTCGGGGGCCTGGTGGATAACGCTCGTTTTGGCGCTGGTGCTGCTTGCTGAAGCCTGGCCCGTATTTTCGCTGGAGTATCCCCTTGGTTGGGACCCGACTTTCCACTTGATTCTGGCGCGTAAGATCCTCGAAAGTAATGCGCTCTGTACTGACTGGCGGCCATTCGAACCGATACCTGTCAATTATACGCAGGGGCTGCACGTGTTTATCGCCTTGGTCTCGCAGTGGTCGGGGCAACCGGCTCATATCACGTTCCAGATTCTCCATCTAGTGTTTCAGCCATTGGCCGGGCTGCTGGTCTTGCGCTTAGCGCTGGCGATTTTTGGCGATTTGCGAGCCGGTGTTTTGGCGTTGCTGGTCTATGAGTTTCTTTGCTCGCATGGAAGTTTTTCCAGCTATTACCAATGGGGCGGGCTGCCGACCGAGCTGGGCGCGTTATTCTTTTTGGCCATCATCTGGATGGGACTGACCGACCGCAGTCGCCGGGGCACGGCGTTGGCCGTGTTGTGTTATGGCGGTCTGGTGATGGCGCACCATTTGAGCGGGTTGATCGCGACCTGGGTCTTGGGGTTTTATATCGCGGCTTCTTATGTCGGACGGGTGGATGGTGTGTTGCGGGTTTGGATATTGCGGTTGTGGCCGCTGACCTTGCTCGTTTACGCCTTTTATATAGGCCCCTATGTAGTCGGGCACTTCGGTGAGTTGGGCCATACCGACGTGTTGCACTTTTACGACGAGGACTTGAAGACCGGTTGGCAGGTCGCCACGGATCTTGGGCCGGTTGCGCTGGTTTTGGGGTTGCTCGGGTTTTTGTTGGCCATGCAGCGTGCAGATGATGTGCGCGGTGGCTTTTTGTTGAGCTGGTTTGCGGCCTTGGCCTTGGGTTTTGGCCTGTTAGGTTATGGATATCGCTTTGCGGCTTATTTTATTTTCGACGAAGAGTTTACGGCCTTTACGCCCTCGCGTTTTATGACCTTGTTGGCCTATCCACTGGCAATCTATGCGGGCTACGCACTGGCGGAGCTTATTGCGATAGGGGCTCGGCGGTTTTCGCTGCGGGCTGACATGCTAATCGCTGCGGTGGTCGTGGTCGTTGTGTTGGCGTCGGTTCCGGAGGTTGTGCGACTGGCGGGGTTGCGCTCGGTCTCAGAGGAGGGAGTGGCTTTGGCGCGGCGGATTGAGGCGGAAGTGCTCGCGGACGGCTTTGTGCTCTACGAGGACCATGTTTTAAACAAGATGCAGCCCTATCATTGGGTTACTTATTTGACGTGGCGGCGTTCGGTCTATACGCCGATCCCGGCTTCGGAAAACAGACAGTTGTTGCGGCAGATACGCGAGGAGATGTGGCAGTCAAAAATATCCCGTATCCAGCAGTGGGTTGCCAGCGGCGAAACGCCGATCTACTATGCGTCGGTTAATCCACAGACGAAGGAAGTGGAGATCAAACGGGTGACGGAGGGGGAACAATGAACTTGCGGCGAGTCTGTTATGCGGCGTTGACGGTAAGTGGGCTGCTTATTCTGTTGGTGCCCTTGTTGCTTGGAGGAGAGGGTTGAGGTGTGCGGTACTCGGTGTTATTCGTCGTGTGCCCGGTATTCACCGCGTGCGTTCCATCCGGGATATTGCTCTTCTAAGGCGGCGAGCGTCTGGCGGGTGTAGTAGGGGTGTTCGGGGGCGGGGAAGCGGAAGAGCTGGCGGTCGGTGGCGGGTAGCTCGGCGATAAATTCGCGGAAATGCGGGTCTTGTCCGACGTGCGTGTAGTGCGCGGCGCCTTCCCAGTCGTGGTCGGCGCGGCCATAGGCGAATTTCCAGATATAGCGCTGGCCGTCGGCGCGCAGGTAATCGCTGGCGGCGTGCCAGGAATAGTTGTGAAAAATGGCCACCGAGCCGCCGGGGGCGGCCATGGCTTCGGCTCTGGCCGGATCTCGGTGCTGGCCGTCGTCGTCGTCGACAAAGAGGGTCGGTGCCTGGTCTTCGTCGACGTCTTCGAGGCAAAACCAGAAATTGAGTTGGCTGTGGTGGTGGTCTGACGCGGTCGGCGGCAGCAGCGAGTTATTGCCATTGTCGATGTGGAATGTTCCGTTTTTGCGGCCTGGATAGGTGACCAGACCCAAGCCGGGTCGGTAGTAGATGTGTTCGGTGCCGAGCCAGCGTTGGGCAAAGGCAATGGCTTCGCGATCGATGATGGCGTGGTTGAGGCATTGCTCGGGATAGGGGAAGTAGTAGGCGTCGGTAAGCGCTTCGGGCGGGTCGGCTTTTATTTCGTCCCAAGGTTTTAGAATGCGGCGCAGGGCGGCGGCCATTTCCGCGCGCCGGGCTTCGGGCAGATAGTTGTGCACGATGGCGTAGCCGCGTGTTGAGAGCGCGTCGAATATTTCGTCGGTTAGTCTTTGTTGTTTTGGCATGGTGGGCTAAAGGTAGCTATGGGGGAAGGGTAATTCAAGCGGTCACTGCTGTAGGTGAAAAAAGCCTTCGTCAAAACAGGCAAATACCCCCCATAAACGAAGTGATCTTCTGCTTTTGTCTTGCTAACGCCTGACGAGGTGTCGTTCAGACAGTGCATTTGGCTGACGGAGAGGCCAAGGCGCGTTTGCAGAGCCAGCCCTTTTTTGAAAAATTCGCCGATGAGATTGATGTGAGCTGTGAGCCCGACGCGGGGCGGAGGCGACACCGCTGACGTGTTTGATTGAGCACATCATGGCGATGGGGAAGGCTTGGGGGCCGATTCGGCCGACGAACTGGCCTTGCCAAAGTGGGACGAAATGGCGGCTGAAGAGTTTGGCGGGTTTGTTGGGTTCCATTATACGCAGAACAATAGACCCCGAGTAGACCTTGGCAATGCTTTAGTGCGGTGTTTGGCTATCTGTTAGGTGACGTATCGTTGGATGCCGACGACTAGGGTGATGATCAGGACCGTGATCAGCACGACACCGGCTAAAGTGATGGTCAGCGCTTTGCCAATAAAAAAGCAAATCCCTAAGCCCATTAGCACGATCACCACGCCGATCATAAAGATTAGCAACCCTACCCAGTGGGCTAGACCGGTCTTGTTGGTGATGCGGTCGGGGGCGCTGCCCGCGATCAGGCCGACGCGTTTTTTGACGCCGATCAAATAGGCGATGATATAGAGCGGTAGGGCGGAGAGCAGCATAACGAGGAAGATGAATATACCTGGATCCATCACAGTGTCCTTATTGTAAAGATTTAAGCGCTGCCCAAGACCGCCAAGGCTTCTACCTCAACGAGCATGCCGGGCAATACCAGGTCGGCGACGGTGACGGTGGAACTGGCGGGGACATTGTTGGGGAAGGCTTCGGCGCGGGCGGCAGAGTATTCGGCGTAGCGGCTGGTGTCGGTTATAAAACAGGTGATTTTGACCACGTCGTCCATGGTCGCGCCGGCCTCGGCGAGTACGGCGCGGATATTGGCGAAGACCTGACGCGACTGCGCGGCCATATCATCGCCGACGATATTACCTTCCGGGTCGAGCGGGCCCTGGCCGGAGACGTGTATGGTGTCGCCTACCTGCACGGCTTGCGAGATGCGGAACTTCTCGGCCCAGGGCCAGTCGGGGTTGTGTGCTTTACGGTCGGGCATGGCGGGGCTCCTGTTTTGCGTGGGTACTAGGGCGTCGGCGAGGCTCGAAGACATCGTCGTCATTGATCGGGCCCTGGGCCGGCACAAATTTGCTGAGCTTGGCGTGTACCGCGATCTGCCCGCTGGGGGCGCTGGGTGTCTTCAACGTTGTCGACGGTAGAGTTCTAATCGGTTCAAGAGGGCGCGTTGGTGAGCAAATACCAGATGGCCTACGGCACGGCGTTGATCATGGCGGTGGCGCTGTAGGTTTTTATGGTGGTTCTTCTATGGCTCGTCGAAGGCTTTTAAGATCTGTCCTATGCGTTTTTGCTCAATAGCTCATTGAGGTGGTTGGCGAATTCGTTGCGGTCGCTTTGGCTCAAGGCCGGTGGCCCGCCGGTCTCGACACCGCCGGTGCGCAGGGTGTCCATAAAGTCCCTTATATTCAGTCGCGGGCCGATATTTTCCTCGGTATAAAGCTCGCCGCGCGGGTCGAGGGCCAAGCCGCCCTTGCCGATGACTTCCGCCGCCAGGGGAATATCGGCGGTGATGACGAGATCGCCGGAGCTAAGCCTTTTGACGATCTCGTTGTCAGCGACGTCGAAACCGTAATCGACTTGCAGCATCGCGATATGGTCCGAGCGCGGGATGCGCAACGCTTTGTTGGCGACCAGCGTTACCAGTACGCCGGTGCGGTCCGCTGCCCGGTAGAGGATTTCCTTTATAACGACCGGACAGGCGTCCGCGTCGACCCATATTTTCATCGTTTATTTCATTTCAGTAAAGAGGCGGTACCCGTCACTCGGTATCCGTTTTATTGTCTGTCGAGCAGCGCGATGATTTTTGTCTTGTGGTTTTCCCGTGCGTAATCTACGGGTCTTTTGCCCAGTGTGTCTATAGCCTCGCTATTCGCCCCGTGCGCGAGCAAAAGCGTACAGACCATCGTGTTGTTGTTGCGGTCTGCCGCTAGATGCAAGGGAGTGCGGCCGTCCTTGGTGCGGGCGTGCACGGAGGCACCGGCATCTAATAGCCAGTGTACGGCCTGTATTTCTTCGTGGTGGCTGTAGAGGTGCAGGCACGTTCTGTTCTGCTCGTCGATCAGCGCGTCGACTAGGCCGCCGGATTTTATTAACGCGTCGGCGATGGAGTTTTCCGGGTTGCGTCTGTTTTTACAATGACGTAGCGCCGACCGCAGTACCTGTTGCTGGTTGGGGTCGGCGCCCCCTCGTACCAGCGCGTGCACGACGGCGACGGTGCCTGCGCTCTGACAGCAGGCGACCAGTGGCGTGACGGCTATGCCGATATCCACTTCGGCATTCGGCTCGGCTCCGGCGTGCAATAGCCTGTCGATAATGGCCAACTGTTGTTTGTGATGCGTTGTTGTAGTGTGGCCTAACGCTGATCCGGCGCAATAGTGCAATCCGGTTCTTCCGGTGTTGTCGATTGCCGTGGCCTGGGACGGCTCGCCTAGGGCGTTCTCGACTGCGGTCAAATCCAATATCGCGGCGGCGCTGAAGAAGTCGACTCTTGCGCCATGATCGACCAGTGCGTTGACCAACGCGGGCTGCCCTGCGCTCGCGGCGAGGCAGAGCATACTTTCTCCCTCGCGACCGCGGGCGTTCGGATCGGCACCTTGCTCTATGAGGTAGCGGGCGACTTCGGGGTGCGCTGCTGTTTTGGGGAAAGAAATATAGGGTGTTACGCAAGTTTTCAGCAATGAGTTGAAAGAACGGGTGGCGGTCTGTTCAATGAGGTTTTGCAGGTTTTGCAGGTCGCCTTTTTTCACCAGTGTTTTCAACCGAGAGCTGTCACCGGCGGGTGCATTCTTTTTGTTTCGGCGCTTCCTGTTTATACAAGGGCGGCAACTGGGTGCGTAACCGGTTTTCGAGCGTGCGCGTTGGTGAAAATAGCTCGTCGGTTTTTTTTCGCCGCAGGTCGCGCACGTTAACGATTCTAGGCATTCGACGGTCGTCCCGCTCATGTGCGTCCCTATGCGATGCTCTGTAGCATGATTTCTGCGAGCTGCTCGACGACCGGGCCTTTTGCCGATTTGGCGGCGCTTAGCGGCGTCTTGCCTTTGCGCGCGGCGCGCAGCGGGTCGGCGCCGGCTTTGAGCAGCAGGTGTGCGGCGCTTTTTCTTTTCTCGTCGTTCTTGATTGTGGAATGCACCACTTCGAACAACGCGGTCTCTCCATTGGTGTCTGCAATGTCAGCGCAAGCCCCATAGTCTAACAAGGTACCTATCGTCTTGACAAAACCCGCTTTTGCCGCCCGATGCAGCGCTGTTTTGCCTTTGTTGTCTTGAAAGTCTATGTCAGCGCCGAGGCCGAGCAGTCGCTTTACTTCGGCGGGGTTTCCGCCTCGGTCTCCCCGACACAGGTATACGAGTTCTGCGCTGTAGGTATCCGTGTCCGGCGTTTTTGCGCCATAGGAGGAGGCGAGTGCGAAGAGTTCGCCTGCGTCCGGGGGGATTGGCGGTAGTTTGCCGGGGTCCGCGCCATGCTCGAGCAAGTGGCGAATCTTGTCGAGGTCGTTGTTGGCGGCGATAAAGAAATCGTCTTCATAGCCTTTGATTTTGGCGCCTTGGCCGATGAGGAATTCAACGGTTTCGGCGTCGCCGCCGCGCAGCGCGTAACACAGGGGCGTGGCCCAAGGCGCGGGCGCGAGGTAGAAGTCCAAACCGCTTTCTTCCATGGCACCCATCGTGTGTTGTGGGTGGCCTTCATATAGTGATTCGGGCTGCCGTTTCAGCCAGTCTTCGGCACCTTGCCTGTCGCCGAGGAAGGCCATGGTGTGCAGGTCGGTCTTGGCGCCTTGTGCGAGCAAGAAATCGCCGACGTCGTCGCGCTTTTTATAGCGGGCGATGCAATAACAGCTGACTTCGACAAAGTAGGGGGTGTAGTGCGTGCCGCAGGCATTGATGTCGGCGCCGCGTGCGGCGAGGTATTCGACCATAGCGAGCTTGCCGCGATGCGCTGCCTCCCACAACATGGTCCGGCCGTGTGAGCCGGTACGGCTTAACCACTGGGGCCGCGCGTCGAGGATCGAGTCGACGGCCGTGAGGTCACCGCGTGCGGCAGCGGCGGTGGCGACCTTTAGGAAGTCGCTGGCCTTGCCCGGGAATTTAATGTCTACCATGGGCTTCTGCGTTAACAACCCCTTTTAATTGTTGCTTCATTTCGCATCAATGCGGTTATCCGTCTTTATCGCGACCGACATATTTGCTAACCTTCGAGATGGTCTTACCTTGCAAGCGATCAGCTATTGTTCCTTCTCCGCCAACTAACGAACGTGTTGGTGGACCTCATCTCTGGCGCGGCACAGTTTTTCATCCAACTCGGCGAGTTGATCAGTCGGATAGGGCTCTATCGCGCGTTGATATATTTCCCTGTTGGCCTTCCTTACGACGTCTACCAGGTCGGGTTTTGGGTTGCCATCCCAGTCGTACAGACCTTCCATCATGCCCATCATATCCATCAGCGGACCATCATCAAGGTCGTAGAGGGTCGCGCAGAAATTGACTCCGCAAACGTTCGCATCTCGCAAGTGGCGGTCGAGCAGCAAGCTGTATACGCGGCCTTTGTGCTCGGACGTCACACTGTGCGGATTTTGGCGTGCTGATTCGAAAATATGGCCCGACTCCTCATCAGAGACGAGCACGGCCCTGCCCGTTGTTGCACTTTGTTCGGTGAAACTGATATTGCGGTTGAAGTGCTGGGGCGAAAGCATGTCGACATAAGGCGTCAAAGTCTCCCAAGTTTTCAGGTCGAAGGACTGCTCTTTGACATAAGGTCCGAGGATCAGGTGGTTGGGGTCATGCCGACGTATCGCATCGTGTACTATGCGGTACAGGTGAACCGCCATTTTGCGGATGTTTTCCGGTACTGGCGCGTCGCTGTCGAGCGACGGTATGGAGTCGATCCAGCTCTCCGGTCTGATGAAGGTGCCGAAACCATAGTAGTAGCCCATCATCAGTGGATCATCGGCGTACTGCGAGCAACACCAGCTACTAACTCTTCGACCCAATCTTGATAAGCGGAGGAGAAGATGTCTGGGCGTTCCTGACCTTGTGGCAGCTCGTTGGGGTGAGGGATCAGGAAGAGTCCGGCAGCGTAGGGGAACGATTCGTGGCGAAACAGCGCCTCGACCTTCTCGACATCTACATAGCCCTCGGGGTCCCGGCACTGGCTCGTCGCGCCTGCAAGTGCGCAGTTAAACCCGAGCGCCCGCACCTGGCTGAACCACTTTTCAATCCACACATCCTTGTCGCCGTCGTAAAGCTTTTGCACTGTCGGCTGACTGTTGCCGGTGTAGATATGGGCCAGCGATACTGGGAAAAAAGTGTTACCCTCTGGCGTGATGAACCAGCTGCGTCCGTCCAGTTTCTCCAGATGGAACCAGCCGGTGCTTTTCCCCTTCAATTGGGTTGTGCCACCGTACGAATCAAGTGTATATGTCAGGGCTTTTGTCTCCGTTGCATTTCGGTGTTGACGGTGCGAATACCTTCCACCGTCTCGTTAATCTGATAGTTGGCCCGGTCGCGAAATCCGTATTTGCGTGCATTATTCTTAAGATAGGCCCCACATAGGTGGTAGCCGACGCATTGCGGGATTGCCCACAGTGCTTCCATCACCTGCCCATAGTGGTCTGTATCCTGCAAGCGATCCGCCGACGGAGGCCAGCCAACATCATCGTGGGCACACACGTGTGCCGCGGCGTCAGCCAGTAAGACCGGTCGGTCCGCGAAGTCGGCCCAGCGCCGGATCTTCGTGGCGATATTCTCCACGCTCCCGAAACATTGAAAACTGAGCACATCGACATAGGGCAGTGCTGCGTGGACCACCTCCTCGGGGAGCGCGGCGTTGGCTTCCCAGCGGTCACCGAGAATCAGGTGGTTCGGGTCGTAGCGGCGGATGGCGTCATGGGTGACTTGGTAGTAGCGTTGGGCAATGGCCGAGAGTTGGCGGCGCCCGGCGTCCGACTGGAGCAGCTCTGGATCGACCAGCGACCCGCGCCACTTCGTATCGGATGAGGTATGTACCCATTGAGGGCAATCGCAGTAGAAATAGCCGATCAGTTTCGGATCGTCGCGCAGGCGCGCGCATTCATCTCGGGCGACGTAGTCACACCATTCCTCGAAGTCGGCGCTCATAAGATCGGGCATGCGGACCTCAACTTGCCATTGATGTGCCTCGGTGAAAGGCAGTAGGTGGCAATAAGGCATATCCGCCCATTGGTATTCCTCATAGGTGAAGGGCCGTGAGTGGCGGTGGTAGCCTTCGGTGATAATTACGACTTCCTGGGTCCAGCCAATCGTGTTAAAGCCCCAGTCTCGCAGATCATGGGCGACGGCGCGCAGCCAACGCTCATGACTGTTGCCGAACTCGCGTTCCCACACGCCTTCGGACTCTGCGTACCGCAAAGTAGCCGAATCGATATGGTTTATGCCAATGGACCAGAACGGCGCGCCGTCTGGTGTAGTGAAACCCCAACGCTTGTTCCGCTTTTCTACTGTGTAAAAGTCAGGCATAGTTTTTTATACCCTAGAGATGTCATAGACAGATCCGGTTTTATTTTTACAAAATACCAACTAAATCCCCCAAATAAAGCTCTAATAGATTTAGGCGGTCTCTGGTTGCGAAGATTTAAGCGAGTATAGCTCAGGCTGATGCCGCGAGTAAATCGGCTACTAAAACCACGGCTACATCACTACATCCGTGTACCGTGCTCGTGTAGACGATCCACTTGCCACCGGCGCAGAACTGTGGGTGCGGGTGTACGTGGTAGCGGGGCTCGATCTGCGGCATGCGCGTTACGATCTCGACCTGTCGTTGCGTATCGGTATTGTAGAAAGCGACGCGGAACTCGGATGTCTCCTGCAGGTTGATGTCACCGACTAGATAGCGACTGGTCGTGTCAGCGTGGCTGTGCAGCGTGCCCGCAGGCCAGATGTTGGTGCTCTCGCCTGTGTGGATATTCACCTTCTCGGTGCCGGCGTCGTAGTCGACATACCATACATGGTCTCCGTCATCTGCCCACCACTCGTGTCCGACTCGCCTTGGCTCTCGATAGATCGGCGTAGCCTCGGCACCCCGCCGTAGCAACCACATGCGGTTGTCGTAGGAGTGTCGCTCCCCGGAGGCCACGTCGTCCCAATAATCTTGCGCCAGTAGTACCAGGTCGGAGTCGGTGGGGTGGAACTGGGCGTGGTTGTAGCAGCGGTCGAAGGTTTGCCAGATCTCGAAGTCGCCGCCGTCGACGGGCAGGCTGCCACAGGCCCATTCGCGACCGAAGCTTGCATCGAGGAATAGTTGGCGACCATCGGCCGACAGTGTTAGGTGTGTTGCCAGGCGCTCGCCAGCCCGCATCCGGTGGACTTCCTCGGGGACGGTATTGACAACCTCCACCTGGTCATTGGCACTTGGGCCTCGTCGGTAGACAGTGTACTCCCAACACCAGTAGACTCCGCCCGGGCCGACCATCGGTGAGGCATCACGGAACTGAGTCTCTGGAAACCACCGTAATTGTTCCTCATGTACGTCGTAGACGCCGAGACTGCGGCCCTCGTAAGAGTTGCCTCCCGGAGGATGGGCGCAGTAGAACCAAAGATAGGCGCCGTCTTCGGAGAAGCTGCGGTTCGTGAAGTAGAATGACTGCTGGAGTGATGCCACCCGGTCATGGAGTAGATAGCTGGTGATGCCGCTTTCGGGGTCGGTCCACGGTCTGAAGGCGGTGCTGGTAGTGAGGTCGGGTAGCGTCATAGTGTCCTTGTGTTAGGTAATGTGGTATTAAAGTCAGAGCCTGCCTGCCTTATGTGCGCAAAGATAGTGTAATAAATAGTGATCATGCAGTGAAAAAGCGATATAGTTCTCGATATGCATAAAGTTATCCTGCAAGGATCTAATCGTACTTGTCCTATTTCCATCTATGATCACGCCGTGCGCGAGCCTGCACAGCAGGTTGGGCGGAGGCCCGCAAGGGCTGATCCTGTGCATAGTGGTGTTATGCGGTG
>Ga0115002_10004749_pt1 | contig 16299 bp, 14 predicted proteins | sample ArcticOcean_MG_C_8_FD_89576 | JGI IMG/M metagenome (GOLD analysis project Ga0115002, IMG submission 89576) | Marine microbial communities from western Arctic Ocean - ArcticOcean_MG_CB11_86 | ecosystem: Environmental > Aquatic > Marine > Oceanic | place: Arctic Ocean: Canada Basin | collected... | reverse complement strand
TTCCGGCGACCATGAATGCTGCGCTGCCCGCGAGGTCGAGTATGGAGAGCAGCGACGTGGCCCCGACCACCGGGACCAGCAGCATCACCGCCAGCTTGAGCACCACACCGACGACGAAAGCTCGACCGGGCAGAGACCCAGCGAACCAGCGCCCCATGCGCCACGGGCCAGTCCGGGAGGCAACCGACACGCCTACAGTCTACTGTCGGCCCTAGCAGCCCGTGGTGAAAGTTCCGCTGCATTCGACGAATGACGCATCCTCGCGCACGGCGTTGCTCCTCGGTCGAATACAAGCGGCATTCTCGCTCGTCGCTTCTTGTGCGCGAGGCGCCTCGGTCGTCTCGGTGCGACGCGGGACCTTAACCACGAGCTGCTAGCGCGCCAGGAGGATGTAGTACGATCCGCGCGTGAAGCTGCACGACACCGCTGGTTTCAGTACCACTTGCATTCACGCAGGGCAGACGCCGGATCCGGCGACCGGCGCCATCGTGACGCCCATCTACCAGACCTCCACCTACGTCCAGGACGCGCTCGGCCAACACAAGGGCTACGAGTACGCGCGCACGCAGAACCCGACCCGCGCCGCGCTCGAGGCCAACATCGCCGCCATCGAGAAGGGGCGGGCGGGGTTCGCCTTCGCCTCGGGCATGGCGGCCATCGCCGCCGTGGCGACGCAGCTCTCGGCTGGTGATCACGTCGTGGTGACCGACAACATCTACGGTGGCACCTACCGACTGTTCGAACAGTTACTGCGAAGATACAACCTCGATTTCGCCTACGTCGATACGTCGCGGGCCACTGAGATCGATCGCGCGATTCGGCCGAACACGAAGCTGCTCTTCCTCGAGACACCCACCAACCCGACGCTGCGGCTGACCGACCTGCGCGCGGCGAGCGACACCGCGCACGCTCGGGGGGTGTCGGTCGTCGTCGACAACACCTTCGCGAGTCCCTACGTGCAACGACCAATTGATTACGGGGCCGACATGGTGGTGCACAGCACCACGAAGTTCCTCAACGGGCACAGCGACAGCGTCGGGGGGGTCGTGGTGGCAGTGCAAGACACGCACATCGACTCGCTGCGCTTCGTGCAAAACGCCGCGGGCGCCATCCTCGGACCCATGGACGCGTGGCTCGTGCTCCGCGGCACCAAAACACTCCCCGTCCGCATGGAGCGGCACAACGCCAACGGCCTCGCGCTGGCGCAGTTCCTCGCCTCGGATGCGAGGGTCGAAGCGGTGCACTATCCGGGCCTCCCGTCGCACCCGCAGCACGATCTCGCCTGCCGCCAGATGCGGGGATTCGGTGGCCTCATCGCCTTTGACCTCGGATCGATCGCCCACGCGCGCACACTCCTCAATAACGTGCGGCTCATCGCATTGGCCGAGAGTCTCGGAGGTGTGGAAAGCCTCATCAGCCATCCCGCCACGATGACCCACGCGGCGGTGCCCGCTGAACGGCGACAGGCGCTCGGGATCACGGACGGCCTCGTGCGCCTCTCGGTAGGCATCGAGGACATCGAGGACCTGCGCGACGACCTCGCGCAGGCGCTCGAGGCGGTCTAGCCGATGGACATGGTCAGGCCCTCGACACCAGCGCGGGCGGGCAGCCTGTGTCCGTCAGTTATCAGGGTCGCTGCTCCTCGAGAGCCGGCCGATCGCCAGCGTAGCGAAGAGACCGATCGCAACGAGTCCGACTGCGCTCGCCTGCTGGGCGGGACCTGGAGCGAAGCGGTGCAGCGGCCAATCCTCGCGGTCGAAGCCATCCAGATTCTCGGCCGTGACCATCTGCCCCTTGACGAGATCCCCTGGCTGGGGCGCGACCGATTCCTGGAAGGGCCAGAGTCCGACGATCGCGCCGAGCAGCAGTCCGAGCAGTGCGCCGAGAGTGGCCTTGGCGTAGCGCTCGAGGAGCCACTTCAGCAGGTTGCTCACCCCGACGATGCCGACGACGATGCCGAGCCCCAACGGGATCACCACCCCCATCGCGTCGAGGACGCTTGCGAGGTCGAAGCCGCTGCCCGCCGCGGAATCACCTAGCAGGCCGACCCTGAGTTGATCGATCGTGCCGAGAATGCTTTCGTACACCCCGAGCAGGAGCAACAGATAGCCGCCGCTGATGCCGGGTAATATCATCGCGGAGGCTCCCGCGATGCCCGCGACGAACATCATCGCCGCGCTCTCCGCGCTGCCCCTACCGCCCGCCTGGCTGAAGGCCATCGCGCACATGACCCCGAACGCGACCCCAGCGGAGATCCAGACGGCCGCCGTCGCGGGCCGCGCCAACTTCCAAATTAGGGGAAGGCCGCCCAGGGTGAGGCCGATGAACAGGCTGTACATGATCCAGCGGTGGTCCTCAACCAGCGACTTCACGATACCGGCCAGAAGCAAGATCCCAATCGCGGCGGCGGCGGCGATCGTGGCGAGCAGCACGACCGAGCGCGGTCGGAAGCGCAGCGTGGTCACCTCCGCGATCGCCCTGATGAAGCCGGGGTACACGCCGACGGCGAGCAGCATGGTGCCGCCGCTGATACCCGGAACGAGGTTCGCGAGTCCCATCAGCGTTCCGCCTATCGTTCCGCGCAGCACCAGCGGGACGAGTCCGGAAACTGGCAGAGGCGTGGCTGAGGGGGAGGTGGCCTTCACAGTTATGCCGGGAGGCGGAACGGTATTTCAGCAGAGGCGGTAGTCGACTCGGCAACCCAGCGCAAAAACGCGTCGCCGCCACCGTCCACGTCGAGCACCAGAAACTCCGGCGTGTCGTACGGGTGCAACGCCAGGACCCGTGCCTCGAGCCGATCGAGGACCGCCCTCGTGGTCTTGATGATCACCTGCCGCTCCTCGTCGCGCTCCACGTTGCCCTTCCATCGATAGAACGACGTCATTGGCGCCAGGACGTTCACGCAGGCGGCAAGCCGCTCACCTACGAGCGTGGTGGCCAAGGCGCCTGCGTCTGCCGCGGCACTGAGAGTGGTGAGGACGATCACGACATCCGCTGGCACGGTTTGCTCTTGTACTTTTCTCGCCGTTGGGATATTTAGAACTTGTACTTCGGATCCGATCGCTGTACAACGATGCTTAAGGTAGCCTAACCGGGGACTTGTACTCGCGATCAAAACACGTTATTCTCTCACGGAGCCTGTGGCACGAACACCTGCTGACCAGTCGAATCACCCCATCGGCGCGCCCCGCCGTATTGGTCGTCGTCTGCTCCAATACCTGCTCATTCTGGTCACGGTCGCCGTGGTGGCAGACGCGCTATTCGGCGAAAAAGGGCTGGTGACCATGCTCGAAGCGCGGCGCCATTACCAGGCACTCGAGCAGTCGCTCGAACAGGCTCGCGCCACCAACGAAGACCTCCGCGACCAGGCTCGGAGGCTCCGCGAGGATCCTGATGCCATCGAGGACATCGCCCGGCGCGAACTCAGCCTCATCAAGCCGGGCGAGAAGCTCTTCATCGTCACGAACCGACCGCGCCCCTCCGGCAACGAAAACTAGCAGCCCCCCTCGCCTATAATGACCCGTCCAGGAGGGCCTTGTTTTATGTGCCGTGTTATCCGCTGTTCGCTCGTTGCCACCACGCTCGTCGTCCTTGCCGCGTCCAGTGCCTTTGCACAGACCGGCTCGAAGGATGCAGTCCTGCAGGACTGGACGAGCATCAAAGATACGATGATGAAGATTGCAGCCGCCATGCCGGAAGACAAGTTCGGCTTCAAGGCCACGCCGGCTCAGCGGAGCTACGGGGAGCAGATCCTGCACGTCGCGGGAGCTAACGTGAACTTCCTCAAGGGCCTCGGTGGCAAGGCAGCCGATCCCACTCTCAACCTGACGGCCACGAGCAAGGCCGACATCGTCGCCGCGCTCGAAGCCTCGTTCGACTATGGTGCCGCGCTCATCAAGGAGCAGACCGACTCGTTGATCCTGCAGAAGGTAAAAGTGCCGTTCCTTGGCGAGTCGACCAAGCAGCGAGTGTTCTACTTTCTCTCGGGCCACGCCTGGAACATCTACGGACAGCTCGCGGTGTACCTGCGACTGAATGGTCTGGTTCCACCGGCCAGCGCGCAACCGTAGCAACCCGCCTTCAGTCCACGGCGGACTCCCAGGGCAACTTGCCCGCGGTGGTCGTGGTCCATGAGAACCGTGGGCTGAATCCGTATATCGAAGACGTGGCACGCCGCATGGCCACAGCCGGATTCCTCGCTCTAGTACCGGACGCGTTGACGTCGGTCGGCGGCTACCCTGGTACCGACCAAGAGGGCGTGACCCTCCAGTGCGGGCTCGACCGAGACAAGTGGGTGGAGGACTTCGTGGCCGCAGTCTGGCGCATGCAGTCGCACGCCTACTCCACGGGCAAGGTGGGAGTGGTGGGCTTCTGTTACGGGGCGGGATCTCGAACACACTGGCCGTGCGGGTGCCTGCGCTCGGTGCCACCGTGCCGTTCTACGGTCGACAGCCCGTGGCCGCCGACGTAGCAAAGATCAAGGCGTCCCTGCTAATCCACAACGCCGGTCTCGACAAAGGCGTCAAAGCCGGATGACCCGCGTACGAAACCGCGCTCAAGGCCAACAACATCGGATACACGATGCACATGTACGACGATGTAAATCACGGGTTTCACAACGACACGACACTGCGCTACGAAGAGGCCGCCGCAAAACTCGCCTGGGAGCGCACGATCTCGTTCTTCACGAGCAACCTGGAATAGGGCGACCAAGTCAGCGACAGGACAGGCTGACCGTCGTGTTCGGTCTGAATATGGTGAGACCGAACGCAGGCCTTTCCATGGCAGTGCCTGCGAGCGCCATGAACACGTCGAAGAAGTAGTGTGCTAAGTTAGGGATTCCATTGACGCGGGGTGGAGCAGTCCGGTAGCTCGTTGGGCTCATAACCCAAAGGTCGCAGGTTCAAATCCTGCCCCCGCAACCAACCTTCTCGTTCCCTTCATTAGCGTTAGCTGAACAGCCTCCTCCTTCTTTACTATTTCTCCACGCCCCCACGCGGGCATGGGCTGTTCCAATAATCGAATCGCCCATTCAACAGCGTCTGGGCTCAGGCGTATGCACCGCTTCGTCGTTTAGAGGTTCTGGTGCCACGCGAGTTCCTGAATGGCTCGCGCCGGTGCCCCCTCCATCGCGAGGTGCGAGCAGAGCGTGTGGCGGCGGATGTGAACGCCGGGCTTGACGTTCGCCCTCCGCGCCGTCTGCACGAGGCGTTCGTAAGACTCGAAAGCGCGGTCATTTGGTCTCGCGTCGATAGGCCGTCGCCAGTGAATCTGCGTACTCGTTCCACCGATTCCCCGCGTGTGCCCTAATCCACTTCATCTCGAGGCCGGGGTGGCCATGAAATAGCCCATACAGTTCCTGCACGAGTGCCAAGTTCTTGATCTCGCCGCCCTTTTTCTTCCAGCCATTGACCGCCCACTTGCCTGCCCAGGCGGTGATCGTGTTCACGCAGAGTGCGCTATCGGTATACATGACCGCGTGTTGGTCACGGGGCACCATCTTGCAAGCCGCGATGAGTGCCGAAAGCTCCATACGATTATTCGTCGTCGCTGTCTCGTGACCGTGCTGTTCTGACAAGATCTGGTCGCCGACAACGTAGACAGCACCCCACCCGCCTGGGCCAGGGTTGGGTTCAGCCGAGCCATCGGTAAACACGCCAGTCGTCGGCCCCTCAGTGAACGTTTTAAGCACCTCGGCGGTTGTGAGGTTCTCTTCGCGTGTGTTCGGCTTTGATCTAGCCTTTCGGCAGCGAGAGCACTTTTTCGGTGTCCAGCCTGGATACTTGGCCAGGATCACCGATGTCAACGTGAACTCGCTGTGGCAGATGTCGCAGATGAATGACATAGGCAGAGTAACTCTCACCTGGAGTCGCGCGCTGGCACGCGGCCGGCGTGGTAGCGGCGCGTGGCGAGGCCATCCGCCGTGCCCCAACTCGCCGACCTGCCGAAGATGTGCTCTACCAGATCGTGCAGGAACGTGTAGAACCGGAACTATTTTCCGGAGCCTGTCATCCTGAAGCGGTTGACACGATTGCCGGCCGGGAACTCACCGACGTAGATGTTTCCTTTCGAATCGGTCGCGATGCTGTGGATGTATCCGGCAAACTCACCAGGGTAGTACCCGCGCTGCCCGAACGAGCCTACGGTCTCCAGCGTGTCACGCCGAAGAATCCAGACCTTTCTGTTCTGGCCGTCGGCGACGTACAGGAATTGTTGGCCTGGATCCGACGAGAACGCCACGTCATCGACCGAACCCGTGCCGTCCATTCCTGACGGGAACGCCTCCTTCACGAACGTGCCGTCCTTGCGGAACACTTGAAAGCGGCGGCTCGACATGTCGCAGACGTACAACAGCCCGTCGCGGCTCATCTTGATGCAGTGGACAAGCCCGAACTGCTGCGGCGGCGGGTCGCCCGGCTTACGCTGCGCCATCGGTTCGTCGCTCGGCGGCTTACCGTAGGCACCCCACATCCGCTTGAACGCCATGGTATCGGCGTCGAGCACAATCACGCGGCGGTTGTTGTAACCGTCGGAGACGAACGCCTCGTTCGTCTTGGGATCAAAGGCCACCTGCGTCGGCTGGGCAAAGTTGTCGGTGTCGGAGTTCCCCTTGCTTTGCCCGTGTTTCCCCTTCTGGATGAGCAGCTTGCCGTTAGGCGTGAACTTGGCGAGGCTGCTGAAGACCTGCGTGCGACCACCGCCCTCGGTCGAGTGCGTTCCGGCCCACACATTTCCTTTGTGGTCGATAGAGAGACCATGCGCCCCGCCGTGCGCGACGTCAGCCGGGACACGCCGAGACGCGAGGAGGTCGAGGCGGTGTCCGGGAAGCTCCACCCACTGGAATCCGCCAGCTGGCAAGTTGGGATCGTTGACATCGCCCCACGCCTGCACGAAGGCTCCCTTCGCGTCGAACTCCACGACGGGCGGCATCGGATCGCAGCACTCCCGCACGCCGCGCGCGGCGTCATCGTCGCCATCCGCGATCCAATGAGGCCAATGCATCACCCAGACGTGATCGCGATCGTCAACCGCCACCGACAACACGGCGCCGAAGATCCCGCTATTGGGCAGTGGCCGCTTCGGCCAGCTCGGGTCGTACTGGAATACCGGAACATCATCAGCGGGTGACACCTCCGCCGCCGCGGTCTCTTCCTGTGCCCGCTGAGTGCTTCCGCAGGCGCTCAGCGCCATCATTACGGCCGCTAGCACCGACCACGTTACGCTGTAATGGCTCATCGCGTGCTCCATTCGAGGTAATTGTCCGTGTAGTCCACCCCATTGACGGGGTGATTATGGCCGAGCTCCAGGGGCCTGGCACTTTGAGAATGAGTAATTAGATCTTTCGGTTGCATTTTGACGTCCCCCCGTCTTCAGTAGCGGATCTTTTCAGAGTCCGGCGCTGATCAACCTTCGCAATCCGTTACACACGAGATAGTTGGTGCACCTATGCGCGGCTCAGTATATCTACTTGCTCGATTCTCACGGCACGTGATCGTCCGCGCCTGAATCTCATGTGTGGACCGCATCTCTTCGTCGCTCATTTCTTAGGCTCCAGACATCATCAGCGACGGGACAGGAGCACCCGCGCGCCGCCGGTCAGGCTGAGCCGGTCGGCGGGGACCGATTTTCTGTCTCCTGGGCGCCCTGCGTCTCCAGCCCCTCCCGAGCCTGTTCCAAGCACACCTGGGAGTAACTGACAGGCCGGATTCGCCTCTCGTCACAGCTTCCCTACGCGGCAAACCCTGCCGCATCGATGTCAGGAAACCCGCGATCTGGTCTCAGCTAGGGACGCCACCACAGCACCCCCACCCGCGCAAGGTCTTCATGCAATAAAGCCGCGTCGAGGGGACGTCTATCGTCAGCCGGAGGGCGCCGGCGCAACCGCAGACTCAGAATCGAAATAGCCGGTTGATTTTGACGACGAGCGCACGGTTGCGCAGTGCCGAGAATCGGTCCGGGAGAAAGGGGTCGGTGTCCCGGTTCTCGTTGTAGACGACGAACAACTCGCTTCCCGGAGCGTACTCCCACCGAAGCCGCAGATTCGTGCTCAGCGAGTGACTGCTCGAGTTGTATTGGAGCAGCGCGCTGACGAACATCAGCGGCGTCATTGTGAAGGTCGAGCGGGCCCGCACCACCTGGGTCGTAAACGTGCCTTGGGACAGATTCACCCGGTTGTACGAGTAGCTCGGCTCCAGTGAAAACCGTGGCGTCATCTCCAGCCGGCCCTGGCTGAACCCGACAGTAGTCTTCGTCCCGCTGAAGAAGCTGCCATGCTGGACCGAGAGCCTCCCGGCCAGCCGCCGCTGGCGTCCCATGGAGTACGAGACCTGCGCGTCTTGAAAGTCGTATCCGCCCGTTGGAATCGTCACGCCAGAGGTGATCGAGAACGGCCGCTCGAGAAGCTCGAAGCTCCGGGAATACGACGTGGTCAGTTGGTCGCTGTTCTCGAACTCGATCCCGAACTGCCCCTGGACCTCACGCGTTTCCAGCACCCCAGCCCGGTCGGTGATGTAGTCGACCTCACCGGTCCACGTCAGCTTGCGGATGCGGTCGAGTGACGCCGGACGCGGACTGAACCGGAACAACCCAAAGCTTCGTTCGAAATCATCACGGAGGAGAAACCCCACATCGGGCCGGAAGTGGTCACCTACGACGAGCCGCTCGGCCTGGACGCCGTAGCGATCGCCGTCGTAGTCGAGATGACCGCGGTAGCTGATGTCGTCATCTTGCACACCGGGCGTCGTCGTCTTGGCCCAATAGGTATTGATGTCGAGGTTGTCGAAGAAGGAGAAGAGGCCGTCAACGCCATACGTCTCGGCTGACCCCGTGCCCACCGTCGAAATCGATCTCCCGGTGAACAGGAGGCCCACACTGCTTCGCCGGAGCACGTCGCGGCGGACGCGAACGACCGAAAAGTTAGTGGCCTGCGCGGCACCGTCGGAGGCGTCGTCCGTCTGAATGTTCAGCACGCCGAGGCTGAACTTGCCGGCCCTGCCCGTCACGCGCCCCCCCACGTTGATCGGAACCTCCTGGCCTCGGGACAACCCGATCTGGCGGCTGTAAAACAGCACCGGGGTCGTGCCTCCCCCTCCAAACGCCCCAGCGCCAGCCCCGCCGAAGGTGAAGACCCCCTGATTCTCCAGGAAGAACTCCCGCTTCTCGGGAAAGAACAGGCTGAACCGTGTGAGGTTGACCTGTTGCTCGTCGGCTTCGACCTGCGCAAAGTCGGTGTTCACCGTGAGGTCGGCCACCAGGCTTTGCGTGACGCCGTACTTCACATCGAGCCCAAGCGCGCCTCCGGCATCGTTTGACAGCTCGCGCGCCGGGTCGCTCGTCATGTCCGCGACCGCGTACGGCTTGATCTCGAACGTGCGCCCGCTGTCCGGCGCCTCCAAGCCGATGATTGCGGCCGAGAGCGAGGCCATAAAGAGACCGTTCGAACCCTGCTCAGCGGGCAGCGGTGCCAGATAGGAGTGCTCGTTCAATCGCAGCACGCTCCGCTTGATATTGAGTCCCCAGACCTGTGCCTGGCCCGCCCGGTACCGCACCGACTTGAATGGGAGCGCCACCTCCGCGGTCCACCCGCCGTCGAAGCGACCCGACCTCACCTCCCAGACGGGATTCCAATCGAGGTTAAAGCCGCGCTCGTCCCACATCTGGCCATCCATGCGGCCGCCGAGCGGGTTGATGTTCAGCACGATCCCGTTGCGGCGATCGTAGAACGTGTCCAAGAGGATGCCGAGGTTGTCACCCTGAAAGATGCTGATGTTATCCCTCCGCATCTCGTTGGCCACCCAATCGGACTCCGGTGCCGAGTCCCAGCATCGGGCGCCGATGTACAGGTTGTCGTCGTCGAAGAAGACCCACACCTCGGTCTGTTCCGAAGCCAGCCTCCCCGCGATCGGAACCGTCTGGATGAAACCCGATGCCGGCAGCGCGTCACTGTATACGCCTTCGTCGAGGACGCCGTCGATGCGGACAGGCTCACGCACGCGAACGGCCCGGATGGTCACTCTCCCGGCGTCGTCGCGGGCGATGGTATCTGGCAGTTGCGGGGCCAGCGGCCCATCGACTACCAATGCCGACTCCTCCGGTTGCGTGGATGGCAGGGCCTTCTCAGCAGGCTCTTGGGCCACAAGATGGCCGCTCAGCAGGGCGGCGGTCACGACGCTGCAGCCGATGCCACGGAGACCGGCGGTGCAGCTCCTGAGTGCGACGGATGCCGCGTTCTGCCACACGACCTTGGCGATTGTGACTACGTGCATGGTGCCTCAGCAACCGATCGGGCCATGCGAGGCGAGGTGCAGTCTACGCTGCACCACACTACGGGACCCGGCTATTCGGTCCGTGAACGCTGGTAACGCCGACGATCCGAGCAACCGGGCGGTAGGCGCCTCCTCGCCGAGCGAATCTCCAGGTGCCTGCATCCAGGGACGATAGCATGGCGAGTGGACCCCGCTCGTCCGGTGGACCCGGACGGTAGACAACATTGCGGCTCCCTTGACGCAGCAGCGGCCACTCGCGTGCCTACATCCGGAACAGCCAATTAATCTTCACGATGATCGCGCGATTGACGAGGTCCGGAAACCCCGAGGCGCGAGTGTCGCGCTGGTCGTTGTAGACGACGAACAGCTCGCTGCCAGGGCGGTACTCCCAGCGCAAGCGTACGTTGCTCGCGACGGCATCCCCGCCGGAGTTGTACTGCAGCAGCGCGCTGACGAACATCAGTGGCGTCATCGTATAGGTGACTCGCGAACCCACCAGCTTCGTCGTGAACGACCCCACCGGCAGGTCCACCCAGTTCACCGACATCGTGGGCTGGAGTGAGAACTGCGGAGAAAGTTCGATACGCCCCTGGCTAACGCGGAACGTTGTCCGCTCGCCGCTGAAGAACGTCCCGTGTTCCAGTGAGATGCCTGCAGAAATCCCCCGTTGCGTGCCGAACGAATAGGAGACGCGCCCACGCTGAAAACCGTCGCCGCCCACCGGCAGCGTCACCATGGGCGCGATCCGGAACGGCTGCGGCAGAAACTCATACAGGTCGCTGTACGAGAGTCTGAAGGTGTCGCCGCTCTGGAAGTCGATGCCGAACTCGCTGTTCCAGTTGCGTGTTTCGACCAGCCCGGCGCCGTTCTCGATGTACGTCATCGACGTCACTGCCGAGAACTTGCGGATCGACGGCAGCGACACCGGCCGCGGACTAAAACGCAGCTGACCGAAGTTGCGCCGCATGTCGTCTCGGCGCAGGAACCCGACCTCTGGATTGAAGTTCTCGCCCACCGCCAGGCGCTCGAGCTTCAGGCCGTACCGGTCGGCGTCATAGTCGAACTGCGCACGGTAGCTGATGTCGTCGTCCTCGAGCCCCGAGGTCTTCGTCTGCGCCCAGTAGGTGTTGATGAACAGGTTCTCGTAGAAGGCGAAGGCACCGTCCACACCGTAGACCTGATTGCTCCCAGCACCCCGCTCGCGAACCGATCGATGGGTCGCCAGCACGCCGATACTGCTGCGGCGAAGGACGTCACGCTTAAAGCGGACCACGGTAAAGTTGGTGCGTGCGGCGCCCACGGTCTCGTCGTTGCCCGACTGAATATTGAGCACACCGAGGCTGTACCGTCCCACGCGGCCGGTAAGACGGCCACCGGCCACGATCGGGACGGCCCGCCCCAGCTGTAAGCCGATCCGCCGGCTATAGAAGAGGGTCGGGAGATCGCCGTTTCCCCCGAAGCCGCCACCGCCCCCGAACTCGAACGTTCCCTTGTTCTCGAGAAAGAAGTCCCGCTTTTCAGGAAAGAAGAGGCTGAAACGCGTCAGGTTGATCTGCTGTTCGTCGGCTTCAACCTGGGCGAAGTCCGTGTTGTAAGTGAAATCGGCCGTCAGGCCATCCGTCACGCCGTACTTCACGTCGACGCCGATGTCGCCGACTAGGTCATTTGACACGGCGGGACTGGCGACCCGATCGCTACTCACGGACGAGGTAACGAAGGGCTTGATCTCGAGATTTTGCGACCCGGCAGGCGCTTCCAACCCCACGACGGTCGCGGCCAGCGACATCGTCACGATGCCGTAGTTAGTGCGCGCCGCGGGAATCGGCACGATGAACGACGTCTCGTTCTTCCACGGCGTATAGCGCCGCACGTTGAAGCCCCAGATCTGGGCGCGCCCGGACCGATAGCGGAGCGACTTAAACGGGATCGCCACCTCCACGCTCCAGCCACCGTCGAATCGACCGGCTCGGCCCTCCCAGACGGGATTGAAATCCATGTTGAACTGCCGCTCGTTGGTCGCCTGACCGTCCACCCGACCGCCGATGGCGTTGACCGTGAAGGTCACGGCGTTGCGACGGTCGTAGAAGGTGTCGAAGGCGAACCCCACCGCGTCGTTTGAGGTGAACACGTTGGGACTGTCGCGCCGCATTTCATTCGCGACGAGCCGCTCCATGTTCGATTCCCAACAGCGCGCCGAGACATAGACATTGTCGTCATCGAAGAACAGCCACACCTCGGTCTTCTGAGTGGCCGGATGGCCCTCGAGCGGCTCCATCTGGATGAAGTTTGAGCTCGGCAGGACGTCTGCGTAGACGGCCTCGTCGAGAACCCCGTCGAGACGCGGCGGTGCGTCGACGCGGACCGCACGTACCGTGGCGCCGCCCGTCTCGTCGCGGGCAATGACTGCCGGAGGCACCGGCGGGGGCGGCCCGAGCACGACCGGCAGGGACAGCTCGAGAGTCGGATCGGCCTTGACTGATTGCTGCCCGGCGGCGACGGCCTGGGCAGCCACCAGGCCACAGAATGTGAGTAGGGCAACCCGTTGCAACCTCCGAACGATATCACCAATCGAGCTCGCGACATGGCCGGTGGCTCCGTGTCCCCCAGCTGGCCGTGGCGTGCCGGCCGGGCAGGCCTTGCAGCCTGACGCGAGGTTGCCTAGGATCCGATTCGGATATCCTACGGGCAATCGGTCGATAGTTCGCAGTGACAGTCAGAGGCGAGTGGCGCCTCGCGGCGAGATGGGTCGGCTCAGTCGGGCCAAGACCCGACGGCAGCGCACAACAGAGGGAGTTCGACAAGTGGCAGGGACATGCGAATCACGTCGTTTTGCACCAGTGTTGTTGGTGGGCCTCATCGCGGCCGTTTTTATTCCGGCGGCGCCTGCTGGCGCCGAAGTCACCTTCACGAAGGATGTGGCACCGCTCCTGCAAAACCATTGCGAGCGCTGCCATCGACCTGGTTCGATCGCGCCCATGTCGCTTATCACTTATGAGCAGGTGCGCCCCTACGCCCGCGCGATCAAGCAGCGAACGGGACTGCGCGACCGGATGGGCGTGATGCCGCCCTGGATGATGGAAAGAGATATCGGCATCCAGGGCTTCAAGAACGACCCATCGCTGAGCGAGGAGCAGATTCAGCTACTCGCCGAGTGGGTGGACGACGGCGCCCCGCTCGGCGACCCGGCTGACATGCCGCCGGTCTTGGCATGGAAAGGCGCGCACGAATGGGTCAACGGCGAGCCGGATCTCATCGTCAATTCGAAGCCGTTCAGCGTGGCGGCCGAGGCGTCAGACTGGTGGGGATCGTTCGAGACGGTCCCGACGGGGTTGGCAGAGGATCGCTACATCGCCGCTTACGAGTTCCATGAGGTGAACGACGCGCTCGGACGAGAGGCGGAGTATGAGGGCGGCGCGGCCTTTTCGGCATCTCTTGGCGTCATTCATCACGGCACCGTCACGGCGCTCGGTCCGAACGGTCGCCCATTGCCGGGCGGATGCTGTCCGGTGCACGAGGTGGGACGGAACGCCGACGTATTCGATCCGAAAGCGGGCAAGCTCCTGAAGGCGGGATCGAGTCTGGGCTTTTTCTCGATGCACCTGCACGCCAATGGCCGCGAGACGACCGGCCACATCGAGATCGGCCTCAAGTTTCACCCGAAGGGGTATGCGCCGGAGTACAGACCGACCGGTGTAACCGTGGCGACGAACCACGATTTGATCGATATACCGCCTGGCGCGACGAATCTCCGCATCGACGGCACATCGGTCCTGCAGCAGAACACCAAGATCACGGTCTTCGAGCCGCACATGCACGCGGCGGGCGTGCGTTTCTGCCTGGAGGCGATCTACGGGACGACGACGGAGACAATCAACTGCTCGGGGTACGACCACAGCTGGGTGCTCGCGTATACGTACAACGACGACGTTGCCCCGTTGCTCCCGAAAGGGACACTCCTTCGGGTCGTTGGCTACTACACGAATTCTCCGACGAACAGGAACGTGGTGGATCCGAGGAACTGGCAGGGCGGCGGTCATCGCTCGGTGGACAACATGAACCTGATGCTCGGACGCGGCGTCGCGTTGACGGACGAGCAGTTCGAGGCTGAGGTCTTGGACCGGCGGAAGAAGATGAAGATCACCGGACGTCGGGTGGTGCCCGGGTGCCCCACGTGTGGCGCTGTGGAACAGAAGCCATCGACGGTGTCCTCACGCTAGGACTGGTGGAGACCATGGCGATGTCCCGCGAGATTGATGGCGGCCGGTGGGTGCTGGTTGGGGCGCTCGTCGCGCAGCTGCTGTTGCCGGCGCCCGTTGGAGCGCAGGCGCTGCACTACAACAAGGGCCAGCAAGTGTTTCCCGTCTACGAAGGGTGGGAGGCGAACCCCAATGGATCATTTGACCTGGTGTTCGGGTACTTCAACCGCAACTTCGAAGAAATCGTTGACGTTCCGGTTGGCGCCGGGAATACTCTTCAGCCCGGGGCACCCGATCAGGGGCAACCGACGCACTTCTATCCGCGCCGAAGCCGATTTTCGTTCCGCGTCAGGGTGCCGGCGGACTTCGGCAAGAAGGAACTGGTCTGGACGGTGACGAGCAACGGCAAGACCGAACGCGCATACGCGACCCTGCTGCCGGAGTATTTCATCGACAAGCTCGTGATCACGGCCAACACGGGCGGCGCCGGCACGACGGGTGGTGGGGACCCCGCGCTCCACGTGAACGAGCCACCTGATCTCATGGTGGAGGGCGAGACGACTCGCACGGCTGCGGTCGGCGTTCCGGTGACGCTCGCCGCAACGGTGCGCGACGACGGCATCCCGGCCGTGCGATCGATGCCGAAATCGATGCCTGGGATCACCTCGCGCCCGGCACCGAACAGTGCCACGGGCCTGAGGACGTCGTGGTTCGTCTATCGGGGGTCTGGCGAGGTGACCTTTGACCCTACACAGATCACTGAGTGGGAGGACAGCCGTGACGGCGCGAATTCGGCGCTGGCGCCGGGTTGGAGGACGCCGACCGTCCCGGAGGGGAATCGCTGGGTCGCGCAGGTGACCTTCTCCACTCCCGGCACCTATGTTTTGCGGTGCCAGGCGCACGATGGCGCCCTGCCGGTCGTCACGAACATCACGTTCGTCGTTACGGAATAAATGATCAGTGGCTTGTGGTCTTCGTCAGTGGTGCATATGACGCGTTGGGCCGGTCGAGTCGCCGCTCCCGAGCGGGCATTCAGGAGGTCCTCATGAAGGTGTCGATTCGCCAGGTCGTCGTGTTGGCGTTGGTGTTCGTTGCGGGAGCCTGGCTTGGGCTGTCGAGTCCCGTCACGGCGGGTGCGGGCGTATCGGCGGCCGCTGAGGGCGACGCGTCGACTCTGCAGGGCCTGCTCGCCAGGGAGGCAATTCGCGAGCAGATTTACAACTACGGCCGCGGGATCGACCGGGTCGACAAGCAGTTGACGATGGATGTGTGGCACCCGGACGGCACCGCGGACTACGGCGGGCAGACCGTCAACGGTCGCGGATGGGTGGAGGGACTGTTCAAGGGCCTGCCCAACATGACCGCCTCCGCGCATCACCTGCTCGAGTCGCGCATCGAGGTGGATGGCGACACGGCCGTGAGTGAGACGATCGCCAATACGTCGATCGTGAACCCGCTAGAGGAGCGCTCGGTGCAGGGTGTGCGTGTGGGATCCACGGGAATATCGGTGAGCCTCATCCGCGGCCGGTATGCCGACCGCTGGTCAAAGAAGGACGGTCACTGGGCGCTTGATCACCGGGCCTACATTGAGGATTTCAGAACGGTCCAGGAGATTCCTGGCGCACCGAGACTTGGCCGAGGCACGCGGGACCGCGAGGATCCGTCGTACGCAATCGTGCCGTTCTAGTCACAAATCAGTGGGGCGCCCTTGTCCGCCACGAACTGCCGTCGGACGGCGTTGTTGCCCAATCAGGTCAGTTGGACTCGGCCGCACCCATTCCGGTGTACACGAAGCGCTGAATACGACGCCCGTCCACGCTCTCTCCCACGTACATGTT
>Ga0115002_10004746_pt1 | contig 16301 bp, 15 predicted proteins | sample ArcticOcean_MG_C_8_FD_89576 | JGI IMG/M metagenome (GOLD analysis project Ga0115002, IMG submission 89576) | Marine microbial communities from western Arctic Ocean - ArcticOcean_MG_CB11_86 | ecosystem: Environmental > Aquatic > Marine > Oceanic | place: Arctic Ocean: Canada Basin | collected... | reverse complement strand
TGTTCCCGTTGATTCGTCCGTCGATCCTGGACATCTCGTTCCTGCAGGTCGACCAGACCGATGGTGACGGTTCCCAGCAGCATGTCGTCGACCTGGCTTCGGCGTGGATGGCCGACAACGCCGACACTGTCGACAGCTGGATCGCTGAAGCTGAGGCTGCTCCCGCTGTTGCAGCGGTGGCATCGTTAGCCGCCGTGTGTCCGTCTACCATCATCATCCAACACGATTGGTATCCCGATCACACGCACGGCGTGATGTTCCAACTCGCCGGCCCTGATGGCGAAATTGACGACAGTGGCTATTACAACGCTGAGATTGAGCCCGGGGTGACTATCCAGTTGCGTGCCGGTGGTCCAGCTGTCGGTTACCAGCCGCCTTCGTCTCTGTTGTATCAGGACCTATCAATTCTGTTGGCGATGGTCTCACACGACAACTCACTGGGTTCCTCTGCCAGTGCGCCAGTCGTAGGTGTTGTGAGCCCGATTTTTGCCAGCCCAATTGGTCTGATGTGGCCATCTGACGTGTATGACTTCGACGAGTTATCTGACATTGGTGAAAGCGACGCCACGGTACTGATGTTCGGTTCCTCTGCGTTTGTGACCTGGTTGAAGGGCACGGGATTTGTACGCGAAGAGCAGATCGATGGTTCCTTCGACGGTTCACCCTCGCGATTCATCGTCGAAGGCGATGTCGTACAGCAGAATTTTGTTACGAACGAGCCCTATATTTACGAGAACGTGATGGAGGACTGGGGCGGTAAGCCAATCGACTTCATGCGTGCAGCTGACTTTGGGTGGGAGGCATATCCGGGTGTTGGAAGCCTTTCGGTTCGACCTGAGGTGCTTGAGGCAGAGGCTGATTGTCTCGCAGTGCTTGTACCGATGATTCAGCAAGCCGCTGTTGATTTCACAAACGATATGTACCCAGCGATGCAGACGGTCGTGAAGATTGCCCCGCAAATGGGTTCATATATGTCCACTAACCCAGGTTTGACAGACTGGGCTATGGACATAATGAGTGAAACTGGCTTCTTCCGGAACGGACCCGATGGAGCTGCTGGCAGCTTTGATCTCGACCGTGTCACACGCTTTTATGACTCTTTCGCCCCGATGTTAGAGGCATCAGGAAGGGAAATAGGTGTCGATTCCTCAGCGATGGTCACTAACGAGTTCATCGATACTACGATTAGCTTTGAGATATCCAATTAACTCTTTCTTGGATAAACTAGGATAGTACATAGTAGTTCCACTGGCTAAGAAAGCGGATTGGATGCTAGTCGAGCCGGCAGACATGGGCGGGATGTCTGCCGGCGGTTCTTCTTTATCTTTCGCGTCAGTTTCGATGGTGTTCCCTGATGGAACGGAAGCAGTGAAAGACGTTTCATTGGAACTAGCGGCGCATGATTTTATAACAATTGTCGGACCCTCAGGGTGTGGCAAGTCAACGTTGCTACGGCTCGCGGCTGGGCTGTTATTGCCCACCACGGGCGCCGTGAGTGTCGCCGACGACAACATAGGATGCGTGTTTCAGGACTCAACGCTGATGCCTTGGCGAACCGTGGAGCGCAACGTTGGTTTACTAAACGAGCTCGAGCGGCTCCCCACAGATGAGTGCAGGCGGCGGATCGAAGAAGCGATTGCACTTGTGAATCTGAACGGCTTCGAGAATCATCTGCCCCGGCAGCTCTCGGGGGGTATGCGCATGCGGGTGTCGCTGGCTCGGGCCCTTACTACCTATCCACGCTTGTTCTTGTTTGATGAACCGTTCGGTGCGTTAGACGAGATCTCGCGAAACCGACTAAACGACGAGTTGCTGAGGCTCTTCAAAGAAACGAGATTCAGCGCACTATTTATTACGCACTCGGTGACAGAAGCCGTCTACCTTTCAAATCGCGTCGTGGTGATGGGTGCTCGACCAGGCCAGATTGTTGGCGAGGTCAACATACCGTTCGATTATCCGCGCAGCCCGAGTCTTCGCTTTAGCCCTGAGTTCGGTCAGTTGTCAGCAGAGGTGGCGGAACTCTTGAGTGACGAAACGTGAGTAGTAAATCAAGCCCAGAATGGTCTAAGCGACTCTTAGCAGTCGTAACGGGTGAGAAGTTTATTCGTCTGTTGGCAATTAGCCTGGTCTTTGCCGCATTCGTTGGACTCTGGTATCTCGTTTCCTATGTGATAATCGAGGAACAGCGTCGGTTTATTATGCCACCCCTTCATTCTGTGATCAACGAAGCGTTTGTGGATGGTGGGGCTAGATCTGACTTAATTAACGGACTGCTGATCACGACTCGAGTGGCGTTGACAGGACTAGCTATTGCCGTCTTCCTGGGTGGGCTATTTGCTGTGCTAATGAGTCAGGCACGATGGATGGAGTGGTCGTTCTACCCCTATGCGGTTTTGATTCAGACTCTCCCCATTCTTGCTTTGGTTCCGCTCATAGGTTTCTGGTTTGGATTCAATTTCCAGAGTCGTGTGATTGTATGCGTGATGATCTCACTATTTCCAATCATCACTAACACTCTCTTTGGACTCAAGTCCGCAGATCGGGGTCTACACGATGTGTTGACCCTGCGTAGAGCTAGTCGGTGGCAACGGTTTGCAAAACTCCAATTACCTTCAGCCGCTCCCTCAATCTTTGTCGGACTACGTATCTCAGCAGGACTGTCTGTGATCGGTGCTATTGTTGGAGACTTTTTCTTCCGTCAGGGCAAACCGGGTCTGGGTATTTTGCTCGACTCGTACCGGGCAACACTTCAATCTGAGCTGTTGTTTGGTGCGGTTATAATGTCTTCCGCGCTCGGACTAACGGTCTTTCTAATTTTCGGATGGCTTTCTAACTTGGTGATAGGATCGTGGCATGAGTCGGCATCTTCAGACTCCTAATATGATGTAAATTGGAGGTTTTTGTTGTATAACCAAAGTGGTGATTCAATTGAGGATCGTGAAGGTAGATAAAACGTGAGTAACCGAGATTTTGGCGCTCTAGGTGAAATCGTTGGTGATACGAATCTAATAACCGACCGTGATCTCATTGGTCGGCGGTTACAAGACAACTCGTGGCTCTCTCCGATACTGAATCGCTATATCCACGATATGGCTGACGATTCAGATCAGTCTTTGAACGTTTCAGCCATCGCATCCCCCGGAGGCATCGATGAGTTGAGTCAATGTGCTGCAGCCATGTATCAGAGTTCGACGCCGCTAACGATCCTCGGTGCTGGGACGACCAACTTCGGTCAAACGATTCCTTTGGAAGGCGGCGTGGTTATCGACATGAAGCGCCTCAACAGCATTGATGAACCAGGAAGTGGCAGGATTACCTGCCAGGCAGGAGCATTCTCAGGTGCGGTAGACAAGATTGCGCGTGAATCGGCGCAGGAAATTCCTGTGATGACAACTACCTACGCGAATGCGACATCAGGTGGTTGGGTAGCCGGGGGACACATCGGCCTTGGATCACCGACCTGGGGCTCAATCTGGGACGGCAACATCCTAGGGGCCACGGTTATGACGGTTGAGGCCCAACCTCGCCTCCTGAGCTTGGATGAGAACTCGATTGAGCCCATCCTCCATTCTTATGGAACCACCGGCATCATTGTGGATGTGACATACCGGCTTGTTGAAGCCCACGAGTGGTGTGAGCTCGTCATCACATTCGACGACTTCTCTAGTGCGGCGCGCTTTACTAAGGCTGTTAGTGAGAAGTCTGATCTATTGGTTCGTGCCTGTGCCGCTCAGGAACCGTCTGTGACGCCCTGCTTCAGCGGTTTACGTAGTCATGTGGACCCCAAGGCCGCGATTGTGCTCTCGATCGTCGCTGAATCCCAGTACGACGAATATGTAGGTCTGGCTATCGACTTCGGCGGTGACGTCGTTCCTTGGCGTGGACGCGGAGCCGATTGTCGACCGACTCTTGCCTACATGGTGTACGGCCACCGGATGCTTTGGGTGAAAAAAATTGCCCCTGGTGGCGCGTTCCTTCACTGCTATCTAGACCCGGACTCACCCCTTGAGCAACTGGATAAGCTCAAAAATCAGTTTGGTGACGAGATCCTTGTTGAGCTCAAGTTCCTCCGGTCGAGATGGCTGCGTGAGCGGTTCGGCCACCAGGGGGACGGTGTACTCCCTGCACCCTTAGTCTGTGTTGTCGAGGGTGAACGTAGGCTCGGTGAAGTGATGGGGTTCTGTGATCAGATAGGCATCCGGTATCAGAACCCTCACATATTTTTCCTTGACCAGAAAGGACTGTTGCGCGACCCGGCAGTCTTGCTCGATTTCAAGGCCAAAACGGATCCTAAAGGTCTGCTCAACCCAGGCAAATTGAGCAAAGTGGAGGCCCGGACATGAAGTTCGATCACGTGGCCGTCGAAGTAGGAGACATTGAAAACACTTTGCAAAACCTCAAGGATGCTACGGGACTTGAAATCTTGCGGGAGGGTTCGAGGTACAGCACCGGCCAGCGGATCGTGATGCTGGGTGACGAGACGGGAATAAAGATCGAGCTCATCGAATCTGACCTAACAAGGCCCACGTTTGCGCACATTGCCTTCAGGGTTGACGGACCGGCATCGGTAGATCTCGCCACCGACTCGATGCTCGGTGCAGGTTGGGCAGTCAAGACTCTCCCCCATGATCTTCCGCATGCGAAAGCCCGCTCGGCGCTGCTAGTGGACGAGGGCGGTTTGCAGGTCCAGGTGATTGCCTACAGCAGCGATAGTCCCGACGTGGGCTGGTCGTCAGATGGTTCACACATGTCGGAGGGGGGTCAGTAGCGGTGGACTTGGGCCTTGAGAACCGGCGGGCTTTAGTAGTTGGGGGCTCTGCCGGTATCGGTTTTGAGACGGCTCTGATCATGGCAGCCGATCAGGCCGATGTTGTACTCGCAGCGCGTACCTCCGAAGCACTGGATGATGCGACTCGTCGGATTATCGACAAGACAGGAGCATCTGTGGGGTCGTTTACCCTCGACGCGACGTCCGCGACTGCCGAGGTCGAGTTGATCGAGCGTTATGCAGAGCGTGCACTCGACATGTTGGTCATCACCATTGGTGGGAGCGTCAGAGGTGAGTTCGTCACCCATTCAGATGAGGCTTGGAACGATAACTACAACATGAATGTGCTGGCCCCGGTGCGCGTCATCCGGGCACTGATACCTGCTCTTGAGCGAGGCAACCAGCCGGCAATCACGGTGCTGGGGGCCGCTTCCTCCAAGATGCCGTACAAGCATCAAGTCGTTTCGAATGTCCACAAGACTGGTCTGCTAGCTCTTGTGAAGACTCTAGCTCTAGAACTGGCACCAACGATTCGGGTAAACGCCGTATGTCCCGGCCGCACGCTTACCCGCCTTTGGCTGGATCGAGCTGAACAAATGGCCGCGGACCAAGGCCGTACTCCTGAGGAGGTCCTGCTTGATTTCTCGGAAGAGATCCCACTCGGCCGGATGGCGCAGCCTGCCGAAATCGCAGCGGCTGTAGTTTTTGTAACCAGCCCCAGGGCTAGCTATATGACTGGGCAGCACGTAACCGTCGATGGGGGCATCGCTAGAGGTCTTCTCTAGCCAGAGACAGTTGCCCGAACGGAGGTCACACATCATGTCGCTAATGACCCGACGATACGAGTCGGTGGTGTCGACGATGAATGAAGTTCGAAGACTTCGGGACTCAATGGGCCCGAGCGATCCGTTGATCGTCGCGATCGCGCCGCTGCTGTCAAATCTAGCTCTCCAAGAGGAAATATTTCCAGAAACCACCTTCAGTGTTAACGATGGAACGAAGTCGACGATCTATGAGCTTTGGACCGACGTTGATGGCCGGTTGGGCCTATACGCGTCGGCTGGTCTCCAAGGAAAGTATCAACCGCCTCACGATCATCGAACATGGTCTTGTATCGCCGGGGTTCGAGGAGCCGAGCACAATTGTTATTTCGAACGCACCGACGACCGCTCTATCGAGGATCGAGGAACCCTAGAACCTAGAGGTGAGCTGACCCTCCGAGCTGGAATTGCGAACGGAATGATGGGGCATTTGTTTCATTCCATTGAGGTCGTTGAGCAAGAACCATCGTTGCACCTCCATTTGTACGGAGATCCGCTTGACCGACTAGAAGGCCGTGTCTACTTCGACTCTGATGCGGGCGGTCGGATAAAACCATTTATGACTTATCCGAGCCTTCACACGGCTCTTGTCTCGGCAAAAGAGTTGCGTGAGATGCTTGAAGATGACGAGGAGATAGCCGTCCTCGACACCCGTGAGCTTGGTGAATGGGCCACTGGTCATTTGCTGGAGGCGTCTCCGGCTCCGAAGTCACGTCTCGAACTTGATGTTTCAGCGTTGCTGCCAAGAGTTGGGCTCCGGGTTGTGGTAATCGCAAACGACAATCCGGCTGGCCATGACGCTGCTCACCTTCTTCGGCGTGGCGGCTACCGCAATGTCGCGGTTTTGGACGGTGGTATCGAATCATGTCTCCAAGAAGGCCTCGCCGTCCACGACGGGATCGGCACCTTTGAAAAGGCTTTCGGCGAATTAGTGCAAGCAAAAAATGAGACCCCGACCATCAAGCCCGCTGGTCTTCAGTCGATGCAAGCCAACGACATCGACCACGTATTGATCGATTGCCGTCCAACCACAGAGTTCGAGCAGTTCCGTGTACACGGTGCCAAGAACGCTCCCGGTGTAGAGCTGTTAGTTGCCGTTGAGGATCTTGATCTTGCTCTGTCAACCCAGGTTGTCGTCTCGTGCGCTGGAAGAACTCGGTCGATAATCGGTGCACAAACACTGATTGATGCCGGGGTACCCAACTCGGTGAGCTGTCTCGAAGGTGGTGTTATGGGGTGGCGAATCGCTGGTGGTGAGGTTCAAACAGGCTCAGCGCCCCAGGACGTTCTCTCTCCCCGGCCACTATCAACAACTCGCGCCAGGGAACTGGTAGAGCCTCTAGCAGAATCCAACGGAATCGTCCTTATAGATGAAAGCGCCCTCGCCACCTACCTAGCTGATACCAATAGATGTACATACCTGTTTGACGTCAGATCCCCGGACTCGTATAGGGCTGGCCATCGGGCAGGATTCGAGTCAGCACCAGGAGGACAACTAATCCAGGAGTTGACCCATCGAGTCGCAGTTCCCAGAGCTCGAATCGTCTTGCTCGATGACGATGGAATCTCGGCCATCCTGACCGCTCACTGGGTGAAGCAAATGGGGTATGAGGTATGCGTGTTGGCGGCGGGGTTGGAGGGGCAACACATCGTCACCGAGTCGGATTTTAAACCGCTGGTCCAGCCGAGCCCGAGTTCTGCCGTTTCGTGGCATGCGGTAGAGACGGAACTCGCGGGAGGGGGAGTACTAATCGATTGTGGAAGTAGTCGTGAGTACCGGCATGGCCATATTCCTGGGAGTCGTCATTGCACTCGTAGCAAGATTGCAGACGGACTTAAAGGCGTGGATGTCGAGCGGCTGCTCTTTACCTGCGAGGATGGCTCTGTGGCAGAATTCGCTGCTGGAGATGCCGCTGCACAAGGTTGGACCGCAGCTCACCTCATTGGTGGAAACAGCGAATGGGAGTCTTCGGGGAACTCGTTGACCGATGCCGATCCGGTCTTCCTCGTCGAACCAGTTGACATCTGGGTTAAGCCCTACAAGACGAACACTGACGACACTGCAGCAATGAAGCGATACCTCGAATGGGAGGTCGGGCTACGCCGGGGGGTCGACCTGACCGACCGACTCGCTATTTAAGCTGGTTGACTATCCGTATGTCCCTACCGCACGACTCAGAGCTGAAAATAGGTGTGTATATCAATAACCGGGCTGCGGTCTTCGGTGGAAGTGACTACACGATTGAAGACATGCTTGATCTCGCGGTCGAGGCCGAGAACCACGGAGTCGATTTCGTATCGGTCGGTGACAGCATTTTGGCCAAACCTCGATGGTCACCAATCGTCACACTTGCTGCAGTCGCGGGACGTACAAAAACTGTAGGCCTCAGTACCGGAATCCTTCAGCCACATCTTCGCAACCCTGTTGTACTAGCCCAGGAATGGCTCACCCTGGACGCAATCAGCGGTGGACGCGCCACACTCGTGGTTGGGCTTGGAACCGGACCTCCCGACCTGGTTGACAAGGAGTTGGCGCTCAACGGGTTGTCCAGACGTAACCGGGCGCGAGCCTTCGAAGAGGCAATCGAAATCATCAAGAAGGCGTGGCGAGGAGGAAGCGTGGACTTCCATGGGAAACATTTCCACCTCGACAACGTCGATATTGGTCTCCGTCCCACCCGGCGCCGGGAACGTGGCTCACCATCTACCGAACGAGACGGTCGGACCTCGGGCGTCTCAGTTGCTGAGGCGCCCCCGCCATTGTTGATTGCAGCGGGCGCATACATACCCAGGGAGGCCGGGTATGGGCCTAACGATGTTTATGACCCGTCTATCGCAGATTCCTTTATCGGGCCCTGGGAGAGAGTCATCCGACTTGGCGATGGCTGGATGACAGGTATGGCCACGCCCGCTGAGGTAAAGAGCGTGCTCGACACAATGGCCCGCAGTGCTAATGAGTTGGACATGCAATTTCCGGTCGGGTTTGAACGACGCCTCAACCTATTTGTGAACGTTGGGACTAGTCAACGCCAGGCGCGTGAGGAGGGTGCAGCCTTTCTTGAGTCGTACCATCGACGCCCCATGGACAAGATCAGCCTTGATCGTTGGCTGATCTCGGGACCTCCGGAGCATTGCGCGGAGAGGCTTCATGCATACGTTGAGAATGGAATCACTTCCTTCCAATGTGTTCTGGCCTCGGTTAAACAACTGACCCAGCTAGAGAGGTTGGCTGAAGAAGTCTTTCCGCAACTCCGGTGATCTGATCGGGGGTCTGGGGGAGGCCAGACATCGATTGAGTCCGTGACCGAGCTCAGCGGGTCAGCTTCTCTTAGAGGCTGTGTGTCCTTGTAGATTTGTATTGCATAGGGTTTTGCTATGGACATTTCTTACTGGGTCGGTAGTGGCCAATCGTGGGACGACGTGCTTGAGAGTTGCCGTTGGGCGGAAGCTGCGGGGTGGCACGGAATATGGGTACCTGATCATTTCATGCCCCCGAGGGAGGGCTACGACACTGGTCCGGATACAGATGACCCTGAGTTGGGCCCGATCATGGAAGCCTTCACACTTCAGGCGGCTATTGCCGCTTCGGTGCCGCGTGTCCGGGTTGGTGCCATGGTGCTTGGTAATACCTATCGTCATCCGGCGGTAGTGGCGAATATGGCTGTGACTATCGACCACATCTCCAACGGCCGTTTTGTCCTGGGAATCGGAGCAGGGTGGCAAGAAAACGAGCATGGATATTACGGCATCGAACTCGGTTCCCTAAAGGAGCGCTCTGATCGCTTGGCCGAGGCGTGCGAAGTGATTTCCAGTTTGTTATCTAATGAGCGCACGAATTTCCAGGGTAACTACTACCGATTGGTAAACGCCCCAATGGAGCCAAAGTCGGTCAAGACCCGGGTGCCTCTAATGATCGGGGGTGGCGGCGAGCAACGCACGCTACGAACAGTGGCCCGCTGGGCCGACGAGTGGAATGTTTGGGGTCCACCTTCTCACCTGGCCCAGAAAATAAGCGTTCTTGCGGAGCGTTGCGACGAGATTGGACGAGATGTCGGCGATATCCGGAAGTCAGCGTGCGGCCTCCTCAGGATCTGTCAAGACAAAACTGAGTCGACGAAGTTGCGCAATCGATTAGGCCAGCACGGTGGGCTAGTCGGCACGGTCGACGAACTAAAGGAAACAATCGACGCCTACCAGTCGGCCGGTGTTGACGAGTTGGTGATTCCTGACTTTGGAACCGATTTGGAGATGCGGATTCCAATCTTTGAACAATTTTCAGACACGGTACTCACTGACTAACGAGGACTAACTTCGCCCCATTCTGGAGTCCTTTCCGGAGCACAACCGAACCAGTGGAAGGCACAGCAGCAGGCAGAGGCGGCAGGGCTCCGGGATCTGTTGGGATGGCTTGAAACGACGCGAAGCCTTGATCAACCAGAACGGCAGTTCAGAGTCGGTTTGAGTTCATCCCGAGCCTGTGAGGCCTTTCCCCGAGTGTTTTGGGCATATCTTCAACCCATCCATTGCCCGCCATTGATATCGATAGTGGCTCCGGTGATGTAGGCGGCATCAGGCCCACAGAGAAACTGGATGAGTCCGGCTAGGGAGTTCGGATCCCCGGGGGCCTGTTCGCTGGGGACAGTTTCCAGTATCGCCTCCCTTCGCTCCTCATCGAGAGCACGCCACATAGGCGTGTCGTGAGGACCTGGGGCGACACAATTAACCTGAATGTTGTCTTTGGCATGTTCAAGGGCAAGAAATCTTGTCAGGGTGATCAGGCCACCCTTGCTGGCAGCGTAAGAGGGTCCTGAGAGAGGAGAGCCGCCGAACCTTCCATTTACCGAAGAGATGTTGACAATCTTGCCTTCTCCGATATCTCGCATTCCACCAATTACCTGTCGCGTGCACAAGTATGCGGAAGTCAAGTTGACCTCCAAGATCCGACTCCAGGTCGCTAGGTCTTCCTCCTCAATCCCACCAGCGCCAGTAATCCCTGCGGCGTTTATTAGCACCGTAGGAGTTCCGTGGGTCTGGGTGATATCCAAGAATGCGCGCTCAACCTGCCCTTCGTCGCTGACATCGCACACGGTGATGTCACGGCCGGCAACTAAGTCCAGACCGACGACTAGGTCTCCATCGAAGGCCAAACGGTCGCAGATCGCCGAACCGATAGCGCCGGCAGCTCCTGAAACCACGGCGATCCTCTTATTCATGAGTTCCCACCATCCTTGAGGGGGACACGGGGCGCTGAAGAATCCAGAATCCACTCACTCCACGATCCGTCATAGACGGCGACGTTGTCACGGCCAGCGATCGCAAGTGCCAGAGCTGTGCCGGCTGCCCCCACGCCACCCCTGCAGTATGTGATGACCTGATCTGATTCTCTGATTCTGGATTCAGCTAGATGTCGCTGAATCTCAGCAACCGAGTCCCAGGTCCCGTCATCATTTGTGAACTCGATTCCGGGTAGGTGCAGGCTTCCGGGAATGTATCCACCGTCTTCGATCCTTGCGGGTTGCATCCGGCTATCAACCAACACACCTTCCTCGTTATCGATAGCTGCCAGCACGTCGTGGCGTGTGGAGTAGAGATCAGACCTGAAGTGGGGGGTGAAAGATCTCCGTTCGAAGGCCGGAATGTCCGAGGTCACTGAGCGTCCCTCGGCCACCCACTTTGGGTACCCGCCGTCGAGAACAGCGACCCTGTCGTGCCCGTAAACTCGGAGTGTCCACCAAATTCGGGCCGCTACTGTCACATGTTGATCGTCGTAGCAGACGACAAACGTTTCGTCTCCGATTCCTTGTCCGGACATCACTTCGGCGTAGCGGTCTGGTCCTGCAAGCATCCCTAGGTCTGGGTGGTCTGGGTCTGCAAGGTCGGTGTTCCAGAGAAGGTGGGTGGCACCCGGAATGTGGCCCGCCTGGTATTCGGTCAACCCGTCCCGGTTGTCGAATGGTTTTAGATACCAGCGACAGTCCACGACTCGGACGTCAGGACTGTGGAGGTTTCTGGTCAGCCAGTCGGTTGTTACAAGCGGTCCGTGTTCCATGATCGGAGTTCTCCTACTTAGCAGTGGTTGTCACTGTCCAAAAGTTTCTCACCACAGCCCAGGTCGGATCTCCTTTGCAATGGTGGAGAGGGCATCCATCGAGTTTGGCCCGAATGTGTGCCAGACCAATGGCATCTGGAGACCAGCATCCGCGTACGGCGCTAGCCCTTTCACGACCTCATTGGGTGTTCCGGCGACAGAGAAGGTGTCAATCAAGTGTTCACTTACTGCTGATGCTCCGGCTGCCAATCCACCCCTGGTGAACGCTTGGCGCACCTGATCAATATCGTCGGTATCTGCCCCGGATTCTTCGATGACCACGCCTTCCACCCGAGAAAGGTAGTAGGCAAGCACCTCGCGAACAGCGTTCCTAGCTACTTGGCGGTCTGGATCTACCGACGTCAAGACATTGGCCGATATAAGAATCTCTGCGTGGTCCCGGCCTGCATTTGTGGCACTCTGTTTGATCTGTTCGGCAGCCCAGTGGGTGTAGCCAACGCTTGTAATCGCGCCGAGTTGGACGCCGTCGGCATGAGCACCAGCCGCCTCGAGCATTCGAGTGTTGACCGCGCCTATGTCAATAGGGATATTTCTGGGAACAGGACAGTCAAGCGTTGCCTCAGATGAGGAAATGAAAGTTGTCGGAGTAAATCCCAGCGACCGGCCTGCAAGGAGAGACCGCATCGCCCTAAGAGACTCGACAGTATTGGTGTACGGCCGCCACCCGGCCGGATCAATACCTAATTCCTTTACAGTCCACTCTGCTGCTCCAAGTCCGAATCTGATTCTTCCCGGGCCAAGGTCGGCGAGTGTTGCCGCTTCGAGCGCCAGTAGGAGCGGATGGCGAGTGACCGGATTGGCAATCCCTATGCGGACGGTGATGCGATCGGTGCGGGACAACACCGCTGCTGCTGTAGTGGTTACTGAACGGAAGAGGCGACTCTCCGGGATCGACACCTCGTCGAACCCCAACTCCTCCGCCTTCTGGGCGAGGGCTACAGTTTCTTCGACGGGGCCCTCGTTCGAGACCGAGATCCCTAATCCTAGGAAATTAGTCATCTGAGCGCAGGAAGGAAGTTGGACATATGTGGATTAACACAATCCCATACGATGAGTCTGTAGGTCAATTGCGGGACCAGTACGACCGCCAAGTCCGGGCTTTGGGAGAGCCGACTGAAATGACGGCTGCCGGGAGTCTTTATCCACCACTGCTAGAGGCCAGATTGGATCTCTATGCGGCCACAGAGAAATGCCCCTCACGGCTAACCGCGCATCAACGCAACCTGATTAGTTACGTTACCTCGGCAATAAATCGCACAGGATATTGCATGAGTCAAGTTACTATTAAACTCCGTGAGACTGGCTTCTCAGATGATCAAATATCACTTCTAGCTACTGATCCATTGGGTGCGGACCTTCCACCGGCTGATGCTGCTTTAGTCAGGTATGCGGCCAAGCTGACGACTGATCCAGGTTCTGTAACCGAAAACGATATAGAGGATCTTCGCAATGTGGGCTTTGCGGATCTTGAAATCCTTGATGCAAATGCCCAGTGTTCCCACTTGAATTACGTCAACCGGGTTGCGATGGGCCTAGGGATTCACAGTATCGTTGACCCTGACTTCCCTGCTTATGATGCCATCCCCATGACTTAGAAGGGGGCTTGATTCTCAATGAGCGTTACTTGGTTGAGGATTGCAGCCGACGATCGAATGTGAGTCTCACATTCTTCCTCATCGTTCATAGGGAGTAGAAACAGATCGAAGTGCGGACGGTGATCAGCGATGATCTGGGCACACTCATCTGGAGTGCCAGCCACCGCATATATATCCACCAGAGACTCCGGTAGGTATCGTGCCGCCTCCTCGAGGTCCCCTTTCAGCATGGCCTCTCTAACCCGGGATGCAACGAGAGTGTCGAGGCCAACTCGCTCGCGAACATCCTTGGGAGCGTCGAGGGCCATGTACGAGAAGTGTCTAAGCACCCGGTGGCGCTCCTGATCGTTGTAAGCCAGATAGGCGGACCAACCGATCTTGGCCGTTCCTGCAGTGCGGATTTTCCTAGCGGTTGCCGGCAGTTCCTGCACTGCTTTGGCTGAGAGGAGTACCCAGTCGGCCTCTTCAGAGGCCAACCGTTGTACTCGAGGGCCACGCCCTGCTATCGCCATCGGTATCTGGCCACGATGCCAAGGCAGGTATGCGGGTCCGACTGAATCGCCGGCCAGTAGCTCACGATTCGCGATGAACGCTTCTTCTAGGGCCGTGTAGGGCCGAGCCGGGTTCATGCCTAGAGGTTCGAGTACTCGCGTTCCCCCAACTCCCAGGCCGTGCCAGATCCGACCTGGAGCCATCTCGTTAAGGGTGGCAATTGCAGCAGCTGTGGTGACCGGATGCCGAGAGAAGGGATTAGTTATGGCCGGTCCGACAATAATGGAATCCGTTGCTAGGAGGACTGCGGTCAGCGAGACGTAGAGGTCCCTCTCGGTTCCCTCGTCAGCAATGAGGCATACCTCGGCCCCCAGGGTCTCCGCCAGTTTTGCCAACTCACAAAGTCGTTTTACCGGTTGGGTCGGCTCGAACCAGACGCCCCAGGCAAGGTTCACGTCAACTCCACAGACTGAAACTTGGGCCGCTATTGGTTTCTGTCATTTGAAACTTTTGTAAACATGAGAAACTGCCCTATTGAGGTTAGTCATCTGTCTTCATCTATGATAAATATACTATCTATTGCTACTAATCAGACCGGTATTAGTGCCCAGACTTGACACCAAATGTCTCCCGGATAAGCGGCATGTAGTGGTCGAATGGATTCGAGTTGTACGACGGGTCGAATGCCGGGGCGTCATACTCGGAGCAGAACGTGGCGCAACGTTCGTAGTGCTCGTGATCTTTGTACTGATCACGGGTGTTGCGGTCCATGCCTAGGTGGTGCCAGAAGTAGTATCCCTGGAGTATGCCGTGGTGTTTAACCATCCAGTAATTCGCTTCGGATACAAACGGCTTGAGAATGGCAGCAGCCAGATCGGGATGGTTGTCTGGCGCCAGCGGATCGCCGATGTCGTGGATCAGGGCACAGAGAACGTATTCGTCGTCGTGGCCGTCCCGTTCAGCTCGAGTGGCCGTTTGAACGGAGTGCTCCAACCGGTCTACCGGAAAGCCTCCATAGTCGTTTCGCAGGTGCTCGAACTGCTCAATGATCCGGTCTGGAACGTTCTGTTCCAACTCGGACCGCTGGCTACCGATGATCATGCTGTCCTGTTTGGTGGAGTTGGAACTGTTGGTGAAAGATGCCCGTGGCGCCTCGCTCAGGTCAGCCATTACTTTCCTCCGTTCCGGTGGGCAACTCGCCCGCTCATTCGTTCCCACTATCAGCTGAGTAGACGATCTTATTCAGCATAGAAAGAATCCATTCCCCAGAGGTAGTCGGCGCATAGTGCGGTGGGTCATCAGGCGACGTGCAGGTGGGAATACATTCGATCTGAGCGTCGTACGCTGGTTGGTGAAAGAAGGCAATCGAGATCCGGTCCCGGGAGTTGCCACTCGGAACAACCACGCGATGGCAGGTGGACCTCCAACGGTCATTGGTCCATGTCGCCATGAGGTCACCAAGGTTGATGACGAACGCGTCGTCGACAAGCGGGATGTCCTCCCACTTTCCGGTGGGCGATTTGATTTGTAATCCAGGTTCGCCATCGTGATAAAGAATTGTCATACTGCCCCAGTCGGTGTGCTCTCCTCGCCTGGATTGTCCCGGCGCTGCTGGACGGTCGAGTTCGGGGTAGTGGTTGACCGTCAGATTAGTGATGTGGTCATCGATCTTGTCCTCAAACCAGTTCTCGTCGAGCCCGAGAGCCAGTGCCATCAGCCCCATCAGGTCAGTCGCCAGGTCTTCCATGATCGCGTAATAGGTCTCAAACGCATCTTTAAAGCCTTTAGGGCGTTCGGGCCAAAGGTTCGGAGCGAAGAAAGCCTCGCGCCCTTCTCGCAGGCCAGATCGGAGAGCAACCTCAGGGTCGTCAAAGCGATTGATTGAGAATGCCTCGCATAGGTCCGGGGGAGTCACGATGTCGCGTGACAATGCCAGAGCGGACGCCTGGGATGGTGAGAACCCTCTAAACACGCCAGGGTCCCTCACACAGCGCATTTTTTCTTCATGTGGAAGTAGGAAGAATTCCCGTGAAGCGGTTTCTATTCCGCTAATGGCCTCGTGGGGTACACCGTGGCCGGTGACAACTAGAAACCCGATGTCTTCGCAAGCCTTGCGAATCGTCGCTACTGCCTTGTCGCGGCGCGGACCGAGATCAAATGCTCCACCTAAGTCGACGAGCGGAACCAAGGATGTCTGCGGCATTAATACCGATTTTTGGGTGTGGATTATGAGTTGTCAAGGCAATCCCAAACAATCTCAAGAGAAAATTCTGGAGAGCACGACACCTGATCGTTTCGTAATGTCGGGCCCACCCCTCGGCAGTCGGCCCGACGCCGTTCTGGTACTAGGGTGCTTTGACCAACGGGGCCGCCAGTTCCCCAGCGAGGCCTACCACTATGAACCACCCCAAGATGGCCTGCCGGAACGTCTGGAAGCTCTACGGACCCGATCCTGACAAGTTCATGGCCGCCCACGATGGCGAACCCGACCTGGACACCATCAAGGAGAACGGCTA
>Ga0115002_10004744_pt1 | contig 16305 bp, 12 predicted proteins | sample ArcticOcean_MG_C_8_FD_89576 | JGI IMG/M metagenome (GOLD analysis project Ga0115002, IMG submission 89576) | Marine microbial communities from western Arctic Ocean - ArcticOcean_MG_CB11_86 | ecosystem: Environmental > Aquatic > Marine > Oceanic | place: Arctic Ocean: Canada Basin | collected... | reverse complement strand
TCTCGTCAACCATTGTTTCTTCTAATGTTGCCATTCTTTCTAAAGTCATCTGTTCCTGAAGTGTCATATATTCCGCCATTGATAGATATTGATCTATAAAACTCTCTCTAAAAGGTTTATCTGTATCTACAATATTATTGATTGAAACTATTTCAGTTGGGAATATTTGTATTGTTCCAGAACTTTCATCATATTCATCTAAATATAAATTATTACTGATACCTCTTACTACAAAACTTGAATATTTTCCAGACCCTAATTGACCTGTTCCCATTAATTTAGCATCCCCCATAGGGAGATAATAATATATAAACACGAATATGTAACCTTCTCCTACCATACATCTAAATATTGGGGGAGTTGTTTGAAAAGCTGCACCAACTAAAGCTGGGAATGTATAAGAAGGTAATGAAGTTGTATCAACGTAATTCATTATTTTCTCGGCAAGTTCCATTAGATTTCCAGTTAATAATCCTAATTGTCCTATTTTTTTACCTAGGTTCTCAATACATTTATTTGCCTGTTTTGGTGAAAGGCTAGTTTCGCCTTCCTTCAACCCTTCAATCTTCGGAATATAAGGATAACTTTCTGAATTAAAAAAAAGGCCCTGATCCGATCGCGACCCGACATTGGTTCTATAAAAATTTCTCCCTACTTCTTCAGCCGGCGCTTTGGGTTTTCCGTGTGTTTCTCGGAGTATTTCACGCCACTGGGTATCCACAAGTTCCAGCCAAGGCGTTGTTTCATAAAAATTGAATGGTTGTAATATATATTTCTCTACGATATCCGCAGGAATTTTAGCTTCATTAATAATTGTACTTGCGGGTTTTCCCATACAAAATCCTTCAGCCAATTTACCCACCCACGAGTAATCATCTTTCTTTACACATTTTAAACGACCTACAGAGTTACCGTTTTGGTTGCGTTTTATTTCAGGAGAACTTAAATCTCCTCCAGAATATACTTTATTTTTATTAACCTTTCTTGTTCTTCTTCTTGAAGTTTTACCTTTCCTTGTTCTTCTTGAAGTCTCACCTCTCCTTGTTCTTCTTGAAGTCTTTCCTTTCCTTGTCCTTCTTGAAGTTTTGTTTTTCCTTAAACGATTCGTTCTAGTTGTTCTTTTTCTTGAACGCAACTTTCTAGTTTTCTTTTTCCTTTCCGAACGTCTTTTCATTTTATACTAGTTAACAATATTTTTTACTTTTTTCATGAATTTAAAACAATTTTTGAATGACCCGACGATGTTAAATATTCTGGAGGAATATCATCTGGACAATTTAATATTTTTTCCCGTAAATAACAGACAAACGTAAGTCTTGAATATTTTTTATCTAAACCAATTGTCCCGACTTGAGGATTATCTTTAAAAGCCCAGTCTAATGTATCATTATACTCTTTGTCTTCCTTCGTCTCATAAATAGGGGTATTACTATGCCATTGATGAACGTCCATGGCAAGGAAGTCTCCTGAACGTGTGTCAACTGCAACACCGAATTGTGGAAAACATGTGTGTCCTCCATGATATTTTCCCCGTTCTATGACCGTGAGGTTTCCAAAACCTTCTTTAAAATCACCAGCATCTTGGTGTAACGCTGTTCTGAAATTACGATTAATCGTAATTGTTGAGAAACTTGTTTCAGGAATTTTAAGGTGAGGTTTACAATCAGCACGTTCTAATTGTTTCTCGTGAGCATCGGGTATTAGAATTTTAAATAATTCATCAATCCTTTGAATGAATGGTAGTCCCTCATTATATTTATCATAATTCACTCTTGTGAAATGTGTCAAACGACAAGGTAATTCGCAGAAATTTTTCTGCGCAGACCAATACCCTATTGGATTTGAAGCGACCTGATTATTCACTTTCATTTTAGAGACTTCACCGTCTGATTTTAGATAACTTGTAGACCACTTACTTGTTTGTGCTAAATTCCTTTTTTTCCAATAGACGCTTTCGGGATCTATTGGTCCTGCCGATGCCCCCCTCCCACGACTGGGTTTTGCTAAGTCTTTATAAGAATTCCATCCCAACCTTATTAAAGATTTTTTAATACAATTTTTTCGAAACTTTAATAATAATTTTAGATCTCCATTTCCGTCTTTATAATAAACGTCTGTGTTTTCTCTAATCACGGGTAATTTAACATATGAGTTATCTACCCATTGACCTCTTAGTTTACAAACATCTTCATCTTTAATAACCTTTTCAATGATAAGTTTTCTGGGTCTCCCCATGTTTTGTATTTATCATTAAACAAGAAAAAAAATTCAGAAAAAAACGAGTAAGGTTTTATTTCTTCAGAAAGTAAAATATGATCAGGATTATTAGAATGATAATTAAAACAATTTTCATATTTGATTCAACAGATTCATTTTTTTCAATAGAATAATTGTATTTTGATAGATATAGATCTTTGACTTCATCATATGAAAATTCTTTCTTTGAATTTTCCCGATTCACAGAATTATGTAATTCAATCAGCCATTGTATTAAACTTCCTCTTGATTCAAGGTTGATTGGGTTTACTTGAATATTCTTGATATAATGCTCTCTACACTTGGGACATGGAAGTATGTTTTTTAGTGAATCAAAAAATATCTTATAATTGTTTTTATCTTTATCCGTAGGGGTTTCTGGATACTGGAATGTAACAGAATGTAGGAATAACCAAGCGGAAGGACCCCATTGTGAATTCTTCATTATTTAATCTAATATAATATTTAAAAAAAACACTTGAACTACAAGTATGGAAAGATATTGTCGGAATTGTGGGAGTAAAGGTCACTTATACAGAGAATGTAGTAATCCAATTTTAAGTTTTGGAATAATCTTATATTATACAGATGAAGAAGGTAAAACTGAGATAATAATGATAGAGCGAAAGGATTCCTTGGCTTTTATAGAATTTATACGGGGAAAATATTATAACATCTATAATCATGAATACATACAATTAATCATTGATCGTATGTCTACTGAAGAAAAACAACGACTTCTAGAGAATACATTTGATGAATTATGGACTAAACTTTGGGCAAATACTGAAAATATTAATTATAAAATAAAAAGGGAATACTCAAAGAGTAAGGTCTTATTTAATAACCTCAAAAATAGGAAAGATATTAATCTTAAATATTTTATAGAAAATTCAAAATCAAACTATACAAATAATGAATGGGAACTACCTAAAGGGAGAAGGGAGAATTATGAAAACAATAAGGAATGTGCTATTAGAGAGGTAAATGAAGAAACAAATATAGATTATGAGATGTATTCTTTATTAGAATATATCACACCCATCAATGAAGAATATACTGGTATAAACAATGTAAGATATAAACATAATTATTATATGGGTAAAATGAAACAAAAGGTTAATGTTTATATGAATGAACAAAATAATAATCAACAATCCGAAGTCAAAGGAATAAAATGGCTAACTGAAGAAGAATGTCTAAGTTCAATAAGAGATTATGATGAGAATAAGAAAAATATTATTAAATATTTCTTTAAATTATTAAAAGAAATAGAAAAATACGGCACATTAAAATAAATTATCTATCTATCTATTATTAATGTCTGGAATAAAACAACAGGATAATCGTTTTATTATGAAAAAGATTAATGAATACGAAAGTAAATCATTCGAAGAATTATATGATAAATACTATGATTGTAAATTGAAAATTCAAAATAATGTTTCGCCTTTAAAAAAATATCAATTAACTATGATTGCCATAAAGAAAGTGGTAGACCTCAAAGAATATGAATTAGATGCTAAAGAAAAAGTTATCTTCCCTGATTATAATGATAAAAACTTCAATCAAAATATTTCAAAAAAAGCAGAGTTCTTCTATAATAAGAGCACATTCAATATTTTGGAGCTTCAGAAAAAATGTTTGGTAAAGGACTTTGAATTGGGGAACCATCAGATCCTTTTAAGGAATTTTATTAATCCTAATTCACCCTATAATGGATTATTAATTTACCATGGTGTTGGAGTTGGGAAAACTTGTTCGGGAATTACAATAAGTAATTCTTTCCGAGATATTTATATGAAAAATAATAAAAAAAGGATAATCATATTAGTCCCTAAAAATATCCAACCTGGATGGAAAAATACAATTTATAATCAAAATTTAGGTAAGAATCAATGTACTGGAGATACTTTTAATTATATAATAAGGAACAATTCTGGATTTAATAAAGAAAGAGGAGTTAAAATGAAGATCAAAAAAACAATTAAAGAATTCTATGAAATTTATGGTTATCAAGAATTTTCCAACCAAATCAGTAAATTAATAGAATTACGGAAAGGTGGTAGGGTTGATGATGATAAATTGATTGAAAGGGAAGTTATCAGAGAATATTTTTCAGACAGACTTTTAATCATTGATGAGGTCCATAATATCCGTTCTGAGAAAGAGAAATTGGCACGTGAAACAGTCATAAATATAAATAAGGTTGTAGAGTATAGTGAAAACCTTAAACTTATCTTATTATCAGCCACTCCAATGTTTAATCAACCCACCGAGATTGTTTGGTTGATCAATATGCTTCTTAAGAATGACAAGAGACCGACAATAGCAACCGAAGAATTATTTGAAGGGAATGTGATAACAGATGAAGGTAAAGAATTATTAGCAAAAAAATGTAAAGGGTATGTATCTTATTTAAGAGGTGAAAACCCAATTACATTCCCGATAAGGTTGTATCCCACTGATAATAGTAATCCATATCCAACACTCGGTTTTTCAGGTGAAAAACTTACGGGTTATGGATTTAAATTTATTAATTTATACAATAATGTTTTTAAAGAAGGTGGTGAACAATACAATACATATGAAAATTTCGTTGGTTCTCTAACAGAAGGTAATAAATTATCACTTTCTTTAACCAATATAGGTAAGCAAATTTCAAATATATCATACCCGAATAATCTATACGGGGAAAATGGATTACAGAAATGTATGGTTTTCTCTAAAAAACAATATTCTTATCAGAAAGGTTATCCCAAGATATTTGATGAAGAAAATATTGAAGATTATTCAACAAAAATAAAGAAAATCGTTGAAAAGGTGAAAAGTTCTGAAGGTATTATTTTTATTTATTCTGAATATCTTTCTTCAGGGATTATTCCATTAGCCATGGCATTAGAACATTGTGGTTATCATAAATTATCCGGCAATTTATTAGATGAAAAAGAAAAAGATAAAAAAGGGAAAAAGAAATCGGGGACTTATATTATTCTTTCAGGTGATAAATTTTTATCACCAAATAATGAACAAGAAATTAAAATATTAACGAAAGGCAATACAAATGGAGAAAAAATAAAAATTGTCATTGGGTCTGTTGTGGCGAGCGAAGGATTAGATTTAAAAAATATCCGTGAAATACATATCATGGAACCCTGGTTCCATTTGAATCGTTTAGAACAAATCGTTGGTCGTGGGATCCGTTATTGTTCACACATATCGATTAAAGATCCTAAAAAACGGAATGTCTCAGTATATTTACATACAGGAGTATTAGATCATAAAAGAGAATCCGTAGATACATATATTTATCGTGAAGCAGAAAGTAAGGCGTATGATATTGGACAAGTTGAAACCATCTTAAAAGAAAATGCAATGGACTGCTACTTAAATCAGTCTGCTAATATAATTAAAGAAAAAGATGTCTTACCTGTTTCAGTAATCAATAGTCAAGGAGGGGTTGATAAAGTTGATGTTCATGATCAAGAATTTTCAAAAATATGTTCATGGTCTAGTAAGTGTTCAATTGATTGTAAGGTAACAGAGAAAATTACAGGGAAGGATATTGATTTCTCTACTTTTAACGTAGAGTTTTCAAAGGAATTACTAAAAAAGATAAAGAATATCATCGTGTTATTATTCTCTGAACAAAATTATTATCAAATAGATAGCCTAATGGAAAAAATTACAGATGATATCAAAACGGATGACAATATTATTTTCTATGCTCTATCCGATATGATAGAAAATGAAGATAAGATATGGGATTTCAATGGTAATCAGGGTCATTTAATATTCTCAAATGATATATATATCTTTCAACCTTATTTCTATGATGAACCATTTATTTCTAATTATAATCGCAATCATCCAAAGGTAAACGACATTACTTATATTAATCTAGAAAAACCTTTTGATACTACGATTGAAGATGATAAACTACTAAAAATAGATGAAATAGAGACTTTCAAAGATAATATTAAAAAATATGAGTATCTTAAAAAACTAGATTTCCTAAATGAATATCTTTTGAATGATTATGCCATTGACCACCTACAATTTAAAGAGAAGAAAAATTTAATTGAGAATATCATCATAAACAAGGACTACTCCAATCCCTATTTCAGATCAATTGAGAATAATTTAATTAAGGAGGGATTACAAATTCTAAATATGAATCCCCTTGAAATAGAAGGATATTTTATTACAGACTATAAAACAGCAGAAATTCTTTTCTTTAAGTTAAATAAAGAGGACAATACATTCAGTAAATTTAATGCTGTAGATGAACGAAAGATAAAGAAAAACATAAAACATAAAATTAAATATGAAAAAATTTATGGAACACCAACTCGTAATAAAAGAGGAACATATTTATTAAAATATACAGATACGGAAAAATATCCAAAGGGGACTATATTATCATCAGATAATAATAAAAGGGATTCTATTATCGAAGATTTTCAAAGGAATAAATATTATGATGATATTTTAAAAGAAAGAAAAGAAACCGGTGGGCGTTTTGAATATGGACGGAATGAATTAAGTATATGTATGGATATTTTATTAAGGAATATATCTTATAGAGAACAAAATGATGTATTTATAGGATATGACTTATTTAATATTTTAAATTTGAAATAAATATTTAAATTTAAAAAAATAATATTTAAATTTAAAAAAATAATAAAATAATAAAATAATAAAAATAAAAGAAATAATAAAGAATGTCATTTATTAACGAACACTTACTTACGAAAACGTTATATATTAGATCTGATATTATTAACAAAGATATTGATAACATCATCCGCAATGAATTAAATCAGAAAATGGGAAACATATGTAACGATGAAGGATTTATCATTTCTGGGAGTATCTCATTAATTAAAAGAAGTATCGGAGAAATAATCACAAATAATAATAAGAGTATGGTGAAATACATTACTACTTTTAAATGTAAAGTCATATCACCATGTGAAGGCGACGAGCTTGATTGTTATGTCCATAACATCAATAAATTAGGTGTTATTTCATATATTCGGTTAGGACTCAAGGATATTGAAAAATTCGAAGATAGTCCAATTATCTCAATTACTCCTAATGAATATTTTGAGGATTCATCACTGAATATTAATGACATACACATCGGACAAGTAATTAAGATCAAAGTAATTGGTGTAAGGTCTAAATATAATAGCGATAAAATCCAGATTGTTTCAAAACCTATTTCATAATGTAAGTTTGTAAATGTTTTTATAATTATTTTTCATTTATAAATGAACCCGGTGTCAGACATCTATACGATGGACTTACAGAGTAAAAAGAAATATATATTTAATAATATTTCATTGCTCAAAGATAATAATGAAATCTTAAACTACTTTAATAAAAATAATCTAAATTATACAATAAATAATAATGGAATTTTTATAAATTTAACAACTCTTGGTGATGATCCTATAAATTTTATTTATTTATTTTTATGTAATTCCATGAAAACCATACCCGATAATAAACCAATAGAGAATACAAAAAAAAAAGAAAGAACCAAATGTTGTATAAATGATATTTACATAAAGGACTTTACTAAAAAAGAACAAGAAATAATAAGATATTCAAAGAAAGAAAAATTATTTTAACTTATTTTATTTTTTTTATTTTATTTTTTATTTTATTTTTTTATTTTATTTTTAAAAAATTTGATATTATTTAAATACTTATTACTAAAAATAATCATAAATGGAATTTGTTGATCGTTTCAGCAATACAACTAATAATTATGCAAAAAAGATTAAAGAATGTAAATTCGCAGAAGGTTCAAGTGTCGTAAAGAAAGACGTCGGATATAAAGATATTTGTGAATTATATTTCAAAAACTATTCAGCGGAATATCAAATACTTCCCACAAATGATGATAAAGAAAATTTTATTTACCAGAAGAAGTTAGATTTGGCGGGACTTAATGGATTTGATAAGGGGAAGTACATACCTAAATTTTCAAAGAAGTTAATTAGCAGTGGTCTCCAAGAATTAAATTCATTATCTTCAATTCTATATTTAAATTTATATTTCAGTTGTAATCTTATTATCTATAATAAATCAACGGATCGTTATTATCAAACGGGTATTAAAGGTGAAAATATTATGATGTGTGAATATAGAAATAACTCATGGTTTGTTAAAGATATAATACAAGATGTAGAGTATTCTGATATTAATGACCTTAAGGGCGTATTAAATTTAGACATTAACACAATTATGATATATCAAAGTTCCTTAAAAACCATTGGTAATTATAAAATTAATGAATTAAAGGAAATGGCTAGTGAATTAAACCTTTCTCTTAAAGAAAATGGTAAGAGTAAACTGAAAAAAGAACTTTATGAGGAAATAAATTTGAAAATATTAAACAATACAATTTAAAAATAAATAAATAATTAATATTAATTATGAATGAAATGACAAAATTATTTGAAGATAACAAATATGTTTCAAAATATCTAAAGCAAGCAGTTCTAAATGAAAATGTCGAGTTAGAACTTATCTTCGGTGAAACATTTTATAAAAATCCATTAGGAAAGAAAGAATTTAAGAGAGTTCTAGACGCATGTAAAGGGCATTATTCTGTAATATCAGAAGAAAACACATTGGATATCAGAACACAATATAAATTTGGTGGAGATTTAAAAATATCAAATGTCAGAGCAAGTGTCAGAGGATACGAAAACATCAAAAAATATTGTAAGACAGAGTCTCTCAAAGAAATAGAAGATGTTGAATATATTCAAAAAGTATATTTTAAAGATCCGAATGAAAGATTTAAGTATTTTCCTTTAAAGGAAGAAAATTATAATGTAAGGTTGAATTTAAAAAATGAGATTCCATTAGAAAAAACAAACCATAAAATTGTAAGCTTGTTGAAAAATTATAAGGATAAACAGAAGCATTTCCGTTATAAAAAAAGATTTAGTTTTATAACAGAGGATAAATTATTCCGTATTGACCTTTCAGTTGTTAAATCTTCAAAGCAAATTGACAGAATATTTCAAGTTTCAAAGAGTTTCCGCGAATCAAATGTCCTTAATAATCCTGAAGAATATGAATTAGAAATTGAATTCATCGGTAATAAAGGTGTTGATATTAATCATAGAGCAATTCAAGAATTATATAAATCTTTAAAAGAAAACCATTACCTTACGAGTCCTGGATATATTAATTCGGGTAATATTTATGATCCATTGGGATTAGGTATTAATCTTCAGAGCATAGAAGATAATATATTAGAAACTGAAGGATTTTCATATGATTTTGATTCTCCAAGATATGAAGAAACCACCACAGTCCTTCAACCTTATCAAGTATCTTCTGTAAAATATTCCGAAGAAGATTATCAAAAATTATTAGGTAAATATGTAAGGATTAAAGATAGTTATTTTACAGAAAATAATATTGATCCAAATGTTCCAGAAGCTCTAAAAAGATATCATCAAATGGGTGTCCATATTGGTTTAATAAGTGAAATCTATGAAGAATTAGATAATGAAACGATGGAATACTCTGGGACACAGGTCCGGGTGAAGTTTAGTCCTGAAATTGCAAATATTAAAGAACTACTTGTTCCTCTCAAATACTTATATGGGGGTAGTTTCCTTATCACAGATAATAAAATAGAAGAGAATTTAGGGAAGCTAACTAGTCTTACTGAAGGAGAACCCGAAGAATATGAGAACATTAAAGTCATAAACGCGAAAAACATGCATGAATTATGTCAAAAATTAATAGAAGTATTGGGTAGTCATGTCTTTTATTTAAGTAAGGTGATATATCAAACAGAATTATTAATACCTTTTAAGAAAAAAGCAGAAATTATTGAACGATATAAGATTTTAACAAATCAAAAGTCAAAGTATTTTACTTTTATGGGTCCCCAACCAGTCACACTAAACCATGAAAATATTGTCCTTGATAATCGTGGATCTATTTTAATTAACTACGCGGTTACAGAAAAAGCAGATGGAGACAGGTATGAATTATTCATTATTGATCATCATGGTTATTTAATTAATAGCAAGATGGAATTAATTGACACGGATACAGAATTCCCAAGTATTCATGGTGAATGGTTGATAGATGGCGAATACATTACAAAGAATAAGTATCATGAAGATATAAGATTATTTATAGCATTTGATATTTATTGGTGTGGATTTTTAACGCCTCAACCGATTTATACATATCCATTCCTATCAGATGATATCTGTAGGAATGAATATTTACAATTATTCAGCAAATCAATTGAATCCGTGAAAAGGGGGAAGCCTGAATGGGGTCCAGGTGAGAAACCAATTCGGTTTGACATTAAAGAGTATAAGTATGGATATTTAACTGATGATGAAATTGATCCGAAGAAGTTAGAACAAATGGACATCATGAAGATTTTTGAATCATCAAAAACTATCTTAGATAAAGATGATCATGGGGATTTTGAATATCGCATTGATGGGCTGATATACTTGCCTGTCAACCTACCTGTTAAATCAGGATGGGATGGAATACCTCCTAAAAATATAAATGGAACATGGGAATTTAATTTTAAATGGAAACCACCTGAAGAAAACACAATTGATTTTATGATTAAAGTTAAAAAAGAATTAGTAAAGTCTGTAATGAAGGAACAAATCCATCCTTATAAAGATGGAAATATCCTTAAAGACTATAAAAAAGTAGAATTAATCGTGGGATATGATATAAGAGGTGATGATAGAATTAACTTTTGTATGGATATTTTATTAGATAAAGAAATGAAAGAAGATGAAAAGAGTAATAAATTAAGGAAATTTGAGATTGAAGGATTTAATGAAACCAACATACCTTTACTTAATGGAAAGATGTTGTGTGATAATTTTTCTAAAGATGAAATTAAAAATGGAGATATTGTTGAGATGAGATTTAATGGTGAAGCGGAAAATGGTATGTTCTGGGAACCAATTCGTGTTCGCGATGATAAATTAAAACCACAGTTCTTTAAAATCGCGAATAATGTATGGGAAACAATCCAGAATCCAGTAACTACAAATATGATTCAAGGAGGATACAAAGATTTTGAAAAGAGTATAGAAGTTGTAAAAGAAGAAGGAAAGTATTATGTCTTAAATTCTGAAGATATATTGACAGAATCAGTTCCTCTACGGAAACTTCACAATTATATTAAATCAAAATTAATCTCAGGAGTATGTTCTTCATTTAGTAAGCAAATAAAAGTTTTAGATTTATCGATAGGTCGCGGTGGAGATATTAAAAAATATCTGAATAAAGATTGTAATGTAAAACTACTAGTGGGTTTAGATATTTCATCAAATTACACAGAATCATGTAAAAGATTCTATTATGAAAAAACCCCTAAACCGATAGGTATATTCTTACGAGCGGATACAAGTAAGAATATCTTGAATGGAGAATGTTGTGATATTAATTTTTCAGGTATTCAAGGAAGTGATGAAGATAAGAAGCATTGTTCAAATATATTATCTATTATTTATGATAAAGTAAAACCAATTGATAAAGAATATGAACCAATATATAAGAAATACAAAGGAATTGCTAAGGATGGATTTGATGTAGTAAGTTCCCAATTTTCAATGCATTATTATTTTAGAACCGAAGATACATATAAAAACTTCCTTCAAAATCTTTTAGATAATGTTGTGGTTGGTGGTTATTTTATCGGAACTTGCTATAATGGAATGAAAATATACAATGAATTCCTTGAATTAGAGAAGAGGAAAAATGAAGAAGAAAATACTGAAGAAACTTCAGAAGAAACCGAAGAAACTTCGGGAAATTCTTATGAAATGCCTGAAAAGAATTATAATAAGATAAGTTATGTTAATAATACTGGAAATATGGTCTATAGTATTGAGAAAAAGTATCAGGTTGATGATTTTGATTATTCAGAAGATGATATTGATAATATGTTTGGCACAGAAATCGATGTTTATATGGATTCCATAGGACAAACATTCACAGAATACCTTGTAAATTTTGATTTCTTTAAGGATTCTATGGAAAAAGTAGGTTTTGAGCTCAAAACACCTGAGAATGTTCCTAAAAAACACTCCACTATTCTAAGAAGTGACTATATTGAAGACGGATTAGGAAGTTTTAGACAAATTATTGAGAAGATCCCCGAGATAAAAGAATCAGATCAGGAATTTAATAGATTTTACTCAGAAGCTTCTGATATGGTTAATAATCTTTTCTTACAAAGATTAAGTTCATTCAATAATTATTTCATCTTTCAAAGGAAACAATAATTTTATTAATATATATATATATCTGTGATCTTACTACTTAAAATAAAGGATATTAATTCATGTATGAAAAACTATAGACTAGGGATACATGATAAACAACTTTTTTATGTTAATAATGGCAATCTAAATAAAGTAATTTATACAGGTAAAGATAAATTAATTAATTCCAAATGTAAAATTGACAATTGTGATCAAAAAAAATGGGATAAATGTAAGAAATATATGAATCCATATGAATATATTTATACATCATCAAATACACGGAAAAATATATGTAGTGTTTCACCCGTTAGTAGATCCTATTTTAAATTACATGAAATGATAGTTGATCTAAAATTAATTAATTTTAAAGAAAACAATACATTTATCTGTATTGCGGAAGGACCTGGTGGTTTCATACATTGTCTACACGATCAGTTTATATCAAATAAAAAAACATTTTTAAACCTACACGCGATAACATTAATATCATCTGATCCAACAATCCCTTACTGGAATAATAATATTGTAAGGGACCCAAAAAATAAACTTTGTGAAGGTTCTGATGGAACAGGTAGTATTTATGTTTTAAAAAATGTTGAGATGTTCATTGATACGATAAAAAATGATAAAAATTTTTGCGGTTTAATTACAGCTGATGGTGGTTTTGATTTTTCGGATGATTATAATTCACAAGAAGATTCGTCCTATCAACTCTTATTATCCGAAATCTACATCGCATTAAATGTTCAAGATTTAAACGGATCTTTTATCATTAAAGTATTTGATTTATTTAATTATCAAACTGTTCAACTCATCTATTTATTATATTGTAGTTATTCCTATATTGAAATTTATAAACCGACAACCAGTCGTTTATCTAACTCCGAGAAATATATAGTATGTTCTGGATTTCAAGGGGTTTCAAAAGAAATATTAGAAAATATCAAAGAAAATTTTAATACTCCTGAAAAAATAAATTACGATGTCCCCAAATCATTTATAGATGATATTAATAATTATAATGATATATTTGTGAAAGGACAAATAGATACAATAGAAAATATCTTAAAAAATATTGAAAATTATAAGGAAATGCCAACAAGAAGTCAAATAAAGGACGCGATTAAATGGTGTGAATTATATCATTTACCAATCAATCGTAATTGTATTTATTTATAAATTTATATCCTATTACTTCGTTTATTCGTTCTTTTCGGTCTCTTAAATCTTTTCGTTCTTTTATTCTTTTTCCTATTACTTCGTTTATTATTATTACTTCGTTTATTATTACTTCGTTTATTATTATTACTTCGTTTATTATTATTACTTCGTTTATTCGTTCTTTTAAAAGTTTTCATTTTATTTCGGTTTTTCTGTATATATATTCCCTTCCCACCATCACTAATTTTTTCAAAATAAACTACGTTGGGATCATCTTTTTTATGTAAAGGAACCCACCCTTCTTTAGTATTACCTTCTGTATCTTTATATCTTATTTTTAATTTAACAACACCATCGTATTCTTTTGATTCAATCAGAGCTTCGCGTTGAATCACATCATCCTTTTTAAAAAGCAGGGGCCATTTCCTCTGCTTTAATACATGCTTCTTCCCCTCGATATCATCGAAAATTGGCACAGCCCTTAAACATTTATATTTCCCGGCATAGTCCTCCGAGGTACCAATTTCCATGGAGCGCCCGGCGACCCCATCTTTACATTTTTTATTATCTTCAGTCCCTTTACAATGCTTATTACAAAGTTCATCAGTGGTACCCGGTGGAGGATTTTCACAGTATGGTGATGGCGGCGCTGCTGGATCCCCTTGTCCTGGATCCACGTCACTCTTCTTCTTCCCTTGGATTTCGCTTGTAAGCCCTATATTACTGAAAAATGCCATTATTTTTTCACGCATATCAAGGTATTTATCATCTCCTTTAAATCTATCTACAAATGTTTTTAAGAAATCTGTTAATATTTTTGCTACCTCTGTTCTTTTTCTTTGATCTAATGTTTTTTTATCCTTCCCCACTATTTTTATAATATTCTCGTGAGCATCGTAAAATAATTCAGAAACTTTTTCAATTTTAAGGATTTCAGCGGAAACATCGGTACCAGCGGAAACATCGGAACCAGAGGAGGTTTGTGTTTCTAAGACGGCTTCTGTTTTTGCGCTTTGAAGTTTCTCCATGTTTTTTTTAACATCAAAACGATATGTCCCATCCGCATGTTTTACTTTAAAACTATCCTCCAAATCCAGGTAAACGTAATTATTTCCTTGTTTATAAGATTTTCCATCTTCTTCAAGATATAACCTTGGATATATACCACCTTCTAAGACAATCAAATCATATAATGTTTTTTTCATATGTTTTAATAATTTTGAACTGTCTAACTCCATAATTATATAATATAATATAATATAATATAATTCTTAAAAGAATAATTTAGAAAGAATAATTTAGAAAGAATAATTCTTATTCTCAGGTAAGTCCGCCAAGTCTAAAAACGTTTCATTATTTGATGAACTTGCAAAGACATCCCCATAAAATTCGCCACCATTGATGGGTCTTTCGTTCTTTCCATTTATCCCATCAGACTTCGTATTTAATTTCCCAATGGAATCTAGGACTTTATTATATTTTTCATCCATAATTAGCTTCGGTGGGATATTTTGAATACGGTCATTAAATTCACAAACAACTTCTCCATTATTTAAAAAACATCTATCTGGTAAATGGTTTTCAGATTGAGGAGAGGTTTTGTCGTGAAATTCATTTACGTTAAAAAACGCACCAACATCCGTTAGATTGTCATTAAATTTAACACGATGATATGACGGATGCTGTGATACATTATCATCACTCCATGCTTTTTCAGGATCAGAGCCTACGAATGAAAATTCAGTGGATCCAATCGGGTTTGCTGAAAGTATATCCTCCTTAACATATTCTTTCTCAGCATAAATTGGTTTAATATTTCCCCCTTTATTCCGTATGATTTGTTTTGGGGAATCATCAACTTTGGGGAAAAAGAAATTTGGAATATTCTTAATACCATTTGATAATCTCTGTGTAATCGAAGAGGATTGGGGGACTGGAAAATTTCCCAAATCCTTTTTCCCATTCATTCCATTTCTTCCATTCCTTTCGGTAACATTTTTATTTAGATAGTTCGATAGAAATAATATCACAATGATGGAAATTGCGCCTATCAATAATTCATTGTTTTTAATTTTCATTTATTATTTATTATTTATTATATATTATAAATATAAAAAAAATCATTAAAATTTTCTTTATTATCACAAGAAAACCCCAAGGTTAAATGATTTTTGTATTTCTTCAAGAAGATTGAAACATTATCTATTTTGTTTTCATATTGAATATATTCATCTTCTAAATCAACTTTATAGAAGTTAAAAGGATTACAGGGTGTTGATTCTAATTCTTGAATTAATATATTATTATTTTTATCATATGATATTGTAATGTCTTTTACATACTGATATGATATTATACCATCTCTGTATTGAATTAAAACATTATTTATCCAATATTCTTTAACTTTGCCAATTTTTGTTAAAGTAAATTTTTTTATTAATTCTTGTAGTTTTTCTAAAGGAATATCTTCGTGATAAGTGTTTTCATTTATTTGAAAACAAGTATGAAAAACAAACATATTTATTAAAAATTAGAGTTATGTTTTTATATAGTATTCATGATACTCTTTAACCAAAGGTATTTTCACTTG
>Ga0115002_10004742_pt1 | contig 16312 bp, 12 predicted proteins | sample ArcticOcean_MG_C_8_FD_89576 | JGI IMG/M metagenome (GOLD analysis project Ga0115002, IMG submission 89576) | Marine microbial communities from western Arctic Ocean - ArcticOcean_MG_CB11_86 | ecosystem: Environmental > Aquatic > Marine > Oceanic | place: Arctic Ocean: Canada Basin | collected... | reverse complement strand
TGTTCGAGGCGGCGGTAGTGTTCATTCCTCGGGACGGCGAGCCGATGCCGGAGGAGCGGTCACTGGTGACGGGTGCGCTGAGCGGAGTGGATCTGGATCGCTGGGGGCGGCCGACGGACCGACAGCTCGACTTCTTCGATGCGAAGGGGGCATTGGACCTGCCGCTGAGCGGGCTGGGCCTTGATGTGACGTACGAGGCGGACAGCGAGTTCGGGATGACGCCGGGTCGAGTTGCACGGTTGAAGCTGGGTGACGAATCGGTAGGCGTTCTGGCGGAGGTGCACCCGGACACGCTGGAGAGCTTCGGAATCGAGCAGCCGGTGGTGCTATTTGAGTTAGACCTCGAGAAATTGCTGGCACATGTGCCGTTGCAGAAGGAGTTAAACTCTGTCACTCGGTTCCCTGCGGTGGAGCAGGACGTGGCAGTGGTGGTTGCGGAGGATGTGACTGCGGGTGCGCTGCAGGCGGTGTTTGAAGGGTCGCCGCTGGTGGCGAGTGCGCGACCGTTTGATGTGTATCGCGGCGAGCAGCTAGGTGAGGGGAAGAAGTCGGTGGCGCTGTCGGTGCGGTATCAGGTGCCGAATCGGACGCTTACGCAGAAGGACGTGGACCGCGAGCAGGGCAAGGTGCTGAAGCGGTTGGCGAAGGAATTTGGTGCGGAGCTCAGGTCATAAGCGACGTTTCGCCGGCGTTTCTGTGTGGGACTGGCTGAGGTCCGGGTGGGCTGAGGGGTGAGTGTGGGAAATCGTCGGTCCTCGGAAATTTCAAGTTCATCTCGGAACTAAGACCGCCGCCAAGGCGGTCCTGGTCGGGTAGCGAGTGAGATTAGGGTGTGGCGGAGGTGAGATAATTCCGCCGTCACCGTCTGATCCGGAGACACTCGTCGCCTTGTAGAACTCGATGACCTTGTTGATGGTGGCGGTGGATTCGACAGCGATGCCGAGGCTGAAGTCATCGGAAGGCCCTCGGGGAGGGTGCCCTGGGTGAAGCTTCCGGTGGCAGAACTGCTGCTAACTGAGACCGTGGCGGCGGCGGCAGCGGCGGATCCGGGTGTGTCCGCGTCGGATTCGAAGTAGTAGCTGCAGTACTTGTTGAGGCGGTCGCCGGCGGAGTTGAACTTGGTTCAGTCGACCTCGGCGCGGGGGTGGTTATCTTCGGCGGGGAGTGCCATCACCATGAAGTCGAAGTCGTTTTCCTTGAGGAGTTCGAAAAAGCTTTTCATTGTGTCGACGATGACCCCGACGTCCCTTCTAATTTTGGAGAGGGAATCATTGGTCCACCGATCGAGGAGCTTGCACACCTCCTTGAGTGAGTCTTCGAGGTTATCGACATAGGAGAGTGGGTCGAATCCCTCGAATACAGTGTCGGCAGATTCGGGGGTACAGAAGTCTTCTTTGGAGCCACCGGAGGATGAGCTGAATCTGCCGCTTCAGGAGCTATCGGAGTCGCCGTCACCCCTGCCGCAGGCCACGAGGAGACCGAGTGCGAGGGTGGCGATCAGTGTGATGAACCGACGCATGGTTACTCTCCTTCGTTTGCCACTCGATTATGTTCACCGCTGCGACTGGTGTGAGCTAAGACCTTCGATCCTGTGGTGAACATTTCGTGACTTTTCCCGTTGTTGGTTCGTCGAGGCTGGCTAGTTGCCGGTGAAGACTGGATCACGGCGTTCGACGAAGGAGTGGACCCCTTCTGCACCGTCTTCGGTGTAGAAGAGTTTGTTGACGATCATGCCCGTCATATCCTGGACGCGGGTGAGATCATCGTCTTCGATCATGTAGACGAGGCGTTTGTGGCCGGCGGCGCTGAGCGGCGGACCACCAGCGATGGTTTCGGCTAATTCGAGGGCGCGGGTGAGGAGGTCTTCGGGTGAGACTACCTCGAGGAGTGTGCCGTACTCGAGGGCTTCGGGGGCGGTGACGCGGCGGCCGGTGAACATAAGCTCGAGGGCGCGTTGGGTGCCGACGGCGCGGGGTAGGAAGTAGCTGAGGCCGGCGTCGGCGACGATTCCTCGTTTGGTCTGGGCGACCTGGAAGATGGCGTCTGAGGCAGCGATGCGGAGGTCGCAGGCGAGGGCGATGGACCAGCCCATTCCGACCGCATAGCCGTTGATGGCACCGATGATGGGGATGTCGCAGTGGCGCATGGCGTTGACCACCGCGAGGTGGGAGTGCGGTGCGTGCCAGGGGCGTAGAGTCCTCGATGGGTCGGCGGCGGGGAAGCCGGTGACGTCGCCGCCGGCGGAAAAGGCACGGCCTTCGCCGGTGAGGACGATGGCGCGGGTGTGGTAGGCGCCGCTGTTGAGGGAGGTGAGGTAGTGGCTGAGTTCCTCGGACATGTTGCCACCCCAGGAGTTGAGTTTGTCTGGGCGGTTGAGTTTGACGAGGGCGACGGGGCCGCGCTGTTCGATGATGAGTTCCTGGTAGTTGTGGGTCATCGGAAATCTCCTTACGTCAGCCGCTGATATCACGCGCAGAATCGTACACCGGTGCGGGGTTGGTTGGACAAATTGTAGAAAGCTGATTGTGATCGATTGTTCATGCAAGGCAGGCGTGGGGATCGATATTGGTTGTTCTGCAGCGACCAGAAGAGTGATCCGCATTCGCAGATGGGTGCCTGGCCGCGATCATGATGACGTAAGTTCGACCGGCCAGCGGCTGGGTGGTCGCGACGTTGATAGAGGTTCAGTACCGAGGGATTCAGAGCGGAATTTGAATGCGGATCCTGATGTATGAAGTCCTGCCGACTGCGCAGGTGGTGCAGCCGAGCGACTGAACTGACCACGTCACTGGTTACGAAGATTGCCGCCTCGGTGCAGAGGTTGTGCTACATGGCACGGCTGGTGTTCGTCCGCAGTCGCAGGTGGTCTAGGCGGCCAGTGCTGATTTGGCTTGATCTGCTATTTCGGTGAAGGCTTCGGGGCTGCGAACGGCGAGGTCCGCGAGCATCTTGCGGTTAACCTCGACTCCGGCCTTGTTGAGGCCATCGATGAGCTGTCCATACTTGAGGCCGTTCTCGCGAGCGGCGGCGTTGATGCGGATGATCCAGAGACGACGGAAGTCACCTTTGCGATCGCGTCGGTGAATGGTGGCATAGCGGAGCGCGTGAATCATGGATTCATGCGCGACCTTGATGTTGGTTCGTCGCTTCCCTCGGTGGCCCTTGGTGAGCGCGAAGATTTTCTTGTGGCGCTGTCGGGTCTGTACGCGGTTACGAGTTCGGGGCATCGTCTGGTCCTGAGTGCTGGCGGCGACGTGGTGTGTCGCCGGTGCGTGGGGTTAGGTGGTTGCTATGCGTACGGCAGGTTTTTGCGAAGTGCTTTGGTGACGGTGCTGTGGGCTGGGATGTCACCACGGAGCTGGTAGAGCGATCGCTTGTTCTTGCGCATACGCTTTGGCACAGATTTGCGGAGCATGAGTTTGCCAGTGCCGGTGATTTTGACCCGCTTCTGGGTGCCCTTGTGAGTCTTCATCTTCGGCACTAGTTCACCCTACTTTCGGTAGCAGCCTTCACTCGCTGCCGGTGCTTCCGGCGGAAGCGCGTGAAGGCTACGCTGTCTCTGGAGCTGCTTCCGTGATCGGCGCTGCCGATGCTGTGACGGGCTCCACTTGGTCTACTGCCGACTCCGCGCTTGGAGTAGCAGCTGGTTCTTCTTGTTTCGCGACCGGCGGCGCCTTTGGTGGGACGGGCTGTGCCTTCTTGGACGGGTCAAGGGTCATGCTCATAAAGCGACCCTCAAGGCCCGGTCGACGTTCCACGGAGGCGGCATCTTCGAGTTCTGACGCGAACCCATCGAGGAGTTCACGTGCCACCTCTGGGTGGGTAATCTCCCGTGCACGGAACATGACGGAGACCTTCACTTTGTCTCCGGCACCGAGCAGCTTACGGGCAGTGCGAATTTTGAAGTCGCGATCGTGTTTCCCGATTTTTACCCGCATCCGCACTTCACGCAACTCGACTTGTTTTGAGCCACGACGTGCTTCGCGATCCCGCTTCGACTGCTCGTATTTGAACTTGCCGTAGTCCATGACACGGACGACAGGCGGTTCGGCATTCGGAGCGATTTCGACGAGATCAAGATTGGATTCGTCGGCGATTCGCTGTGCCTCGTCGATGGAGACAACACCAAGCTGTTCACCATCGCGAACGAGCCTGACCGTGGGTACACGGATCTGGTCGTTCAGGCGCATCTCTTTAGCGATGGTTTAACCCTTCCGTTGTGAGTTCAATCGATCTAGTGATGACCGGTGTCATCGCGCTGGTGAGGAACAGCTTAGCATTCACGTGTTTCCGGCCACAATCAGTCTCGTGGTTGCTGTGTTGGCGGGCCATCCGGGGCCGCCAGTATGGGGCATAGTGGGTGGTCTCGCGGTAGGGAGTTATTCGGCGGGCTCGTATTCGATAAGTGAGTCTCCCTTTTCGACGCGGGCGCCGGATTCGAAGTGGATGGCGGTGACGGTGCCGCTGTGGGTGGTTTGGACTTCGTTTTGCATCTTCATGGCTTCGACGACGAGGACGGCCTGTCCTTCTTCGATGGTGTCGCCGATGGCGACCCGGCATTCGACGAGGACGCCGGCGAGTGGGGCGGTGATGCTGCCGAGCGGGTCAGTGGCTCCGCCGAGGGCGCTGCGGACACGCTTGCCACCGCCGGCGGCGGCGATGTGGAAGGTGCGATTACCGACAGTGACATGGAAATCTCGCCCATCGCGTGCGACGTAGGCGCGGGTGGGTCGGCCATCGATGACCATGGAGACGAGGCCGGGGATGCCGGAGAGTGTGGCGTCCGTGAGGATTGGCGGGTTGCCGTCGATGGCGATGCTGGTCTGTCCAATATGTTCGTCGACGATGAGGCTACGGGTTTTACCGTTTAGTTCGAAGCGATGCCGTGTCGCCATCCGCCGCCTCCTGATTGAACACTGAGTCCGATGGAGTGCTCACGGGTGGCTCGCATCCATTTGGATGAATTTGTCCCGTTGCTGTTGGCGGGAGTGGCATCGCTGACGAGGCTGGCGGCGATGGCGGCGGCGATGAGCGCGGTCTGTTCGCGCGGGTCGTCTTCGGGGAGATTCGGCATGGCGAAAGATTCTTCGAGCCAGCCGGTGTGGAAGGCGCCGGAGCGGAAGTCCGGGTGTTCGGTGAGCGCGAGATGGAAGGGGACGTTGGTATCGATGCCGACGATGAGTAGGTCATTGAGTGCTCTGCGGAGACGTTCGACGGCGAGTTCGCGGGTTTCGGCCCAGACGATGAGCTTGCCGAGGAGAGAATCGTAGAAGGGGGGGATATCGAGGCCATCAAAGAGCATGGTGTCGAAGCGGGTACCAGGGCCCATGGGTGATTCAACGTATTCGACGAGGCCAAGTGAGGGAGTGAAATTATCGTAGGAATTTTCTCCGTTGATGCGGGCTTCGATGGACCATCCGCGAGGTTCGATCGGGCCGTCCTGGGGCGGGAGTGATTCACCATCCGCGACGGCGATCTGGAGCGCGACGAGGTCCACTCCGTAGACGAGTTCGGTGACGGGGTGCTCAACCTGGAGGCGGGCGTTCATTTCGAGGAAGTAGAACCCGCCGTTGTCGTCCATGAGGAATTCGACGGTTCCGGCATTGCGGTAGCCACAACTCTGGGCGGCAGCGACCGCAGCGGCGCAGAGTCGCTCTCGGATTTGCGGGGTGACGGCGAGGGAAGGGGCTTCTTCGATGACTTTCTGGTGCCGGCGCTGGATGGAGCATTCGCGCTCGCCGAAGGCGCGGACGTTGCCGTGCGCGTCTGCCATGATTTGGACTTCGATGTGTCGGGCGGGGTTGACGTATTTTTCGAGGAAGATGGTGGAGTTGCCAAAGGAGGACTGTGCTTCTGAGCCGGCCTGACGCATGCCTTCTTCGAGGCCTTCGGGGGTTTCGACGAGGCGGATGCCGCGGCCACCACCGCCGGCGGTGGCTTTGACCATGAGGGGGAAGCCGATGTGGTCTGCTTCACGACGGGCAGTGTCGAGGTCGTTGAAATCGATGTCGTTGGCGCCGGGGACGACAGGGACACCGGCTGCTTCCATAAGTTTGCGGGCGGAGACTTTGTCACCCATGGCGTGCATAGCGGAGCCGGGTGGGCCGATGAAGGTGATGCCAGCTGAGTCACAAGCATCAGCGAAGTTGGCGTTTTCGGAGAGAAAACCGTAGCCGGGGTGGATGGCTTCGGCGTTGGTCAGTTTGGCGGCTTCGATGATTTTGTCGATGACGAGGTAGGACTCGTGTGCGGGGCCGGCGCCGATGCAGACGGCAGCGTCTGCGTTTCGGACGTGGAGCGCGTTGCGATCTGGTTCGGAGTAGACGGCGACGGTTTCGATTCCGAGTTCGCGGCAGGTGCGCTGGACGCGGAGGGCGATTTCGCCGCGGTTGGCGATGAGCACGCGCTTGAACATTGAGGGACCTTCGTCTGTGCCGCTTCGCCGGGAAATCAGGCTGGGCGCAAGACTGTCACGCACCCGCGCCATCGGCAAGGCCTCTCGGGGATTTGCCGATGGCACGGGGCAGAGTCGTTGACCGCTTCATGACGCTTCGCCTCTGATTGCGAGGCATTCGGCGTAGGGAATGGGCTTTCGCTTGTTATTGCGATGCGGAGATCTGACGATTAGGAATGACGGGGGCGGGTGATGTGAGGCGCTGTCCCTCCCCTCGGTGTGGTGGGTCTTCTCTGGCGGCTAGGCGGATGGTTGCTAGCTGCGGATGTCGCGTTCGTTGACCATTCGGTCGATGAGTTGGGAGAGGGGCATACCGCCGAGGTCCTTGCCGCTGCGGTCGCGGACAGAGACTTGTTGGGCTTCGACTTCGCGATCTCCGATGACCAGCATGTAGGGAGTCTTCTGGAGTTGGGCGCGACGGATCATGTTGCCCATGCGCTCACCGGAGGTATCGACATCGATTCGGAAGCCGTGCGTACGCAGTTCACTCTGGACGTGGTGGGCGAAATCGATATGGCGATCGGCGATCGGGATGACCATGGCTTGAGTCGGTGAGAGCCAGAGCGGGAGTGCTCCGCCGTAGTGCTCCAAGAGAATGGCGAAGAATCGCTCGATGGATCCGAGCAGTGCTCGGTGGACCATGTAAGGGCGATGCTCCGCGCCGTCCTCGCCGATGTAGGTCATGTCGAAGCGCTCGGGCAGATTGAAGTCGAACTGGATGGTGGAGCATTGCCAGCGGCGACCGATCTTGTCCTTGAGGTGGATATCGATTTTGGGGCCGTAGAAGGCGCCGCCACCTTCGTCGATCTCGTAGGTGAGGTTGGCTCGATCCATGGCGCGACGGAGGGAGTCTTCGGCCATCTGCCATTGCGCTGGTTCACCGACGGACTTTTCCGGGCGGGTGGAGAGGCTGGCCTCGAACTCGTCGAAGCCAAAGATGCGGAGGAGGTGAAGGACGAATTCGACGACGGTGACGATTTCGTCTTCGACCTGCTCTGGTGTGCAAATGATGTGTGCATCGTCCTGAGTGAATCCACGAACGCGCATCATTCCGTGGAGGACGCCGGAGCGTTCGTAGCGGTAAACGGTGCCGAGTTCGGCGAGGCGCATGGGTAGCTCGCGGTAGGACCGGCGGGTGTTGCTGTAGATCTGCACGTGGAACGGGCAGTTCATAGGCTTCATGTAGTAGGCGTGGCCATCGATTTCCATGGGCGAGTACATGCCGTCGGCGTAGAAATCGAGGTGGCCGCTGGTCTCCCAGAGTTCGGCGCGACCAACGTGGGGTGTAAAAACGATTTCGTAGCCGGCCGCGAAATGCTCTTTACGCCAGGCGTCTTCGATTTCGACGCGGGTGCGCCCGCCCTTAGGGTGCCAGTAGACGAGGCCGGGGCCGTATTCCTCGTGAGTGGAGTAGAGGTCCAACTCTCGACCGAGGCGACGGTGGTCGCTGCGTGCGGCTTCTTCGCGGGTTTCGATGTAGGCGTCGAGTTCTCCGCGGGTGGGGAAAAGTAGGCCGTAGACGCGCTGGAGCATCGGGCGATTCTCATCACCTCGCCAGTAGGCGCCCGCGCTGTGACTGAGTTTGAAGGCACCGATCTGTCCGGTGCGTTCGGTGTGGCCGCCACGACAGAGGTCTTCGAATTTGGCGTGGGTGAAGTGGCCGACGGTGTCATCTTCGATTTCGTCGATCATCTCGAGCTTGTAGGGCTGGTTGGCGAAGATCTCGCGGGCCTGGGCCTTGGGGATCCATTCGCCCTCGATCGGGACGTTGCGCTTGGCTGTCTTGCGCATGCGCTTGTCGAGGATGGTGAGGTCTTCGGGGGTCAGAGGACGAGGCAGGTCAAAGTCGTAGTAGAAGCCGTTGTCGATTGGTGGTCCGATGGCGTACTTGGCTTCGGGGAACATTTCGAGGACGGCTTCAGCGAGCACGTGTGCGGCGGAATGGCGCATGCGTCGGAGCTGTTCGTCGGGTTCAAATTCGGCGAAGGGTGTGTCGTCGTGTTGTGCGGCGGCATCGGCTGTCTGGTCGAGTGTCATGGTGGACCTCCCTTGGTCGCTCTGATCCCGACCGGCTTTTGTGGTTCCACCCGAGTTTCCTCGATGCCGTGCGCGATGCGTCAGCGTTGAGGCTCGTTGACCCGTAACGATGGTGATTCGCCGCAGGTTCGCCCGCGGGTTGCGGGAGTAGTATCGGCTTGCGACCGGCCGCGGGACTTCCAGTCGAGGGTCCCGCTCTCTGGCACCGGTTGGGCGCAAGACGACGTGTCTCCGTCGACGCTCATGTTCTTCGCAGTGCCAGAGCACGGCAAGGCAACGTATATAAGATGATACGCGCTTGTTGGGTGATGTGGGCAGGAAGGGTGTGGAGATCGGGCGGGCCGATCGTAGGAGGCATGCGTGGGCGCTGGACACTTCGGAGGTAGTAGGTAAATAAGGGGTGTTGTGGTGGGCGGTACTGGACTCGAACCAGTGACCTCAGCGATGTCAACGCTGCGCTCTAGCCAGCTGAGCTAACCGCCCGTAACGAGGGAAGGCTACGGCTCCGACCGGTGGAGAGTCAAAGCCGGTGGGGTAATGGAACAGACACCGTAATAATTCGTGTTGCGTGGCGGACACAATTTCGTTGACACTCTGAGAACGCTCACGGTAACGTCCGCGCGGGCCTCTAGCTCAATGGTAGAGCAGTTGACTCTTAATCAACCGGTTCGGGGTTCGAGCCCCCGGGGGCCCACCAGTACGACTGTTTGAGCTGCGGTTTGCAATCTGGTTGATCTTCTCGTGTAAGGTAGACCCCACTGGCGTCTAACACACGGAAGTGGTGGCGCTGGGGAAGTGTCGGAACTGGCAGACGAGCGTGATTTAGGTTCACGTGCCGCAAGGCGTAGGAGTTCGAATCTCCTCTTCCCCACCAGTTACTGTTGGGGAGTGATAGGCGCGCCGAGTGGCAAGATGCCAAGGCTAGTTGGGGAGGCTTCATGGCGAGGCTGCTGGAAGTCAAGAATCTGAAAACCCACTTCTTCACAGAAGAGGGCGTGGTTCGGGCGGTTGACGGAGTGACGTGGCACCTCGATGAGGGGGAGACGCTGGCATTGGTCGGCGAATCAGGTTGCGGCAAGTCCGTGACAGCGATGTCGATTCTGAGATTGATTCCGGACCCTCCGGGCCGGATCGTCGATGGTGAAATTATCTTCGAAGGACAGGACCTGTTGAAGGTCAGTGATGCGGAGATGCGGAATATCCGCGGTAACCGAATCGCGATGGTGTTCCAGGAGCCGATGACATCACTGAATCCGGTGTTGACGATTGGTGATCAGATTCGCGAGTCGATCGTTCTGCACCTCGGACTTGGCGAAGAAGAGTCAACGGTTCGGGCAGTTGAGCTGCTGGAGTTAGTGGGCATTCCGGAAGCCGGACAGCGGATCAAGGATTATCCGCACCAGTTCTCGGGCGGAATGCGACAACGCGTGATGATTGCAATGGCGTTGTCTTGTAACCCGAAACTGTTGATTGCTGATGAGCCAACGACAGCACTCGATGTGACGATTCAGGCACAGATCCTTGAGATCATGGCGAACCTCTCGGAAGAGTTTGGTTCGGCGGTGCTGGTCATTACTCATAACCTTGGTGTGGTGGCGCGTTACGCGGACCGCGTGAACGTGATGTACGCAGGGAACATTGTTGAGAGCGGATCGGCCGTTGACGTGTTCAAGAATGCGGCACACCCGTACACGGTTGGTCTGCTGGAGTCCGTGCCGCGTCTGGACGCGACGGAGCATCAGAGGTTGGCGACGATTGATGGTCAACCACCATCGCTGGTAGACCCGATTCCAGGTTGCCCATTTGAGCCGCGTTGCGCGTGGGCAATTGATAAGTGCAAGACCGATCGCCCGCCACTGGAAGAAAAAGAGCCCGGGCACACTGCTGCGTGCTTCCGGAATCCGCGGATTGACGAGCGAACGCGCATCGAGGTGGATCTGCAGACCCGCCTCGCCGCCACAGCTGGAGTGGAAGGATAGGCCCCGATGACTACTGAGACGGCGCCCGAAGCCCAGGTTGAGACGAAATCGAGCGAGAAATTGCTCGAAGTCGAAGGTTTGAAGATGTACTTCCCGGTGACATCCGGACTTTTCATCCAGCGCAAGGTTGCGGATGTACGGGCCGTTGATGGCCTGAACTTCCACGTGGACAAGCAGGAGACGCTTGGCTTGGTGGGGGAGTCCGGCTGTGGTAAGTCAACGACTGGCCGCGCGATTCTGCAGTTACACCGACCGACCGAAGGCAGTGTGAAATTTGATGGGGAAGAGCTGACGGAACTAGGGGGGACAGATCTTCGCCGCTTCCGCCGGAAGATGCAGATGATCTTCCAAGACCCGTTTTCCAGCCTGAACCCGCGTATGAGTGTTGCGCAGATCGTCGGCGAGCCGATGGCGATTCACGCCCTATACAAGGGCCAGGAGCGGCGCGACCGGATTGAGTACATCATGAATGCGGTGGGTCTGAACCCACTGTTCGCGAAGCGTTACCCGCACGAGTTCTCGGGCGGTCAGCGTCAGCGAATTGGTATTGCTCGGGCGTTGGCGGTGGAACCGGACTTTATTGTTGCCGACGAACCAGTGTCCGCGCTGGACGTTTCGATTCAGGCGCAGATCATCAACCTGATGGAGGACCTGCAGTCCGAATTCGACCTAACGTACCTGTTCATTGCTCATGACCTGGCGGTTGTGCGGCACATCTCAGACCGCGTGGCGGTGATGTACCTAGGCAAGATGATGGAGTTGTCGGAGTCCAACGAGCTGTACCAAGTACCGTTGCACCCGTACACGCAGGCGCTGTTGTCTGCAGTTCCGATTACGGACCCAGAGCTTGAGCGGAGTCGTGAGCGGATCGTGCTTCAGGGCGATGTGCCATCGCCGTTGAATCCACCTTCGGGTTGTGTATTTCATCCGCGTTGCCCGATTGCAGAGGACATTTGCCGTAACGAACTGCCGGAATGGCGCGAGGTGATTCCGACACACTGGGTAGCCTGCCACTTGGCAAGACCACCAGAGAACGTAGTCTAGGGCCCATTCGGCAAATTCGCGTCGCGTCTGTTGAGTGTGTAGTTACAGAGATCGAAGCGGCTGTGCCGCGAATCGAGGGCCCGTGAGGGTCCTCTTTTTTGTCCGGCGAAATAACAGAAAAACGCTTGGGCCTTAGGCGACCCGTGTAATCGTCAGGGACGCTAGGATCCTGAAGTGGACTCTTCTCACATTCGCAATTTCTCGATCATTGCGCACATCGACCACGGCAAGTCGACACTGGCTGATCGCATGCTGGAGGAGACGGGGCAGGTTGCGCCTCGGGACATGCAAAAGCAGCTCTTGGACTCAATGGACCTAGAGCGCGAGAAGGGGATCACGATCAAGGCACAGGCGGTGCGGATGGGGTTCCGGGCGGCCGATGGTGGCGACTATGAATTGAACTTGATCGATACTCCCGGGCACGTGGACTTCGCTTACGAGGTGTCTCGAGCGTTGGCGGCTTGTGAGGGCGCGATCCTAGTGGTGGATGCGACTCAGGGCATCCAAGCTCAGACGCTGGCGAATGTTTACCTAGCGCTGGATATGAATCTGAAGCTGATTCCGATCGTGAACAAGATCGACCTGCCCTCGGCCGAACCGGAGCGGGTGGCGAATGAACTGATCGACGTGATCGGATTCGATCAGGATGAAGTGCTATTCGCCTCGGCGAAGACGGGCGAGGGGATCACGGACATTCTGCAGAAGATTGTGGAGCGGGTGCCGGCACCTGTAGTGGATCGCGAGGCGCCGCTACGGGCGATTGTGTTCGATGCGAAGTACGACACGTTCAAGGGTGTACTGATCTATGTGCGGGTAGTAGACGGCCAAATTGATGGTCGAGAGCAGCTGCGGCTAATGCAGCAGGGCAGTCGGTTCGAGCCTGTGGAGCTGGGTTACTTCGCGCCAGGATTGGTGACAACGAAGGTCCTAGAGGCAGGCCAGGTGGGCTACGTGGCGACGGGACTGAAGGGAGTTCAGGACAGCCGGGTGGGGGACACGTTGACGCTGGACCGTGGTGGTGCCGAGGTGGCGTTGGATGGGTACCGTCCGGCGAAGCCGATGGTGTACGCGGGGATCTATCCGACAGACCCGGACCAGTACCCAGAGCTACGCGAGGCGCTGGAGCGGCTGATGCTAAACGACGCATCGCTGCAGTGGCAGCCTGAGACTTCAGGGGCGCTGGGATTCGGGTTCCGTTGCGGATTTCTGGGGCTCCTCCACATGGAGATTATCCAGGAGCGGCTGGAGCGTGAGTTCGGCTTGGAGTTGATCGCAACGGCGCCATCGGTTGAATACGAGGTAACTCGGTCGAATGGCGAGGAATTGCTGATCGACTCGCCGTCGCTGCTGCCGAGCCCGGATCAGATTTCGGAAATTCGCGAGCCGTGGGTGAAGCTTTCGGTGACGATGCCGGCGCGGTACATCGGCGCGGTCATGGGGCTGGTAGATGATCGTCGGGGTGAGTTCGACCAACTCGACTACCTCGACCATTCGGAAGACGAGGGCGACTCGCGAGTGCTGGCGACGTTCCACGTGCCGTTGTCGGAGATTCTGGTGGAGTTCTACGACCAGCTGAAGTCTCGGACTCAGGGGTATGCAGCGCTGGATTATCAGGTGGAGGCGTACCGCGCGGCAAAGGTGCAGAAGCTGGAAATTCTGGTGAATGGCGAGTCGGTGGACGCGCTGTCATCGATTGTGCCAGCGGAGCATGCGGCACGGCAGGGTCGGGGGTTAGTGTCGGCGCTGAAGGAGTTGATTCCTCGACAGATGTTCGATGTGCCGATTCAGGCGGCGATCGGCGGGAAAATTGTGGCGCGCGAAACGGTACGCGCGATGCGGAAAAATGTGCTGGCGAAGTGTTATGGCGGCGATGTGTCACGAAAGCGGAAGCTGCTTGAAAAGCAGAAGGCCGGTAAGAAGCGGATGAAGATGGTGGGCTCGGTCGAGGTTCCGCAAGAGGCATTCATGGCGGTCCTCAAGCTCCGCGATTGAGTTCCTCAACTGGATGACGCTTCGTGGCTGCTTGCGCCGGGGTGGTCTTAAGTTCGTGGGTTTCGTGGTGGTGTGTGTGGTGTCGGTGACTTTGCCGATGTGATTTTTGGATGATCCCGCCTTCAGCCGCCCTCCTATTTTCTTGTTTGTGGCAAGGGCAGTGGCAGAGCAACTCCACATTAGACAAGGTGGTTGGTCACGACTAATAGCAGATTATGTTGGAGGAAAAGTACCAACCGAATTCACTTCGGACCGTCCAGAACCTCGTAACGGGGCGACGCCTCTGGCAAGGAGTTCCTAGGCGACACGGGCGACGGAGACCTCCACCTCGACTAGGTCTCTGTCCGGGAGAGTGTGGAGGATCGATACCCTGTTTCGCTTTCTAGAGAGTGTCCCATTCTGGGTCGGGATAGGCGTAGTCGACGATGAAATCGCTTGCGGTGCACTTGCAGAGTCCGATGGTGGAGCAGACGAAGATGAGCGGGCCGGGGATGGTGCCGAAGTTTGCAGACCATTCGGCGTTGACGGGGTCAAGTGTTCCGAGAATGTAGCTGACGAGAGTCCGCGGAACGGGTTCATTGTTTGAACTCTTGGGAGACTTCTGTCAGATCTAGGAGTTGTCGAGTCAAATTATTCCAACTGGCGCAGATTGTGAAACTTCTTGTGGGCTGCGGTGTGTCCCAAGTGGCTGCGAGTGCTGTACGTCAGGTGCGCGGTGGCAGGTTAGGGTAGGCTGCGCGACGTTACTCGAACGCGTGTGCGGGCTTGGAGGACTGATGTCGAAAATGGTGGTTGAGCCTCGGATTCGGGGATTTATTTCGCTGACGTCGCATCCGGAGGGCTGCGCGGCGAATGTCCGACGTCAGGTGGATGTGGCGAAGGTTGGTGGCCGCGGCGAGGGGTTGGGGAATGTACTGGTGGTTGGCTCGAGCCAGGGATATGGGCTTTCGACTCTGCTGACGGCAGTGTTTGGGTACGGAGCTAATCTGCTGGGCGTTTGCTTCGAGAAGGAGCCAACGGAGACGAAGACGGGGACTGCGGGTTGGTACAACCTAGTTGAGGCACATCGACTGGCGGAAGTCGAGGGACGGCAGCTTTCAACAATCAATGGTGATGCGTTTTCGGATGCAGTGAAGCGGACGGTGGTGCGGGAGTTGAAAGAGCGGTTTGGGCCGCTGGAGTTGCTGGTGTACAGCCTGGCTGCGCCTCGACGGGTGGATGCCGAGGGGGTGGTGTGGAACAGCACGCTGAAGCCGCTGGGCGAGCGGTATACGGGGAAGGCGTTCGATCTACGGCACCACAAGGTGATTGATGCGGCACTGGAGCCGGCGAGTGACGAGGAGGTTGCGAGTACGGTGAAGGTGATGGGTGGCGAGGACTGGCGCGACTGGATCGAGTTGCTGCGTGAGGAGGGGTTGCTGGCGGCAGGGTTTCGGACGGTGGCGTATTCGTACATAGGGCCGGAGGTTTCGGCGGCAATTTATCGTCGGGGGACGATTGGCAGGGCGAAAGAGCATCTGGAGGCAACGGGGATTGAGTTGAATAGGGAGCTATCGACCGACGGCGGCGGAGCGTGGGTGAGCATCAACAAGGGTGTGGTGACTCAGGCTTCGAGCGCGATCCCGGCGGTGCCGTTGTACATCAGTGCGGTCTTCAAGGTGATGAAGGAGCGGGAAATTCACGAAGGGACGATTGAGCAAATCGTGCGACTGTTCCATGATCACCTCGCGCCTGGAAAGACTCCGAGGACAGACGATGAGCATCGGATTCGGCTGGATGATCTTGAGATGTTGCCTGAGGTGCAGGCGGCGGTGGCTGAGCGGTGGGATTCGATCGACGACGACACATTATATGAATTGACTGACTATGCGGGCTTCCGCAGGGACTTCGAACAATTGTTTGGATTTGAGGTGGATGGAGTGGACTACTCGGCGGCGACTGAGGTGAATCAAGCATTGGAGTTGGTGGTGATCGAGGATTAACGCGAACGGCGTTGGAATCGAAAGGCCCTACGTAGTTCGGGTGCATATTGCGCGGTGAGTGGGATCTAAGCTGTGCGATGTGTTGTGGGTGATTCGCGTGTTGGGTGATGGTTGGTTGGCTGTGGTGAGGATGAAAGTCGAGAATTGCCTTCGGCGTTGAGGCTGATAGTTTAAATGATCCCATCCACCTGCCCGTGATGCTAGAAGGGACTCCGTCCCTGCGATGCCGCATGCAACTAAATGTGGATCGCACGACGGGAACCAGATCAGTTGTTCGGGGTGTGGCGACACGTCAAGGAGATGGGATTGTGAGGGACGTTCCGCGTTCCAGATTGGTGGCCCTCGCATCCGAGGGTTCGATTAGCAGCAGTCGCGAATCGAGGACTAGTTGTCTGGGGCGACGGGCTCGGTGTCGGATTTGCTGTCTGCGGTTAGGTCGTGGTCGTTTGAGCTGTCGAGCTTTGCGGCGGGGACTTCCGCAGTTGCCGCTTCGGGTGGTTCTTCGGTGCCGAGAAGGTCGTTAAATGTGACGATGCCGTCGGTGGTTTGGAGGGCCGTGCGGATGGCGACGTGTATGGGTTCGTCGAGGCCGTCGATGGCGGCGGCGGCGGTGGCGAAGAGGTTGTTGGCGGTGATGACGGCGTATCCGACGGATTCGGCGGCGACGCGGAGGGGTTCGGCGACTTCGCGTCGCCGCTCTTCGGGGCGGGTGAGGCGCTGGCCGTTGGCGACGATCAGCCCGCGTGGGGCGGCGGATCCGCGTTCGATGAGCTTGTCGAGGCGAGCACGGAGTCGGTAGTGGGGAGCCATGTCGACGGCTTCTT
>Ga0115002_10004741_pt1 | contig 16313 bp, 15 predicted proteins | sample ArcticOcean_MG_C_8_FD_89576 | JGI IMG/M metagenome (GOLD analysis project Ga0115002, IMG submission 89576) | Marine microbial communities from western Arctic Ocean - ArcticOcean_MG_CB11_86 | ecosystem: Environmental > Aquatic > Marine > Oceanic | place: Arctic Ocean: Canada Basin | collected... | reverse complement strand
TTGTTTGGCAGTATGGGCGGTTGTGCTATGATTGGCCAGTCGATGATCAATATCCGTTCGGGCGGGCGCCATCGCATATCGGGCATCTCTGCCGCACTCTTCCTTTTGGCATTTATCGTGTTCCCACCCTTGTGGGCTTGCATCGGTTTAATTCCTGTTCCCGCACTCATCGGTGTGATGTTCATCGTCGTCATCGCCACCTTTGAATGGACCAGTTTGCGATTGTGGAATAAGATTCCCAAAAGCGATTTCTTTGTGATTGTTGCCGTATCGGTGATCACCGTGCTCTTTGATCTGGCCATTGCGGTCGCTTCTGGCGTGATCATATCGGCCCTCGTCTTTGCCTGGAAAAAATCACGCCGCATCCAAGCAGAGGTTCGCCACGAAGAGGGTATCACCACATACGAACTCAATGGCCCGCTATTTTTTGGCGCCGTTACATCCTTCAAAGACATCTTTAATCCAGAAGACGATTCTGACCTCGTGATCATCGAATTCAGAAATTGTCGCGTTTACGATCACTCGGCATTAGAAGCCATCAACAACCTGTGCGAGAAATATCGCGACATAGGCAAAACCGTCAAACTGATGCACTTGTCTCAAGACTGCCAAAAAGTGCTCAACAAAGCCGAAGCCATTCTTGAAGTGACCATTGAAGATCCAAAGTATCACGTGGCATAGTGTTTCACACCCCATTTAGCATCTGCAAACAATAAAAAAAAGAGGTTACGACACACATGTCGTAATCTCTTTTTTTATACTCAGCGTGCACCCCAAAGATCATTCATTGCGCACCTCAATTTTCTCCTTGATCTATTCACTTTATTGCACATTCTTAGTCATTGTTCCAGTGAATGACACTTGTATATGAGATTCCTTTCATTCAGGAGATCTTCGCATGTATCCAGAAGAAGAAGCCCATCAACTCAAGCCGTTTTCGCCGTCAACGCCCCTATTTACGACGGATATCATTCACACCAGGCGAGCGCTGTTGTTGTCTGATTACACCGATTACCCATGTGAACAAGCGCGCAAAGCACTGCTCGTAAAAGCCGACGCAGCGCTCAATCAGGAACCGCTCACCATCGTCAACAAACCCATCTTACCCCCCAGTGGAGACAAGCACGATTACATGAGTATGAGCCCCTATAGGTGGCCAGATCCCGACAAACCAGATGGTTTGCCCTACATCCGCAGAGATGGCGAGAGAAATCCCGACGCAGACAAAACCGACCGGCCCAAACTCGCAGAACTGATATTGGCAGTAAAAACATTGGGCATCGCTTATGGCTTTACCAAAAAAGAAGCCTATGCCAACCAGGCCGCACTGCTCTTGCGCACGTGGTTCATTGATCCAGAAACCAAGATGAATCCACACCTCCTATATGGGCAATCTGTTCCGGGTAGAAACAATGGACAATGTTTTGGCCTCATCGAGACGTCTTGGCTTGCACGCGATCTCCTGCCCGCCGTCAAATTCATCGTTGACTCAACATCTTGGTCTGTAAAAGACACAGAAAATTTGCAAGCCTGGTTTCATGCCTTTCTTGAATGGATGCTCAATCATCCCTTGGGCATTGAAGAAGCCCGGTTCGGGAATAACCATTCCAATTCCTACGATGTTCAGGTTGTCACTTACGCACTCTTTGTCGGTCAACCAGACCTGGCCCAAATGGTATTGCAAGGTGTGGGCGAAAGAAGGATTGCCGCTCAGATTGAGCCAAATGGCGAACAACCCAAAGAGCTTAAACGTACAAAAGCACTGGGATATTGCAGCATGAGCTTGGAGCTTCTTTTGGAGCTTGCAGAAATAGGACGACAGTGGGACGTTGATGTGATAGGATATAAATCTTCAGACGGACGATCTCTCCGGCGTGCATTCGACTGGCTTCTGCCTTATTGGACAGGAGCAAGTGAGTGGACATACCCCCAGATCCAACCCTTCTCTTGGGAGCGCGCATTTGGGTGTATGCGACTTGCTGCTCACTTGTTTGCCGATATCAACCTTGACCCAGTGAAAACCACGTTGGCAGGTATGGATCAAACGGAAACGACACAACACATCTACAACCTTATCCTACCGCCCTTTGAAGGCAGCCGTTCCACCACACCCCGCGTTGCCGAAGATGTGGCCGTGCACGCCCCCATCACATTCGTCGATCCCGAATTCGCAAACGGTACACCAACACTCAGTGAAGAAGAAGCCACATTCTTTAAAGAAAACGGCTTTCTCATAAAGCGCGGATTATTGGACGAGAAAGAAACGTTTGAGCGTATCGTGGATTATGTATGGGAAAATGTGCCCCGTGAGATCGTCAAGCGCGACGATGTGCAAACCTGGTTTGATGCCCCACAGGGGTTATGGACAGAAGAAGATGCAGCAAAGTTAGGCTTGTTTGGGCGTGGCAGTTGGAAGATGCGCTCGCGTTATGGCATTGGCACAGAACCTTTCCTGCTCGACAAAATCGGCAACCACCCGCATATGCGCAAGGTCGTCTCGCTATTTATCGGCGAGTCCCTCAAACCGACAGAGCGTGTGCGCGGAATCTACGCCGTGTTTCCGGTACCACCCGACACTGACGGGCGATTATCACCCCACGCAGATCACACAGCATCTCAAATTTCCGCAATGGTTATTGTAGACGAGGTCCCCCCACAGTGTGGCGGCTTCACTGTCTGGCCAGGTTCCCATCTAATTGTACATCCCTTTAGCGACACTGTTCACGGCCCCGTTGGCCCAGATCATTCGGAGGCATATGCCCAAGCCCGTGACGATGTCCTGAGAAATGTCACCCCCGTAGAACTATCCGGCCAAGCAGGAGATGTCATTTTCTGGCATCCAAGACTCATGCATTCTGGTGGTATCAATCGCTCTGCCAGTCTCGAGCGCCCAGTCTTACGTCTCATCGTTCCATGTGATTACCAACGAGATGGTTTCACCTTCTTCGATGACTTGGTAGACGGCCCGGGGCCATCTCATCAATGGTGGGTTGATACCCGAAACTTCCGAGAAGATGTGCCACCAACACCCGACAACATCTGGGACGGTTGGGCATTTGGATAGCCTCCAATCAGCAACTATCAAATCACACAACAAGAAAGAGAGATATGACAGACAACAACAGGCAGCGTGTTAGCATACCCAAAATGGCCGCAGATGTGGTTGTTCGCCCCCCCGAAGTATTCGCCGACCCAGATTTCACCAACGGAGATCCAACACTCGACGAAACGGAAGTCTCTTACTTCAAAGAGAACGGTTTTATTGTAAAGCGCGGGCTCATTGACGAACCAGAAACATTTGAGCGCATTGTTGATTATCTGTGGGAAAATGTGCCTCGTGAGATTGTCAAGCGCGACGATCCGCAAACGTGGCAGGGAGCACCACACGGACAGTGGACAGAGGAGGATGTGGAAAAGGCAGGACTGTTTGGAGGCGGCAGTTGGAAAATGCGCGCGCGCGACGGGATCGGCACGGAACCTTTCCTCATTGACAAGATCGCTCACCACCCGAATATGCAAAAGGTGGTATCATCATTCATTGGCCAACCCATTAAGCCGACGCAACGTGTTCGCGGGGTCTACGCTATATTTCCAAAACCTCCCAGCGAAGAAGGGCGATTGGGGGCCCACGCAGACCAAGCCGCGGCCCAGTTGTCTGCAATGGTTTTCGTAGATGAAGTTCCTCCACACTGTGGCGGTTTTACCGTCTGGCCCGGCTCCCACCATATTTTGCACCCACACAGCGAAACCACCTATGGCTCCATAGGTGCCGACAATGCAGAAGCATTTGCCCAAGCCCGTGACGAAGTGCTGAGAAATATCACGCCAGTGGAATTCACGGGCCAGGCCGGAGACGTCCTTTTCTGGTATTCCCGACTGGCACACTCTGGCGGCGTTAATTACTCTGCCGATCACGAACGGCCCGTTGTACGCCTCATTGTCCCGTGTGATTACCAACGAGACGGTTTTACCTTTTTTGACGATCCAGTAGAAGGTCCCGGGCCAAACCACCAGTGGTGGGTCGATACCCGAAACTTCCGAGAAGACGTGCCACCAACGCCCGACAACATTTGGGACGGGTGGGCATTTGGATAGCAACCCAACGGTAAATGGGTTTTGTGACTCAGCTGGTAGGTTCATCTACCAGCTGTTTTTTTCATTTAACGTAATTTTACATGCGCGTGTAAAATTATCACAGGCACACGCTATCCACTCTTAAATCTCGAAATCAACAGATCACGAAGCCCTCTTTATAACGGCCCAACCGTCGCCTGTATTTCCATTCAAGTGGGAGTCTAACAAATGGCTTCATCAAGAATTCTCCATATAAATCATGCCTATTGGGTTCATTGACACCTTTTTGTATTTGGGCTATATATGCCTAGCATATCATCGTGGGACATTGGCTTTTTCGGCATGGTTCAAAATGACGATTTCGGGGTTGCTGGGCAGGGAGCCCCACAGGGGCTTTGTTGATGTAGCAAGGGGATTTATCCCCTTGTGCCGTTCGGTCAAGTGTTACCCGCTTTTGAACCATGCCAGTTTTTGACCTTTAGTCCGTAGGACTTTGCAATCGTAGGGCTGGTATTTATTCCGGCCTGATGGTCGGGCAATTACCGATCTATTTTTTCAATCCCCGTTACTCGTTTTCACTTTTGTATGCATTGTATTTTTGTTCGTTCTTATTACACGTCCATTTGCTTCCAAAATAACCGCTAATGGGAAATATGATGAGCGCAATAATCGGCCTGATATAAATATGTTCGCTCGGTGAATAGTAGGCCATTGCAACGGACCACATAATGCCGGTGATAATGCCCCACATTAAAACCCCCTGAAACCAAACAAAATGGCGTTTGCCTTTTTCTCTAATCATTGACCACTTCTCATACTGATTTCGATTCATAGATCAAACCGCTCCGTTCTAAATGGCAACACACGAACAAACGCGTCACGTCCCTCGAATAAACGCGTCGAATAGATCTGCGTGCGTCTTATGCAATCTATACCAACTGCACCTTATTCTGTACTCATCATGCGAGAATCTCTGATACCCTTTTTCGAAGCACCGGCAACAACTCTTCTTCAAACCACGGATTTCGCCGTAGCCAAAGATTGTTTCTCGGGCTTGGGTGTGGAAGCGGCACCATGTTTGGCCAATAGTCTTGCCACGATCTCACCAATTCGGTAAGAGACGAGCGCGTTTTCCCAAAGTGATAGGCTTGTGCATATTGTCCCAGCACCAACGTCATCTTCAAATTACCTAGATGCCCAAGAAGTTGTTCCCGCCAAGCGGGTGCGCACTCTGGCCGAGGGGGCAAGTCACCCGTTTTCCCCGTCCCTGGATAACAAAAACCCATCGCCAAAAGGGCAATCTGTTTGGGGTCGTAAAACACGTCGGGGGTAATACCCAACCATTCACGCAAGCGATTGCCACTGGGGTCGTCAAACGACACTCCCGATTCATGCACCCTTCTACCCGGCGCTTGCCCAGCAATCAGAATCTTTGCTTTTGGATGCAACTGAACAACGGGCCGCGGCCCAAGTGGCAGGTCTGCGGCACACAATGTGCATGATCGTACCTCAGTTAATAAAGAAGAGAAAGACTTCATAGCTTGCGGCATCCTCACGTACCCTAACGATAATAGTTCTCAACCGCGTTTTCCATATACATCTGGATTTGCAATTAGATATGAGGAAATGTCCATTGTGTGTCAAGCCATTTCTATGTTCCAACCATTTACATTATTTGTCTAACAAAGAAGGTTGTTGATAAATAGCCTTTATTTTGTCAAAAAAACCCATTTTGTGTATCTTCATACCCTTGTTCAAACAATTATCTATCAGTGCCTCAAAATTGTATGGCTTAGGAGAAATGCATGCTCAGCAGACTCATAGATAAATTTAAAAAGGGCCTCGCCAAAACCCGTGAGGGCCTGGTGCAGAAAATACGCGAAGTCATTCGTTTGCGCCCCAAACTCGACGAAGAGACCCTTGAAGAAATTGAGGAGATTCTCATTCAAGCAGATGTGGGTTTTGACCCCACCATGCGCATCATTGACAGCTTGCGCGAACGTGTTGCCTCGGGTGAAAAAGTAGAAGACCCCGAAAACATGGTACAACAATTCTTAGAAGATGAAATTCGAAAAATTCTCCAACCCGAAAATGCACCCCCAGCCATCACCATCACCAACAAACCCCATGTCATCCTCATCGTAGGCGTGAACGGCGTAGGCAAAACCACCAGCATAGGCAAACTCGCGCAAAAATTCTCGCGCGAAGGTAAAAAAGTATTGCTGGCCGCCGGGGACACCTTTCGCGCAGCAGCCATTGAACAATTGGAAATTTGGGCCAAGCGCAGTGGCTCTGACATTGTCAAACACCAACCCGGTGCAGATGCAGCATCTGTCGCATTTGATGCCATCCAAGCTGCCCAAGCACGCGGCTCAGACATCGTACTCATCGACACGGCTGGGCGATTGCACACCAAAGTCAACCTCATGGAAGAAGTCAAAAAAATTCGCCGTGTCATTGACAAAGCCTTGCCCGGTGCCCCACACGAAACCCTGCTCGTCTTGGATGCCACCACCGGCCAAAATGCCATCACACAAGCACGCCAATTTCACCAAACCTGCGAACTCACTGGCCTTATCCTGGCCAAACTCGACGGCACGGCCAAAGGCGGGGTGGTGATCGCGATTTCCGACGACTTAGATTTGCCCGTGCGCTTTGTAGGGTTAGGTGAAGGACTGGATGATTTGGAGGACTTTGTTCCTGAGAATTTTGTGAAAGCGCTGTTTGAAGGGTAACACACACGCTCGCGCCGACATTGACTCCTCTTAAAAATCACGTATATTGAACCTTGCTTCGCAGCTTATGCGGATCTAACAAACCGAAACCCTACACCCAATCTCATCTGCGTAGCACCCTGCGTTTAGGATCTGCAACAACAGTATCCGAAGCAGTGCGCTAAGATTTCCCACAAAGCCAAATTTGAATTTTTTTTAAAAACCAAGTCTATGTCCGTCAAAACCCCCATCTACCTCGACCACCACGCCACAACACCCGTTGATGAACGGGTGTTGGATGTTATGATGCCCTATTTCAAAGGACAGTTTGGCAACGCCGCCAGTCGCACCCACTCCTTTGGATGGGAAGCAGAAGACGCGGTGGATCAGGCACGCGAGCAAATTGCCAACCTCATCAACGCCCAGCCCAAAGACATCATCTTCACCAGTGGTGCCACAGAATCAGACAATCTCGCCATCAAAGGCGTGGCATCAGCCACAGACAAACCCTGCCACATCATCACACAAACCACAGAACATCATGCCGTGCTCGACCCGTGTCGTGCCCTCACACGGCAAGGTGTGGAGATCACCACCCTCCCCGTTGACAAGCATGGTCAAGTAGACCCCGGTGCCATCCAAAACGCCATTCAAGACAACACCGCATTGGTCTCGATCATGATGGCAAACAACGAAATAGGCACGATCCAACCCCTTGCAGAAATAGGTCAACTCTGTCACGAAAAGAACATCTACTTTCACACCGATGCCGCACAAGCCATTGGCAAACTGCCCATCGACGTTGAAGCCATGCACATAGACCTGCTCTCCATCTCAGCGCACAAACTGTATGGCCCCAAAGGTGTTGGCGCACTCTACGTACGCAGTCGCCCCCGTGTGCGCCTTATTGGCCAGATGGACGGAGGCGGTCATGAAAAAAGCATGCGCTCGGGCACCCTCAATGTACCAGGCATTGTTGGCTTGGGAAAAGCATGTGCCCTTGCACAAAAAGACATGGCCCAAGAGTCGCACCGCATCAAAACCCTACGCGACCAACTCCAACAAAAACTATTTCAATCGCTCGATCGCATTCAACTCAATGGCCACCCCGAGCACCGCTTGGAAGGCAACCTCAACATCAGCTTTGCTGCGGTAGATGGCGAAAGCCTGCTCATGGGCTTGCGTGACATCGCGCTCTCGTCTGGCTCGGCCTGCACCTCGGCCTCTCTGGAACCCTCTTATGTGCTCAGAGCCATCGGCGTGTCCAATAACATGGCCCAAAGCAGCATTCGTTTTGGAATTGGCCGATTCAACACCGAAGCAGAAATTGACTATGTCGCCAATCGTGTGATCGAAGAAGTGAACCGTTTACGAGAAATTTCACCGAACTATAGATAGAAGCGCAAAACGCGTAGAGCGAAGCGCAAAAACAGAGTCATCTAAAACGCTCTGCACGCTGCGCCACACGCTTAACGCTCCGCATCTTTTCTTGGAGTCTTCATGCAAGCACCCAACCAACCTCAATCACCTCGCCTCCTGCCCGGCGTCAAACACATCATTGCGGTCTCAAGTGGCAAAGGCGGTGTTGGCAAAACCACCGTGAGTGTCAACCTCGCCATCTCGCTCGCCAAAACAGGTGCAACCGTTGGTTTGCTCGATGCCGATATTTACGGCCCCAATGTCCCCCTCATGATGGGCATCAATCGACAGCCTGACATTGATGGCGAAAAAATCACCCCATTAGAAGCCCACGGCGTCAAATTCATGTCGCTCGGTCTCATTGCCGATGAAAACACACCCATCATCTGGCGGGGTCCTATTGTGGGCAAAGTCATTCAACAATTTATGGTAGATGTACTCTGGGGTGAACTCGATTACTTGGTGGTCGATCTGCCACCAGGAACAGGAGATGCGCAACTCACCTTGTCGCAAACCGTGCCCCTATCAGGTGCCGTCATTGTCACCACACCTCAAAATGTGGCCCTTGAAGATGTGCATCGCGGCATTGAAATGTTTCGCAAAGTCAATGTACCTCTTCTGGGCATTGTTGAAAACATGAGCTATTTTTTATGCCCGTGTTGTGGCGATCACACGCCCCTCTTTGGTGAAGGCGGCGGTTTACGCATAGCCGAAGCTTTTGGTTTGCCACTCTTAGGCCAAATACCCCTTCAGCCCGAAATACGCATAGGCGGTGACGAAGGCCAGCCCATTTCATTGGGCGACAACGAGCCAGCGCGTGCATTTGCCAACATTGCCCAGCAAATCACGGACATATTGGGGGAATCGGCCCAAGCCATGCCCGAAATTACCTTTGCATAGTCCAGCACTTGCACATAAAACCTAAACTCCTTACATTTACAATCAACAAACTCTACAATAAACATTTTAGAGTTTCTCACCATCAACCGAAAGGCAACTGCAATGGGATTTGAAACACTCGTTGCCCAAGCCGAATCAGCCACCACAGGGTTAACCCCCAAAGAAGCCCAACAAAAGCTCCAAAGTGGTGACCCGATTCTGCTCTTGGACGTGCGCGAGCGCGAAGCCTATTCTGAGGGATACATCACCGGGGCACAAAATGTACCCCGTGGATTCCTCGAACTTCGCATCGAAGGCATTGAAAACAACCGCGATGCCAAAATCATCGTCTACGGTGCATTTGGCCAAGGACCTTTGGGTGCACGGGCACTGCAAGATATGGGATACACAGATGTATCGTATATCCGAGGCGATTACGACGCCTGGATCGTTGCGAACCTAAAAACCGAGCGCGACCGCCCGTTAAGCAAAGCCGAAGTCCAACGCTATTCTCGCCACTTGCTCATTCCCGAAGTGGGTGAAAAGGGCCAAGGCAAATTGCTCGACGCCAAAGTGCTCCTCATTGGTGCTGGCGGTTTGGGCAGCCCAATTGCCCTGTATTTAGCCGCCACCGGTGTGGGCACCCTCGGCATTGTAGACGCCGATGTGGTCGATGTGACCAACCTGCAACGCCAAGTTTTGCACGGCACATCTGACATTGGCCGCTTAAAAGCGGTTTCGGCCTATGAAACGCTCAAAGAAATCAACCCAGGCTGTAAAGTCGTTCCACATACAGAATATGTCACATCTCACAACGTGATGGATATTCTGCCGCTGTACGACATTGTGGTTAACGGATGCGATAACTTTCCAACGCGCTATTTGATAAACGATGCGTGTGTGTTTTTAAACAAACCCATTGTAGACGGCAGTATCTTCAGATTTGAGGGCCAAGTTACGGTGTATGCGTGCGACAAGGAGGGGCCGTGTTATCGTTGCCTCTACCCCGTGCCCCCACCGGCAGACTTGGCGCCTTCCTGAGACGAAGCAGGTGTTTTGGGCGTTTTGCCCGGCACAATTGGCCTGGTCCAGGCCACAGAGACAGTTAAAATGATTCTCGGTCAAGGTACTCCCCTCATAGGCAAACTGCTGATGTACGATGCCTTGAGCACAAGCTTCAACACCTTTAAGGTGCGTCGTGATCCCAATTGCCCGGTCTGTGGAGACAATCCCACAATCACCGAGCTCATTGATTATCAGGCATTTTGCTCGATGGATCACAGTGAAGCTGCTGATTAAAGTTGGCCAAGCAATCAAAAAGGGGTGGAACCGAGACGCGTTCTGCCCCTTTTTTTGTGGGTCGCCGTTGGAAACAGTTCTTGCTCTATCAATCGATGACCCCATTAGGAGCTTGATGGATACTATTTACGGGATTTTTAATCCATGATGAACACGATCATATACCACATATCACGGGCGCTCGTCCCCTCTTGAGGCTAGGCATTGTGCAGCCTGGGTCAGGTTCATTGTATGCCAACACGGCACACCCACGTACACATGCGTCCACGAGTCATTGCAAAGGATAAAGCTATGTGACCGATAAACGCATATGTGTAAAAAAGGGCGACTGCTGTGCGGGCAGTCGCCCTTTTTTTATGGTGTGTACACATATCGCCCCGTAAGTGCATTTCAAGTCGCAAGTCAATAAACAAGGCTTTAGATCTTGACCTGCAACTTGCGACCTGTTGACTTGCAACCGTAACTTTAAGAAAGGTCAAAACATGAAACCATTCCTTCTTGCAGTGCTCATCACACTCACAGCATCCATCACCACACAAGCGGCAACACTGCGCTTCACGGCTATTCCAGACGAAAACACAGCCCGGCTCAAAGAACGTTTTGACAAAGTGGCCGTCTACCTTTCTAAGGAACTTGGCGTAGACGTCGGATATATTCCCGTCAAATCGTATGCCGCCTCCGTTGCTGCATTTAAAAACAACGAAGTGCAACTGGCTTGGTTCGGCGGTTTGTCGGGCGTACAAGCACGTCGTGCCGTACCCGATGCACAAGCCATTGCCCAAGGTGAAGGAGACACGCAGTTTATCACGTATTTCATTGCCAACAAAAGCACCGGTATCAACGCCACAAAAGCATTTCCCAGCACCATCAAAGGCCACACCTTCACTTTTGGTTCCAAAGGTTCTACCTCGGGTCGCCTCATGCCCGAGTTTTACATTCGGCAGCACCTCAAAAAATCACCCGATGATATCTTCTCACGCGTGGGCTTTAGCGGGGACCATTCCAAAACCATCGCCCTCGTGCAATCGGGCAGTTATGAAATTGGTGCCACCAACTACAAAGTGTGGGAAAAAGAACTTGCCGACGGTTTGATTGACACCACCAAAGTACGCGTGATTTGGCAGACCCCCACCTACCCCGATTACAACTGGAGCATTCGAGGAGACGTCAACAAAACCTTTGGCAAAAATTTCATCGCCAAAGTTCAAAAAGCCTTGCTCGATCTAAAAGATCCCGACCTCCTCAACTCATTTCCCCGAACCAAATTCATCAAAGCCGACAACAGCATGTATGACCCTATTTTAAAAACGGCAATTGAGATTGGGATTATTGAAAATTAGTCACAGGTCACAAGTCACAGGTCACAAGTCACAGGTTTTGACCTGTGACTTGAGACCTGTGACAGTCTTTTCCAATTCAGAGAGCAGCCATGTTCCATCTCACAAACATATCCGTCGCCTACGACGATAAACCCGTGTTGCACAACATCTCGCTGAGCATAGATGAAGGTGACAAAGTGGTGCTCATTGGCCAAAGTGGTGCAGGCAAATCGACGCTCTTGCGCAAACTCTATGACTTGCAAAAACGCCAAGCGGCATTCATCCATCAAGATTATGCCCTCGTGCCCCAACTCTCTACATTTCACAACATCTACATGGGGCGTTTGGATCAACACAGCATCTTTTACAATGCATGGACCCTCATTCACCCGCAAAAACGAGAACGCGATGAAATGGCGCCCATACTCGACGCACTCGACCTTACAGACAAACAAAACGAACGCGTCAGCGAACTGTCAGGCGGGCAACAACAACGCGTGGCCGTTGGGCGGGCACTGTATCGCAATGCTAAAATCATCTTGGGTGATGAACCTGTCTCGGCCATAGACCCGCAACAATCAGATATCGTGCTCAACTTGCTCAAACACCATGCGGGCACCCTTGTCCTTGCCATGCACGATGTGGAACTGGCCTTGCGTCACTTTGACCGCATCATTGGCTTGCGCAATGGCCACATCGCATTTAACCTGCTACGGAACCAAGTGACCGACGCACACCTCACAGAACTGTTCAACCGTGCTTAGAACCAGCCTTATCTTTATCCCCATTGCCTTGTTGTGCGTATTCGTGGCCGACATCGAAATCACCACCCGCGATCCTTGGGGTGAGTTGCAACGCATGGCTTGGGGCGTACTCACCCCCGATGTGTCTGTGTTATTCACCTTTCGCACCGCTTTGCTCAACACCCTCACCTTTGCTTTTTGCGGTCTATCACTCGGCATTGTCGGTGGCAGCATACTCACCTTCTTTTTTCACCTGACCCCCGTCCGCCTCTTCTGCGCCTTCATTCGCGCCATTCACGAAATCTTTTGGGCCTTTCTCTTTTTGCCCCTTGTGGGCCTGAATCCCATCTGTGGTGTCTTGGCCATCGCCGTTCCCTATGCAGGCATCTTTGCCAAAGTATATGCCGAAATTTTGCAAGAAACAGATCGCCGTCCCTTGCGGGGGTTGCCCGACCAAACACAGCCGCTGAGCCGATTTCTCTATGGCCAATTACCCGTTGCGTGGGCCAACATCAGACACTACACGGCATATCGCTTCGAATGTGCGCTACGATCCAGTGCTGTGCTTGGTTTTATTGGCCTGCCCACCATAGGCTTTCACCTTGAAACCGCATTTCGCGAAAGCCTCTATGCCGAAGCCGCCGCATTACTCTACGCCTTCTATTTGCTCATTGCATCACTAAAATATTGGATCAAACCCAAACTTGTCGCCCTCTACTTACTTCTTTCCTTTGCCCTGATTCCCAAAACCATCCACTTTTCCATCGCCAACATCACCCGTTTTTTCACATATGAAATATTTCCATGGCCCATGAGACGCGAAGGCTTTTTAAGCGGAAGTTCTGATCTTGCATGGCCCCTGCACGACACCTATCTCTGGTTTACCGAACGCCTTGCCAGTGCGATCCTTCCTGGCATTTGGAACACCGTTATCCTCACACAAATCGGCCTTGTTGGCACAGGTCTCTTTGCGATCCTCACATTTCCCATGATAAGCCATCACTTTTTCTCACGCCTCACCACCCGCATAGGTCATATCGTTCTCATTGTCATTCGCACCACCCCCGAATACATGCTTGCCTACATATGCGTGCAATTGTGGGGGCCTTCCATGCTGCCTGCCATTGTTGCGCTTGCCCTACACAATGGCGCAATTCTCGCCTTTCTCTTAGGTCAAAATGCCAACCTCATACCCTTGCGTTTAGATGCCCCTAAAACACGCGTCAGTCGCTACCTCTTTGAAACACTCCCACGCATTTATGGCCAATTTCTCGCCTTTCTTTTTTACCGATGGGAAGTGATGATGCGTGAATCGGCCATCTTGGGCATCTTGGGCATTTATACACTCGGTTTCTTCATTGACAGTGCCATCACCGAACAAAAAATGGACCAGGTGCTGTTGCTCATCGGCGTCACGGCCTTGCTCAATATGGGCATTGATACCCTGTCTCAACGCATTCGAAAACGGCTCCATATGACAACAGGGTCAATTAAAACAACAGCTTGAGAGATACACAGGCTAGGAAACAAATGCCATTTGCCATTCCCTACACCTAAAACAATCTTGATTGTAGGAACATGATACGTGCTCCTACCGTCTAAAAAGAGATATTCATCAGCCTATCATTGTTTACACAAAAGCAACACGTGAGAACGTTAGAACGTTAGAACGTTAGAACGTGTCCCTTTTATGTCTTTACCCATTGACGATTGACACAATATTATTGAACTTTATAGATATGAACATCAAAGCCTTTACGCTCATCACGATGATATGCCTCAGTCTCTCTCTTGGCTGCGGAAAACCTGCTGTTGACCTGCCCCAAGAAAAGGGCCTCAGCATTCAGCAAGCGACAGCAGAACAAGTGCTTGCCGCCGTTAAAAATGCACAAGGCCACGTCGTATTGGTCAACATTTGGGCCACGTGGTGCCCACCTTGTGTTGAAGAATTTCCCGACATCATGAAGCTCTATCAAAAATATCAAGACAGAGGCCTCAAAATCATCTTTGTCTCAGCCGACTTTGAAAATCAAACCGAATCGGCAAAAGCATTTCTCAAAGAACAAGGCGTAGACTTTGCCACCTACCAAAAATCGGGCAAAGACATGGCCTTTATCAACACCTTAGATGAACGCTGGTCGGGCGCACTACCCGCCACTTGGGTTTATGATGCCAGCGGCAACCAGCGCCACTTTTGGGAAGGCAAAAAAGACGGTGCACATTTTGAAAAGGCAATCTTAGACGCATTGGAATAACAGGCCACCCGTTTAAACGTAGCAACAGCCGGAAACACCAAAAGGAGGATTTACGATGAAGAAAAAATTAACACTTGGCATCCTGGCCTTAACATTTGCCGTTGGCATTGGTTTTACGATGGGCAATACCGTTGAAGCAGGCAGTGCGCTGGATCTCAATGCCAAAGCACCCAAAACCGAAGTTAAAATGAAAGGCGTAGACGGTGCCTGGCACACGATCAACGGGGTTGCTGGTGAAAAAGGTACACTCGTATTGTTTTCATGCAACGCCTGCCCCTTTGTAAAAAAGTGGGAAAGCCGCATGAGCAGCATTGGCAATGATTATCAACAAAAAGGCGTTGGCGTAATCATGATCAATTCCAATGACCCCAGCAAAGTAACCGAAGATGGGTATGACGAAATGGTCGCCCGTGCCAAAGCCAAAGCATTTGCTTTCCCATATGTCGTTGACGCAACCTCTGAAGTCGCTCGCGCATTTGGTGCCACACGCACCCCTGAAGTATTTCTCTTTGATGCCAAAGGCAAACTGGTGTATCACGGCGCCATTGATGACAACGCCTCTAATGCCAATGCCGTTGAAGTGCCCTATTTAAAAAATGCGCTCAACGCCCTCATTGCTGGCGAAGCCATTCCCACAGCACAAACCAAAGCACTTGGATGCGGCATCAAACTCCGAAGCGAAGATTCATAAACCTGTTCTTAGGGATAAATAAAAAGGTGTTCTCTTGCGAGAACGCCTTTTTTTGTAGCTTGTGAGGTTTTCTTTGTGTTTTATATTCTCTGCTAAGAACCCAGTGACCAAACAACACGCTTAACGATAAAGGAAACGCCTTATGTACCGTTCAGAAACCCTCACCGTTCAAGGCCAGCCCATGCCCACCCTTATATTTGAACCCGAAAACGAGGGTCCACACCCGGGTCTCATCATTGCCCAACACTTGCCCGTAGCACATGCGGGCTTAGAAAAAGACCCCTTCACCACCGACATTGGTGAACGCTATGCTGCCGCAGGATATGTTTGTGCCATTCCCTTTATCTTTCACTGGTGGCCAGAAGACGAAGACGTCACGGTTAAACGTGAAGGCTTTCGTGATGATTGGACCGTTGCTGACTTGGACGCCACGTTCCAATATCTCGCCGGATTGGATTCCGTAAAAGAAAATAACATTGGCCTGCTCGGTCACTGCTGGGGTGGACGCGTCGCATGGGTTGGTGCGTGCAACAACCCCAAGCTCAAAGCATGTGGTGTATTTTATGGCGGGCGTGTCAATGTCCCCTTTGCAGATGGTGGCCCGCCCCCCATCGAACTCGCCCATCAAATCCAATGCCCCGTGCTCGGCATCTTTGGCAACGACGACCAAAACCCGTCTCCTGACCTTGTCAACGACTACGAGACGGCTTTAAAAAACGCCAATGTACCTCGCGAATTTCACCGCTATGACGGCGCAGGTCACGGCTTTCAAGACCACACCAACGCAGAACAGCATCGCCAAGCGCAATCGGAAGATGCATAGCAAAAAACCACCGCCTAACTCGATCGGAATTAGAAATAGAAACCCATGTCCCAAACACCGATGCCACAAACCGTCTTCTAGGAAAAGACATGCCTCC
>Ga0115002_10004738_pt1 | contig 16319 bp, 12 predicted proteins | sample ArcticOcean_MG_C_8_FD_89576 | JGI IMG/M metagenome (GOLD analysis project Ga0115002, IMG submission 89576) | Marine microbial communities from western Arctic Ocean - ArcticOcean_MG_CB11_86 | ecosystem: Environmental > Aquatic > Marine > Oceanic | place: Arctic Ocean: Canada Basin | collected... | reverse complement strand
GGTCACATGACGATGCTAATGTCTGGCCGATTCCCGGATGTCTGGGCGGCGGCCAGTGCATGGGTTGGCATCAGCGACCTTTCGGCTTGGCACAAAAAGCACAAAGACACTCGCTATGGTGCAATGATGCGAGCCGCATGCGGTGGCGCTCCCGGCGATAGTATCGCGGTCGACAAACAGTATTTTGTGCGTTCGCCTCTTACCTACATCGAGAATGCCAAAAACTTACCGTTAGACATCAGTGCGGGAGTGCTCGACGGTCACACGGGTTCCGTTCCGATTAGCCATAGCTTGCGAGCGTTTAATGCGATCGCCAAGGCTCGCAAGGAACCAACGATTTCATCTGCTGAAATTGCACAGCTCAGTCAGAAGAATGGAAGATTGGCAAAGCCAACAAAGAGCGATCAGGTTGTCGACGAATCCTTCGGTCGCGAAATTCATCTGAGAAGACACACTGGGCCAGTCCGGGTCACCATCTTTGAAGGTGGCCACGAAGGGATCGCGAAAGCGTCGGTTGCGTGGTTATCAAAACATGCCAAATCGAAGAAACCACTGCCCACAAAATAGCGCTGGCGGGTAGTCTGTGGACCCCCAAGGGCGGAGCTTTAACGTTCCCTTCGTTGCGGCTTGGCACGCTATCACGATCGGATACGGCTGCGCAAAGTCCGCAAGCTGCCATAATTTCGTCGGAATGCAAGAAAATAGCTCGCTCAGCCCCATATTTCCCTTGAAAAACTAGGGTATATGGGGAACGATGTATGTCGCGACTTATGCATCCGCAGAGTCGCATACTCTTATGTCGGTTCCGACAGCCTAATCTATATTTCGGGGACAATGATGAATCGCCCAATTGGATTCGTGCAACTATTGCTCGTCGCGAGTTTTGTCTGTCTTTTTTCAGTTGCTACGACGCAAGCACAGCAACCCAAAAAAGAGACATTAATTCGTACGTTGAAAACGGGGATTGAATCTTCCAAGCAACGGGCGCTCGATCAGCTTGTGACTCTTGGCGACGATCCGATGGTCTTGGAGGTGTTGCTGACGGTGTTGAAGAAGGATAGCCGCACGTCGTCGAACGACAGCAAGCTACGCATGCTGCAGATGGTGGGCAAACATTCCGACAACGCGGAAGTCGTATCGGTTTTGGAAAGTCATCTCGAGGCGCGAAATCACAAGTTGGTTATGGTTGCGGTCGATTCACTGGCCAAAGTTGGCTCGATCGCTTCATTGAGCAAGATTGAAGCGTTGGTCAAACATCCTAGTTACGACGACGTCTACGGTTTTCGCAAGTGCATAATTCAAGCGGTGCTACAGCTGCGAGACAAACGTTCGATAGTTTTTGCCGTGAAGCAATTGGAAGGTCTTTCGGGGCAACTCGAATTCGACATCGCGCGTTACTTGCACCACATTAGTCTGCAGCCTTTTGCAGACAACGCAGAAAAGTGGAAGACTTGGTTCCGCGACAATTATCCGGACTTCAACTTCGAAGAGAATTCGGAGCCATATTCGTTAAGTGGAAAGCCACCGGAAGATTTCAAATGGCCAAAAGATACCGCCGAATTTTTTGGTATTTACATCTATGCCAAACGATTGCTCTTTGTCGTTGATACGTCGAGCAGCATGACCAGCAACGTCGGAGGCCAAACGCGACTTGCATTGGCGAAGCGGGAGTTGGTCAAGGCGATCAAAGGATTGCCCAGTGACGTCCATTTTGGCATCGTTGCCTACAACACTAAGGTTACGACTTGGGGACGCGAATTGAAGGAAGCAAACATCAACAACCGCGAAGCCGCCGTGAAGTGGGTCGAAAAACTGGCGATGGGAAAAGGCACGGCGTCCTATGATGCCTTGGATCGCGCGATGGATGTCGACGGTAATACAGAAGCGATTTTCTTCCTGAGCGATGGTGCTCCTTCCAAGGGAAGGATTACGGATAAGAACGAGATTGTGGCGACACTTACCAAGAAGAACTTTTTCCGCCGAATCGCCTTCTATACGATTGGAATCGGAATTGGTGGTGGTGAAACAGAAGCTATGATGCGGCAGCTGGCAGAGAAAAATAGTGGTGCCTACGAGCCGGTAAATCAATAGTACCAAGGGTTCACTGAGTTCATAATACTGAGTTCATTATTACGACGACGTATTAAGAGATGAAATGATGAAAACTTCCATACGCTGGATTCTGTGTTTGGTAATTGCTTTCACCGCTCCGCTATTTACGGGGTGTGGTGGGGAAGAGCCCGAAGTCGTCGAAATTGACCCAATCGTCACACCTGAGCCGGAACCAGAACCAGAGCCCGAATGGGAACCGGAACCGGTGCCCGAACCGGAAGTCAAGGCCCCGCCGGCAGCGCCTCCCGCGTTGCCTCCCCGCAGTAAACCCAACAAGAATCGAATCGTAAACATTCAAGAAACTCCCGCTGAGCCAGCGGAGCCAGTCGAGGCTGATCCTACGGAGGCAGATGCTCTCGCTGCGATAGAACAAGTCGGTGGCCGAGTGTTTAAGGACACGGGAACTAACGCAGTCACTCGAGTGTTCCTGAATCGCAGTCAGGCTACGGACGAGACAATTTCGATGCTCAAGTATTTGCCGACAGTAGAAGTCGTAAATCTGACGGGCACGAAAGTAACTGACGCCGCCGTTTCAGATTTGCAAGCAATGTCTAATTTGAAACGAATCTATTCGGCAAAGTCCGGTTTGACAGATGCTGCTCTCACTCAGTTGGAACTTGGTGGCGAACTTCAAGTGATGCGTTAACGGAGTTGCCTGCGGACGGAGAGCCGCAGTTCAGGCGATTGGAGTGAGTCGTCGGTTTCGCCTTTGTGCGAAGAATGTTAGGCTGTTGGAGTTGAATGGGCTTCCTGGAATTCGCTTAACTCAAATCAGACGTCACGGGTATTTGGCAGGCGGTCCCAATCATATCGCGTCCAGCGATTTGAGGGACCGCAGAGTCAAATGCCCGATTCGGTGAAATCGAAGTAACGGAATTCCTGGAAGCCCACGAAAAACAGGGCACGAAACGTCTGGTTTCAAAACTCTTGAGTCTTGTCTCCATCGGTTCCGCATCCTCAGTCTCCTCTTGTCACGTTATGACATCAAAAATTCTCCGCTCTAGGTCTGATTATCGTGAATGATTCCGCTTCTCCAACTCACGACCACAATCGTCGAGCTTGGGATTCTATGGTCCGAGGGAAGCAACGTTTTACTCATCCAGTAAGCGATGAAGAACTAGCCAATCCGTTGAAAACGGTCGACGGGCTCGGTTGGTTGGACGGAAACATCCACGGAAAGAACCTGCTGTGTCTGGCAGCTGGAGGTGGCCGACAGAGTGCGCTATACGCTATGGCTGGCGCCAAAGTAACTGTCGTCGATATTAGTCCAGCCATGCTCCAGTTGGATCGCGAAGTTGCAGCCGAACGACAACTGGACGTAACGACTGTGGAAGCCTCGATGGACCACATGCCAATGTTCCGCACCGGACAGTTCGACATCGTTATTCATCCGGTCAGCAGCTGTTACATTCCAGAGATCGATAAAATGTACGGGGAAGTGGCAAGGGTTTCAGCTGCTGGCGGAATATATATCAGCCAGCACAAGACGCCGACGAGCTTGCAAGCGGACGTTGTGCGTTCCGCTAACGGATATGAGCTGTTGGAACCGTATTATCGGACCGGCCCACTTCCGGCAGTTGCGGGAAGTCGTCATCGGGAGGAAGGGACGCTTGAGTTCCTTCATCGTTGGGAGCAATTGTTGGGATCGATGTGCCGCGCCGGTTTTGTCATTGAAGACCTGGTAGAGCCATCGCATGGCGAGGCGGACGCCAAGTCGAACAGCTTTGCTGATCGCAGCCAATTCGTCGCCCCTTACGTGCGCATCAAAGCTCGCAGGAATGGCAAGCAGGCGGATGGTGGCAAAGCGGATAGTGCGATTTGGGTACCGTAGAAGTGTCTGACATTGAGAAGACGACACGACACGACACGACACGACACGCCACGATTCGACATGATAAATAATATAGAGACAAAATAAACATAAACGAAGATTGGAATCAGGTTATGGATAGTGCCCCTAGCGATGCATTCGAGCAAGCCATGGAGCTCTTGGAAGCGGACGGTCCGAACGCGGCATTGAGTTTTCTCGGCGACAAAACTACCGATGCCATTGAGCAATTCGGAGAGCCGAGCGCACAGGCTGCTAGGGCTCATAACGACGAGGGTTTCTTTTTCCTTCAAGTCGGCGAACTCGCGCATGCCGAGAAGCATTTTGGCTTAGCCAGTGATGGCCCCTTTCCCGAAGACACTAAAGACCAAGCCGATCGCCTGTCTTATCAATTGAATCATGGTTTTGTTCTCGACCTGCTCGGTCGACGCGACGAGGCCTGTGAAATGCTCCATGAAAACCTCCGCTGTCGAGCCGAGTTGTACGGTACAGATCACCCCGGATACGCTCACGGACTCGACGCCTTGTGCGCTTATTACCTCGGCGGTACTCAATGGGAAGAATTGCTCGCGTGTTCCAAGCAGGCGGCAGCGATTCATGTTGAACGCGATGATTTACTGAGCGCTTTGGTCGATTCAGTGCTGGCTCACGCAATGCTCAACGAAGAAAATCCGCTCGCGCCAATGGAAATAGAATTTCCCGACGGAATCGAATCGCAAGATATATTCCTCGACATGCTCGGCCGCGCAATGCAACTCGATATCGAGGACGGCCGAATCCTGATCGACAAAATGCTGACTTGGGCAACCGAACGCTATGGTCGTCAGCATCAAATGAGAGTTAACGTATTGATGGCCACCGCCAATATGGAAGGCGACTCCGAGTCGGGCACCGATCATCAACGCCGAATAAATGCCATCTCCGAAGCGGCCGAATTCTACACCGAACGTGGCATGGACGAAGATGCAACCGACGCGCTGCTTGGAGTGGCAATGGCACAAGGCGATGCTGGTCTCACCGATGAAGCTGTCGCTAGCTATCATGACGTGATGACTCGAAGTCGTGAAGCTGGGGACATGTCGATGGTGGCTCGCACTCAGAGAAACTACGGACACTATCTCTCCGAATTGGGGTCGGACGAGGCGGAGGGGAATCTTCGACAAGCTGTTCAGGTCGCTTCCGAGTCTGGCGATACCGAAATTATCGCCCGCTGCCGAATCGCATTGGGAGTGTTCCTGCAACATTCCGGCGACAGCGAAGAAGCAGCTCAACTACTGAAGCAAGGAATGGAAGATATCGATCTCAGTCATCCGGATGCAATGTGCGCGATCGGACATCTCGAGTCGCTAGAAAGCGGTGCCGACTGCGGGTGTTCTCACGATGGCGAACACGATGAAGAAAATGATGAAGAAAATGATGAAGAAAATGATGAAGAAAATGATGAAGAAAACGATGGCGAGCACGAAGACGAAAACGACCCGCTGGCCGACGCCTTTCGGAAAATTGCAATGTCAATCGTTGACGCCGAGCTGGTTGAAGATGTTCGTATGAAGTTTATCGACGGCGAACCTGGTGTCGACGTGACTCTACGACGGGAGTTAACTGACGATGAAATCACGACCGTCAATGATTCTCTAGATAAAGCCGTGCAGGAATTTCGCCGGTTCGCACTCGAAAATTAAAGGGTGTTTTTGTGGACTACGAAGTATGCGAGTTTTGCGGCGAAGACGTTTCGGTAGGCGCAACTTTCTGCCGAGAGTGTGGTGCTTCGTTCGATGTTGGCTGGACAGACGATGACTACGACGATGAGCATGACGACGAGTACGACGACGATGAGTTTGAAGACGACTTCGAGTACGACGAGTACGTCGGCCGCGAATTTCCGGAGCACGCGAAGAAGCGACCTTCGAGTCTGAGGTTGAATTTTGTTGGCATTGTTGCATTGATCCTCGTCGTCGCATTCTTATTGCCGTACATCTTCTCACTCTTGTCGCTGTTCTAAACTTGACGTGTTTCTAAATTTGTTGCTGTTTTAAACGAGCGAAACCATCTTGGTCTAATCTCAAGGTTTGCCGAGTCGGGGCGAATTATGGCACTCGCGAAGGGTGAGAGCAGCTTTTGCAATACGCGATGTTAGCGTGTCTTGGGATTGCCGAATTCCAAGCCATCCATCAAAATTGAGCAGGCTAGATTGGCTTTGGGCAAAACAGTAACTTGGCTCACCTCTCTAACTTCCCTCCCCTTGCGTACCTCGATGAATTTGGAGCGTTTCATGCGTTTTCGATATAGTCTTCTTCTCGGCCTATTTTGTAGTTCACTGTTATCGACGTCAGTCGACGACCTCAGGGCTCAACAATACGATCCTCCCATTGCAAAAGCGTCCGGCGAAGGAAAGACTGCGATAAAGGGATTTCGTGTGCCAGAGGGCATGACAGCCGACTTGTTTGCGGCCGAGCCGATGGTGGCGAATCCTGTGGCATTCTGTATTGATGAACAGGGACGATTTTTTGTCGCGGAGACGTTTCGTCAAAAAAAGGGAGTCGTCGACAATCGCAATCATATCGAGTGGCTTGAGGACGACCTCGCTGCTCAATCAGTGGAGGATCGCTTGGCAATGTTCCGCAAGCATTTGGGGGACAAGTTCGAGTCGTACCGAACGGAGCACGATCGGATTCGTCTCGTGGTCGACAGCGATGGCGATGGCGTCGCCGATAAAGCGACCGTCTTTGCCGACGGTTTTTCTGAAGCGGTTGTTGGAACGGGCGCCGGCGTGTTAGCGAGACGAGGTGATGTGTTCTACACATGCATTCCCGATGTGTGGCGGATGCGGGACAACGACGGCGATGGGCGAGCGGATGTTCGCGAGTCGTTGCACGAAGGCTATGGCGTTCGAGTCGCGTTTCGCGGTCACGATTTGCATGGTCTGACGATGGGGCCCGATGGCCGCATGTACTTCAGTATCGGCGATCGTGGTTACAACGTGGTCAATAAGGAGGGACAGCGGCTCAAACGCCCCGATACCGGTGCAGTGTTCCGCTGTAATCCCGATGGCACTCAGCTGGAAGTATTCTGCTATGGTTTGCGCAATCCACAAGAGTTGGCCTTTGACGACTATGGGAACCTGTTTACGGGGGACAACAACTCCGATAGCGGAGACAAGGCTCGATGGGTTTATTTGGTCGACGGCGGCGACACCGGCTGGCGAATGTACTACCAGTATCTGAGTGATCGCGGGCCATGGAATCGAGAGAAGCTATGGCATCCGCAGTTTGCTGGCCAGGCGGCCTATGTCGTGCCTCCTGTTGCTCATCTGGGAGATGGTCCATCCGGATTGGTCTACTATCCAGGTGTCGGGCTGCCTAAGAAATACGACGGACACTTCTTTATGTGCGATTTTCGAGGAACGCCAAACAAGAGTGGAGTTCGATCGTTTGCTGTCGAGCCCAAGGGTGCCACTTTTTCACTGACGGATTCTCACGAGTTCATTTGGTCGATCTTGGGGACAGATGTCGATTTCGACTACAACGGAAACATGTATGTCAGTGATTGGGTCAACGGTTGGAATGGACTCGGCAAAGGCCGGATTTATCGCTTCACTCACAAAGCAGCTGCGGAAGCTCAGGCCAGTGGCGCAGCGACGTTGATGCGCGATGGTTTTGCCAAGCGATCGGCTGACGAGCTAGTAAAGCTGTTACATCATGTCGATCGACGAATCCGCCTGGAGGCTCAGTTCGCACTGGTAGATAACAAGCAATTGGATCAACTCGCCAAAGTCGCTCGTGGCGTGGAAGGCGGCAGCAAACCAATCGATCTGTTTGCGCGTCTGCACGCAATTTGGGGAGTCGGCCAGCTGGCTCGAGCCGATAGAGCGGCCATCGATTCGATTCTTCCGCTGTTAGATGACGAGAATGCTGAGGTTCGCTCTCAAGTTCTCAAAGTGATTGGCGATGCTCGTATTCCGAATTTTGAATCGAGACTGGCAAACGCGATGTTGGACGAGAACGCTCGAGTCAAATACTTTGCCGCGATTGCAGCTGGGAAGTGCGGCGATCAGTCGCTGGTTGCTCCACTGCTAAAGATCCTCGTTGAAAACAATAATCAAGATCCGATGTTGCGGCACGCCGCCATTTTCGGACTGTCTTGGTGTGCACCCATCGACGAACTTACGGCCTTAGTCAAACACGAAAGCACTGCCGTTCGACTGGCCGCTGTTGTCGTTCTGCGTCGCCATAAAATCGATCAAGTGAGTAGTTTCCTTGGCGATGCCGACGCCGGAGTAGTTCTCGAAGCTGCCAGGGCAATTAACGACGAACCGATTAACGGAGCCACGGCTAAGTTGGCCGAGCTTGCCGATGACTTGGAAAGTCTTGGATCTTTCGACGCCGACGTTAAAGACAGTTTGCTGCGACGAGTGATCAACGCGAACTTTCGGTTGGGTGGTCCAAAGAACGTCGAACGAATCGCGGAAATTGCCGCGGACGATTCCATAAGTGACGCGGTTCACAAAGTCGCTTTGACTGCACTGAAAACTTGGGAGCAACCAAGTAACCTCGACGGCGTGACCGGAGCTTATCGCCCCATCGTTCCGCGCAGCCGGAAGTTGGCTGTCGCGTCGCTCAAGCCAGTATTACCACGGATTATTGCGACTCAAGCGAAGAACCGAGTGGCGACTCTGCAACTCGCTGCCAAGTACGGAGTGACTGAAGTCGTCCCGTTCCTCAAAGAACTCATCGCCGATCTCGAAAAACCTTCGCCCGTTCGCGCAACGGCGCTGACGGCGTTGGCCGAATTGGCTGCCGAACAAGCGGTGGCGGCAATCGAGAAATCCCTCACTGACAAAGCGCCCGATGTTCGCATGGCCGCGCGAGAATTGATCGCTCGAAGCGATGCGAAACGAGCAGTCCCGCTGCTTCGAGAGGCCGCTGATTCTGGCGAAGTTTTTGAAAGGCAACACGCCATTTGTTTGCTCGCCGATTCTGGCGATGCCGCCGCAGCCGACGTCGTTGCCAATTTGCTTACGCGACTCAATGAGAATGAACTGCCAGCCGCAATTCATCTCGACCTGCTCGAAGCAGCTAACAAACACAAGTCAGTGGAAGTAAAGCAGCAGCTCGCGGCGTTCGAAAAGAAACGCAACCGCGACGACGCTTTGGGTGAATACATCGAGTGTTTGGAAGGAGGGAATTCGCAAAGGGGGCATACCGTGTTCTTTGGCAGAAGTGATCTCTCCTGCAGAAGATGCCATTTAGTGGGCGGATCCGGCGGGAACGTCGGTCCGGATCTAAGCAAGACCGGGCTCGATAAAACTCGCCGCTACTTGCTCGAAGCAATCGTGACTCCCAATAAAGCCATCGCAAAAGGTTTTGAGTCGGTGCAGATAATCACGCTCCGCGGCAAAGTCTACGTTGGTATCGTAAAAGAAGATACGGACGAACAACTGAAACTCATGTTGGCCGATGGCGCCTTCGTAACGATCGCCAAAAAAGATATCGATGAGAAGCTGCCCAGTAAGTCGGCTATGCCAGACGACCTCGTGAAAAAATTGACTAAGTCAGATGTGCGGGATTTGGTCGAGTTTCTTACTAGGCAAAAGACTGATGCCGACGATACTCAACACAAGTAAACATCGGCGCGAATTTAGAGTTCGCGAATACAAGAGTTCGCGAATATCTATTCACGAAAAAGGCCGAGTCGAACTTCTTCGACTCGGCCTCTAAGCTTTCTCGTTACTCGACGCACGTTGCGAATTGCAACTCACATGAGCTTACTCTTCTGGAGCAGTGCCGGGCAGAGTACCAGCTTCAAGCGAAGAACCAAATGTCTTGCCTTCTCCGTTTTTCTCTGCTTCGACTTTCTTAAGTGCTTCACCAGCCAATTTCAACAACGCTGGTTTATCTGCTTTGTTAGCAGTGTAAATGTCTTTGGTAAGGAGCTTGGAAAGAGCCGTACCATAGTCGTTGCGATTCTTTTTGGTTTTGCCATAGTGGCAAACATTGCACTTTGCTTCAGCTGCAGCAGCGGCTACTTTCTCGTTGCCTTTGTAGGCAGCTTCAAACGCTTTTTTGTAGTCGGGGCGAGCATCTGCTTGAATAGCCAAGCCGAGTACAAATGCGGCGCAAAGCGCCAAACGAAAATACTTCATCTACGACCTCCCAGTGAGATTCCAAGGTGGGGTAAGGTGGATTACTACTAAGTCGATGGGTTGATTTAGGCAATCCACGGCAGGTAAATCATACGCTTTAAGTAAAACTGTTCAAATTGTTTCCGTCAAGTAAGCGCAGGGGTTCTGCGTAAGTTGTTGCCTTTAAACAGGTTTCCGTCTATTCTGAGGGACCGCTAGCGTTTCGCCAAACGTCCCATCATCCAGATTAACTATCGACAACAGCCGATTGCTACGTGAATGTCCGAAACATCTCAAAACAAAACCAGCTCTTCCGAGGGGATTCAGGTCACGATCGGCCGATTGAAACGGTTGTGCTTGAAAGAGCTTCGCGAGATTTTGCGGGACCGACGGACGATAGTCACTTTGGTTTTGATGCCTCTGCTTGCTTACCCGCTGATCAGTATCGCATTCCAACGGTTCGTCTTTACCGCTGCTGTGGGAACTCAGCCAGCTCAGGTATTGGTGATGACTCGGACAGAGCAAGAGCAAAACAACTTGAGTTACGCAGTTCAGGTTGGCGAAGCCAAATGGCGTAGCCTAAATCCGCCGCCCAAGTCGGTTGGAGCTCCAGATTCGTCGCCGGAAAACGAGGCGGAATCCACTGCTCCGACTTCTCCATCATTAGACATCCAGTGGTATCATTCGCTGAATCCCGAGGAGGCGAGCTTAACTCAACACGTCAGGCAGGGACGAGTTGATGTTGCGGTCGAAATAGTTGAGAACGAATCGAAGCAGCCGATCGTTTGCCAGTTTATCTATCGAGTGGACTCGCCGATTGCCAGTCGCACGGTCGCGTATCTGAAATCGCGGATTCGGGTGTTTAATCAAATTGACTTACAGAAACGATTGGACGATGCGGGTGAGCCAACGGCAGTCGTGTTTTCGTTTGAGGAAAAGACGATTGGTGAATCGGCAAGTGTAGCAATGTCGCTGTTAACATTGTTGCCGCTCATTTTGGTATTGATGACGGTAACGGGAGCGGTTTATCCAGCTATCGACTTAACGGCAGGTGAAAGAGAGCGAGGGACGCTGGAACTATTGATTGCAACACCGATGCCTCGGATCTATATATTGTTAGCCAAGTATGTCGCAGTGTTGGTTGTTGCCTTGCTGACTGCGACCGTGAACTTGATTGCGATGACAGCTGCGGTTTATTTTTCAGGCTTGGGGCAAGCGTTGTTTCGCGAAGGAGATCTGACGCTGGCGACATTCGGGATTGTGGGAATGTTGTTAGTCGTATTCGCCTGTTTTTTCTCAGCGCTATTATTGGCCATTACGAGCATAGCAAGGAGCTTCAAGGAAGCTCAGGCCTATCTCATTCCGCTGATGTTATTTTCGATTTCGCCGGGCATGATCGCTTTGGTTCCGAACCTCGAACTGACTTTGCCGCTGGCGATAGTTCCTTTGTTGAACATGGTATTACTGGCGCGAGATTTGGTATCGGGTGAGGGCTCGCTTCATCTATTGGGCTTAGCGGTGTTTTCGACGGCGATCTATACTGTCGTCGCGCTTCATTTTGCAGCGTTGAATTTTGGGCAGAACGTGATTAACGACACATCGGCCGATGGTTGGTCGAAACTATGGGGAAACCGCAAGTCGGCTCATTCGGTGCCGACTTTGGCTGCGGGTTTAATCGTGGCGATTTTGTTATTCCACTTTCAATACGTTTGGACGGGCGAGCTTGGCCGGTTACATGAACTAGGGGTTCCGGTACTGGTAGCGCTCATGGGCTTAGGCACTGTACTTCTTTTCGGTTTGCTTCCCAGCGTCTATGTCTTTTTTATGAAACATTCGTTTGCCAATACTTTTCGGCTGGTGGGCTTTCACTGGCCATTCATATTGGGAGCATTGTTGCTTGGTTTATCCGTCTGGGTGGTGGAATTAACGATACTCAGCAAGTTAAATTTCATAAGGCTTACCGGGGAGCAGCAAGAGCAAGCGGCGGCGATGGTGGCGAAATGGCGCGAGTTATCGCCGGCGGTGATATTGGTCTCATTTGCGATTCTGCCTGCGATCTTCGAAGAGTTTTTCTTCCGGGGCTTTTTGCTTTCGTCGCTTCGATCGGCGGGCAACAGGCGAGCGATCGTGAGGAGCGCGGTCATCTTTGGCGTTTTCCATATCGTCTCTGGCGGCGGACTAGCGATCGAGAGATTCGTGCCCAGCATGCTGGTCGGGCTGATCTTTGGTTGGATCGCAGTTCACTCGGGGAGCATCATCCCGGGGATAGTGATGCACATGACAAACAATGCCACCATTACGATGTTGACCTATTATCGGAACGACCTAGTCGCGAAAGGTTGGATCGATGCGAAGCAAGAGGGAGTACCGTTGACGTGGCTGGTCGCCGGCTTGGTCGCGACCTCGGTAGGCGTCCGCATGTGTGTTTGGGCAACGCGACACAGCGATGAAGAATCCACCGCAACATAGAATCGCCTGAAAAATAGAATCGCCTGTTGCGGCCAGTCGTTTAACCCGCAGCAGAAGGAGGCGCGGCGCCAGCAAACAACAAAACGTCCAGTTTCCGCGCTGTCCAGGGTTGATCTGCCTCCGGAGGCGTAGGCGAATGCGTTGTCGTAGAGCGAAAACGCCGACGCTCTGTACTCGCCAAACGAAGGACTTGTGGGTTGCCATTCATCGTCCCTAGTACTTCGTTCAGTGGAGGTGCCCTGAGCTGACATCGAATGCCATTTCCTGCTGAAGTATTCACCTTTGGCAACTCTAACGTAGGTGAATTTCTCCAAATTTCGACCAGTGATGCGGGTTGTTACGGCGAAGCGGTTGCTCTCAGTTCAAAATCAACTCGTTTGGTCAGAAGCACTCCGCCTCATTGCGTTTCTTGACCTATTTGTTTAATTGGCAACCTAAAGTTGCGGAACCCCGTCTATGGTTCCCGACAAAGGCAAACCGGTCGCAAGGCCGGGACGCAAAGCCATGGATCTCGATTCCGAGACAGCCAGGCTACCGAAGGTATCTTTCTTAAGCTTCGCCCCAGGGAGTTCCGCTATGTTTGCGCGCAGTCTCTTTACAACCGTCGCCGCAGCACTTGTTGTCGTGGCCGCTGGCCTATCAGTGGCCGACGAACCGACGATTGTTCGAATTGAAGAAGATTGGGAAGTTATCGTCCAATCGCCGGATGAGGATACGAACGCTCCTCAAATATCAACGTTCTTGTTTCCGACCGACAGCGAAGACGTGTACTTCAGCTTTGATTTGAATCACGGCAGCACACCGTCATATCGGTCGGGCGGAATGCAAGTTCAATCGTGGGTCGATGGCTACATGGATTCATTCAATGTGGGTACGAAGACTCAGATCTTGAGTGGCGACGGAGAGACGATTACATGGACGCAAGTCGCCGAACTTAATGGGGACTCGATCCACTTTAGCATCATCAACGGCAATTCGGAGACATGGGATGAATTTGGCGAAACCGGTTCGCTGAGTGTCGTCGTTCCATTTGATACGGATGATCTCAACGGTTACAGCCACACGGAGTCGCTTGGAAGTTCTGGCGTAGGTTTTGCTGGAAATCGGGTGCAGTCGATGAAGTTAATTCGAGTGCGCAAGTATACATCTGCAGGTCTTGCCTCGACAACTTCGGTCAACCAGGAAGTGGAGTCGGGCGAGTAGGTTACCAGGTCTCAATCGCCACGGTGATTTACTGACACGACGATCTTTCGCGTCCACTTCTTTTGACTTAGCGAGCTTTTACATGAATTGTGAAATTTCAGAAAACCGAAAAGCAAATACCCCGCGCCGCCGCCGGCGAAATTCGCGGGTACGGCGTCGCGGGTCCGTCCTGATCGTCACCGTCATGTTGATGGTTGTGCTTGTCTTTGTCCTAGCGATTTCGGTCGACCTGGGATACATGTTTAACACCCGCGCCGAACTGCAACGCTCGGCCGATTCTGCGGCCCTCGCCGCGTGTTGGGAGTACTACGAAGTTCTCGCGGCGGGCGGAAGTGAAGACGATGCCGATGAAGCGGCCCGAGATGCCGCCATCGAATATGTGGCAGCCAACCGGGTGTGCAATGAGGCGCCCGAAATAGATGCGAATTGGGAAAACGACGCGGGCGGCGATCTGGTGATTGGGTATTTGCCAGATTTGGACGACGGTTCAGGCTCGATCGATGTGTTGCAGTCGAGTGCGACCAATGCTGTTCGAGTGACCGTTCGTCGTCGAAGTCAAATGAATGGAGAAGCGCCACTCTTCTTTGCTCGCGCTTTGGGACGAGACACACTCCCGCTCAATGCCGTTGGGACGGCCGCTCTGGTGCGGCATATCTGTGGCTTTAAGACTCCTTCGGATGGAACGAAGCTCGGCATCCTTCCTTTCGCATTGGACATCGAAACTTGGAACGACATGCTGGCTGGTAGTGCTTCCGACGACTATACCTGGAACACGGTCGACCAAGTCATCGAGTCGGGGTCGGACGGTATTCTCGAGGTCAATTTGTTTCCTCAGGGGACAGGTTCGCCCGGCAATCGTGGTACCGTGGATATCGGCAGCTCGAACAATAGCACCAACGATATCGCTCGCCAGATTACCGATGGCATATCGGAGGCAGATTTAGCCTACCTCGGCGGCGAAATTCGCTTCAACGAGGAAGGAATTATTATTCTCAATGGCGATACGGGGATCAGCGCCGGAGTGAAAGATGAACTCGCATCGATCATTGGCGAGCCGCGAATCATTCCCGTCTACTCGCAAGTCGATGGTCCGGGAAACAACGCCGATTATACGATCGTTCAACTGGTGGGAATTCGGATCATGGCAGTCAAACTGACGGGCCCGATGAAAAAGAAACACGTGACGATCCAACCAGCATCGGTAATCATTCGCGGAGTCATTCCCTCGACACCAGAAGACTCGTGTACTCAAAATGTTTTTTCACCCGTAATCCTCGTGCAGTAAATTGAACCAAAGGGACATGGAAATGAAGAAACTCAATCCTGCACGAGAGCTGCCTCGTAAAAAACGAAGAGGCGGTAAGAATCGAGGAGTCGCGGCTGTAGAAATGGCCTTCGCGATGCCGCTATTGATCTTACTCATCTTTGGGATGATCGAGGTTGGTCGAGCGCTAATGGTTCAACAAGTTCTCACCAACGCCTCGCGCGAGGGAGCCCGGCTTGCTGTCACAGGCGGTGCCACAGCAGACTCTGTTACCGAGGCAGTTGAAGACTACGCAAATTCGTTGATAAGCGCCGAGGTAAGCGTGACGATCTCTCCGGAGTACCCAAGCCTCGCCGCGTCCGGAACACCGGTGACGGTTGAAGTTTCAATAGACTACACCGATGTAAGCTGGCTCCCGACTCCAAGCTACTTCGAAGACGCGGTGCTAAGCGCATCCAGCGTCATGCGGCGAGAAACCTATCAATAGCACTCTTCCTCTAGATTCTTTATCTTAATCTCCCAATCATAGGACTCACCAATCTCCGTGCCGCGCGAGCGCGAGTTGATCTGAGTATGGAGGTTTTGAAAAGGCAGGGTTAAACGAAAACCGGACCGAGAGACGTTCAAGAAAAAAAGAAAGCGAGAGTTGAACTCTCGCTTTCTTATTCGTGTTTTCGGTGTTATTTCAATTCGAGTTCGCTATTGCGAAATCTCGACTGGAATGCTGGTCTTGATATTGTCGTCGTTGGTTGTGATTGACAACACACCGCGGACAGACTGTTTGGTCGGAGGAGTTGCCTTCGCGTCTGCCGAAACCGGAATCTTTAGCTTCTCGCCGTTGGGCAACTCAAGGGTTGCTGTTCCCGGAGTTGCACTGGTCGAAGCTGGTGCCTTCGAAGTGTCGACGATCCGTTTGGGGCTCGTCAATTTCAACAGGAATACGTTCGGTTGACCAGCCTTAAGGATCGAGACACTTGGGCTGTTACTCAATTTCACGGGCAAGCCGGGAAAGGCTATTTCGATTCGCTGAGTGCCTTGGGTCTGTTTGACGGTGGTATCTTCGGGAATATTCATCCACGTTTCCACTCCAAAGTAAAGTGGATCAAATGGCTTGTCGATTTCTGGTCGAGCAACCGCAGTGAACATCTTCATGGCACCATGCCCTTTGCCTTTGTAGGCGACGGAGAACGAGCCATCCGGCTTGCGTCGATATAGCTGGTGATCGATACGACCGAAGAAGGCTTTGGTGTACTTCTTTTCCGAGGGTAATGAGACAACGACGGTTGCCGTTTTCGACTCGCCGCTACCGTTACGATATTTGG
>Ga0115002_10004730_pt1 | contig 16331 bp, 13 predicted proteins | sample ArcticOcean_MG_C_8_FD_89576 | JGI IMG/M metagenome (GOLD analysis project Ga0115002, IMG submission 89576) | Marine microbial communities from western Arctic Ocean - ArcticOcean_MG_CB11_86 | ecosystem: Environmental > Aquatic > Marine > Oceanic | place: Arctic Ocean: Canada Basin | collected... | reverse complement strand
CTCAACCGCATCACCCGTGTTGACTGCGAATCAATCTGCGACGCGCCAGTATTTTTTGATTTGGAGCCGTTGCCGCCGGTTCACCCAGATGAAGGCATGGCGCTAGCAACACCCTTCGGGATTCAGATTAGCGATGATGACAGCACTCTTGTCGTAACCGCAGCAAGCTCTAACAAATTGGTTACGATTAATCCCGACACGGGTGCGATCCTCGATCGAGTCGATGTGGGCGGTATTCCTCGGGGTATTGCGTTGCAATCTACCGAACAAGGCGCACCATCTACTGCTTGGGTGCTCAACGTTGGCGACAACTCCGTTTCCATCGTGGATATTTCGTCCCCAGATGACATTCGGCTGCGCGACACAATTGCCTTGGAGGATCCAACGCACCCTGACGTCAAACAAGGTCGGCTTGCCTTTAACGATGCACTTGCGTCGACGACCGGCACATTCTCGTGTGAAAGTTGTCACCCTGACGGACATACCGATCAGCTCATATGGGTGTTGGATACGCCGGTTTGTGATGTGTCGGGGTGTACGCAGATACCGCCACGACTAACGATGCCTATTCGTGGTTTGCGGGACACCGCGCCTTACCACTGGGATGGAATTCCAGGTGATCCGTATGGGGATATCAACACATCTTCGATCAATGCTCCGGTTAGCCCGACGTGTAGTATCGATAGTCCTGAGAGCTGCATCTTGTCGTTGGTCGATGGCAGTCTGGGGTCGACCATGTGTGACCAAACCAATTGCCCACTGAATGACGACGCTAAGCCTGGAGCGCTTGATGCGGGCAAACGCGATGCGATGTCGCGCTTCCTGCTCAGCGTACCTTTCCCGCCAGCCCAACGACGAGCGTTTGACAACGCGTTAACAAGCCAAGCTGTCGATGGCTTCTTCGAGTTCAGCTTCACAAACGACGCGGACGGTCGCGCTACCGGGGCGCAGGTGTGCGGTGATTGCCACAAGATGCCATTCCTGGTTAGTACGAATACACCGGGGACCGGTATGGATGCGCCGACCTGGCGGGGCGCTTACGACCGTTGGATGATCCTGCCTCAGGCGCGGCTCAACATTATCGATTTGATGAACATCGTTGGCATGAATGACACGTTCCCCGAACGAGACGTGTGGGATCTCGCTGGTGCATCGCCCGAGATTTGGGAAATGGTTTTGCAGGGTAGTACGGGATTCTCCGGGAGCTTCGCACGTCAAGTGACCCTGAATCCGGATACGGCGGGGCAAGCCCAAACAACAGACATTCTCGATGCGCTAGAAGTATCGGCCGAGGAAGGGGCCATTCTGTTGCAGGCGGAAGGGGTGGAGATCGGTGATGGAGCGGCGTTCGCAATCGGCCTTGAGTTTACCAACGATGTCTATCAGGTACGAGGAGGGACTGACACGTTCACACGCGCCGAGCTAGTTGCATCAGCCGAAGCGGGCGAGATGGTGATCACTCTTACTGGGAGATCTGGACAGAATGTTGACGTGGACAATCCGCAACCTGCGTTGTGGCCGGTGGCGCCGATTCAGGCGCAAACACGTAATGTCGAGCTTGCCTTTCTAAGTGCTGCATCGACGCTGCGGGTCAACGCCCGGCATGTCCAGCCAGATGCTTCGCTGTTTGTGGATGGCCGCCGGGTGGCTGGCGTAGTGCGCTGCGAAACGGGCTCATTGCCCGCGTGCGATGATGAGATTGTCGAAATTGAATTAGCGGCGTTCCCGCAAACCGGCGGCTTGCACTTCTTGCAACTGCAAAACCCCCAGGGATTATTTTCTAACGACATGATGTTCTTTTCGGAGCAAACGCCCTTGATGCCGCGAGCCGGTAATCTCATTACGAGTGGGGGGTCGTTTACTGAAGGCCTGGACCAGTTCGACGACAACTGGAACACGGTGGAGGAGGCGACAAGCAGCATCTTCGAAAGCAACGGCGAGGTGAACATTGACGTAAGTGCGCAGTCTGCCGACCCATGGCACGCACAGATTAGCCACGCGGTATTTGTTGCGGGTGGCCAGGAATATACCCTTTGCTACCGGGCAAGGGCCACCGGATCGAGGATCATGACAGCCTATCTAGATTCCAATATGGACAGCTATACGAACATTAGCGAGGGCCAACACCAAGCGAGTCTCACGACGTTGTATCAGTCGTTTAGCCACTCATTTACGGTGGTGGAGACTGATCTTAGGGCAAGAGTCGCGTTCGATTTTGCCCAAAGCGCATTCAATGTTGATATAGACAATATCGGGTTGTACGAAGGCGCCAGTTGCGGGACGCCTTGACGTCACTGGTTCATATCGATGCGTGACGAAAGCTCTTCGTCAAACCACCAACCGTCCGGATACGCGGGCCAATATTCCCCTTCGAACGCGGGACGGCCAAACTTGTTCCAGTGCACCGTGCGTCGTAGCTCGACCGCGTGCAACGGAATTTGGTAGTACTGCCATAACAGAACGCGATCGAGTGCGCGGCAGGCGGCAATCATTTGGTCCAATGTCGTTGCGAGATTCGCTTCCACGACCAGTACATCCACCGCGGGGTGGCTTATGCCCGCGCGGTTGCGCGAGTCAGCCTCAAATGCAGCTTCCGAATGATAGGTCGAACGCAATTCGATGACCGGAGGCATCAGAACGTCCTGGTTTCGCAAGATCGCGTCGAATTCGAAAGCACGAATCCGATTTATGAATTGACTGGTGTCGGCGTTACGGACGGTTGCGCGAATCCCAAGCTGTCCGAGTTGTTGAAAGTACGGCAACAGAATGCGCACGTCACCCGCTAAGGTAGACAAGAACTCGATTTCAAAGGGATCGCCGTCATCGTTTTGCAGCGTGCCGTCTTGGACATCCCAGCCAGCCTCTGCGAGCAAACGTCGAGCCCGTAACATGCTGTCGCGGCGGTCGTCCTCCGTCTTGAGTTCGGGGAAGCGAAATGGTGTCGTAAACACTTCTTCGGGCAATTGGTCCCGGAATGGGTTTAAGAGCGCCAACTCATCTTTGCTCGGCAAACCGTCTGCCGTAAGGATCGTATCTGGCCAATAGCTGTGCGCCGGTTTGTGGTACCCGTAATGCAATGTCCGGTTTTGCCATTCGAAATCCATCGCGAGGGTAAGTGCTTCGCGCACGCGCCGATCTTGGAAACGTGGCAGTCGATTATTCAGGGCTATGCTCGAGCGCACACCGATCTCAATTCCAAACCGCCGGCGAATTTTTTTTATCCAGCCCTTTTCGAACGCCGGCGTATCGTAAGAATTGTGCCAGTAGCGAACATCCGTTTCGGTCCATGTGTCGATAAGGCCCTTACGAAACGCTTCGCGCGTGATGGTCGCATCGCGATAAACGTCGTAACGGATGCTGTCGAAGTTGTAGCGGCCTTTGTTGACCGGCAGGTCAACGCCCCAGTAATTCGGGACACGCTCGTATTTGATGAAGCTTCCTTGCTTTAAGGCGGATATTCGATAAGGACCGCTACCAAGTGGTGGCACTAATGTGCTCGCGGCTGGGTCTTTGTCACGCCAGTAGTGTTCTGGAAGGATCGGCGTGAACTGGATCATGATGATGTTGTTCAACGTCAATGGATTGTGAAGGTGTAACGCAATGTGGTGCTCGTCGATTTCTTCGACCCGGTCGATAAAGTCGAACCACAATCCACCCACCGTTTGGCCGCGACGCATGTTGAATGTATAAGCGACATCTTTCGCGGTTATGGGCACCCCATCATGCCATCGAGCATCCGGGTTCAGTCTGAATATGACGGCAAGTTTGTCAGCCGTAACCGCAATGCCGTCCGCTAGCCGACCATAAAAGGCGCTAACTTCATCACCCGAACGGATAACTAGCGTATCCGCGTACCCGCCTGGCGCTCGCAATTCCGAAGTGTTTTCTGGTGCGGGCGCCAATGTCTCGAAGTTTGTTTGAGTAAACAGGACGAGTGTGCCGCCTTTCGGCGCGCCGGGATTTTGATATTCGAGGTGGGTAAAACCGGCCGGATACTTCAGTTCTTGGAAAAAGGCAATGCCGTGGCGAAACTCGACGTCGTCGAGCATATCCGCCATGCCGCCTATCGGCACGATCGAGAGAAATAATAGGTATTTCGTGAATCTCGATTTCAAACAATACACACGACGGTTAGGATTTCGACACATTATTCGATTGGGGTTTTGGGTGGAAGGTTGGTTTGGTAAGGTCGGTTATGAGATGCGCATGATTTCAATGTCGGCTACTCTGTCCGTGGTACACAGTCAAACCACTTGGAGCGTATTGAATGGCGCATGATCTAGTAATTCGCGATGGTCTCATTGTCGATGGCAGCGGCGCCGAGCCGTATCTGGGAGATGTTGCGATTGATGGCGATACGATCGCGGCATTGGGAGAGGTCGCAGGGACTGGCAAAGAAGAAATCGATGCCGGCGGCGTCGCCATCACGCCCGGTTTCATCGATCTGCATACCCATCTTGATGCACAAATAGGCTGGGACCCTATGCTGACGCCGAGTTCCTGGCACGGTGTCACCACGGCACTGCTCGGTAACTGCGCTGTGACCTTTGCGCCGTGCAAACCGGAAGATAGGCGATTTCTCGCTGAAATGATGGAAACCGTGGAGGACATTCCGCGAGAAGCGATACTTTCCGGGCTGCCTTGGGATTGGCAGAGCTACGGTGAGTACCTCGATTCGATCGAGAAAATGAACCCTGGAATAAATGTCACGGGCATGGTCGGCCACTCAGCGATTCGCTACTACGTCATGGGCGAGCGTGGCATCGACGAAAACCCCAATGCAGACGAGATTGCGCAGATTGCCGAGCTTGCGGGTCAATCTGTCAAAGACGGCGCGATCGGCTTTTCGACCAATCGATTACCGGGACACAAATTACCGGACGGGCGATCGATCCCGGGCACATTCGCGGAGGATGGTGAACTGGAAGCGATCGCGCGTGCCGTAGGTGCTGAAGGCGGCTTGATGCAAACGGTACCGTGGTATAGCAAGGACTCGATTGAGAAAGACCTCGTCTTGCTCGGCAAGGAAGCACGTGCTGGCAACTTAAGAGTGTTATTTAGCGTCGTAGAGACCGAGAGTTTCAAATTTGATGACCCGCATCAGATCATTGAAGACTTGCGTACCGAAGGCTTGGAGATCTATGGGACCACGGTGCCTCGTCCTGGCGGTTTCGTATCGATGTTGAGGACCAATTTTTTCTTTCCTAGCTGGGCGAAACTGCGCGAAATACCGCTCGATAAACGCCTGGAAGCCATTCGCGACGAAGCATTTCGTGCGGAGTTGATTACAGCTGCCAAAGAAGATGCAAATAGCGAACGCTATGCGCGAGGTTTGCGTTGGCTGGGAGACGGTAGTCAGCGCCCGACCTACACACGCGATCCCACCGACAACTTAATGTCATTGGCGGAAGCGGCCGGCGAACATCCGGCAGAAACCTGGTTGCGCTACATGTTGGAAAGCGATGGAGACGCGGTCTTCCACGTCCCGTTTTTCAACATGAACCTCGACGCAGTCGAGTCGTTGATGGACCGAGAATGGGTGGTCCCAGGGCTAGGGGATGCCGGGGCTCACGTATCGCAGATTATCGATTCAGGCTGGCCGTCATTCTTGTTGGCACACTGGGTCCGCGATGAGGCACGGATACCCTTGCAGCAAGCGATTCATCGGATGACCGCGCGCCCGGCAAAAGTGTTGGGTTTGGCCGATCGCGGATTGCTTGCAGTCGGCAAGCGGGCGGACATTAATGTAGTGGATATCGAGCGAGTTCAAGAGCGCCTCCCGCAAGTCGTGGCGGATTTTCCGCATGACAATAGCCGCCTAGTGCAACGCGCAACGGGGTACAAAGCCACTGTGGTCAATGGCCAAGTCATTCTGCGCGACGATGAACACACGGGGCAGCGCGGCGGTAGAGTGCTTAGGAGTACCGATCGCTAGTTTTGTTGTGGTATTTGGAGCCCTCAGCGTGCTGAGCCCAGCCACGCGCAATCGCGTGTGGAACAACGCTGTGACCAACGAGATGGTGAAGCGTGTTGCATGAAAGGCTGTTGTTACAATAGCCTCTTTAGCCCCGATTTTGGCAGTTAACGACAGGCCCTCGTCGTGAGTCTATGGTAGCCACCTTTCTAGAATAGTATTCTGGGCTGATCTGAGGTGGCGGAGGACAACAATGGGCATTTTTCCTGAATCGGTAGATATTCGCGACGACACCATGCGCGAAGGCTTGCAGATTGAAGACAAGGACATTCCTATTGAGGACAAGCTCAGGCTTCTCGACGCCTTGGGCGAGACGGGCCTAAAGGTCATCTCTATCGGCTCGTTCGTCAGCCCAAAGTTGACGCCGCAGATGGCCAAGATCGAAGAATTGGCCGAGCGTTTCGAGCCGAAAGAGGGCGTCACCTACACTGCAGCCGTTTTCAATCAAGATGGTTTTCGAAGGGCGGATAAATTCTTTCCCAAGATCAACGTTCGAGCCCGTCAATACGTGACGCATGTAGAAGTGTGTCAGTTTTTCGCCATGCGCAACTACAACCGCACGCCCGAGCAAATGTTCGAGCAAGCAAAGGCAAACGTGCATAAAGCGCAACAAGACTCGGTCGACGCGGGTGGGGTGGTACTCGGTAACCCGTTTGGATCCAATTTCCAAGATGACTTCCCAATGGATTTTTCGATTGATGTGTTGCGAAGAGCGATTGACCTGTGGCACGCCCAGGGCATGACGGTCAAGTCGTGTCGCATCATCGATGACATGGGCGCGTGTATGCCTGGCCAACTCCTGTGGTTGGTTGAAACAATCCGGTCCACGTGGCCCGAGATCACTGATATCGGTTTGCATTTGCACAACCAGCGCGGGGTCACGAACATTTGTTATTACGAGGCGTTGAAACTTGGTGTGCGCCAGTTCGACACCTCAATCGGCGGAATGGGGGGGTGCCCATACTGTGGTAACGGGCGAACCGCCGGGCACGTTCCCACGGAAGACTTCGCCTACCTCTGCGAAGAATTGGGCATCGAAACTGGGCTCAACCTTGACAAACTGATTGCGGCGGCGGTTGTTGCAGAGGAAGTCGTGGGCCACCCATTATGGGGGCACGTTTCGAAAGCCGGCCCGAGGCCGCGTGCCGAGCGCATCTATCCCGCTGACATGCCATTTGTCGAGACGCCGGCCGAAGCCGCTCACTTCAGGCTCGGGCCGCAGGTTTATGCGCATCAGCTCAGGCCATGGAAAGCGGACAGCGCGCTCGGTACCTATCTCGGAGACCGTGAGTAAAGAGAGTTGTGGGTCGAAGTGCCACACTTTACTCCGACCCCATGCATCCCGTCGCTCACTGAATGCCTTTGTTTGCCTGTTCGTGGACCTCCCATTCCGCCGTGTTGCTGCCGTATTCAATCATGACGTGCTTCTGGTACGCGGGCCGCTCACACAAGCGCGCGTACCACGCTTGCATTGCAGGTAGTGTCGGTCGTTCTATCGGTAGCGTCATATATCGATACATCATCGCGCCGATGACGATATCTGCGACCGTAAGAGAGTCACCGCAGATGAAATCGCGACCCATGAGCTGTGCTTCGAGCTGGGGAAAACTATGCGCGCATGTCTCGATACTTTGCGTAATGCGCTCGGGGTTGGAGGGCGCACCGCGTATCAGCATCTGAAAGAGCATGAAGAACGCTGAGACTTCGCCGCGTTGCCACTCCATCCACATATCCGCCGTGGCAAGCGTCGCCGGGTCGGTTGGCCACAAACCACCAGGACCATAGGTGCGAGCCAAATAGCGGACACACGCGTTCGATTCCCAAACCACAAGATCACCGTCTTTGATGGTTGGTACGATGCGGTTCGGGTTCGGATAGTCGTCAAAGTAACCAAAGGATCCGCCAACATCTTGACGGGTGTAATCGATGCCGAGTTCGCCAAGTGTCCACATGACTTTTTGCACATTGGCGGAGTTGCGGCGGCCGAAGACAGTGATCATCTGTAGTCCCTGTTGTCTAGTTCTTGTCCAGAAATTCACATCCTGTGAATTTCTTCCCACGGTTTTCCTCCTTGCGGAAGGAAAACCTCACAAAACCCTAGGGTTTTGACTCGGACTCCTGTCCTCGACTAGATCTTATCCATTTTGGGACAAGAACTCGCTCGCGTGTTCGTTAGGCTACTGCGCTAACGTGTTCTGTGCACTTGGAAATCGTTCCAATTCCAATCCACGTCTAACTTCCTGGCCGAGTTCAGATTCCATATCATCCACGGCAATGCCTATCGAATCGGCAATCCGTACCATGCGTTGAAAGTTTGCCACCACCCCGGCAGCATCCACTACTACTTCTGGGCCCGCTGTCTCCAGCAGCCGTTGACGATCAGCAGCCAGCTGTTCGACATCGTGATGAACAGCACTTTTAGCGAATTTGATCAGCTCAGGCCCGAACCCGATCCCGACTGCCGCCGCTTCGTCCGAGCCATTAATGCTTTGTAGATCGATCTCGGTTTCGGTGGTCATTGCGCTCACACGGAGCATCGTTGCGTGTGCGTTAGTTCAGTAAAAGCACTCGTTTATAGAAGACACGCGGCCAGCAATGAGCTCCATTTGCATGCGATTGAGCGATCTTGCTTCGTCTTTTACGAAGTTCCGCATAGCAGCAAAAGACAGATAGTGTGCCCCGGCTAGAGCGCGCCAATCGCGCAAAGCGTCGGGCACGAGCGTTAGTGCGCGGATGACGTTTGCGGACCGGCCTGACGGCCACAAATCTGCTTCGTTGCCGACGCCTCCTTCAGGCGGAACGGTCGGTACAAAACCGACGTCTTCGCTGAGTACTTCGGGTCGGTACCGACTAATCTCGCCGGCCGCTGGATCTGGCAACAATTCGAGATCGATCCCCATGGCACGGTGGAACTCATCGATACTAAATACGGCGACGACCACGCCGACAAGCTCCACATATAGTTCTTTGCTCAAGCCAGCAGCAACGTTGTCTTCAACATAGCTTTTAGTAATACGTGCTTGGTCCGTGATGATTCTGTGGATGGAGTCAACAGCTGAGTCGGGGAGGTCTCCTTCGTTAAGGTGTTCACCTGTAACGCTATTCGGTGAGAGCGCTTGTTTGCGCGCGTTGCAATATTCGCAAGCCAACGCGTTGCGTGACTCAGCCGCGATGGCGACACGTTCGGCACCGGTCCACCAACTGCCGGGTTGGGCGAGTTTTTGCCAATAGTCGGCGTGGGCGGTCGCAATGTCAGACCGTATGGAAATCGCAGCCGTTGAGTAGTCGAATGGCGTCATTAGAGCCCTCAGGGTGCCGGGCCCAGGCGCGAGTAATCGCGCGCATAATCAGACGTGGAACACCACCGTGTTGGCCAGGAAGTGTCGTGTTTTTCCATAAAAGTTCTCCAGCGTGTGGTGATTGTAGCATTGCCGCATTCGTGTGAAAGCATGCTAGGGTGACGGCAAGGGGGACCGATATGACGTTTGAAGATCAAGATGTCGTTCTAACCAATGGGTTGCGGGGAGAGACGCTGCGGATCCCGACCGCGAATCCAACGAACTTCTATCAAACGATTACCCAGCCTGAACTCGTGTCGCCCGCTGAAATCGTGGCCAAACTATTTGTCCCGGAGTCGACCAAGCCCGTGCCGGTGGTGATCGTGGTGCCGGGGAGCCTGGGTGTTGCGCCGTCGCATCTGGCGAAGGCGGAATACCTGACCGACGCGGGAATTGCCGGGTGCGTAATCGATCCGTTTGGAGAGCGAGGGGTTACTTCGACGGTCTCGAATCAAACGCAATACTCGTTTGCCGCCAGTGCCTGGGATGTGCTTGCGACGATGCGGGAACTTGCGAATCGTTCCGACCTCGATGCAACGCGGATCGGTGCGCAAGGCCATAGCCGCGGCGGTTCGGCCGTATTGTCGGCGGCATGTGTCACGCGCCTTGTTGATGTAGGCACGGTAGCGACGTTGCGGGGCATCTATGCTGCTTACCCATGGTCCGGACAGCAGTTTCTAAATCCCGATGTTGGAGCGACGATCGTTCGTGCGGTCATCGGCGAGCTGGATGAATGGTGCTCCTTGCAGCAAGTGCAGGCTCATATTCATGCGATTGCCCTATGCGGTGGCGATGCAAGCTGGCGTATCTTCGAAGGCGCGCATCACAGCTTTGATCGGGACACGCCACTCGAACTGGTCGAGGATGCCTCGGTTGCCCCGGGTGCACCAACAAGCTATCTGCAGGCTGATGGTGCGTTTATTCACCCGCTGACGAATACAGCCGACCCAAGTCTCAGCGATCGCGATCTAATGCTTTATGCGGTCAAGTCGGGTCATGGGAAAAAGGGCGCGCACATCGGCTCTAGCGGTGATCAGTCCCAATTGTTTCACCAGGACATGATGGATTTTTGGACCACGGTCATGGGTGTCTAGAGGCGACATGCAAATACGACAATCCTCTAATGATGTGCAGTTTCGCGACCAAGTGCGGGCGTTCCTTGACCAATCGTTGACCGATGAATTGCGCGATGCCGGGCGAAAACGCACAAGTGGGTGGCAAGAAATCAACTCGAGCATGGCATGGCAACGCATTCTGCATGCCCAGGGTTGGGCGGCCCCCGATTGGCCGGTTGCATACGGGGGCACCGATTGGAGCCTCACTCAGAGCTATATTTTCGCCGAGGAGTGCGCCGCGCGAATGCTCCCGGGCTTATTCCGATGAGCTTGAAGATGTGTGGCCCAATGTTGATTGGTCATGGCACGGATCGACAAAAAGCCTACTACCTGCCGCGTATTTTGAGTGGCGAGGACATTTGGTGTCAGGGCTATTCCGAACCGGGGTCCGGTTCAGATTTGGCGTCGTTGAAAACGCTAGCCATCGCGGATGGCGATGACTATGTAATAAACGGTACCAAGATTTGGACCAGTTACGCGCAGCACGCCAATATGATGTTCGCGCTGGTGCGCACGTCGACGGAAGGGAAAGTGCAGGCTGGCATTTCGTTCATGTTGATCGACATGAGCTCGCCGGGGTTGACTGTTCAGCCCATTATCAATCTTGAGGCCGTGCATGAGCTCAACCAGGTCTTTTTCGATAACGTACGTGTGCCGAAAGCCAATCGGGTCGGTGCGGAGAACGAAGGTTGGACGGTTGCCAAATACCTACTCGAGTTCGAGCGATTCAGCATGGCGTCGGTCGAGTTGCGACGAATTCTGGGACGTGTGGAAAGCCTGGCTCGTTCGACGCCAAACAATGGGATCGCGATAGCTGAGAATGCGACGTTCCGTCACCACCTCGATGCATTGCGGATCGATGCATTGGCGTTGGAGATGGCGGAGCAGCGCGTGCTCGCAAACCTAAACGCCGGTCACAGTCCAGGGGCGGTATCTTCGGTATTGAATGTTCGCAGTGCCGAGACCTTGCAACGTGCGGACATGCTGGGCGTCGAAGTGGCAGCGTATTACGGATTGCCGTCGCAGCCGGTAGTGCTTGCGCCAGGTAGCTGCGATATTGTGATCGGTGCGGAGGATGCCATCACATTGATGCCGTCTTATCTGAGCAACCGAATGCGAACGATTGCAGGAGGATCGTCGGAGGTTCAAAGAAACATCATTGCCAAGTCAATCCTCGAGCTATGAGTACACGATTAGCTCCTCACGAGGCTGTTGTAAGACGGACTTGTGAGTGCTGGCCAGGGATTAGCAACAAAATTGCGACATGATTGGCGGTTTTCCGCTGATTAAGAGGGGTAAGCTGCCAGCTATTAATGTGAAAGAGTGGCGCCGAAAGAGTGGCGCCATAGACGGAGATCTCAAGCTCTTATGATTCCGAATCCGGCTGAAAGCACATGAATATTGCGGAAACAATAGACACGATCGCGGAACCAGGTCGCGAGCACCCTTTGACGCGTACGCAACTCGGCATGCTGTACGACACGAGTGCTCGTGCCGAAGAGGGCGCTTGGGTACAAGTCGTCACCTGTGTCGATGAAACTCCTCTTGATTACGAATCCATGTGCCGCGCGTGGCAGTGGGTCGTAGACCGCCTGCCTTGGCTTACCGTTCGATTTGAGTGGCGCGATCTACCTCGACCGATGGCGACCTACGTAGATGACCTTAGGTACCGCCTGGAACGTATTCTAGTTGGCGAATCTCAAGATTTGGCCGCGGTCGGTGAAGCAACTAAGTACGAGATGCGTTACACGCCGATGGACCTTGCCGTAGCCCCATTGTTCAACGTCAAGCTCTTGGACGGTGGTCCGCGTGGTTATGAACTTGTCTGGGCATACCGTCATGCGTTGTTGGATGGGTCGTCTTACGCGCGGGTGCTGGAAGCGGTCTATTCGGCATACGACGCTATAAGAACGCGAGCTGTGCTCGATGATTCGATGTGGAATCCGGGGCGTTGTTTCGCCGACTTTGCGAGATGGCACAACAAGCTGGATTTCCGGGAAGCTGAAACCTATTGGCGAGACTTTCTAAGTGAGATTAAAGAACCGACCCTTATTGCGCCCGTCGGACTGTCTACTGAAACAAGCAATCACCACGTAGACGTGGCCTTCCGCTACCTCGAACACGGCATTGCGGGTCGGCTCAGAAAGCGATTGAAGGGCGACGGCGTTAATCCTAGCAATTTCCTACAAGGTATCTGGGCCTTGGTTTTGGGCTATTATTGTGGGCAGAGTGAGGTTAGCTTCGCGGCATGCTGGACGAATCGATATGCAGACCTTGAAGACATGCAGACCATGCAAGGTTTGTTGATCAACACACTTCCCGTAGTGGCCAAGATCGGTCCTGACCAGCGCTTTATTGATCAGTTAATTGCTCTGCGGGAACAACAGATCGCGCATAGGCAATTCGATCAAGTTTCCATTGGGCAGCTGAATAAGTGGCTTCCTTGCCATCCGGGATTCCCTTTTCGGACAGCATGGTGGTGGACAATCATGCGAGAGCCTCGCAGCGTCTTTCCAAATCCGGTGGCCACTATGAGTCGAGGACCATCGACTCCATCGGCGATGCAGGCTATCCGCTGACGCTATTCGCTTATGGCGAAGAGCCATTCCATATACGATTGGTCTACGATCCGCGGGTTTTTGGTGAAGCCCAAATGCAACGCCTCATCACTCAGCTTGAAGAGCTCATAGTTGGGTACCTAGACAAACCTGAAATTACCGTCGCCGAGTTGAGCACACTGCTCTGTCCGGCGCCATTATTGTCAGATTGGCAATCGAATGAGCCGGTCAATTTGGCGCATGAAATATTGCGTCGGGCAGCAGATTATGGCGAGCAAATCGCGTTGGTGGACCAAACTGCTAGCTGGACCTATGCCGAGCTTTGCGAACAGGTGCTACACCTTGCACAAGCACTGCAACGACGCGGGTTGACGCCGGGTAGTTTGGTCGCGGTGCACCTGGATCGGACGGTTGATCTGGTGAGTACGATGCTCGCGATACATCTTTGCAATTGCAGCTACCTGCCACTGGATATCAATCATCCGGAAGCGGCACGATCAACCACCCTGCGCGAGGCGGATTGCGATTGGTTAATTCATGATGACAGTCTTAACGCGCCGACACGGTGCTCCCACTCTCTGAGTGTCGATGACCTGCGAAATGATCCGGTGGACGAATCTAGTGTGGTTCCGATTGCGATGGACCATCCGGCTTACGTCATCTTTACGTCGGGTTCAACAGGTACTCCAAAAGGCGTAGCCATCGATCACGCTTCGGTGATCAACCTCGTTGAGGACTTTGTGAAGCGGCTGGAGATTGACGCACACACCCGTTGGTTAGCTGTCACAACCGTGTCTTTCGACATTCATGTGCTGGAGCTATTCGCTCCGCTTTGGCCGGGTGCCACGGTCGTGCTGTGCCAAGACGCTGAGCGTCGTAGTGGCCGCGAGCTGCAGCGGGTGATCGAGCAACACGAAATTAACTACCTTCAGGCAACACCCACGACCTGGCAACTCCTAATAAACAGCGGGTGGACAGGTACCCAAGACATGACTGCTTTGGTTGGCGGCGAGGCTTTGGTTGGCGGCGAGGCTTGGCCGGGCAATCTGGCAGACATGCTGAGCCCCAGGGTCCAGCGGTTGTGGAATGTGTATGGACCGACGGAATCTACGGTCTGGTCAACCGCCTATGAAGTAATAGACCCACAAGCTCCACTATTTATCGGACTGCCGATCCAGGGTACAGACGCGATTGTGCATGACGCGCAAGAGCGGCCCGTTGCGCCGGGCATGATTGGGAGCCTTCACATTGGCGGCGTCGGGCTTGCTCGAGAGTATTATCGACAACCTGATTTGACGGCGGCGAAGTTCCGCACACATCGATTCCAAGGCCGAGCACATCGATTGTACGATACGGGCGACCTAGTTCGTTTACATGAAGATGGGTTGCTCGAGTATGTTGGTCGCATCGATCGACAGCTGAAGGTTCGCGGTCATCGAATCGAGCCTGCTGCCATTGAAACGGCGTTGAGCAAACTCGGTTTTGAAAGCTCGATCGTCGATCATCGGCAAGATCATGGACTTGTGGCGTGGATCGCTACTCGAGCGGATGAGGTCGCTGACGAGCAGTCTGTGCGCGCTGATCTTGGAGCCGTACTACCTTACTACATGGTTCCTAGCCGGATTGTTTGCGTGAGGGTAATTCCGCTCACACTGAACGACAAACGAGATGTTGCTCGCCTGCCGGATCCACCAGATCGGACTGACGAAAATGTTGGCGACATCACTGCTCTGGATCGTGCGATTCTCGAACTATGGCAAGCCCAGCTACCGGGTGTTTCGTTGGGCATGGACGACGACTATTTCGAAGCGGGCGGCGAGTCCCTAGGGGCTTTACAAATATTGCAAGAGATGGAGAAGCTTTTCGAACGGGATATCTCAGATACCGTTTTATTTGCTAATCCGACTCCGGCAGGTTTCAAACGCGCCATTGGGGCAAACACAAAAAGTAGCTTTTCGATATTGCCACTCAATGAAGCCGACGGGACGGGGAATCTGTTCTGTGTGAGCGGACTGACGCTCTACCGGAGTCTTGCACAGGTGCTGGAAGGGCGTTTCAAGGTCTACGGCACCTACACCGACCGCGAAAGGCAATTCAACGAGGGACATTTTCACAATCACGAAGAGCTCATTAGCGTAGCTGAGTCCTATGCGGACCTGATCCAATCGAAACAAGCGCATGGGCCCTACCGCGTTGCTGGCGTGTCGCTCGCCGGTGTAATTGCGCTTGAAGCCGGTCGAATTCTGCAAGAACGTGGCGAAGAGGTTGAGCGAGTATTTCTATTCGACACAACGCTCAGGAGTGGAATTCGCTATAAGGGCGTCGACGGATTCAAGAAGTGGCTGAAGAGGTTCGGTGCTCGCGGCGGGTTGCGAACCGCCCGCAAAGACATTGATTGGGTACGTTCGTCAGCACTTGATCGATATCGACCGACGTCGTACTCGGGTGCCGTTTTAATCTTCGTGGCCGAAACAGGCTTTGGGGCCGGCATCGAGCGTAATACTGCCTTGGGATGGGATAGTGTGTGCAGCGATCTAAAGGCGGTTAGAGTTAAAGGCACGCACCTGGGTATTCTGCAAGGATCCAACGTAGCCGCGCTGTCACCGTGGTTTGATCGCGGCTGACTACGACCGTGTTGCATGAGAGGGTTTGTAGGGGCGGCTTTAGAGGCTGTTCTACAACAACCTCCGCTCCTACAAAAAGACCGAGCTAGTCTGCCTTCGGTGTATGCACAACGTAGGTGCCGCTTGCTCGATCGTGCCAAGTTTGCTGTCTATCACCCACGTAGAGCCAGACAAAACCTAAACCTGCGCACACCAACGAAATAGGGGCGACGCCTATCCGTATGGCAATTTGGCGCCAGGATGGCAGTGCCCCGGCTTCGTCCACCAGGGTGATTCGCCAACTTTTCATACCGAGGGTTTGTCCGTTGCGATGCCAGAAATAGGCATAAAACCCGATCCATTCAATGGGTAAGACGACTTGGACCAAGGGCGGTGGCACGGCCTCGCCGCCGTTGGCTATCACGAATAGCAAAAGCGTGGATCCCCAGATACCGAGCCCGATTAGAATCGAGTCATACAGTAGCGCGCCCAAACGGCGCGTAATGCCCGCTGGGTAGCCTATAGAACGCGGAGAGCCCTCAGCGTGCCGGGCCCAGGCGCGAGTAATCACGCGTGGAACATCGCAGCGATCACTTGGATGGTGCAGCGTATTCTATGAAAATTTGAGGTCACTGCTTGCAAAGCCCGTCATTGTACATGGCGCGTACTGCCATAGGAGATGGGTGCAGGCCACAGATCGAGACAGGCTGGTTGGCTAGGCACCGGCGCGCAATCGGGCTACG
>Ga0115002_10004726_pt1 | contig 16339 bp, 6 predicted proteins | sample ArcticOcean_MG_C_8_FD_89576 | JGI IMG/M metagenome (GOLD analysis project Ga0115002, IMG submission 89576) | Marine microbial communities from western Arctic Ocean - ArcticOcean_MG_CB11_86 | ecosystem: Environmental > Aquatic > Marine > Oceanic | place: Arctic Ocean: Canada Basin | collected... | reverse complement strand
TTCTTCGCAGATCAAGCGACCGTTTCAGAAAAGGATGTCAAGACAATCACTGAAGCGGAGGCGGTGGCACTCGTTGCTGCTTTCGATGAAACAAATGACCACCGATTCTCAATCATCATTGTCGGTGGAAATGAGAACATTACTGGTTTTTCAGAAGTGGGAGATATACATCCATCAGTCATCGAACAAGGTGGGCCCGTTGATTGGTGGGCTACTACAATGCGCAATAATGTCTGGGCTCCACTAGGGCTAGGCGTAGCAATGCAATGGATTATCCTCGGACTGTTTGTCGGTTGTGCAATGGGATCTGCAGGAGCCCAGGCTCGCTCTATGTTCTCACAACTTACCCCGAAAACACGTACATCTGAGTTCTTCGGATTCTTTGGTTTCCTAGGAAAATCTGCCGCAATGATTGGAACTTTCCTCTACGGTATTGCCAGTACTGCTGCCGGAAGTCGTGTAGCAATTTTGACGGTTACTGTAGTCATTCTCATGGGTACTTATCTAACCAGTAGGATTGACCTTGAGGAAGGAATTCGTGTCGCTGAAGAAGAAGATGCACGTGCTAGTGGCGATAATCAAGAAGAATGAACACGTTGAGTTAAATCAACTTCATCTTGATAGCGTAAGCCATCAATAAACAAAGAAGAATCATTCTTCTTCGCTGACTTCAACTGCGGCTTCAACTTCTGCTGCTGCATCTTCTGCTGCTGCATCTTCTGCTGCCTCTTCGCTACGGGCTTCCATTGCTTCCTGCAATTTTTCATTGATTGCTCTCTGCATGTGCTGACTCTTGCGTTCTGCTTCTACAGCGTTTTCAATCATCTCGTAACGGTTCTTGATAGCCTTGTTGAGGTCTTCGAAAACACGCATGTGGTCAACGTACCAATCATCACGAGCTTTGAGTTCTGCAACTGCTAAGCGAAGGTCGTTATCCAACTCTTCTGCGATTTCAAAAACACGGGTAAGACGTTCTTTTTCCCTAGTGAATTTCTCTTCCATCATCTCAAGTTCTGGCTCAAGATGATCAACCTGCTTTCCTCTCTTGGCACCGGTTAACTCCAAATCACGGATTCGGTGGTCTTTTTCACCAAGTAATTGCTCATATCCCTCACGTTCAATTTCCTTGTCAATGACTTCTTTTTCAAGAACTTCAATCTCGGCTTTAAGTTGAATAATCTCCTTTTCTGCCTGCTCAAAAGCGCTGAACAGCTTGGTGACACGTTCTGTTTGTTGCAACAATTCCTCGTCTAGTTGACGAATGCGCACTTCGGGAGTAATCGTACCTTCGTTGTCTTCTGACATGTTGACCACTAACATACCCCACTCGCTTGCCCTTGATATATCCGCCGCCCCATAGGGGCGGCTAATTGTCGGCTGTAAATGTATCAAATAATGGCTAATTCACTAATTTGACATGGATGCAAGCGCGGCAGCAACACATTGGGTTAGATTCTTGACTGTTGGGATGTGTAATTTCTCATCGGGGCCATGAGCATTATTACCCGGACCAGCACATCCAGTGACTAGGAAACGAGCGCTTGGATAGGACTCTTGCATCATTGCCAAAAATGGAATTGTACCACCTTCGTAAAACGGCATTGAACTAGCACCGAAGGTCTGCAAACTCCCTTCACTAAATGCCGCAGCAATTTCAGCAGGCATCGGTGGCGCAGCAAATCCATTTGCTGCTGTTTCTGGTTCAAATGTCACATGTGCACCAAATGGCGGGTCTGACTCCATTAATTCTTGTAATTTCGCAGATGCCATTTCTGAATCAACACCGGGTGGAATTCGTACACTCAATTTTAGAGATGTATGGGTGCGAAGAACATTTCCGGCATTTGCAAGGGTAGGCATTCCCTCAGCTCCAGTTATCGAAAGTGTTGGCTTCCAATTTTGTGCTAAAAGTGCTTCAACCAAATCCTCATGTTGAGGGCGTACACCATCTAAGAATGGGAAATCAGTAACCAAAGCTTCGCCTAAAACACTTACAATTTCCGCCGAATCTGCACGCAACTGGTCTGAAATGTCAATGTGCAGCCAATCAGGGATTAATTCACCAGTTTCCTCATCTTCTAAACGTGAAAGCAGTTGGCGAGTAAGCCTAAACGAAGATGGAATCACTCCACTCGCCATACCCGAATGCACTCCTTCTGAAGTTACGCTAACAGTCAGAGTGCCACCAACCAATCCACGGAGACTCTCCGTGACCCAAATACGCTCATAGTCGCCCAACCCTGAATCAAGAACAACCACCAAATCTGGTGTACCAAGATCATTACGCAGTTCATCTAGGTAGTAAGGTAGGTCAGGTGAACCACTCTCTTCACAAGTTTCGATTAAAAATGTGCAACTTGGATGAGCCATGCCTTGGTTTTGTAGTGCCATCAACGAAATGAGGCCACAATATCCACCATAACCATCGTCTACTGAACCTCTCCCGAACAACCATGGGTCTTCACGAACAGGTATCCAGGGCCCTTTTCCTTCTGACCAACCAGTGAATTCTGGTTGTTTGTCTAAGTGAGAATAGAACAGAACTTCTCCATCTCCAGTCCCAGCAACTTTGAGCAATAAAACTGGAGTTCTGCCTTCTAAACTGTGAACTGTTGCTGTTAAACCGTCAATTTCTATCGATTCAAGCCAACTAAGAAAATGGTCAATTGTCTTGTCTAAATGGCCGTTTGCTTGCCATTCAGAATCAAAGGCAGGTGAGAGTGCTGGAATCTTGATGAATTCTTCTAAACTTGGTAGTGCTGAATCTTCCCATATTGATTCTGTGAACTTCGCCATCTTATCCCAATCAATCGCATCGGTCGCGTTCATACCTCCGGCCAAAGGGTAATACCCATTGAATCATCGGTTGATAAAAAATTCAAAAGTTGGGTAATGTGATTGACAATCAGTAATTATTCCAAATTGATTTCATCTAATTCTGCTGCCCCTAGGGCAATACCATTTGGAGCGCATAAACGAATATTACCGCGATAATATGGACATTGGCGACATGTTTGCTCTTCTTCAATCGGTAATCTAGGGAAGTTGGCTTCATCTCCTCTATCCTTAACTTCAACCAAAGCAAGTTGTTTGATGAGGGCATCAAATTCTGTGCTAATTTCTTCAAATTCTTCTTCTGTCCATGAGATTAGTCTACCTGTTGAAGCAACTAGAATGGCTGGACGTAGAACCTCCCTTGTAGCCATTCCAAGTGTTTCTCTCATTGCTTCTTGGCGCACTAGGCAAAGATGGTAGAGATAGAGTTGCATCCTGTAATGAGTCAATAAGTCCAGTTCTGCTGATGTACGAATGATTTCATCATCAGGATCAGATGGGATCTCAAAGATTGTTCCTTCAACATCTTCAGGCTGGTTGAGAATTGAAAGACCTCCAGTAGTTTTCAAGTCAATTGCTCGAATCGTGTTGTGATTTTGGCCATCAGTTTGGCACAGAACCAAATCAGCAATTCCATCCAACTCAAATGTCAATGACGTTATTTGCTCTACTATTTGGTTTCCAAAAGGACTCCAACTATGTTCTATTACATCGCTGAGTGGTTGCTCAATATTGACAAGGAAAGGCCACTCTGTCCTCAATCCTTCTACAAATAACCCATCAATTGTTGCACCTTGAACGAGCCTTCCTAATTTACCATTAAGTAGGATTTCAGCCATTTTCTTCAACATTTCTGACGCTAAGTCTCTATCAGCGGAGACCGGGAGCAGTTCATCAAGCACCTGAGAAATAAGACTGGGCTCAAGCATCTGATTTGGTGAGGGTGAAACCCATTGTTCAGAAAGTGGCGTGGATGGTTTATCTCCTGAAATACCTGGATTAGGCAAACCAAGTTCAACCAAGCGATGGAAAAGAGAGCCCAGTTCGTTTGCTGCAAGTGGAGTATAATCATCTGGTGGCAATTCATCATCTCTAGGAATAAATGGTAGTTTGACCGGCTCACTTGAAATCCCGACATACTGGCTGAGCCAATGACGACGTACACAGGATTTTGCTGAGTCAAGTGTGTGTGGTGCAAGACGTAATTTTCGTTCTGCTTTCCTAGGAGGAGCGAGGTCAATATCAACAGGATTCGTCAATCGGGCGCTCTCTTGAAGGCGAGTAAACTTCACTAATGGTGATAGGTATTCACGCTGAGGTAAGATGAAATCTGGATGGTGATAGATTTTCAATGACGGTAGTAAACTAGGCGCCAAATAAGGCATTGACATCATCTCACTAGGTGATATTATCACTTTACCTTTGGCTCGAAATGGCAACGGCACTGGAAGAGTATCGTCGTCATCAATTAACCAAGGGGCTGTTAGTAAACCATCCCGTCTAGCAGCTTGACGAATTGCTTCAAGCCACATCCAACCAAATCTAGGGGTTGGTTTGTGGGCCCATGAGATACTAATTTCGCCTTCATCTTGGTTGATAGCAGAATTTTTCGGTGCACCGGCTAGAATCAGTAAATCTTTCACCCTCGTACAAGCAACATAGAGTAATCTACGGGCTTCAGCCTGTACTTGAGAGGTAAGAACTTCCGTTGAAAGGCGCCAACTACCACTATCTATTGCGTCCCTGCTTTTCCATGGTTTAGAGCGAGGTGAAAACATCTGTTCAGATACCAAGATGTTATCGCGCCTTGATTGGCCGAGATTACTTTGGTTTTCAGAGAATATCCCACATACAATTACTACCTTAGATTGTAATCCTTTAGAACCATGAATCGTCATCAGTCGTACGGCATTTGAAGCCGGCATCGCTTCGCCGAGAATCAGTTTTCCTTTGACTGATGATAGTAGACTGATTCGCTCTGCCAAAAGTACTGAGTCGCCTCCTGCTTCTGCCATCTGTGAGCGAATAAGAGACAAAAATTGCTCTGCATATTGCCTATCCACTTGACCGGGGTATGCAATCAATAGATCTGAGTGGTCTACTGTTTCTTCTAACATACGAACTATTCTATTACAATCAGCGAGCTGTTTCCAGCGCTCAAAAAGTGCCCTTTGAGCATCGCTGACTGCATGGGATTGCAGACGTTTTAGCAAATCAGATGACCCGGTACGGTCAGAAATGAAATTCTCTAACTGTGAATCATTAAATCCAACTAATGGTGTTCTAGCAAGTGTTGCAGCCCGACTTACATCACCTCGCCTTGCAGACAGTTGCAAAAGAGCTGATAATGAACACACAACGGGTTGCTCAAGTAGACCACCGTCTTGGTCTGCTAATGCAGGTATTCCAAGGTCATCAAGTCGGCGAATAAGGTCATACATGTGAGTTCTTGCAGGCATTAATACCATGATATCTCGTGGTTCAATTGGCTCGACATCATTCATTTGAGTTACACTGCTTTCTTCAGATTGCTCAGAATCTTCATTCTGAACGGTCAGAACTGATGGTGTCACACCATCAATCATAGCCCGGATTCGAGCAGCAACCAATTCGTGTTCAAGGTGAACTTGTTTTGCATCTGCACCTAACTCAAATGGATCTAGTGGAACTGTCAAATCTGAACTGGGGTCACTTGCTTCTTCAGTAGCAATTGGTAACAACCATTCAAGCCCACCATTTTCTTCAACTCTGTGAGCCAGTAAATCCTTAGGAGATGCATACCAATCACCAGGGAATAAATTGTGCCTGTCATTAAAGAGGTCAATCCACCATTCATTCATTGTCAACAGTAAGTCCTGACAAGTTCGGTAGTTCGTGACAAGGTCAACATGGCCTTGAGTGCGGCGAATAACATCTGTATGCTCTAACCTCTTATCGTCATCCCCTCGATCAAACTTTACCCATGCTTCTTCAGGAATCGGGCGGTGATTGACATACTCAAGGCCGGTGACAAAGCTGCTGATTTCCACTAATCTTGGGTCGCGAGCAGAATCTCGTCGGCGTAGTGATGGTTTCATCAATAATCTTGATTCAGTAGCATATTCGTGCTCATTAATAGCCCTAAGATGTACTGTATATCTTGCCATCCCACTCACTTGGTCTTGACGGAATCCGTAGATACTCTGCTTTTGGTCACCAACCCAACAAACAGTGGGTTGCCAAGGTGAATTTGGTGGTTCAGGGTCCCCTTCTTTCTGCTCTCTCTCTCCCCATAATCTTGAGAGCAGACGCCACTGTTGATTTGAATTATCTTGGGCTTCATCAATAATGAATGCGCGGAATCTTCTACGTACTGTTTTCAGAACCGCGTAACGCCTTTCCAAATCCTCCTTTACAAGTTTCATCGGATATTCTTTATGGTGCTCTGAAATTTCATCTTGCTCTGGAATACCACACAAGTTTAGTGCTGTAAGAATATGCTCATCACGCCAAGGTTTAGAATCATCAATGGCATTTAGTGCAGCGACAATATCTCTAGGATACCATTTTGCACAAATCCTTGGACAACGGGCAAGGAGCAAATCCTCAGCCGCTTCTGACACATCGGAATGGTCGTGTAAACCCTCTAAAAGGCGTAATTCTGTCAACACATCTTGAGAGGCTTTGTGAACAATAAGTAGGTCTGAAATAATTCGTGCATCACAATCAGCGTCAAGAGCCAAAGGTGCATCATCAACAAAGGCAGGGAATGGGTCTGAGATTCTTTGCAGATGAACATCTGAATCTGCGGGGCAACAAGGTGGGCCTTCTCTAGGGTCTAGTAAATCAGCAATGGCTGCACAAGCGCGGACTCTCATCCCTTCTATTGATCCATAGAGTGATTTGGCACGATTCTGTGCATCAACCATGCTTTCTTTGATATCATCACGAATTGCTTTGTCTTTGATTGAACCAAGTGGGTTCACGCCCGATGGCCAGCCATCACCCTTTGGTAGAAGATTTCTAGAAAATACCGATGGCATAATCTTCTCTATTGAGGCCATACTACATGTTGCTAAAGTAAAATGACGAATCCACAATAATTGGTCCCACAAATCATCGGGTACTCCTGCAGCAATCAGTGTATCTAGAGCATTTGCTCTAGTTTCATTTTGGAGTGCTTCAACCAAGCCTAGGTCTGCAGAACGCTCTTTTGCAGCAGCCAACCAATCATCACCAATGGCATGGAGATTTTGAGCAAAATTGCTAATTTCCTGTACATCAATATGTGAAAGGAAACTATGCCGAAGTGCATCTGCGTTGACAACTCCAGAATGTGATTCCAATGACCTACGCACAGAGTCTACGAAAATTGAATTGTGAAGTAATTTAGCCACTATTTTTTGACTACGGGAGCGACCACCCATCTGGTGTGAAAGTCGGTTACGAGCCGCAAGGAATTCTGCTGGGGTAACAGAGTGGATTCGTAAATCTCCAGCATGTTTCTCATTACGAATCCGCCAAAGCGAGCTCATTGCTCGCTCCATCAATAATGCTCGCTGTGCATCAGACATCTGCTGATGAGTTGGCCTGTCACCAAGCAAACTACGATGAGATGACACCAAACGATTGAGAAACGAATCAATAGTGCCGATTGGAGCCTCATCAAGCAACATCGTCAACTGTTCAACCAAACCTTCGTTTCGAATACGTGGATCATATCGCATTCCATCTCTTTCACCTCTGGGTCCAGGACGCAAGCGCGAAAGTTCAGTACGCATCCGGTCACGCATTTCTTCGGCTGCTTTCACTGTGAAAGTCAGCACTACAACTTCGGTCGGCAGCAGACCACGCCACTTCACCATGTCTTCCCTATCTTTAGCAGCGGATTGAAGCAAACCACCACTAAAGTCAACCTCACGAGGGCCCGGTGGAAGTAGTCTAGTCGCCCTTTGGTCTTCTGAAAGATAATGCTCTAGAACCCGTTGAACAATTGTAGCGGTTTTTCCAGTACCGGCCCCTGCGTCTAGAACAATGTGCATGTCTAAATTTAGCCCAAGTGTTTGACCGCGATTCAATTCCATTTGCGATCACCTCCAACAGTCGGAGCCAAACCACATGCTTGTTTCACTGAACAATATGTGCATGTAAGGTCGCTTGGAGTAGGGATTACTCTACCATTTTCGGACATTTGCCCAATACGTAAGGCAGCCGTCAAACGGTGCCTCATCCATGCTCTAAATGGATTACTGGATGGTGGTTCATTATTCTCATTTGGTCGACGATAGAGGGTTTGCGTAGTACACTCAACAGTTCCTATTGCTAGACTAGAAAGATGAGTTTGGAACTCCGGGTCAGCCTCAATATAAAGCCCACTTTCTTCACCAACCTCAGAAATCCCAACACCTATTACTCGATCACCAGGATGTGTCACCTCCCATGCTCGCGCATACAAAGCGAGTTGCACACCTTCTAGAAGTTCCCTCAAATGGCGGTCTCCCGATTTTCCTTTACCCGGTCCTTCAAGTGATTTAAGGTCACGAATTACAACTAGGCGCTGTGCATTCCAAGATTCACCTAAGTCAAGGTCAAGAGGACATTCTGAACCTTCTCCAGATTCATTGACAAAATTGCCACCTAATTCAGGGAATGGGATTATTTCCACTCGGTCAATCGTTCCCCTCAAACGAATCCCAGGAGGTACTGATTCACCTGATTCAGGCAATTCTAACATAATTCCACCCTTCTTATCGCCACTTGTCAGTGGCCATTCAATTGCTAGAAGTGCACTTGCATCTGCTGCTAATTCTGATTCTAACAAGCGACCGAAGCGACCGCTTGTACTGGCTCCCCCAATCTCATCGAGAGCCGCTTCATAGGCTTCAAGATTAAGCCCAACAAGGTCAAGGCGGCGCACTGTTGCAATTGCATCAGAATGGCGTAGCCAAGGTGCTTTGTCATCGACCATTTCCAATAAACGACGGCGTAAAGTAGCCTCCTCAATTCCGGCCGCTCCAAGTGAATGTGGAGTGAGATTATCACGTTCAATCTCAACTTTCATACCTAAGAATTCACAAATGAAGTCGGCCCACACTTCATGGATTAGTAAACCACGAGTTCGGACATCAACATCATCATCCTCATCATCTTCACCATCGGCATGAAGTCTAGTTAAAAGCCAGCCTTTACGTGGACAAGATAACCATTGAGAAAGTCTACTTGGGGACCAAATTTTGGTTTTTCTTAATGGGCCCCCAGTAAATCCATGTCGTAAATCGTGGTCATTAATCCCTGTTGCATTCGGCATCAGTGGGCGGGGGTCTATCGACATGGCCTTGCTTGACCCAACCTTCAAACCGATGGTTGGCCAAGTAGAATGAAGGCGTGGTGGTCCCACCTTTGGGCCTCTTGAAGTCGGCGTCATTTTCAATTCATCAACAGTTACAATCTCTCCGTTTCTATCACTATTAAGATAAGGTTGATCCTCACTACCAATTCTCGGTTGGCGAGATATTCTATCTTCGACTAGGATTACATCAAGAGGAATAGTGATGGCACTAGGATTGAGAGGTTCCTGCATTGGATATCTCGCATTATGGATTTCAATTCCATCTCTCTGACGATAATCTCGTTGATGACTACCGGTAACTACCAATTCAAATTGGCCATCACCACTGCTAATGATATCTGATGGCCTAGCGCAAAGAAACGGCCCCTCTCCCTTAATGAAAGAAAGACCCCATCGGCTTTTTTTGTCACCACCCATTCTGAAAACCTCTTCTGAGGTTATGAAATCAGGGAGGTTAGGTGGTGAGGAAGGGTCCCATTGTGTTGCACCTAACCATTCCGAAAGAGGGGTCGAAGGTTGTGATGAATCATCATCATGCGCATCAAGAACGATAACCTCGCCCCCACAAGTGAGTAAGTGGTGCCAAAAGTGACGTGACTCACGTAAACGATTATCTGGAGGCAACACACCTAATTCAGAACGCTCAGACTCGGAAAGCCCTGGGATTGAAGGGGGAGATGTGTTCCAAGATTCAGAATCAAGATGGGTTAGAATTACTAAATCTGCATGGCAACCTAATGCTTCATCTGGAGTTAACAATTTTAGTTTTGAAGAAGCGACTTGCTTCCCTGACAACGATGAAGAGTCTATCAGAGTAAGGAGTTCATCAACCCAATCAAGTCCTGTTTTTGGTAGGGAATGACCTAACAATCGCTGAGAATTCCTCAGTGTATAGTGAGTGTCAAACAATTGTTGCAAGCCAGTGATTGTTCTGTTCACGTCGCCATCGAGATTGCTAGTCAGTAGATGCCAATGCAACATACTGCCAAATTGACTGAACCATTCATCACCACTTTGAGCTGGCTTCGGAATGGGTAATTTCTCACCACTATAACACCCGATATAAACCAATGAATCATCCAATGCATGCACATCAATTGAAGATAATAACGGACGCAAACGGTTTGCAAGACATAGTAACCACCATTGTGTAGATTCGTGACGGCGGCACAAGTCTTCTTCATTTTGGTAGGAGTTAGCAATTGGTTTTCTCGCCAAGGCATGTAGCCAACGGAACAGCGCCCCTTGACCCCCTAGTAAATGGAAACCGCGAGAAACCTGCTCAAGGATTTCAACATCTGGGTAAGGAATTAAATCAGCAATTGATGGATGCTGATGAGGAGTCATCCATTCTTCTTCAAATTGAAGAGTCTGTTGAACTGCTAATGCCCGAAGTTGTGGCAACGACCATGCATCCTCATAATGGGCTAGAGAGGTAATTGCTGATAACCAATGAACCCCAGGGCTTTCCTTCAAAGGAGCAGAGCGAATAGGCAAATGAAACCCGAAAGAATTGAGCATTGAAGACCAAATTTCATGATTTGATTCTGCAGATGGGTCAATAATGAGAATTGATTCTGGTGGTGACTTACCATTAATTGCAGAATCTATCAACGCGTGGGTTGCTTGAATTGATCTCTCAATTCTCGGCACCAGCATTCTGATAGGGCGATGTTTCCCTTCCTCAATGTTGTTGAGTTCAGTATGAGTAAAAGGAGAGTGGTTAGGAACCCAATCTGGCAAGTTATCACTATCTCGAATTGCTGAGATATCATTAGGTACAAATCCATGTAGTCCAAGTCTATGACTTCCCGAATTAGCGAGAACATGTAATGGCTTGAAGCGAGTCAATGCAAGTATCAATCGCTGACGTAAAGGGGAAACAGTTGGTGGATGATTAAGGAAGATAATACCATCAATCCTTGACAGACCAAATGGAATCTCGGAATCAGGGATCTTCTCTAATTTGTTAACTAATGCAGATAGTTGGTCATCACCATGCACACCTCCTAAGTTCTCGGCCAATTTGGTTAGCAGTATTCGAAACGATAGTAAATCGGGTGAGGCTTTTGAAGTAACTAATTCTTCTCGTAAACAATGGTTTAGGTTGGAAAGGTCGCGACTCTTACCACGCCCCCAATGTTGGTCTGGGAGGCTATGCATAAGTGGAAATTTGAGAGCCCTTGCAGCCTTTTTACACTCCGCGTGTAATAGTATAGAGAATAGCCCACCTGAGGGGAGTAATCTAGGAATTCTCAACTCAGCATGAAGTGAAGATACTAAACTATCCAAAGTGTGGTGGCTAGTACGGTCTATCGGACCATCCATCTTCCCACCCTTGGCTAAGTGGTTCAAAGTAGCTCGACGGGCAGACTCTGTTGGATGAATTGTGAGAAGTTGCGCTGGGCCTCCACGGTTTAGGGGCCGTGGATCTTGCATTTGCTGTAAGAAATGGGAAGTAAGCCACTCAGGAATATGGGCTGGTGGAATCTCTTCCATCGTAATTCTGTGGCAATTACTCATTTCCTGCACTACTCTATGCCCCCTACCTTGTCTATGCGAGTGTGACGGTTCTTGAAGGTTTAACCGGCGATGTCACTCGAGTCCCTTCTATCGTGACTATCCCCCTATATGAACCCCTAGAAAATCGCACCCAACTTTCAAGTTGCGAACTCTTTATGAGCCTTAGATTACAGGAGACTACTGCTCTGGGGTTGATGAGGTATTAGGGAACCAACGAGAATCCCCACTACATGCCCGTACCCTTGGATATTCTATTTTTGTTGAACATGAAGTATTCATGTGCATTAGCCGGCACCTTTAAGAGGGTGTGGTATTACTGAGGATATTGACCAAGAATCAGGAGCCAAGGTGTGAAAATAACGTTTATCCGTCATCTGCACAGCGATAATATTCAACAATAGAATAATCAAATATCGTTAACAAGAACGGATAAACAGATGACTAACTTCAGGGCGAATGACTGGTTGACCCAAAAAGGAGAAATAGAAATGGCTGAAAATAATATGACAAAATGTACAGTATGTGATAGCAGAGACCTTGACCACGATGAAGCTCGAGGAGAGGTTGCCTGCAATGATTGTGGCACGGTACTTGATACCAATCAGATTGACACGGGACACCCCAGTGGCCAGGTCGGAGAAAACGCACACATGAGCGCACAACGAAATGATAGTGTGGGTGGTAAAACCACCCGACGAACCCATTTCGACAAAAAAGAAGCGCGAAAAATGGGTTGTGGGAACATCATCAGACCCGACCAAAGAGCGCATTCGCAACGAAACGAGAGAGCGAATGATATCCTTGATGAAATCAAGAGAATTTCGGGCTCTAATGATGTTGCAAGAGCTGCTGCGCCTATTTTGAGAAAATGCTACACCAAGGAAGGTGAAGGTGACGGGCACGGTAAATTACCACTTAATCAAATGAGGTTCGTCGGGTCCAAAGGCAAGGACAAGGACAAAGACAAGGATGCAACGTACGTAATCAGAGTTAGTGCAATAGCAACAATGAAAATACTTTCAGAACTTGGTAAAATACCTTACCAATATTGGCATCAAGATGCTGATAGACTCGGCATAGACAGAAATGACGTCACAGAGACTACACGGATTATCAAGAGTCGTCTGGTCAAACTCTTCGGAGACCATGTCTCATCAATTAACCCTAAAGAGGGTATGCGTAATTTACGACGAAACACTATTGAAGCGTTTGAACAAAAGTTGAGAGAGTACACTAGAGAGCACAACATAGCACACGCTGAAAAGTTACTAAAGTGGTTCACTGAAAGAATCAATGTGCTAGATTCTGACGGAGAGGGCCCCATGGCACAAGAGAAGCCGCGCATGCTTCTAGCAATGATTACCATCTGTGGAGTCGAACTATTCGACGAAGTCAAAATGACCAAGAAAAGTATTGCTAAAGATATTTTCAATCTCACTGTTGGAGGAGTAAACTCTAGACTCAAAGGCGAGCATTATGGCTTGACTAAGAAACAATTCATTAAGAAATTCAACGGCAAAGGAAATACTGCTTGAAATGTGGTCGCCCAAGAATTAGGCTACTGATTCATTCACTGATCTTTGCGACTGTGATTATTTGCCACTAGTGCAGCACCTGCTAGACCAACTACAACCCACATTACACCGATAGCTGGTAGACCAAACAATCCCTCATCCTCTGGTGGGCTAACATGACAGCAAGCTATTTGCCACTGCTCATCCCACTGATGTACAAGCACAAGAGAAAGGTCTTCACCATCCCATGCCAAGGGAAGAGTGTAGTTCATTGAGCCTGAATTACCATTCAACTCAATCATGTCACGCACCACATCATGATAATCCCCTAAACCATTAGACCCCTCTTCAAAAGTGGCTGAAGCCTCAACTACGAACACCAAGGAGGTGGTATATTCCGGTAGCCAATCACCTGCTTCAAGATCCCATGTTAGTGTCCCTGTTGTCATATCTTCACTGGACCAAGCAAGTGATGAGGTCGCTGATTCCTGAGAGTATTGCGATGGTTGTGCGAGAGACTCTGCGTAATATGGTTTCAATTGCTCCCCGTCTAAGCCACCGCTTCCAGCATGCATTGTTTCACCATTGATGATTATTGTCGGTGGAGCGCGCTTGACGCTAACGGTATCCTTTGATGCATTACCATATCTCGCTTCCCAGCGATGGTCGGCTGCTTCTACCCCAAATGGGTCTTCCACTTCACCTATAGCCCGGTGGAAAGTAAGGGTCACGGTCTCACCACTTTCCTCTGCAATCGCTGCATATAGCCCCTCTTCTGCAGGCACACAATTTTCACACCATGACGCGGTATAGACTTCAGCGATAGATGGGTAATCAGCCATAGATGATTCAGTTGACGCATTTGTAACGTTAGATACCTCTATTGAAATTCCACCAAATAACCCCTGACGATAATCTGCTGTTGGAACCGGAGTTGGGGCTGCAAATACCATTGGCAGCATCAGCAAGGCAAAACTCAACACCACAATTCTAGTCCAGTTCCCTGCTGACATGAAGTACCCGACACAGCGATTCACTGTCAAGGCAACGGTTGGTTGAGTGATGTTTTTGACTTGTAAACACATTCAATGATGATATCCGATCCCATCCTCGATTGGGACATTTAGCCGGTTTGGGAGCCTATCTAGTAGTTGATTTGGCGCTATTGGGTTTGGGAAAAGATTCCACCATGGTGGTTCACCAGGGCGACCATAACGACGCTCATATGGGCCTAACATCTCCACGAGTTCTCTACGTACCCCTTGAACAGGGGCGTATACCCGTTCAAAAACTTCGAAATCACCACCTTGCTGACCTTCTTCCCTTCTCCGGAAACCTGTCAATCTTGCTAACCCTCTCACAAGTTCTAACTCGCCCTCATCCCGCGCTATCCAAGCAACCATTGTATCATCAATAGTTATTGCATTTGGAGTTACTCGTGGGATTCGCATAATGCCACCAATTGGCACATTTATCATGACACGAAAAGCTGCTGGGAAAATGTTCAGCCAGCGGCCTTGATGACGACCTCTGTCATATCTGTAATCACGACGTTGAATTTCTAGCCATCTTGGATCATCAAGATGTGGTTGAATTCTACCACCTTCTATTCGAGGCTCATACCTCAAACCATTCTCAGAAATGAATTTAGCAAGAGGTTCTAACTTCTCTGCCGATGTCAAATCATCCATCAATGTAAGAATGACACTTGAAATGACATCCCCGACAGGTAACTGTTTGAATCGACCATCTTCATGGATACATATTGGTAAACACCTATCTTTCTCAATATCTCTCAAACTTTCTGCCCCAGTTACTGAAAATCTGGCGCCGTGTGCACCTGGCCCTGGTCCAACCGCGTAAAATAACCCAGATGTACCTTCAATTGTGACATGAAAATCACCTTGGGTTGAGACGGTGATTCTTTTATCTGATTCGCAAATACCCCTCAATAATAAGAGGGCGCGGCATTCTGACTCTGCGGGAACTAACTCACCACAATTTTCGTGCCAGCACCACTGTAATGCCCTGAGATGTTGATGCTCATCTGATGAGGGTGGCGATAATGCCCAACTTGTCAAAAGAGCCCATAGTCTTGGCCAAGGAGGTATTTGTGACCATATCCACTTACCATTTTTGATAGTTCTAATCTGAAGTTTACCTAAATGGATGCGAAGTGAGGGACCGGCCCAACTACGCATAGCTGCTAATGGCGTACCACCATCCATAACTTCACGCCACCTCTTAACCCACAATTGATTATTTGATTGGAGTAAATCCCAATCAATTTCGCTCCAAACTTCTTCCTCCATTCCACCGCGCCTAATCTCACGGATTTCGTTTACTATGTGTCCAAAAACACCTTCTGCATTGTGTGGGGCACCTCCGAAAGCCTGGGCTGCTAAGCGATTCATACCAGCATTCCAGCGTAAAAAGAGGTCTGCACCTTCAAATAAAGCACGACCCGGTTGGTGTTCTCGACGTAATAATATACGTTGCACCCTATTCATTTGACGACGTTGATAATCACCCCGCATATTGTGTCTATCAACACGCCTATTTGCAACAATAAGAAGGGTTGTGAGTAGTGACTTCCAATCACAATTCTCAAACCTCTCCCTCTCTTTTGAATTACCAGTCAACGCCCTGAGTAGGTGATTAATAGGTACACTTCCCGGTAAAGTTCTACCATCAATCGCCCAAATATCAGAAATCATTGAGAGGTGGCCACCATCTGGAAGTGGTATGCCTTTTTGCAACATTTCCTCACCAACAACACCATCACGGTTTGGAATGCATAGACTATTGCGTAATTCTTTGAGTTGATGTTCTCTTTTATTATCAGTTACAAACCAGGGATCATTTACATCCTGAACTACCGGGGTGGATTGGAAGGCCCAATCACTTTCACCGTCATCGAAGTTCTCAAGTATGGCCCTCCAACGCGGATGGGCTGTTCTACTACGATTGGGAGACAGAACTGCATTGATTGTTTGTCTTGCCGCTAGAGACGGGCGAGCCTCAAACCCAGCCCCAACAAGAAGTGGAGCGAACTGAGCGCATCTATTACACCACCCAATATCTTCTGAACTCAAATTATCTGTACAAGTAATACATTTTTCCATGTCAAATACACCTC
>Ga0115002_10004725_pt1 | contig 16345 bp, 17 predicted proteins | sample ArcticOcean_MG_C_8_FD_89576 | JGI IMG/M metagenome (GOLD analysis project Ga0115002, IMG submission 89576) | Marine microbial communities from western Arctic Ocean - ArcticOcean_MG_CB11_86 | ecosystem: Environmental > Aquatic > Marine > Oceanic | place: Arctic Ocean: Canada Basin | collected... | reverse complement strand
GAACGCTACCTCTCAACCGCACTCTTCCCCGAGTAAAGCTTGAGAACGATCCGAACCATAACGAAAACGGGAGCGGCAATTTAACCGCTCCCGTTTTTCTTTTCTTGCCCAATACTCATTTACCGTAACTCACTTACCGAGAAACCGTCTGCGTTGTATCTCGGGAAATTTTTCGATCGCATAACGGAGCATCGTCCTTGGCATTGTATCGGCGTATATTTCGAGAAAGGAAACTTCCAAACTGTGATCGCGTTCACCAACTTCCCGCAACATCCACCCAACAGCCTTGTGAATCAAATCCTCTTTGTCCTGCAATAACAGCTCGGCAATCTCGAGTGTGGTTTCAAAGTCATCCCGGCGAATAAAATGAAACGTCGCGATGATGGCAATTCGTCGACGCCAAAGACACTTCGATTTCGCCAGCTTCAATAACGGTTTACGGCTTCGCTCAAACAACTGGCCACCGACGATCTGATGAGCGGAGCTGTCTACCAAATCCCAGTTGTTGATCTTTTCCGTATTCTGCAGATAGAGTTCGTAGATATTCTTGCGTTCTTCGTTTTCAGATTTCTCGAATTTAGCAACGAGCATAAAGAGTGCGAGCAAACGCTCTTCGTGATATTTTGACTGTAACAACTTGAATAAGGATGCCGTGGAAAGCTGCTTGAACTGCTTGGCGATTTGACGCAGCACGGGAACACGGATGCCCAAAAAGATATCGCCCTCGCTGTATTGACCCGGTCCCGTTTTGAAAAAACGCTTCGATTTCTCAGCGGCTTCCGGGTTCGCCGCCGCTCGGACTTCTCGGCGTAATTCCGCTAAACTCACGTCATCTCCGATCGGCCGGGTGAATTTGCTGTTTGAGGTTCTGGTCATCAACTCCCTCGGCTAGAAACTTTACACTTCCGTCGGCAAACCCCACGTTGATTCCGCCCGGATGGTTACTGCTGGGCTGCGACGTGTTTACAGGAATCGTGACTTGGCCAATTGGCAAGTCGACGGGCTGGGTCCACTTGACTCCCGAGTTATGGACTTCAACTACAAGAATCGTATTACTTGTCCCATCGGTGATGCTTTGGATTTGCGGCCCCACATCGCCTTGTGGGTAGAGCGTCCCAGGTCCAGTGACAACCATGTAATTCGTCTCATTTCCCGCGGTCGAACTGGGGCATCCAAAGATATTGGGTTTCTTCATCATGACCGCGTGATTCTCGGGACTATCCCAAGGCTTGCTCATATCGTATTGATTAAACAGTGCAGGGTCGATGTATTCCAAAACCAAGACTCGCCAGCTGTGCATTGGCTTGCCGTTTTCATCGGCGACAAAGGCGGGCGGAAACGAACCGTAATCGTCGGCATAAGTGTGCATCGCCATCTCGATCTTCTGCACATTATTTTTGCATTGTGTCCTACGAGCGGCCTCGCGAGCTGATGAAAATGCCGGAGTGATTAGCGCGCCACCAACTCCAACGAGGACACACATCCCGGCAACGCCAACGACACCGACAATCCCGATGACAAGCAGTACGATAACCGCCACTGGCATTCCGGATGACTTCGGCTGCGCTTGACCAGTAGGATCTTTGTCGAACGATTGGCTCATTGTTTTTCTCCAGAGAATAGCGACTGAGATATAAAACGAATTCCAGCGAGCAGGTGTATTGTAGTTGGTATAGAAGGAAGGTCACAAGAGACCGCAGAAATGCCAGAGACTTAGATGTGGCTCGAGGATTATCCGTCGTCGCTCGGCGTCACTCGGCGCTCGTTGCTTCGCTCGTCAACTTGATAACGAGCGGTTCGTTCTTCCCCGAGACAACTTCAACGGAGAGATCACTGGACGAATAGTGCGCGTAGATTTCTCGGACGAGTAATTTACCTAATCCTTTTTGTTCGATAGCATCTTCACCGAAATCGGGATTCTGCCCTTCGTAGCAACTGATCCGAATTCTGTTCAAGCCAACCATAGCGCCATCGTTCAAATTGTTGGTCGACATTGTGAAAGAGCCATCGGGTTGAATCCTCCCCAATGCGGGCTGCCCTGACTCTGGCTGCAACATCACACTGCCAAACATCAGCGGTTCACCGTCGAGCAACACCGTACCGTTAAGTCGCGCGAGCTCGGGTCCTCGATTACAGCCAACTAGCAGGGCAACGCTTGATAGTAGAATACAAAACAAGTGCCAATTACGGTAACGTTGCACTCTCACCTCCGTTGCAAGTGGCGAGCATCTGATAGATCTCGAAATGAATTTCATCGGTGATAAAACGAACGCTGGCGTCGGCCATCACCATGTTGGCACCGCCCACGTGATAGCTGCCCATCGGCAAATGATTAAACGGCACTCCGTGAGCGACGCGGTCGAGCTTGACGTTCATTGGATGTTCCAACACCTTGTACGCGTAACTCGCTTTGTTACTGTTCGCTCCCAACACCCAAGCGCGAACGTTGCCTGGATGCCCTCGAAACGTTGATCCCGGTGCTTTATCGCGATGAACAAATTCAGTCATCGCAAAAGTCTGGCTCGTACCATCGTCCACTTGTTGTAAATAGCGAACGAAGTTCCAGCCGAAAATCCCATTCTTGGGCATCCCGCCAAAAGGGCTCGATTCAATCAGTGGGCTCTGTTGTCCACCGACCGATTTGGGCACACCAGCAGAAGGACCGCTCATCACCAACAGTTCACCGTCGCCAAAGGCAAGGTTTGGAGTATCCTTGTCGGGCACTGAGTTCAATGACAACACATCAGCCGTAATCGCACCGCCGACCCCCTGATAGGTTGTCAGTGCACCGTTCTTGAATGAGTTGACATTGCCGCGGACGATTTTCTGATCGGGATAACTCGGACAGAAGTACGCGGGAATGTGAGTATAGCGATGCGTTTCACCATGCGAGTTTCCATTCACATTCAATTCGTTATAGATAACGTTGGCTTCGGTAAACTGAAGCAATTGAGTGAATAGTCCGTGCCGAAGATTGTCCGTACTGCCGGGCGGATAGTAACCCTTATAGGTATCAATATAGTTGTGCATCGCGATCCCCAATTGCTTGAGGTTGTTGACGCACGAAGTTCGACGCGAAGACTCGCGTGCCGCCTGGACCGCTGGCAACAACAACGCGACAAGGATTCCAATAATCGCGATGACCACTAACAGCTCGACGAGTGTAAAACCACGACGCATTGAAAGTACTCCACAAAGGAGGGATCATGAATATGAAGAGTCAAACTCTAGAAAAGTCTTGCTACATCATAATAAGATCGGAAAACCGAGTCGAGACTTATATACACGGAACGCGGTCCCGATAGTCGCTCAAAGTCGAGCGATGTGATGGCTGAGAAACTTAAATTGCGTTTCGCGCAAATTTAGCTTAGCAACTTCGGTATCGCTGCAAATGACGATTATGTTCCGACGGCGACGTCCCAGTCGTGCTGTACAACGGCATCCGCACCCGAAGCCGATCCGAGACCTATATCTAAATCGCCTTCGAGAAGGTCTATCTCGACCACCGAATTGGCGCCACTCTCCTGCGAGCGAAGTTCCAACTGCCGCCCTTGAGCTAACGCCACGATGCCGTGGATAGCCGAGGCCGCGTTGACATCCTCGGCCGCTTGCTCGCTCGTCGTGTCGCGATCCCAGTCAATCGGCTGTGCGCCAATCCGACTAATCAAGACCAAGTTGGTTTCACGAGCTAACGGAAAACCACGAAGATGAAGAGTAGCCGCGGTCGCGCCTTGTTCGATCCTGCCAGCCAACCACGGGCTAATGTCGACTTCGGAATCAACGCTGGTGGTCGGGGGCAAATAGATATTGCTGGCGGCAGTCGATATCGAGTTTGTGGGTATCACTAAGGCCATTGAAACTCCCAGCCGATGTGGTTCAAGTTGAACAGTTCAAGTTGCGTGTTTATGTCGGTGTTGTCGAGCCAGCGAAAGGTTCGCGGCGCCGAGAACTTTTTTCCAAAAAACGTATAACTCGCGCATACAATAACGATGCACTACAACAAGAGACGTCCTGGTTTTGATTAGGTTCGCAAGCCAATGGCCAGCAAGAGATTCGGATCGCAGAATTGCGTATGTTCAAACGAGATAAGATGAGCCGTCCGTTGAACAAAAAGTTTCGCCACCTCATGGCAGGTGAACTAGCGCGTACAAACGGACAATGAAATCCTAGCTCACAAATCCAACGAATCGGGAAAGAAAAAGAGCGGATCTGGTCAAACAACATTCTCCCCTGCTCGCACAACCGTTACTGCCGCGACAATTCGTGCTAAACTATTCGCTTCCCACATGTGAGCCACAATCCTAAGGAAACCCGCTCGTGAACTATTTCAACGTTCGCTCCATTCTGTTCTGCATTTCGCTCCTCATTCCAGCGATCAATATCAACGCCGCCGACAAAACCCGCGTGGCGTGCGTCGGTGATTCGATCACTTGGGGATCGCGCGTAGAAAACCGAGACAAGAATTGTTATCCCAAGGTCCTCTCTGATCTTCTTGGCGCGGACTACGTCGTTACGAACTTTGGCAAAAGCGGGCACACACTTCTCAAGAATGGCGACGTTCCATACTGGCGGCACTTGCCAACTGTCGATGCCTTTCAACCCAATATTGTCATTATCAAATTGGGCAGCAACGACACCAAACCACAGAACTGGAAACACAAAGACGAGTTCGCCAAAGACTACAACGAATTAATCGAACACTTTCAAAAACTCGCCTCGAAGCCTCGAGTTTATGTCGCACTCCCCGCTTCCGTCGTGAAGTCCAACTTTGGCATCACCGAAGAAATCTGCCTGCAACAACAACCGTATGTTCGCGCAGTTGCGGCCAAAAACAACTGCTCTGTTATCGACACCTACACACCATATATCGGCCGAGCAGACTTGATGCACGCCGACGGTGTTCACCCCAACGCCGCCGGAGCGAAAGTCATGGCCAACATTGTGTTCACTGCGATTACTCGAAATGAAGATAAAATCCAGCAACAACTCGCCAAACAGTTAAAAGATGCGGGAATAGAAACGGCAGCGTTAAAACCGTTTCCCCAATTGGGCCCAAGCCAAGGAGTTGCATTTTCCGCTGGCAATTCTGTCTTTATTACTTCACTCAACCAAAGCAGTATTCTTCTACCTCGACTCAACAACCCATGCCCCAAGGCATCTGCTCTTGTGAACGGAGAGGTCGTTGCTGCCAAGCTGACTCAAACAAATACAACGTGGAAACTCGCGGTTCCTACAAAGTCTGTGGCCACCACGTTTGTTCTCGAGCTCACAGGTGAACCCTACGTCCCCCATCAACCCTTCGTCGTGGAGGCCGATGATTCCGGCAATATCACATTGCCCGCACACCACGCAGCAGTTTTCGGCAAGAAACTTTGCTACGAACCACAACCTCACAAAAACACTTTGGGCTACTGGGTCTTCAGCGAAGACTGGGCTCAATGGCAAGTCGCCGTCGCTCCGGGCACCTACGAAGTCAAAATTCTACAAGGCTGCGGGGAAGGTCAAGGTGGCAGCGAAGTCGACATTCTAATCGGCGCTAAGAAAGTCTCGTTTGTCGTCGAAGATACGGGTCATTTTCAGAACTTCAAAATGCGATCGATCGGCGAAGTCACCATCGATACAGCTGGCCAATACGCTTTGCAAATTCGCCCGCAAAGGAAAGCCAAGAACGCGGTGATGGACGTCCGACAAATTCAACTTATCAAGAAGTAACGCGTTTTAAAATGCAACCCGTTATCAGAAGTAAGAAGGTTCGCTGCGTTAGTTACTCATGACTTTTTCGCCGGCGGGCGAATTCGCTTAGGTCCGTCGCGATCTGGTCAAAAGGAAGCGACCAGTCGTCCAATGTCTCTTGACGGTAGAGCCGAACCGATGGGTACCAAGGTGAATCATTGCGGGCCAACAACCAACGCCAATCCGGTGTCTTCGTTAACGCGATCCACGTCGGCTTCCCCATCGCCGCAGACAGATGTCCAATCGATGTATCGGCGGTAATGACGAGGTCCAGGTTTTCAATCACGCCTGCCGTATCGGTAAACGCTCCCTCGGTTTCGTGGAGATCGATTTGACGAATATCCAAAGACGATCTAGCTGCTATTTCAGCGGTGTGCGAACCTAGCTGAAGGCTGATAAACTCCGCGTCGATATCGGCAAACGCATCGAACGCCTGCAACGGTATGGAACGGTGACAGTCTTCGGGATAATCGGCACTCCCAATCCAAGCGATTCCCACCCGAGTGCGTTTTTTCTGCAGCGGGCCACGGTCGAGTAGTTTTCGCCACTTCTTAACCTGCTCGATTTTGGGAGAAATGTACGGACATGCGTTCGGAATCGAATGCTCTTCGACCCCAAAGACCAACGGCAAGTTAAGCAGCGGCGAGTGGAAATCGAAATCGTCAGCTTGTTGAGTGCTCTCGACAAAACGGTCAATGCCTTCGCAATCCGACAAGATCGAATGCAATCTAGCCGGACACTGCAGCGTCACCTCCGCTCCCAACTGCTTGACCTTCGTCGCAAAACGAATGAACTGAAACGTGTCGCCAAACCCCTGCTCTTTCCACAACAGAATTCGCTTGCCTCGCAACGACTGCCCCATCCAAAACGGAACCGAAGAATCAACCCGCGACTGCGGCAGATGCCAGCGCCATTGATATTCGTTCCACCCTTCCGGAAATCTACCCTGTAGTAACCATATTTGAGCTCGATTGACGTGCGAGTTTGGCAAGTTGTTATCGAATTCGATCGCTCGATCAAAACACTTGAGCGCCTCGTGAATATGCCCCTGCCGCTGTAAAGCGAGTCCCAATCCATTTAACGCCAGAGCACTCCGAGGCTGAACCAACAAACTGTGCCGGTAACACGATTCGGCAGAACTTACGTCGCCATAATTTAGATAGGTCAGGCCAAGATTGTTAATCGCCGATGGCCAATTCGGATTGACCCGCAATGCCTTCTGGTAACATTCAACTGCCGATGAAAATTCTCGAGTCTCCCGATAGGCATTGCCGAGATTGTACAACGCATCCGGAAACTCCGGATTCACTTGCAACGCCATTTGATATGTCTCGATCGCTCCGTCAAACCGAGACTGCTCCGCTAGTGCCACCGCCAAATTGTTTAACAACTGAGCGTCTTGTGGCGTGCGAGTCAGCGCACTGCGATACGCACTCTCCGCGTCGGCCGCCTTGCCCTGAGTCAGGTAGGAATTCCCCAACTGCGCCAACTCCTGGGCCTGCGAATATCCATCTGGTTGTGGTAGCGTCGGCATCCAAGTGGTCCTTCACAAGCCGATCATTAGTAAGCGATATTTACCCAACTAACAACATTGCATTGCGGTTGGGCGAGTTAGTGTAGCGAAAAGGCAATTTGGCTGGAACATGGATGAACTGCTAGCTGACTTTACTGCTAGCATTATTGAAGGGTTATCGAGCCAAAGCTCAAACGACCCGGGAGACTCAAGGAAATCTAGGGAATCGAGGTCAAATAAGAAACTCTAGAGCGAGTCAATCTTCGGCGATCGCTTCTGCAATCCGTTGATCAATCACATCACTCATTAGAGGGTGCATTCCAAACGGAGCCGTGACGATGAAATTTACACCTTCGTGCTTTGCGATCGCAGCGTTTGTGAGCGCAGGAATGTCGTCCCGCCAATGTCTTCCTGGCGAAAGGAAGTAGGGAAAGACCACAATTAGATTCGCACCATGGGCTACACAACGATCGACGGCGGTCGCAATCGAAGGTTCGGCCAACTCCATATGAGCTGGCTCAACGATCGCGTAGTCTCGACTTTCGCGATACTCATCAACAACCTTGAGTAAAAGGGTATTACTTTCGTCTCGGCGCGAACCGTGATCGACGATAATGAGTCCGAGAGTCGATGCGGTCATTTTTTGGGCTCTGCTTGGTAGTGGTTGGACGGCGCTGGGAACATTATATAGATTGCCACACCAATTGGCTTCCCGACACAAGCAAGTTCAAACACCAGCAAGTTCGAGCACAAGCGCGGACTATTCGTGCCATTCAGGGGTCGCTGCTGAATTAGAATTCAATCTGAAATCAATCGCGATTGTGTTTCCGCATAGTGGTTCGCGGAACGCGAATAACAATTTCGGTACCGACTTCGGCCGAGCCGACGAATATTTCTCCGCCGTGAGCTTCGACAATTCGTTTGGTGATCGCCATGCCAAGCCCTGTCCAGACGTCGCCGACCGAGTTCAATTTGAAACTACTTCGCGCCGAGCGATGCGCGGCCGAGTCCTCCGGTATGGTTATGGTTACTGGTCCTGCCATGGTAATGAATAACTTTCTCCGGTGGTCGGGCATGGAATCTCGTTCACTTGGATCGGAGAAACAGCCTGTAAAGGCGATTGTCGAACCGGAACTCGAAGTTGCCGAACGCGAACGCAGCTACTTCGGTCGCTACGCTCAAACAGATATATCCGTGTCTCGCTTGCCATTCGTACGACTCTTTTGCTTGGATCTAAAGACGTACGTTTATGTCGATGTCGACGACGTTATTGATTATCAATTTGACGAAGGAGCGATGAGTCGCCTGCACTTGCCAGAAAAGATGCTGAAAGTGTTAACGCAGGTTTTCAACACTCCCGTCGACAGCCTGTTTGGAGACTTGATCGACGGCAAACATGGCGGAGTGGTCGTGTTAGCTTGCGGAAGTCCGGGTGTCGGTAAGACATTGACGGCTGAAGTTTACGCCGAACAGACGCGAAGACCGCTATATTCGCTAGAGCTTGGCGAACTCGGGACCGATGCTGCCGAAGTGGAAGAACGATTGCGTCGAGTGTTCAGTCGTGTCGCGCGATGTAATGCCGTCCTGCAATTCGACGAATGCGAAATCTTCCTCACCGAACGCGGCGATGATTTAGAACGATCTGCAATCGTTGGAATCTTCCTCCGCTTGCTCGACTATTACCAAGGAATCTTGTTCCTGACGACCAATCGACCACAAGTACTCGACCATGCAATTCTCAGTCGAGTTATGTTGCGATTGGATTACCCCGACTTGGATCATACGGCCCGCGAGAATATCTAGCGAAGCATGTTCAAGTCCGCAGGATTAACGCTTGTAGATGACGAGTTCGAAAAACTTGCCAATGTGATCATGAACGGGCGTCAGATTAGAAACTTGACTCGGCTAGCCAGCATCTTGCATCCCGACAGTGAAATCAAACTGGAAGACATGTGGGATGTATTGGAATACGGAAGTTGGCAACTCGCCGAACGACCTGCGATTGGCGACGAATCATACGCGACTCAAGCCTAGACTTTTCTGCTAGGCCCGTTTCGAATGGATTCGTTAGATAGCGTTTCGTTAGATAGCGATTCGTTGCACTGCCGACTAGCCGAACAGCTCTTTGATGGGTGGTGCACTGTTGATAACTTGAGCGATTTCTGTCGGAAGTCCGCTGACGAGGCGGGCTTCCGATGGATCAAATATCGTTTGCATAACCGTCGCCAAAAGGTGTTTCGGCAAGTACTGGTTGCTAGTAGCAACACCACCGTTGGCATCGGTTCGGCCAATGACTTGTCCCATGTTCAAGCCTCCACCGGCCACCATTAGTGGAGTCAGTTGCCCCCAATGTCCCGTGCCGCCGTCGCGGCCTTTTTTCGGCGATCGCCCCATCTCGCCTGTAACGAGCAAGAGGATCTTGTCGCTCAGCCCGCGTTGTTCGACATCTTCGAGGAAGGCGGCGACCGCGTGGTCAACTTGTGGTCCCAACGCGGGCATGCCGATCGGCGTAGGTGGATTGTTGCCGTCGCCGTGAAAGTCCCAGCAGCCGTCGACCACCGTGACAAAACCGCAGCCCGATTCGCATAATCGCCGAGCCAACAACATTTGCTTCCCGAGCAAGTTGGTGATTCGCGACTGGTTTCTCTTGCCGCGATAGTAACGACCATCGCGGTGATAATCTTCCATTTTGAAGAGATGCGACGTGTCGTATTTTGCTACCGTCTTGGGATCTTCTTTTCCGATGTCGAAGGCGTCAGTGATTCCCTTGAGCAAGACTTCATACGCTTGTCGCTGCACAGAGTCGGCGCCGTTGAACGCTGGTGTCTTATCCATCCTGCGTTTGAATTGATCGAGTTGTGCGAGCAGCCTACGTCGATCATCGAACCGATCGCGGGGCAATGAGAGTTCGAGATTGCTTTGCAAGTCGCTCCCGCCACCCAACAAAAACGCTTCGTTTTGCTTGCCCAGCGTCCCGGCAGTGACATAGTTTTCTTTGATGTAGCGAAACGTGAATGGTCCGGTTGGTTCGCCTAACTGTAGTTCGGGTTGAATTGCTTCGGGAACAATAACCGAATGGCTTGGCATGGCAGTTTTAGGATGGTTACTCCCCGCTAATCTCGCATATTGAGCTCCCATCGTTCCACCCGTGAGGCTGCCACCAGTGAGCACTGGCAACTGATTGTGTCCACCGTCACCGGAACCGAAAGACCGCACTACCGAAATTTTGTCCGACATCCCCGCCAGCTTCGGAAACGTACCGCCGAAATGGATGCCGGCGTGTCGAGTTGAAACCGAGCCAGTGCAGCTGCGAATGTCCGCAGGTGCATCCATTTTGGGATCGAAAAACTCGATCTGTGGCGGACCACCTTGAAGGAAAAGCAAAACGACCGACTTGTCGCGTATGAAGGCAGGTCGATCCGAACCTTTCGCAGCCAACAACTGCGGCAGCGACAAGTCGCCCATACCTGTTGCGCCCAAGCCGAACGCGCCAAGACCTAAGCTGCCAATTCGAAGAAGCTCTCGCCGCGTCCATCCGGCACAAGTTCGCATCGGTCGCTTGTCGGAAATCGAAAACACAGCATGCTCCTTTGCTGAACATCCTTGATTCGCAGAATATTCGTGATTCGCTGAGAGTTCCTACACCTACTCGTCATCGCATCAATGACTCTCGATGTTTAGGATCGTACCCGAAACGCCAATAAGAGTCCAATTCAACGGCGCATCAAAGTCGAAAGGCGCAGAGCGCATCAAAGCCGAAAGTCGGAGCTTGTGCGGCTAGCGTTGAGCTACGGCAAAGTCTTCGAGTTGAGCGGGATAAAGACGACTTACCGGTTCACCACCGAATATCAGACCTGGCAAACGGGAAACTCGGAAATTGTAATCATCGACTCGGAGGTGGTAACTGGTCAATTGATCATTGTGAATCGAGTCGTACGCTCGCAACTGATGTACGGCCGTTACAACCGTACGACTAGTTCGTTGTTCTAACCATTTTTCGCCAAGCTGTTGGATCCGATTCGTTGCCGATTCGAGCTCAGCGAGGTGGCGTGACTTCTCCCGAGCGGTCACGCCCGCTTGGTAGGACTCAAACGCCGCTCGGAATTTCTCTTCGCTGGTTTTGACATTGGCCTCTAACCAGTGAGGGCGAGCATGGAGGTTGAGCAGTTCAAGTAACTCATCCACGCCTTGGTAACGACGATCGAAACGGCTATCGACCATAGCAATTTGAACTTTTACTTCGTAATGAGCCGCTTGAAATCCCGCGTGTGAAAACCACAAGAACGCGCCGAAAGTGAGGGCGATGACGCCCACACCAGTGGCTATACGGTGCTGTGCAAAGAAGCGGAACATGAATCACTCGCGGGTGGCGAACACTTGTTGTAAATCTAGTTGCGATGTCGGGGGATCGACTGGGAAGGCGAGTATCGCTTCGTGCTTCTAAAATATAGGGCGCATTTTAGAGTGGGGTTGTAGAAGTTCTGAGGGTTACTTGGCCGATTTCTGTCAGCGAGCTGCGTTCGTCGAATCAATCGTTTAATCGCAGCGACAATCGATATTGCCTCGGACTCATCCCAATCGACTGGCGAAAGCGACGGCTAAAGTAAAACGGATCGTCAAAACCAACGCGCCGAGCAACCTCACCAATACCGTGCTCAGACCACTCCAGCAGCTGACGCGCTTTTTCAATCCGCTGTTCAAGCAAGAACGTTCCTGGAGCCACTCCTACTTGCTCGCTGAATAAGTGCGCTAAACGAGATTCCGATAAATGAACTCGTCTCGCTAAGTCGGCAATGGTGAAAGATTCTTCCGAATGAGCTGTAATAAAATCGAGAGCCTCGGTTATTCGTGAATCGAGTGGCTTCGCTTCTGACTCAGGATTGATTTCATGAAGCCAAATCAGTGCCGCTTCCAATGCGTTTTGCGCAAGGAGGTAGCGGTTCTTGCGGTAGCTGGAAAGAACTTCCACGCACGCGTTAAGACTCTGCTGAATTTCTCGGCGAGCTGATTTGCTTGTAACCGACAAGCGGAAAACTCCAGGTTCGACCTGCGGCCAACGAAGCCACGGGCGCCAAGACGGTCGAGGAACAAAGTGAGCCCAGAGAAGCTCCCAACGCTTCTTGGCGATGTTCGTTTGATATGTGTGGGCAGTATTTGGTGCCAGCAGGATCACATCGTGGGACTTCGTAATCCCATTAGCATTTGGTCCTGTGACCACACCGCTGCCCGGGTTGGGGTGAGGGCAGAGTTTATTGCGTTGCGTCCTCGTTTGAACGGTTAGCCAATCTCCATTCAGAGCGCACTAACGAGCTTGCTCCACCCAGAAGTCAATCTGTTGTCGCAATTCGTCGTCGAGCGCGTCGGCTAAAATCAGACATTCGTTTTCTTCGTTCTTTCGAATGCAACGGATCGCCCAATACTTCGCAGTTTTATTTACTTCGAGTACATCTTTCCAGGAAACGAAATCATCAATGGCACCGAAGCCTTCGTGATTGAATGAAATCTCCACATCGCAAGGAACAGTGGCGGCTTTCATTCTTCGTTTAAACCGTCGGGCATTCAGCATGCCAAAGATGGACTGGACTATTGCAATAAAAGAGACGGCAAAAGGATTCCACTGGGCCGAACCCCCTTGGTCACTAGCAGGACGCAGGCAGAACATCCAGACACGACAGCGATGAAAACGTTGATGCGTAGGAGGAAGCCTCCCCAGGTCGGTCCGTTTTTGTCCATGTCGCGGGCGAATCCGAGTTCTGGTGTAATCGTGTAACGGATCGTTTTTTGCATCTTTTGGTTGCTCGAACAGAATTAGGTCGCCGTCGTAGTTCATCGATAGAAAAAGAGCCGCGCGAATTGCACGGCTCTTTTTACGTAATTAGCTCTGCATTTAATCTGTTTTGCTTTAGCCGATGTAGGTCTTACGGCTTGGTCGCGACATCAAAGCGTTGGCTTGTTCGTCGCCAATGAACTCTTCTTTTACGGGATCGTACTTCAGAGTTCTGCCGCCGAGCATCAAGGTGATGTTGCACATGTGACAAGAGGTCATGGTGCGGTGATGCGTGAAGACATCGGAAATCGGCTGGCTGCGATCTTCGAGGCAACCGAAGAAGTTCGCCATGTGGCCATTAATTGGCTTGCCTTTGTAGAGCTTGGCAACAGCGTCGTCCAAGTTCTTCTTATCGCCAGTACTCAATTCTTCGACCGGCTTACCAGTCAGTTTGCCACGGTTAACAAAGATTCGTCCTTTTGTCCCCTCGAACAAAATACCGTTGCCAAATTCGGTGCCGTCGGATTTGTAGTTGTTGTGGACCGTCATCAACGAGCCATTGGCAAACTTCAAATTGACATGGAATTCAGTTGCCGCGTTGTATCCGTGAGGCAACGTTTCTTTGCCAGCGAAGAATGCCGGGAAATCAAAGTTGTCCGGAACGACTTGGCCAAACTTTCCTTCGCCATCGATCTCTGAGGGACTGGTGTTGTCCAGTCCGAGAGCCCATTGAGCGATATCGATGTGGTGGGCTCCCCAGTCTGTCATCTTGCCGCCCGAGTATTCCATGAACCAGCGGAACATGCGGCGGCGTTCTTCCATGTAGGGTGCGTTGGGGGCAGGACCGCACCAGAAATCCCAGTTCAATCCTTCGGGAGCTTTCGTTTCTTTGAACGGACCATTGCCTGGAGCGCCGCCGATGGCGACGTGAGCGGAAACGTTGTCGCCCAAGTAACCGCCTTGAACCAAAGCGACTGCTTGCAAAAATCTGCTGCCCATTTCCGAACGCTGTTGAGTTCCCACCTGGAAAACTCGCCCCGTCTCTTTGACGACTTTGCAGATCTCTTTGCCTTCGTTGATCGTCAACGTCAGTGGCTTTTCACAGTAGACGTCGGCACCGGCTTTGAGTGCCGCGATCGAGATTGGCACGTGCCAGTGATCAGGAGTTCCGATGGTAACGACATCGGGCTTTTCCTTCTCAAACATCTCGCGATAGTCGACGTAGGTGTTGAGCTTATTGTCAAACTTGCCGTTGAACTCTTTATTGTGAACGTCGTCGACATCACAGCAGGCGATGGTTTGGCCAAGTTTTGCAGCCTGCATTGCTACGTGACCGCCTCGGTTGTAACGACCGCGGCTTCCGCCAATACCAACCGAAGCGACAGTTGGCTTGCTATTGGAGTTTTGAGCCCGCGCCCGAGCGCCGGTCAGGATCAATGGTGAAGAAGCAACAGCAGCAGCCGCTGCGGTGGTTTTAAGAAAATCACGGCGTGTTTTGTTCACGGATTCTTCCTTAATAGGGGGAGTAAGGTGGGCTAAGACGGCCATCTCTCGCCGGGCCGCCTTTGTGTTTAGCGGTGTTGTTTTCAGCAGAAAGAATAGTGGTCGGTTTGATAAGAAGTATTCTAAACGGAAAACGGTGAAAGTGGAAATTTGCAGCATGTCGAGACGATAAGATGAATTACCGTCGAGACTTCCAGCTTTATAGTGAAGTCGTCCAGCAGAGCGACTCGCTTTTGCTACTCGCTTCTAGAGAACGTTTTCATAGAGAACGTTTCCATAGAGAACGTTTCCATAGCGAACGTTTCCATAGCGAACGTTTTCATAGCGAACGTTTTCATAACCGCGCATTAAAAAGGGCCATGCCCGAAGAGTATAGATCGTTGCGCTTATCCGGTGAACTTGCTTCCCAACATTACAACACGGACAAAAGTGCGCTACGATCTTTCTTTTCGGGCATGACCGCGGGGATTAACCCGACAAGCTGTCGAACAGCTGACGGAATTCGGTCATGTTTTCTTCGATGTATTGAATCCAGGCTGAGGGTCGCCAAATCTCCACGCAAACGGCCGCTCCGACAATCAACAGCTCGCCCGATTCGGGTGCGCCGAGAAAGTCGCGGAAACCTTCGGGAATTAGCAATCGACCTCGGCCTGCTAGTTGAACGTGACGATGTCGAGTCGAAAGTAGTCGACCTAGTCGCTGAACATCTTCCACTCGGCCGTCCAGCCGACCGGCTCGTATCTTGCTCTCCACCAATTGCACGCCCGAGTCCAACTTGTCCTGCCACGCATTTGCGTTCCACAGGCTGAGTGCACCCGATCTTTCTTTCGCCAAGACACAATCGCCTTCGCCCAAGGCAAGGGCATCGATCAGTTGGACCGGAATCGAGACGCGATAACGTTCGTCTAAGACTCGCTGGAATTCGCCCAGAATCAGCGGCGGCGTGCCAGGTGCTCCTGCACTGGCTGCCGGCGAGGGCGGCTCCTTTGGCGGCGGATCGTTTGGGGAATCGGGCAAGTTGTGGTTCAGCGATCAGGATGAGCGGCGCGCAAACAAACTGCTGAACGATTGACTCGTTCAACAAAATGCCTCTAGCCAGGGCTGAAATCCGTTTTATGGGCGACATTCCCACGATATTTCCTTGCTCATCCTTGAAGTGGGTTGAATACCCACAAAACAAGAGTTTAGCGGCAAGGAGCTGGATTTCAATAGTCTGCTCCAAAAAAAATACCGGAGCCTTTTGCCTGAATTGCCTATTTGTGAGTTATCGGACCCAACAATCGCATTCTTCGCTAGAAATTGTCTATTTTGATCTGAAAGCCACCCTCCCTTTGGGCCGGAAGACCCAGTTGGGATCCAGGGAGGTTTTTCCGACTCGCAATGCGAGTCCCTCCCTCTGGGAGAGTCGGAGTCGGGCTAACCTGATTGGGCTCTGGGGAGGGTTTAGGAAGTTCGCTGAACGTTCACCTGCACGTCTTTTGGAGACAATAACTGACAGTCATTTATTGGTCAGTCGTATTTAATTCCGTCCCTAGGGCGTTGCCCTAGGCTGGCATAGGGCCGGACCTTCGGCCCTTTAGGCTGGAGCCTGAAGAAGGGTGGGCACAATCCATATTGCGGTTCGGAAATCAGCAGTTCGCACTCCCTCAAATCGACTCGCAACGCGAGTCACCCTCCCTTCGGGAGGGTCGGAGTCTCAGCTCCGGGGAGGGTTTAGGAAGTTCGCTGAACGTTCACCTGCACGTCTTTTGGAGACAATAACTGACAGTCATTTATTGGTCAGTCTTATTTACTTCCGTCCCTAGGGCGTTGCCCTAGGCTGGCATAGG
>Ga0115002_10004724_pt1 | contig 16353 bp, 13 predicted proteins | sample ArcticOcean_MG_C_8_FD_89576 | JGI IMG/M metagenome (GOLD analysis project Ga0115002, IMG submission 89576) | Marine microbial communities from western Arctic Ocean - ArcticOcean_MG_CB11_86 | ecosystem: Environmental > Aquatic > Marine > Oceanic | place: Arctic Ocean: Canada Basin | collected... | reverse complement strand
GTGGCTGAATGCACCTGGGGCGTCTCGCAACGGCGACTCTGATCGGCGGGTTCTGCTGGCAGGCGGCGGGTGTGATTGCGCAGCAGGAATCAGTTCCTGCGACGTCCGCTCCGACCTCCGCATCGGCACCTTCGCAGGAGACGGACCCGGCTACCCAGCCAGACGGGACACCGACCTTCCGCGCCGACGTCAACTTCGTCCGCGTGGACGTCATCGTGACGGATCGAAATGGTGAGCCGGTGGCGGACCTCACGGCGGATGACTTTCAGGTCTTCGAGGACGACGCGCGACAAACCATCGAGCAGTTCAAACTGGTCAATGTCGATGGCAACATCCACCCGGGCGACCAGCCGATAGGGGAGATCCGGACGGCCGCCGACCAGGAGCGTGAGATTGGCCGTGAGGACGTACGGCTCTTCGTGATTTTCTTCGACGACTACCACACGCGGGCGATCAACGCGCTCAAAGTCAAACGTCCGCTGACGCAGTTCGTGGAGAATCACCTGGGTCAGAAGGACCTGGTGGCGATCATGTACCCGCTTACGCCGCTCGACTCGATCACCTTCACTCGCCGGCAGACCTCCCTTCTCTCGGCTATCAATAACTTCGAAGGGCGTAAATACGATTACGAGCCGCGCAACTCGTTCGAGTTGGAATACTCGGAGTTCCCGACCGAGGAAGTCGAACGGATCCGCAATCAGGTCGTCATGGATGCGTTGCGCGGGCTGAGCATCCGCCTCGGCGGTCTGCGGGAGGGTCGGAAGGCCGTACTGTTCGTGAGCGAAGGCCTGGGCTCGTCTCTGCCGGCGAACATGCGGTTCAGGAACGCGCAGGTGCCGATCCCTGACACCACCAGGCCAGACTCGTCGCTTGAGGACACGTTTTCCTTCTTCAACCACGGCGAACTCATGGCGCGACTTAGGCGAGTGTTCGACGCGGCCAACCGTAATAATGCGGCCTTCTACCCATTCGACCCTCGCGGACTGGCGGTGAGCGAGTTCCAAATTGACGAGATCGCATCACCCTTGGCGGATCGCGATATTTTGCGGCAAACACAGGACACCAATCGAGCCCTCGCGGAGGAGACCGACGGCCGCGCGTTTGTCGGCCAGAACAACATAGAGAAGGGGCTCGCGCAGATGGTCAGGGATTCGAGCGCGTACTACCTGCTCGGATACAGCTCGTCGCAGGCACCGGACGATGGCAAGTTCCACGAGATCAAGGTACGGCTGTCGGACCGTGTACGGCCGCGTCGGCTGCAGGTGCGGACCCGTAAAGGGTACCTGGCCCCGACGATCGAAGACGTGAAGCGGGCGCCGCCGCCACCGAGACCGGCGACGCCCAGGCCAGTCCAGCAGGCACTTGCATCGATGGTGCAGATCGCCTCTTCCGGCCGATTCGTGCGCAGTTGGATCGGGCTGTCACGCGGCGATGACAACAAGACACGTGTTACCTACGTGTGGGAGCCGCTCCAGGGCGCATCAAACGCGCGGCGGGAAATGCCGGGGCGCGTCTCCCTGCTTGCCGCGACGGAGGCCGGGGATCTCGTGTTTCGGGGCAAAGCGTCTGCGCCGGACGGCGCCGGGAACGCTGGCCAGCCGCCGCCAGCGGCCGTCGCGTTTGATATGACACCCGGCACCGTGGAGTTGCGGATGTCGGTGGAGGATGGATCAGGCGGCGTGCTCGACACTGACATGCAGAAGATCGTCGTGCCGGACCTGGCCGTGCCTGGGGTGCCGTCGATGAGCACGCCGCGCGTCTATCGGGCCCGGACCGCTCGGGACGTCAGGGCCCTGGCGAACGATGCTCTTGCCCTGCCGCGTGTCGGGCGCGATTTTTTGAGAACCGAGCGCATCCTGATTCGGCTGGACGTGTACGGCGACGCCGCGGCGACCGCCGCATTGCTCAACAGTCTGGGACAGAAGATGGTGGATCTGCCACTGGCTCCTGCCGAGGTAGGTGGGACTCATCAGCTCGAACTACCGCTTGGCTCGCTGGCTCCCGGCGAGTATGTCATCGAGATCACCGCGACCGAAGGTGGCGCGGCCATCAAGGCGCTCGTGCCGCTCAAAGTCGGACGGTAGTCCCCGTAGCCCGTCGGCGTCATCGGCACATCGGATCCTCGAGGCCGGGTCCGCGGCCGACCGCGTTGCACGGAGAGCCGACGCGCACGGTTGGGCGTCCAGATCCATTGCAGCTGTGTTCCTCCGGCATGGGGCAGAGGCGGTTCGACGGATCTGGACAGACGGACACGCGGAGCCAAACGCTATAATGAGTAATCTGATGGGCGCGAAGATTCGGGTGGTGATTGCGAAGCCTGGCCTGGACGGGCACGATCGTGGGGCCAAGGTGATTGCTCGTGCGTTGCGAGACGCGGGCATGGAGGTCATCTACACGGGACTTCGACAGACACCTGAGCAAATCGTGGTCGCCGCGGAGCAGGAAGACGCGAGCGTGGTCGGACTGTCGATTTTGTCTGGCGCGCACTTGCATGTCTGCCCCAAGGTGATGGCGCTACTCAAGGAGCGCGGGCTCGATGACGTGCAGGTTGTGGTCGGTGGCATCATCCCTGACGAGGACATTCCAGCGCTGCGTGCGATGGGTATCACCGGTATATTCCTCCCAGGAAGCTCGATGCAACAGATCGTCGATTTTATCGACGCGCACGCACGGGCGGACGCGCCGGCACTGTAGGGTTCAGCCCTTCGATGTCCACCACCCTCCTGCTCGCAGACGAGAGCCCGACCATTCGCCGTGCTGTCGAGTTGGCCTTCGCGGCCGAGGGTATCCGGGTTGTGACGGCCGAGAACGGCGAGGCGGCCATTGCAAGCATCAAGGCCGATCGGCCTGACGTCGTGTTGGCTGACATCGGGATACGCCATAGGAGTGGCTATGAGGTCGCGACGTTCGTCAAGGGAAGCCCGGAGTTGTCCGACATTCCGGTGCTGCTTCTAGCCGGGGCCTTCAGCCCGGTGGACGAAGCACTGGTCGAGCAGACAGGCTGCGAAGGCGTGTTGGTGAAGCCGTTCGAGCCCACGCAGGTGGTTGAGCGCGTGCGGGCGTTGCTGGCTGGCGTGCACGGCACGCCGATGACCGCTGCCTCGGTGGTGGTACAGGCCGCCGATCGACGGTTGGGTCCGCTCGACCTCTCATTGTCGAGGGCGCCCTCGCCGTCGGCGGCGAGTGGGGTGGGGTCATCGACGGACTCACTCGATGACTATTTCGAACAGCTTGACGCGGCTTTCTCGGCCAGGGCTGCTGGCAGGAGCGCGAGCCCATCTCATACGTCCGATGGTGCGGCACCTCAGACAGCAATGGGAGGAAACGAACAGCCACTTGGCCTGGATCCATTGGTAACCGACCTCGCAGCGGAAGCGCCGAGTGAAGCAAGCCGACGGACGGACGAGCCCTCGTCCGAGGCGCCGACGATCGATGAGGCGTTCGTCGATGAGATTGCCACCCGCGTGGCCGGGAGGCTCGCCCCGGCGGTTATTGGAGGCGCAGTGCGGGAGGCCATCAAGGAGCTGGTGGCCGACTCCGTGTCCGAGATCGCCGAACGGCTGATTCGCGAGGAGATTGCCCATCTGACGAAGAAGTTGTCCCAGAATGTTTCGAATTCGTGACAACGTCGTGCCTGAGACGAGCGTGATGAGTGACCGACGCGAAACTTCTGATCGAGGCGCGCCTCCGGGTATCCTCCTAACCCAACAATCCACATGACCCATCCGATTTCGCTGCCAGAGAAGCCGGCGCTCGAGGGCCTCGAGCAGAAGTGGCGCACCCGATGGGATGCTGATGGAACCTATCGGTTCGATCGCTCCCGCGCCAGAGCCGACGTGTACGCCATCGATACGCCGCCGCCAACCGTCAGCGGTGCCCTGCACGTGGGTCACGTGTTTTCCTACACACAAACAGACGTGATTGCGCGGTTCCAGCGGATGCGTGGCAAGACGGTGTTTTACCCGATGGGATGGGACGACAACGGGCTCCCGACTGAGCGCAGGGTTCAGAACTATTACGGTGTCAAGTGTGATCCGTCCTTGCCATACGATCCCGGCTTTCAGCCTCCCGACAAGCCCGAGCGGCAGGCGACGCCGGTGTCGCGCCCCAACTTCGTCGAGCTCTGCAGCCGTCTTACGACCGAGGACGAAGGGGTCTTCGAGGATCTCTGGCGGCACCTGGGCCTCTCTGTAGACTGGTCTCTCACCTACGCCACCGTCGGTAGACCGGCGCAGCGTGTTTCACAGGTGGCGTTCTTGCGACTGCTAAGAAAGGGTCTCACGTACCAACTGGAAGCGCCCACACTCTGGGACGTCGACTTTCGCACGGCCGTCGCGCAGGCCGAATTGGAGGATCGCGAGCAGCCCGGCGCGTACTACCGCATTCGATTCGAGCCGGACGGAGTTGGGAGTGGCGTGGAGATCGAGACGACGCGCCCAGAGCTCATTCCGGCCTGTGTGGCACTCGTCGCACATCCCGACGATGAGCGCTACCGCTCCCTCTTTGGCACGCACGTGGTGACACCGCTGTTCGGTGTGCCGGTTCCGATCAGGGCCCACGCGCTCGCCGATCCCGAGAAGGGCAGTGGGATCGCGATGATCTGCACTTTCGGCGACATCACGGATGTGACCTGGTGGCGCGAACTTGGCCTACCCGTGCGAGCCGTTATCCAGCAGAACGGGACCCTTCGACCGGTCGAGTGGGGTGCGACAGGCTGGGAGACTACCGATCGCGATCGGGCCGTGGAGGCCTACGCGCGTCTCGAGGGGCTCTCGGCCAAGAAGGCGCGGGTGGCCATGGAGGGACTGCTCCGGGAGTCTGGCGCGCTTGTCGGAGACCCTCGCCCAATCACCCACCAGGTGAAATTCTACGAAAAGGGAGACCGACCGCTCGAGATCGTGACGAGCCGACAGTGGTTCATCAAGACTGTCGAGTTGCGCGAGGCCCTGTTGGCCCGTGGCCGCGCCATCGAGTGGCATCCCGAGTACATGCGGACTCGCTACGAGAACTGGGTGAACGGTCTGGCGGGGGACTGGTGTGTCAGTCGCCAGCGGTTCTTCGGCGTACCCTTCCCCGTGTGGTACCCCGTGACAGCAACGGGCGTGACCGACCACGCACATCCGCTCGTGCCTGACGAAGCACGGTTGCCTGTCGATCCATCGACGGACGTCCCAGAGGGCTACCGGGCAGATCAGCGTGGCCAGTCCGGTGGGTTCGCCGGCGATCTTGACGTCATGGATACCTGGGCCACGTCCTCGTTGACCCCGCAGATTGCTGGCGGTTGGCTCGAAGACCCGGATCTGTTTGCGCGCGTCTTTCCCATGGATCTCCGGCCGCAGGCCCACGAGATCATTCGTACATGGCTGTTCTCGACAGTCTTGCGATCGCACGCCGAGCACGACGCGCTGCCCTGGAGTCACGCGGCCATCTCGGGATGGATCTTGGATCCCGATCGCAAGAAGATGTCCAAGTCGAAGGGAAACGTCGTGACGCCTCGAGCGCTACTCGACGAGTACGGATCGGATGGCGTGCGCTATTGGGGGGCGAGTGCGAGGCCGGGTGCTGACACGGCATTCGACCTTGGTCAGATGAAGGTGGGCCGGCGCCTCGCGATCAAGCTCTTGAACGCGTCGCGATTTGCGTTGTTGCAGGCCGAGCCCCGCGGCGCGATCAGCGCGCCCATCGACCGGGGAATGCTGACGACGCTCTCACAGTTGGTGGGAGAGTCGACCGAGCAACTCGACGCCTACGACTACGCCCGAGTGCTCGAGCGGGTCGAGCGGTTCTTCTGGTCGTTCTGCGACGACTATCTGGAGCTCGTCAAGTCCCGCCGCTATGGCGACGGCTCCGCCGCGGGGGCGGCGTCGGCGAACAGCGCCATGCTGGTGGCACTTTCGGCGTTGCTTCGATTGTTCGCGCCGTTCCTGCCGTTCGTGACTGAAGAGGTGTGGTCATGGTGGCAGGACGGATCGATTCACCTGTCATCCTGGCCCTCTCCGGAGGAGGTTGTGGCTCCGATCGGAGGCGATGACGTCGCGGCGGCGGCAGTCCTCTCGGCAACCGTGGAAGCGCTCGGGGAGGTGCGGCGACTGCGGGCCCTCGAGAGGAAGTCGGGCAAGGTGGTCATCGACAGGGCTGTCCTACCAGATCGCTTGAGGGCGATGGGGCAGGGCGAGTCCGACTTCAAGGCCGCGGCGCGGGTGGATGTGCTGGAGTTTGCCGACGTGCCAGAGGCCATCGTGACCTTCGCGGACGAACAAGAGGCATGAGGCCTATTCCCTTCGAGCCTCTCGATCCTGGAGAGTATCGCGAGATCGTGCGCCGGGCGCTCGTGGAGGATCTTGGGTTGGGTGATGCCACCACCGAGGCGGTGGTCGGACGCGACCAACGGGCACGAGGCGTGATTCTTGCGAATGCGACGTGCGTGGTGGCCGGTCTCGATATCGCATGCGAGGCCTTTCGCCAACTCGACCCCGGTGTGGTGATCACCGTGAACCGCAATGACGGCGAGCGGTGCGATGTCGGCGAGGCGATGGTCGCGGTAAGGGGCTCGGCCAGGGCCCTACTAACCGCCGAGCGCACAGCGCTCAATTTCCTGCAACGGCTGTGCGGCATCGCCACGCTCACGCGGCGCTTCGTGGACCTGGCCGGCGGGCAGTTGCTGGTGCTCGATACCCGCAAGACCACACCGCTGTTGCGCGCCATTGAGAAGTACGCTGTGCGCGCCGGCGGGGGCACCAACCATCGTGGTGGTCTCGATGACGGAATCTTAATCAAGGACAATCACATTCGACTCGCCGGCGGCGTGCTGGTTGCGGTACGCCGTATGCGGGAGGCCAATCGCGAGATGCCGACGGAGGTCGAGGTCGAGACACTTGACCAAGTAGCCGAGGCGCTTGAGGGCGGTGCGGACGTCCTGCTGCTCGACAACATGAGTACGGCGGACGTGCTGACGGCCGTGCAGCGCTGCAGCGGTCGCGCCAAGGTAGAGGTATCAGGCGGCATCACGGCCGAGCGCATACCTGAGATTGTCGCCACAGGTGCGAACTACGTGTCCGTCGGTGCCCTGACGCACTCGGCTCAGGCCATCGACCTCAGTTTCGAACTTGAACCTGCCTGAAATCGGTTCTTCGAGCACGATGCCCCCCGAGTTCGTCTCGGCACTGCGCCGTGCCAGTGCCAGGCTTGGTTTGTTCGAGGGTCGTGTGGAATGGCACGCGGTGGTTCGCTCCACGAACGATCTGGTGCTGGATCTGGCAGGCCGGGGTATGTCCCAAGGTGCTGTGGTCGTGGCCGACGCCCAGACGGCTGGGCGGGGTCGTCTCGGACGAACATGGCACTCGCCCGAGGGCGCAGGGATCTACGCCTCGGTGCTCCTTCGGCCAGACGTTGCCGAGTCGTCGGTATTGACCCTTGCTGCCGGAGTAGCGGTGGCTGAGGGGATCTTCGCGGCAACCGGCCTTCGGCCAGCCCTCAAGTGGCCAAACGATGTCTGGTGCGGCAGTCGAAAACTCGGAGGCATCCTGGCTGAGGCCGGGTCGACACCGTCCAGCGGACCTCACGTCGCCCTTGGATTTGGCCTGAACGTACTGCGCTCGGCACGGCCGCCAGACACCTTGGACCAGACCACATCCCTTGAGGACGAACTTGAACAGACCATCGATCGAGGCCTGGTCCTGGCGGAGTGCCTGGCGGCACTCGCGACGCGCTATGCACAACTCTCGCACGATCCCTCGGGTGTGCTTGCCGCTTGGCGTGAGGCGGCCAGGCCGCTTCTCCGGCGGCGCGTGGAATGGGAGCAGGCGAATGGCGTGGTAGCTGGTCTTGCAGAGGATATCGATGAGACCGGCGCATTGCTGGTCCGAACGCCGCTGGGATGGGAGCGGATTATTTCGGGAGCAGTACGGTGGACGTGATGAACCGGAGCGGCGGGCCTGACGGCCGAGGGGTGGATGTGCAGACGGAGGCCATCGATGCGTTCTGTCGAGCGGTCGAGGCGTACCTGTGCCGGAGGAATAGCGGACACTTGATTCGGATCGCTGGCCCGTCGTTTGATCGCGTACGTGGATGGGCGACGCGCGGTATACCGATCAAGGTCGCGTGTTGCGGCATCGATCGATACGTCGAACGCCAGCAACTCAAGGGGCCGAGGCGCCGACCGGTGCTAATCGACTTTTGCGAGGCGGATGTAATGGACGCTTTTGACGAGTGGCGCCGTGCGATGGGCGTGAAGGCGCCCGTGTCCAGCGGGAGCGAGAGAGACGTCGATCCCGAGCCGGCGCGCCGGCGCCGGGAACCGCTCCCGGCCCATCTCGACAGGGTAATCGCGCGCCTGACTGTGGCCCGGGCGGGTGCGAGCGCCGCACTTGACGTGGCGATTGACGCTGCGGTGCGTGAGCTCGATGCTGCAAGGTCGGTAGTGGGGCTACTTCGGGCCGGTGCGCGTACGGACTTTCTCTCCAGGCTCGTGGCCATCGACCATGGGCTCGTGACGGTGGCGGCTGCCGGCCTGGAGGCCGATGCGGCGCGTACCGTTCGGTTGGAAGCCGAGGAGGAGGTGGCACCCTATCGCTCCCGGATGACGTCGGAGGCGTACGCAGAGGCCGTGGAGGCGTCCGAGTCTCGCATCGTCCGGGATCGGTGTCGGCTACCGGTCCTGGAGCTGAGCTAGGTAGTCCGTGAGGGTGAAGCCGGGCTCGCTGCTCACGCTGACCGCCGAGAAGCCAGTGGTCGGCGGTCGAATGCTGGCGCGGCATGACGGCATGGTCGTGCTGGTGTGGGGCGCGATCCCGGGTGAGCGGATCACAGCCCGCGTCGATCGGGTCTCAAAACAACTCGCGTATGCAACCACCGTCGAGGTGCTGACGCCGTCGGCCGACCGTCTCGGCTCTGGCGGCGACTGGCGGTGCGGTGGTCAGGCCTACGCCCACATCGCCTATCTCCGCCAACTGGAGCTCAAGAGGGCAGTGGTGTGTGACGCCCTGAACCGAATCGCTCGAGTGGCGCAGCCGCCGGAACTGGCGATGACGGCTTCACCGGAGAACGGCTATCGGATGAGGGCGCGGCTGCATGTGAAAGGGACACGCGTCGGCTTTTTCCGCGGTGAGACACACGACGTGTGCGATGCCGCATCCACCGGGCAGCTCCTTTCGGGTGCCGAGGCCGTGATTGCCTGGTGTCAGCGAGCGCTGCGTGCGGGCACCATGCGGGGTGCGACCAGCCTCGATATTGCGGAAAATCGTGACGCCAGCGAGCGAGTGTGCCACTTCGAGCTAGACCCGGGAGCGGAGATCGACTCGCTTCGGGCGCTGGTCGTTGAGGCCGACGTCACTGGTGTCGTCGCGACGCAGGGCGGCCGTTACGATACCGTCGTCGGGGTCTCCAGCGTGACCGACGTGGTCCGGGTATCCGACGACGAGTCGATGCAGGGGGTGCGCCTCAGCCGAGATCCGCGGGCGTTCTTTCAGGGTAATCGCTACTTGCTGTCGCCGATGGTTCGGCACGTGCTCTCGGTCGTGCCTCCCGGTCCGACAATCGATCTTTACGCGGGTGTCGGTCTGTTCGGATTGTGCATCGCGGCCGCGGGCGGCGATCGGGTGACGCTGGTAGAGAATGACCCGATCAGCGGAGAGGACCTGAGGCGGAACGCGGCGTCGTTCGGCGACACCGTGACTGTGTGCCGGGAACCCGTGGAGGCGTTCCTGCGCCGTGTTTCCCCTGGCGGCGACGTCACGGTTGTTATCGACCCGCCGCGAACCGGGCTGTCTCGGGCTGCGGCCGACGGGCTTCTGTCGAGCAAGCCTGCACGACTTGTCTACGTTTCGTGCGACCCGGCCACGTTCGCCCGAGACGCCGGTCTACTCACGGCCGGTGGCTACCGACTCGTGGACTTACACGGGTTCGACCTGTTTCCGAAAACGGCCCATATCGAGATCGTGGCGATACTGGAACAGGAGGGGGCGATCGGCTCTCTTGCGCACGGGATCCGGCGTGTGGGTGCTAATGGTTCGGAGTAGACAGGGCAGGGTCAGCAGAACGTCGGGCGCTGAGTAGATCACGGATATCTGGAGCTACATCCGTGCGGGCACCTCGATTCCCATCAGATCAAGAGCACGGGTCAACTGCTGGCGAAGGTAGATCACGGCCGCGGCGCGCCAGCGGCGCACGTCGTCGCGCTCCTCGTTCAAGATCGGCGAACGGTGATAAAAGGCGTTGAACGCCTGGGCGAGAGAGAACGCGTACTTGGCGAGAACGGAGAACTCGAGCGATCGAATCACCTGCTCCACGACTTCGTCGAGCCGTGAGGCTTCGAGCACGAGCGCCCACAGATCGTGTGCGCCGTTGTCGCCGGTGAGTTCCCCGGAAGGGACGTCCAGGAGGGAGGCGAGCAATCCGGCCTCGTCCAGGTGATCGCGCTGCTGGAGCTTCTGGAAGATATTGTTTGCCCTGACCACCGCGTATTGAATGTACGGGCCGCTTTCACCCTCGAAACTCAAGGCCTCCTCGAGGTCGAACACGATGACCTTACCGCGCGAAAACTTGATCAAGAAATAGCGAACGGCGGCCACGGCGATCATCCCCGCGGTGCGCGAGGCCTCCTCGTCCGTGAGTTCCGGATTGCGGGTGCTCACCTCTACCTTGGCCTTGGCGGTGAGAGTATCGAGAAGATCGTCGGCTTTCACACCGAGGCCCTTTCTGCCGGAGACCTCGACGAACGGGCGCAGGGCATCCTCGGAGCCGGGGAGGGGCGCAAAGCCGAGTTCCCGGGCCGTGGCGTGGGACAGGGCCACCATCTCGTAGGAGAAGTGCTGCGACCGCTCGGCCTCCCAGGCATGGCCTGCAGCCTGGAGGGCCTGTTTGAGTAGTTTCTGGAGGTACGACTGCCGCACGTCGATGACGTTGTAGACGTAGGCGGCGCCGCCATACGCGGGGTGGTCGTCACGACCGTCGGCGTCGCACGTCGTCCACAGTGGGCCTCGCGTGCGGTCGGAAAAAATCCGGTAGTGGAAGTCCCTGCCGAGGAGACCCAATTTCCAGAACTGATAGGCAATGTCCTTGCCCACATAGGTCACGGTGCCGTTGGAACGTACGATGACTTTTTCCCGCTGCTCTTCCTCGTCGGCATCGTCGCCGACCGATTTTGCTTCCGACGTCACGTTGAGGTCGTCCTGGATGGGCATGACCCAGCAGCCAGCCAGCCGGCCCTCGGTCTGGAGGAACAGGGCACCGCTCGCTTTGAGGACCTCGAAGGCCTGGGACCAGAACTGGAGACGAAGGATGTCGCCCTCCCACGCGAGGAGGTCGTAGTCGACATTCATGCGAGCCATCGTTCGAAGGTGGCAGCGCACGATCCGGTCGGCAATGAAGGCGGCGATGGCCGAGGCTTCGGTGCCGCCGTGCTCGAGCTCGTGGAGCATCTGTGCCCGATGCGCCAGGCGAGACTTGTCTTCGTCGTACCAGCCGCCGACCCTGGCGTACAAGTTCCAGCAGTAGAAGTCGAAGCGGGTTGAGTCGGCGATCGCCCTGATCTCGTCGAGGGACTTGGCCTCCAGCACGGTGAAGCCGATGACGACGTCCGCTACCTGAACGCCGGTATCGTCGATGTAGTTCTGCACCTCGACAGGGAATCCACGGAACCGCAACACGCGCACGAGTGTGTCGCCGAGGGCCGAATTTCGCAGGTGGCCGATGTGGGCCGCTTTGTTTGGGTTGATGGCCGTATGCTCCACGATGGCCTTGCCCGCTGCGGGCGGTGTCGATTTCACGGCGCCCGACACGCGCCTCACGAGGAAGCCAGGTCGTTCGAGAAACACATTGAGGTAGCCGTTCGGCGCCGCGACCACGCTGACGATGCCATCGAGCGTCCCAAACGCCTCGGCCATCTCCTGCGCGATCAGGCGCGGCGCCTTGCGGAGTCTGCGGGCGAGTTCGAAGGCGAGGGGCGTCGCCAAGTCACCGAGTTCGCGGCCGGGCGGATACTCGATGACGATGGCCGGTGCTGTGGAGGGTTCGATGGCGTAGAGCGCCGTCAGTACTCCAGAGAGGTGTTCGCGTAGCTGAAGGTGTACGGGAAGTATCATGAACGCTGTTCTATCGGTGACGAGTGCGGTGTTTCTCCCGTTGCCGCGCATGCTCGAGCGTAGTCCTCTGGCGTATTCACGTTCCACATCGCTCGTCCGTCTGGATCTAGAGATGCCAATTCATCGGGGTTGATGTGGTGGACGATGAGGTCCGCGATTGCACCTCTCACGCTGAGAAGCCCAGAGTCGAGCCGTCGCCGCAGCCGCTCAGCCGCGCCGGTGTGATAGCACGCACACAGGGGATGCTGCCCGTCCCGGTCTCGGGGCATCACCGCGTCCACGTTCGCATCGGGTTCAACCAGTCGCCGTACGAGATTAGGTGTCAAGAACGGCATGTCGCAGGCCACCACGACTATCCGTGGCGTGCCGGCCTCGACCAGGGCGGTGTACAGCCCTCCAAGTGGTCCAGCGTCCTCCAGGCGATCTGCGGTAATCGGTACGCCCAGACCGCAATGCGTTTCGGTATTGCGTCCCACGATCAAGAGGTGCGGCGTGAGCGCGCGCAGGACGGTGAGCTGGCGGTCGATGATGGAGCGGCCTCCAACGAGGAGTGTCGCCTTGTCGGCACCGGCCATTCGGGTGGCATGCCCACCTACCAGGATTGCTGCTGTCCAGTCGCTATGCAATGGAGGCTTGCTAAGGGATAGGCGGTGTCACGTGCTACGGTTTCGGCAGCACGTCTCACAAACCACATGAAATGCTTTGGAAATATCAGTGTGTGGCCGTCCAGTCGATACCTGACAACGTTATCAGAAAAACCAGCCGATCATGGATAGACCGATGATGGAGCCAGGGATCGGCCGTCTGCTGGTTGCCAGTCTCCACCAGTCCATCGCCGAAATGCTCCCGGAGCGCCTAGAGTTCTATGAGGAGTGGATCAAGCCATCGGAATTGCGAGACGGGAAAATGTCGCGGGCATCATTCGGCGCTGTGCTGAGCTTTCTTCGGAGAGAAGGGCCGGCGTACGACGCGATTACCACTCAAGCCGGAGAGTACGCCGCGGCGTGGTGGGCGGCCGATTTGTCGGCGGTCAGAAAGCGGCTCATCCGTCGCGCTCCTGCCTGGGCACGCGGGCGTCTCGCGCTGCGGGCAGCCCGGACATTAACGGTGCGTACCTATCTAGACAGCGAGGTCACGGCGCACTGGCGGCGGGGACAGGGGACGCTGCGCATGAAGCACTCGCTTTTCTGTGATGTGCGCGACCGGACGACGAGCCCACTGTGCGGGTTCTACGCGTCCGCCTTTCGAGGGCTTCTGGTCGCACTGAATGTCGAGGCGGACGTGGTGGTGACCTCGTGCCACGCCGTGGATGAAGGGGCGTGTACCTTGACGGCGACGGCGCGCCCAGACGACGTGGCGTGAAAAGCGAAGCCTGGAACGTTTCTCTGGGCGTCGCCCTGGTAATGGCCATGGTTCCGTGCCAGGCGGCGCTGGCTCAGCCCGCGGTGTCGGCGCTCGTCATTCCCTTTGAGCACCCGGCTGACGAGCCGAGTCTTCAGTGGCTCGGTGATGGGATCGCTGTGCTCCTGACCGACGAACTTCAGTCACTCGGCGCAGAGGGACTCACGCGCGAGGACAGGCTGCGGGCCTACGAGCGGCTTGACGTTCCCGTGGGGACCACGCTGAGCCGAGCCGCGGTCGTGCGACTCGGACGGCTCGTCTGGGCGACGCACGTGGTGGTCGGTTCATTCGAGCGGAAGGCGAGTCGCATCGAGGTGCGCGTGCGGGCCATTCTCCTGGAAACTGGGCGGATGCTCCCAGAGATACTCGAGGGAGGCCCGCTCGATGAGCTGATGGCGGTGGTGTCGCGCGTCGCCCATCGGCTTGTCCCAACCGCAGTCCCAGACCCGGTGACTGGAGACCGTCCATCGCTCTCCGCCTTCGAGCAGTACATCAAGGGTCTGCTGGCCACCTCATCCGAGACTAAGCTCGGCTATCTCGATCGAGCCCTGCAGTTGTCACCTGGACTGTATCGGGCTCGGATGGCTCAGTGGCAGGTCTACGACTCACGAGGCGAACACGTGCTCGCGCTGGGTGCGGTACAGCCAGTGCCGGCCGCCGATTCGCTCGGCAGACAGGCTAGATTTCATACGGCACTGTCGCTTATACATTTGTCGAGGTACGAAGACGCGATACGTATTCTGGCCGCGCTCAGTGACGAGCGTACTGATACGGCGCTGGCCAATAATCTGGGTGTCATTCATATGCGTCGGGCTCGGCCGTCCTGGCAGGGCGCCATCTCTCTTTTTTCGCAAGCCTCCGTGGTCGATGTTGCCGACTCTGACTACCTCTTTAATGTCGGATACGCGTCGTGGTTCGGGGGGGATATTCAAGGCGCGGTGGAGGCGCTCAGCGAAGCAGTGCGTCGTGATGGTGCCGACGCAGTTGCGCACTATATGCTTGGTATCGCCCTTCAGGCCGCCGGCAGCGAAGACGAGGCGGCACGCGAGCGTGAGGTAGCCCGTCGCTTGTTTCCTGCGGTCGTCATCTGGGAAGCGGAGGAGCCGCCTGGTCAACCGCGTCGAGGACTGGAGCGCCTCAAGGCTGATATTGACCTACCGGATTGGTTTCGGAGAGTCGGCGTGGGCGGCGCATCTGGGCAGTGAGACCTCCGAGTTGCGATGTGCCGTTCCGAGCCAGGATGGGCTGGTGGCTTGAATTCTGGTCCTGATTCTCACCGCGATCGTGACGCAACCTTGCTGGCAAGAATCGCTGGCTCGGCGGAGCCGCGTGCTAACATTCGCGGCGAGACATGACTGACGACGCAGCCCACGAGTTCGGTCTCAACGGCAAGCAACTCGTCTTCCTGTTCATGGCGGTCACGATTGTCGCCGTCGCCGTATTTCTCTGCGGCGTGATGGTTGGCCGCGGTGTGCAAGCGAGCCGCGCCAGCCTGATCGGTTCCGATGAAGCCGTCGATCCGACAGCCTCCGTTGTACCACCGCCGGCCACAGCGACGACCCTTCGGGGAGGAACGTCGCCTGCAAACAACGAGAAGCTGACCTACCCTGAGCGACTCAATGCGAACACCCTTCCGCCTGAAGTAATGGGGGAGCCGGCCACACCCCCGGCAACTCCGAAGACAGCCGAGCCTGTAGGGGGGAGTCTTGTGCCTGTCGAGGAGAAGAAGGAGCGTTTCACGACGCCTGTCTCGACCTTAGAAGCTAGGGCAGACGAGGCGGGCACGGGCGCGGACAGAGCGTACGTCGTACAAGTGGCGGCGGTTCGAGGGCGAGCAGCGGCCGAGCGCATGGCGACGCTGCTAGCCGGGAAGGGCTACGACGCGTATGTGACCGACCCATCGGCGTCAGCTCCGGTGCTCTTCCGTGTCCGCGTCGGCAGGTTCTCGGGCCGGCGCGATGCTGAGGTGGTCGCCAGCCGGCTGGAGAAGGAAGAACAGTTCAAGCCCTGGATTACCCGCCAATAGTCCGTGGCTACAGTTCCGCATCGCACCGAGACTAGCGAAACGCCCTGCGAACGTGAGGTGACGAACGAGAATGCAGCCGGACTGTAACCACGGACTGGTAGGGTCGCGAATCCAAATGGACTTTGGACTGGCTGCGATCTCGGGTCTCCTGCTTGCCCTAAGCTTTCCGCGCTACGGGCATCCAGCGCTTGCATGGGTGGCACTGGTACCACTCCTTGTTGCTCTCAGCGGCTGCTACCGTGGCGCCGGACGGGTGCAGGGCCAGTCTGCGCGCCGAGCGTTTGAGCTTGGACTTGTGACTGGCGTAATTTACTTCGTCGGCACCATCTACTGGACGGCGACGGTGGTCGGGGAGTTCGGCGGACTGTCGACGCCGCTCGCGGTGTGCGCGATGGTGCTCCTGGCGCTCTACCTTGGGCTCTATCCGGCCCTTGCCGCCGTTATCACCGCGCGCACCATCGTCAGGGCCGGAGCCATCGGCATCTGGTTGTCGCCGGCGCCCTGGGTCGGCGCGGAGTTCCTGCGCGGCTATTTGTTTGGCGGCTTTCCGTGGGTGCCGTTGGGCAATAGCCAGGTAACGGTGTTACCAGTCGCCCAGAGTGCGAGCGTCGTCGGTGTCTACGGACTTAGCGTAATTGTCGCTCTGGCCAATGCCGGGCTCACCGTGGCGTTCCTCGCTTGCGGCCGAAAGCGATGGTGGGCGCTCGCGACGATGACGTGTCTTATGGCTATGGTTGTCACGTGGGGCACCTGGCGTCTCTCGTCGGAGCCGCTCGTCCTCGAGGGTGTCCCAATTTCGGTCGGGCTCGTGCAGGGGAACGTTCCTCAGGAGCTCAAGTGGGACCC
>Ga0115002_10004719_pt1 | contig 16357 bp, 15 predicted proteins | sample ArcticOcean_MG_C_8_FD_89576 | JGI IMG/M metagenome (GOLD analysis project Ga0115002, IMG submission 89576) | Marine microbial communities from western Arctic Ocean - ArcticOcean_MG_CB11_86 | ecosystem: Environmental > Aquatic > Marine > Oceanic | place: Arctic Ocean: Canada Basin | collected... | reverse complement strand
CTCGCCCTTGTGCGATTTGGGCTGCAATACCTAGGGTGGCGTTCTACCTCGCTGGGGCTCGACGAACTGACCCCAGGCTCTTGCGGCAACGCCTTCGGCGTAAAGAAAGATAACTTTGATGCCCAAATGGAAACTTTCGATTCGCGGGCTTCTATCGGCGCTGAATGCAAAAAGATGTGGGTAATGATCAGCCAAGATGGCCAGGCCACGGTCTCGCCATGCCACGCTGCTAGGTCTTTTTCAGCTTTCCTCGGGTCTGTCCCGTGGAAAATGCTCTTCGACGATGCGATAGAATTCATCGGGCGAACTGACGTTGGCGACGTTGCTGCGGAAGTGTCGAGCGCCGAATTTTCCTTGGGCGTAGCAGCAAGCGTATTTCCGCATGAGCAGCGTTCCTTTTTGAACGCCGAACCGTTCGAGCACTAATCGATAGTGTTTTAGCATGACCTCTTTTTGTTCGGCCATAGTGGGATCCGGCGGAACGGGTTCGCCTCGCAAAGCACATGCAACTTGATTGAACAGCCAAGGACGTCCCAGACATGCTCGAGCAATCATGATCCCGTCGACATCGTAGCGAGTCAGCATGTCGACGGCCTTTTCGGGCGAGTCGAGGTCGCCGTTTCCAATCAACGGAATCGACTTTAGGTGTGGCTTGATTTCCGAGATGCGATCCCAGTCGGCTTGCCCTTTGAAAAACTCGGAGGCCGTTCGACCGTGAACGGTCAGCGCGGCCGCTCCCGATCCTTCGACAACCTTGGCTACTTCGATGGCGTTGAGCGTATCGCGGGTACATCCCAAGCGGATTTTGGCAGTGACGGGAGTAGGCTCGCAAGCGCGAACCACTCGTTCGATGATCTGCCCCATCTTTTCTGGATACTGTAATAGATAAGAACCGCTGTGAGCCTTCTCGGTGACCTGTCGAACGGGGCAGCCGAAGTTGATATCGACAACGGTGACTTTGTATTCCTGAGCCAATCTGGCGCCGACTTTGGCCAGAGTATCGGGGTCGTTGTCCCAAATCTGCACGGCCAGTGGTCGCGGCTCATCCTTGACTCCCCACAATCGATCGGGGTGCTCCGCTCGCTCGCTTTCCATCCACACGAAGCCCTTGGCATTCACCATCTCAGTCGCTTGCAGGCCAGCTCCGCCGTAATCGCGGACCATTTGCCGGAAAGCGTAGTTGGTAAATCCTGCCATCGGCGCCTGCAACAGCGGAGGATCGACTTTTACCGAACCGATCCACAGCGGAGGGAACTTCGTTTTAGGCGTTTCACTAATCACAAAACAACTTTAGACATTATTTATAGGTTTTGAATTCGCCGTTCTTATATCGACGCCAGTAGTCGGCCAAATCTTCTTTGACCTTCGGCGCCAATAAGAGACAACCGAGCACATTGGGAAAAGCCATCGACAGGATCATCATGTCGGAGAAGTCCAAAACGGCACCCAGATTTACAATCGTTCCGACAAACACGCACGAAACGTAAATGATTTTGTAGACAACAGTGCTATCCGCTCCGAACAGTCTCTCCCAGCAACGCTCTCCATAATAACTCCAAGAGATGATAGTTGAATAGGCGAACAATACTACCGCGATTGCCAAGACGTAGGGGAACCACCAAATCTCTTTGCCAAATGCAGCGGAAGTCAGAGCCGAACCGACGAGTCCTTGCTCGGCCCATGCTTCGTTGTTCCAAGCACCCGTAATCAGAATCACCATGGCGGTCATGGAACAGACAACGATGGTATCGATAAACGGTCCCAACAAGGCGACGATTCCTTCGCGAACGGGCTCTTCCGTCTTGGCAGCACTATGAGCGATCGATGCACTTCCCACGCCAGCTTCGTTACTGAACGCGGCTCGTTGAACACCGATAACAAGCACGCCGAGCATACCGCCACCGAACGCCGTAGGATTGAACGCTTCGGTAAAGATGCTTCCAAACAGCGCTGGGACTTCGCCGATGTACATTATGATAATGAACAAACATGCGGCAATGTAAATCAAGCACATCGCCGGAACGACCTTCTCGGCCGCTGCACCAATTCGCTTAATACCTCCGATAATCACCACCGCTACCATCGCGGCGAGAAAGACTCCAAACACAGGCAAGAAGACGGTTTTGAATGAATCCATCTTCGTCTGTAATTGAGCCTTCTCAGTTTGCAATTTTTCCAATTTCGTAAAGGCCGCAGGATCTCCGTTTTCGGCTGTTGCAGCCGTTTCCTTAATGTCCTTGTTCAGTGCGCCCATTTGATCGATGTCGGCTTTTTGCAGCATGGTCAGCATGATCGAACCAGACTGATTGGCTTGGAACATGTTCCCGCCACCGAAACTTGCCAAAATACACATGACGGCAAAGACGACGGAAAGCACGAGTCCTACTGGAGCAATTCCAAGTTCCTTAAGGCCTTCGCTCAGGTATTGCATCGGACCACCTAAGATCGTGCCGTCCTTCTTCACAGTACGGTATCGCTGGCCGAGTGTGCACTCGACGAACTTGCTCGTCATGCCGAACAAGCCGCACATCAACATCCAGAAAAACGCGCCCGGTCCGCCTGCCGTCATGGCAATCGTGACGCCCGCGATGTTACCGAGTCCCACTGTTGCCGAAAGCGCTGAACACAAAGCTTGAAAGTGCGATACCTCGCCAGGCTCGTTGGGGTTATCGTATTTTCCACGCACGATTTCGATCGCGTGGGTAAACGCCCAAAAGTTGACGCCCATCATGTAAAGCGTGAAGACGACCGAGCCAAATGCCAACCAGATCACAACCACCGGTGCACCGCCGACACTCTCAGTGAGAATAGTTTCGCCGTTGAGTTCGTTCGCTTTCAGTCGGCCTTGAACGCTGAGAGCATCTACCTCTGCCAGCGAAATGGAATCCGCTTCCTCCTTGCTCAATTGCTCGCGTCGCCCGAGCGATCGAGCAAACACTTTGTTGGTATTATCTACGGCGACGTACTTTGTGGATTGATCCATCACAATGGAAACGTAGTCCACTTTCCGAGTGCCAATAAGGCCGGGACGGTAGGGAAGTTTTTTGTTGTTGCCGCTGATCAATTTGTTTCGCAACAACAACGCCGAAGCCTCTTGCTCTGTTAGCTCGGCCGCTTCGTAATCGCCGTTTGGGTCGTGTTTTACAAAAGAGTCTTTGCTGTCTCGGTCTCGCACATAGTGCTCGACATGATCCATCTGGACATAGGCCTGAGATGACGTAAAGAATCGAAAAAACAATACGCTGGCCATGTGGTCGACAGCGGATGCAAAGACACCATTGATATTCTGGGAAAGAGTTGCATCCGGTTTCGCTTCGTCCAACTTGATTTCTGCAACACTGATTGCCGGACTTACGCCAGCACCATCTGGCAATTCATCGCCAACTTCAACATTCGCTGGCTCGGGCACTACCGCTGGTTCGGGAACTTCGGCCGGTTCGGGAACTTCGGCGGGCTCGGACACTTCGGCGGGATCTGCCGGGTCGGCCGCAGGTGAGACCGCGGGAGTTTCATCTTGGGCGGTCGCGGAAGTGTCCGTCCAAAGCGCGAACAGGGATAACAGAACCGCGACCATTGCCGTCATAGCAATTACGGAGAGCCCGATAGATCGTTTGGAGTGTCGGCCAGAGTTGGTCATAAGTTGTTGTCCTTACACTCTTTTCGTTGTGGAATATGGGAGCGATCGCGGCCGAGCTAGCAAATCGCAGGCTCAGCGGTTTTTTGATCTCATGTGGATGTAAATTTTTAATCCATCCCGGACGACATGTCAATACTTTAACCTCAGGCATGTCAATAGCTTAGGTACGGCCGCTGAGACCGACTGGGCTATTTTTCAAATATCTAGTTGTCAAAAATGTCTTTAACATCTATTATTTGGTGGATCAGGGCGTTGAATCGTTACGAGTTGAACGGTTATGAGAAGACACGTTATGAGAAGATACAGCGATACTTAACGACACCTAACTACACACATACGGAATACTCACTTGAGCGACCAATTCATCAGCTCCGACACCACGATCTTGGATATGCTTCGCAAGTGCGAATCGCTGTCGATTGGTCAGATGTCGGAGGCGATGGGTGTGACAGCGACGGCTGTCCGACAACGATTAACTCGTTTAATGGCTCAAGCTTACATAGAACGATATGCCAGTAAAGCAGGACGTGGTCGGCCCAGCCACCGCTATCGCTTGACGGACAAAGGGCGACGGAAGACTGGCGAAAACTTCGCCGACTTGGCAATTGCTTTATGGCAAGAGATTCGATCGGTCGAAGACCCAGCGATTCGTCGCGGTCTATTCCAGCGAATTTCCAGTCGGATGGCGGAAGTTTATCGCGATCAGATCGTTGGCGAGACCGTAGATGAGCGAATGGGATCATTAGCTCAGCTATTCCAGGACCGCAAAATACCTTTGGAAGTGGATAGAGACGGCAAATTGCCCGTTTTGAAAGCTCACGCCTGCCCCTACCCGGAGCTGGCAGAGCAAGATCGGACGATTTGTGCGATGGAAAAAATGATGTTTTCCGAAGCGATTGGCGCGGAATTACGTTTGGACGAGTGCCGTTTGGACGGCGAAGATTGTTGCACGTTTACTTTATCGGATGGAAACGCCCCGGACGACTAGTCGTAAGGGGGGTGGATCGATTATCCTATTGGGTTTGCCCGACATGGCTTATGTGCCCGTCGGCTTATCCACCATTTTGTTACACGAAGTTCGGTTGGAACCTTGCTATGACACAGCCATGGATTGAAGCACGTATCGAAGAGAACGTGATCACCACCACCGTAGAACAAGCAATTAACTGGGCGCGTCAGTCCAGTATTTGGCCAATGACTTTTGGCCTCGCTTGTTGTGCTATCGAAATGATGGCAGCGGGTGCGAGTCGTTATGACTTGGACCGTTTTGGTGCAGGTGCATTCCGAGCGACTCCACGACAAGCAGACTTAATGATTGTCGCTGGTACGGTGACTTACAAAATGGCTAGTCGAGTACGACGCTTGTACAACCAGATGCCCGATCCCAAATTTGTGATCGCGATGGGTGCCTGTACTGTCGGCGGCGGACCTTACTTCAAATGGGGATATCACGTAGTCAAGGGAGTCGACTTGGTCGTTCCTGTCGACGTTTACGTGCCTGGTTGCCCACCTCGCCCAGAAGCACTTCTGGAAGGCCTGATGCGAATCCAAGATAAGATCAAAGGCCACAAAATCGCCAAGCGTAAAGCTGCGGACGGCTCGAGCAAGTTCATGGCCAAAGGGGTCAAGGTTGAAGACGAGTTGCCAGTTCCACACCACTCCGGATTCGTCGAAGCACCTGCCGACCAAGATCCGTTGTTCGACCACCAAAAAATCACAGGTTAGCACTAGCTGCAAAGCTAAAGTCGCAAACCAAAACACTGACTGTAACTACGCTACTGAAACAACAATACAGCAGCGACAGTCACGTGGACAGCTACCGGTATGCCATTATAAGGGTTTAGAGAAAAGACCAATGAGTGACACACTAAAAATCATCGACCTGCACGTTGCCGTCGAAGGCAAGCCAATTTTGTGCGGAGTGAACCTCGAAATGACGCGTGGCGAGACCCACGCAATGATGGGGCCCAACGGTTCTGGCAAGAGCACGCTCGGACTAGCCATCACGGGACATCCCAAATACGAAATCACATCGGGTCGCATCGAACTCAACGGCGAAAACATTGCCGAAATGTCGCCCGACAAACGAGCTCGGCTCGGTATCTTCATGGCCTTCCAACGCCCAATAGCGATACCCGGCGTGAAGATGGCTGACTTCCTTCGTCATGCCGCTACCAACGTTCGCAATCCCGAACGAACCGAAGGCGAAGACCTGATGCCGATGAAAGAGTTCCGCAAAGAACTCCGCTCGAAAATGCAACAACTGAAAATTGATCCCGAGTTCGCTCGCCGATACGTCAACGACGGTTTCTCCGGCGGCGAAATGAAGCGAGCCGAAATCCTGCAACTCGCGATGCTACAGCCCAAGTTCGCAATTCTCGATGAGACCGATAGCGGTCTCGACGCAGACGCAGTTCGATTGGCCAGCGAGAGTATCGCGGAAATCGGTGGCGAGGACATGGGACTGCTCATTATCACTCACCACGACAAACTATTGGAACACAATCCACCTCAATACACTCACGTGATGTTGGGTGGTCGCATCGTCGAAACTGGTGGCGTCGAGTTGGCCGAAGAGCTGCACTCGCAAGGCTACGATCGCGTTCGCAAATCGCACCCAGAAGCCGATGCACAAAATCAAGCCTTGCAAGATAAAGAACCGCAAGGCATTGGCTAGGACATCCGTGGCTAAAACCAACGGTTTTTGACTCACAGAATTTGTGGTTGAACTTTAGTAGAAGGCTGACCAAATCGATGGCAACTGACATCACCAGCGGAAACGAAGAAATTGGCGAAATCAACAAGTATGATTTCCAGACCGATTCCAAGCCCGTCTTCAAAGCCGAAAAAGGCGTCAACGCCGAGATCGTCAATCAGATCTCGGACATGAAGGACGAGCCCGAATGGATGCGGGAATTCCGTTTGAAATCTCTCGAGATCTTCGAATCGAAGCCGATGCCCGAATGGGGCGGAGATATCAATCTCGACTTCAACGACATCTATTACTACCTCAAGCCGACCAACAAACAAGGTCGGACCTGGGACGATGTCCCCGATGAGATCAAAGAGACTTTCGAGAAACTGGGGATCCCCGAAGCGGAACGGAAGTTCCTTTCAGGCGTGAAGGCTCAATTCGAAAGCGAAGTTGTCTACGGTTCATTGAAAGAAGACCTCACCGAAAAAGGCGTGATCTTCACCGATACCGATTCGGCTGTCAAAGAACATCCGGAACTCCTGAAAGAATACTTTGCGACCATCATTCCACCAGAAGACAATAAGTTCGCCGCACTGAACTCCGCGGTCTGGTCGGGTGGTTCGTTCATCTACATTCCCAAAGGCGTGAAGATCGATTTCCCCTTGCAGGCCTACTTCCGAATCAACGCGGAAAACATGGGTCAATTTGAGCGGACACTGATCATCGTCGACGAAGGTGCTCAAGTTCACTACGTTGAAGGTTGCACGGCCCCGATGTACAGCACCGAGAGTCTGCACTCCGCTGTCGTCGAAGTTGTCGTTAAAAAGAACGCTCGCTGTCGTTACACAACGATTCAGAACTGGGCGAATAACATTTACAACCTCGTCACCAAACGAGCCATGGCTTACCAAGACGCCACGATGGAATGGGTGGACGGTAACCTCGGCAGCCGGCTGACAATGAAGTACCCATCCGTTTACATGATGGAACCTGGCGCTCGCGGTGAGATCCTTTCCATCGCTTTCTCCAGCAAAGGTCAACACCAAGACGCTGGTGCGAAACTCGTCCACTGTGCTCCCAACACCACCGGACAGATCATTTCCAAATCGATCTCCAAAGGTGGCGGACGCAGTAGTTATCGCGGTCTGGTCAAAGTCGAAAAGGGTGCCACCAACTCCAAGAACAGCGTCGTTTGCGATGCCTTGATCCTGGACGCCGAAAGCCGTAGCGACACCTATCCGTACCTCGAAATCGCTGAGCAAGATGTCTCAATCGGACACGAGGCCAGTGTATCTCGTATTGGTGAAGAGCAACTGTTCTATCTCACCAGTCGCGGAATGACCGAAGCCGAAGCCAGCACCATGATCGTCAATGGATTTATCGAACCGCTCGTCAAAGAGCTGCCGATGGAATACGCCGTGGAAATGAATCGGCTGATCCAATTGCAAATGGAAGGCTCGGTTGGCTAAGCCCAATCGGCAGTGTCCAATTAGCAGTGTCCAATTGGCTAAGACACGTCATCTCACATCACAATTCAACACATTGCTCGGCCTTCCAACCGGGCAATAGTTTTTACTCTCAGTAGGCCCTCCCATGACTCAGGCTATGACTCAGCTTGGATTCACTCAAGAAGCATTCGACGCACTCCTGCAAGCCCGGGATGAACCCGCGTGGCTACAAGAGATCCGACGTGAGAGTTGGCAGAAGTACCAGCAATTCGACTGGCCAGCTCGCGACGAAGAAGAGTGGTTTCGCACCGACATTCGGATGTTCAAACTCGACAAGTTCAACTTGCCGCTAGAACAGAATTCCATCGACAACATGCCGACGGGATTGTTGTGCGACGGATTGGAGCTCGGCGGGCAATCGATTTCGCTCGACGGCTATTCCGCACACAGCGAACTCTCGGCAGACTTGGCCAGCAAAGGCATCCTTTTTGGCAGCCTCGCCGGACTGGTGAAAACACACGGCGATATTTTGCGACCTCACATCGAGCGTCAAATTGTCGATCGCGACACCGACAAATTCTCAGCGCTTAACGCGGCTTGCTGGTCGGGCGGACACGTCTTGTACGTTCCCCGCGGCGTCGTCGTCAAAGAACCCTTGCACGTTCTTTCGGTTCTTTCCAACGGCGGTGCAGACCTCGGCAAAACGCTCGTCATCCTCGAAGACGGCGCCGAGGCAACTCTGTTGACCGAAACCGAAAGTGAATCGGATACGGCCGAGGGGTTGCATTGCGGAACGATGGAAATCGTACTCGGCACCGACGCACACTTGCGTTACGTCAGCTTGCAAGATTGGAGCCCCCGAGTCTGGCACTTCGCTCACCAAAAAGCGATCGTTGGACGCGACTCAACATTGCAATGGACGATGGCCGCCATGGGCTCGCGGTTGGCTAAGGTCAACCAACACGTAGCACTCGCTGGCGAAGGCGCTCAAACACAAGTCAATGGCGTCCTCTTCACCGAAGGCAAGCAACACTTGTCGTATCACACGCTGCAACATCACGAACAACCCAGTTGTCGTAGCGACTTCCTGTACAAGTCAGCTTTACAAGACAAATCGAGAACCGTCTGGCGAGGAATGATCAAAGTCGATGCCGAGGCCCAACGCACAGACGGCTATCAACGTAACGACAACATGCTGCTCTCCAATTCCGCTCGAGCCGATTCGATCCCGGGACTCGAAATCGAAGCAGACGACGTCCGCTGCACGCATGGTTCGACAACAGGCCAAGTCGACGACGAGTTGATTTTCTACGCGATGTGTCGCGGTTTCACTCGCAAAGAAGCGATCCGAGCAATCGTGATTGGCTTTTTCCAACAGATTTTCGACCGAATCACCATCGAAAGTGTACGAGACGCTCTCGGAGACGCGATCGCTCGAAGAGTGCGAGAATACGACTAAAACTCGACGAATTTGTTAATTTCCGTCGATGTCAACGAGACAATTTTATCTCACCGAAAGGTCATGGACGACATGGCTGAGTTTATTAAGGTGGCGAAAGTCACAGATATTCCAAATCCTGGCAAACAAATGCTTGAAGTGGACGACCGTTTGGTCGTACTATTTCATGTAGGCGACGTGTTTTACTGCGTCGACGATGTTTGCACTCACGACGGCGGTCCGTTGGGAGATGGTGAACTGGTCGATGGCACCATTGCCTGCCCAAGACACGGCGCTCAGTTTGATATCAAAACTGGCGAAGCACTGTGCATGCCGGCCACAGAAAACACTATCGTCCATCAAGTCAAAGTTGACGGTGACGACGTATTGGTACAGATTAACGACGAATAGCTTTTGGGACTCACTTAGGTTGAAGTTCCATTAGTTTGAACAAGTTCAAATAGCGAGGTCTAATCATGGCTGTCACTGAAGATCATGTCAGAGAAGAATTGAAAAAGGTCATCGACCCCGAACTGTTTGTAAACATTGTCGACCTCGGACTAATCTACGTTGTCGATTTGGAAGAGACCGAAGAAGGTCCCGTCAACGTCAAGATCGACATGACTTTGACCAGCCCAATGTGTCCAGCCGGACCGCAACTTGTCGCCAATAGCAAACAAGTAGTGGGCGCGATCGAGGAAGTGGGCGACGTTGAAGTCCGGGTCGTCATGGACCCGCAGTGGACTCCAGACTTGATGACCGAAGACGCTAAAGATCAACTCGGTATATTCTAAGCGGAAGCTGCAGCCAGTGCGGATTTTCTTCTACGAGTTCATCACTGGCGGGGGTATGTACTCACTGCCAGACTCACCACTTCCCAGTGGCTCGCTTCTGCGCGAGGGACTGGCGATGCGAAACGCGTTCGCCCAAGACCTGCTCGCCGCAGGTCATCATGTCACCTTGCTTCAAGACAATCGGCTCGACCAAATCGAAGTCGCTGAATCCGACACTCTTGAAGTCTCCTCCGCCTATGACGAACGTCAGCAGATTCAAGCTTGCGCGTCCGCCGCGGACCTCACCGTTGTACTCGCCCCTGAATTTGATTCGCTGCTATTACAGCGTTTTGATTGGTGTGCGAAAACGGGAGCCACAATTCTCGGTCGACGAGAGTACATTGAAATAGCCTCGAACAAAAACCTTACCGCCGAACGTCTCGTGGCCGCGGGAGTTCCCGTAGTCGCTGGCGCACGGATCGACGACTCCACGGACATCCCAGATTCACTCGACTTCCCGCTGGTACTCAAGCAGGCCGACGGAGCTGGCTCGCTCGACATCTTCCTCATCACAGATCGGACACAACTGACCGAACTGGTCTCCGCATCCCATCGCCAGTGGCGTCTCGAGCGATTCCAGACGGGCATGCCGTGTAGCGTCGCAGTCATCGGAAACTCCAAAGTAGATCTGCCACTTGTCGCGGCAACGCAAGAGATAAACTCGCCCGACTTTACTTATCTCGGCGGGCAGATCCCGCTCAACTCAGATTGGAATACGCGGGCCAGAGAATTGGCAATCCGCGCCGTACGCGCCTTGGGCGGCACGTGCGGTTATACTGGAGTTGATCTGATTTTGAGTGAAGAGGGAGATTATGTAGTCGACGTGAACCCACGTCTAACAACTTCCTATGTTGCATTGCGCAGCGCCTATCGCGAAAACTTGGCGAGCGCAATCATTGAAATCGGTCTCGGTGGCGACTCGGAGTTATCACGAACAGAGAACGAGATAGAATTCGACGCCAACGGCTGTGTGAAGATTCGCAACAGGTCGAAAGACTAACTTTGACCAAAGACTAATTGCGTCGAGCGACTTGGTGCGTCTACTCACAGGTACGTCGAATTAACATTGAGCCCTCCATTATTCGGTTGGTGGCATTAGAGAATAGCCGCGGCTGATAGAGGTGAGGGGGACGGAGCGAATCAGAGAATGTTGTGGCTTGCATTAGATATTGGCGGCGCGAATTTGAAGGTATCGGACGGCAAAAGTTACGCCGACGCCACGGTGTTCCCTTTGTGGAAGACTCCCGAAGGTCTCGCCCAGGAAGTTCGCAAGTTGATCGCGGAGGCCCCGTTAACTGAACGCTTAATCGTCACAATGACTGGCGAGTTGGCGGACTGCTTCACGACGAAAGAAGAGGGCGTCAACTTCATTTTGGATGCAGTGGAAGAGGCGGCAGCAGGTCGTCACACTCGCTGTTACCTCAGCGATGGTCGAGCGGTGACCTTCCAGGTTGCTCGGCGGATGCCGCAATTAGCAGCCGCATCAAATTGGCACGCGTTGGCTCGATTTGCAGGATTGCTCGCCCCCAAGGGTCCCGCCCTCTCACTCGACGTGGGCTCGACCACATGCGACCTCATTCCGTTACAAGATGGCAAACCCGCCACCAACGCGACAACCGACACTGAACGTCTTGTCTCCGGCCAGTTACTCTACACCGGAATCGAACGCAGCCCGGTGTGTGCGGTCGTCGAACAAGTTCCCTATCGTGGCCACACCTTGAACGTCGCCCAGGAATACTTTGCGACGATGCTGGACGCCTACGTTATCCTCGGAAAACTGTCTGAAAACACCGCGAACAAAAACACTGCGGATGGACGCGGTGCGACAAAAGCTTACGCCAGAAACAGACTCGGTCGCCTGGTCTGCGCCGACGGTGAGGAGTTCAATCACCGGGATGCAGTCGCAATCGCCACCGCAGCCGCACACGCTCAAGCCAAGCACTTGAAAAGACAAATCGGTATAGTCGCAGACTCGATGTCGGAAGTGCCAGAGACAATTGTCGTAAGCGGACACGGCGATTTCCTCGCCATCGACGCTCTGAAAGCTCTGGAATATACGGGCAAAGTCATTTTGCTTAGCCGCGAAGCGGGCGCGATAGCCTCGCGCTGCGCCACCGCATACGCGTTAGCAATGCTAATGAACGGGGCGAGCTGATGACCGACGGTCCCGGAGTTCGAGTTGTCAAAGTCGGTGGCAGCCTCCTCGACTGGGATGAACTTCCCACACGTATGAACAACTATCTCGCACAAGACCCTTCGGTTCACCAGATCCTAGTCGCTGGTGGCGGTGGCTTGGTCGACGTAATACGACGCGCCGACCAAAAATTTCAACTCGGAGAAGAGAAGGCTCATTGGCTGTGCATCGACTTGCTTTCCACCACAGCCAGAGTTCTTCACTCTTTCGTAGAGTCGTCAGCTTGGTCAGAATCGTTGAGTGACCTGAAGATTGGACTCGCGGGATCGCCCGGAGTTTGGGTAATCGATTCGGGAAAGATCCTCCGACGAGACGAACCCTCGTGCACCAATCCATTGCCACACGGTTGGCACGTGACAACCGATTCCATTGCAGCTCGATTCGCTCAGCTCTTGCAGGGGGAGTTGGTTCTTTTGAAATCGTCGGACCGACCCACGTCATCATTTTCGGACTTAGCCGACTTGGGATACGTCGACGGCCACTTCCCAGAAATCGCGAGTCAAATTTCGCAAGTTGAATTCGTAAATCTACGAAGTGCCGAGTGACTATCGCGTCCAGCGATATGATTGGGACCGCAGTGTCAAATGCCCGTCGCGTCTGCTTTGAGTTAAGCGAATTTCTAAAAGCCCATCTCTGCCCCAAGAGCTGCGATCGTGACCATGGCAGCGCAAAAGATCTGCATCCCGATGATGAACCAATAGGGGCCAGGACTTTTTCTTCGCTGAACGCGGTGATCGTAGGTGAGTCCGGCAGTCCCCGTCCACAATTCCATAAACACAAGTGCGACGACGGGAGCCAAAGCAACGAGGATATACATTTTCTGTGTACTCAACAGCGCAAGTGGCCTGAAGCGATTGTCAGTTACTCATGATAGCCTGAGAAACCGGCGATGAGAATCGCCGCGTTCGATGGCGAGAGTGAAAAAAAACGAGAGGTTGCAAAGAAGTTCACTTTACGCCGATTCTATGAGCGTTGCCCGTTTTAGTCGCTCTTTCCTTCTCCGCCGTTGGCATCTTCTTCGTTCTTTCCATCTTCTTCGCTGGAATCTTCCTCGCTCTGTTCGCTACTTGCTACTTCAGCGTTGCTCTCCCCGTCGTTCGCAGCTGCTTTGACTTCGTCATTCGATTTGTCGCCTGCGAACCAGTTGTACATTCCGGTAAAAGCGTTGCTGATCAGTTTCCCCGTCAACAGGTCTTCGGTTACCGTGGTTCGTTCGGAATGAAAGTTGTACCAGACGGCAGCGATGTAGGGCCGACTGGATTCGGCGAACGTTGCGTAGAATCCCTTTTCGTTGATCTCTTCGAGTGAATCGGAATAGTGTTGAGTGATGTGGCGGTCGAACATATTCCCAGCGACGGTGACCGAAGAAAGCGCTCCGCGGCCCAACGTTCCGATCTTGCCGACGGTGTACATCGACATAGCACTGGAAATCTCCATCATGCCGACGCCTTCTTTGTTTGCCATCTTGTGCATATCATCCCACAACCTTTGCACTTCTCCTTGTGGGATCAATCTGGTCGGGTCGATGCCAGAAGCGGAATCGATGGTCTGCTTCAATGTCTCCTGCAAACCATCGACCGAGAGTGGCGGCACATCAAATGCTTCGGCAGTCTTTCCTGTCGTTTCCTTGATCGCGGTGAGGAGATCGGCGGCGTGGTCGATCGTCGAGTTTTCATCGATGACACCGTGTTTCTTAAGTTCTTCCGACAACTCCTTCAAGTACGTCTGGGATCCGTACGCCACGTCGCTGACGATGGCCAAAATGGTGATCGGCGAAAGGTGCAGCGTCGCCATTCCAGCAAGATCCATGAAACCACCAACCACTTTTCGCGCGACGTAGTTTTCAACTTCGGGGTCCTCTTTACTGTCCTTCTTTTTTTCCTGCTCGACGCCGCCAATATCGCGAGTCATGAAATCCAACATCTGCTTGACAAAGGTTGTATACGACTTGGAACTGCGAAAAGTGGAGGGGACGAGCCAATAGGAAGATTCGTGAAGGGCTCCACCCAGTACCGCGGAAGACGAACGCAAAGCTCTTTCGGGAAGTGAAGCACTGTAGAGGAAGAAGTCCTGGATCTGGGCCAATCCTGGAACTCCATATCCAGATTCCTGTTTTGACTCCGGCTGATCTTGTTCCGAATCTTGTTCGTTGGCCACTGTTTTTGAAGTCGCCGAATTTGAAGTTTCGGGGTTTGAAGCTGCTGAGTTTGAATTTTCTGTATCTTTCATAACGTTCAATTCGCTCTAGCCTGAAATATATTGGAGCCAACGATACCCTGATCGGGAAAATGCAAACGATTTCAACACTGAACACCTAATGTAGCGGTCGATGTGCGTTCCCGCCAATTCATAGTGTTCGATTTATACCAATCGTGCAATCGTCCATCTTCGAAATGAAAACGCCACGCAAAAGCGTGGCGTTTGACATTTTTGATTGAGTCTCAATAAAGCTACTCGACTAAGCTACTCGCTGCCGGCAATGAACATGCCAGCCCAAATCGCTTGAGCCTCGTCGCCTTTATAATTGATAATATTCTCGGCGGGATTCTTCACGATACGCGCGAGAACAATCGCTTCTTTGCCCGGTTCCACGAAGTCCTGTGGATGGACAGAGGAAACAACCTTCACTTCAACAGCGGACGGCAATTCAATGACCGTTTCGTAAAGCTTGCCGGACTGAGAGAAAGTCTTCACTTTTCCACACAGGGCCGCCCCGTCGGTTGGACGCGCTTCAAGATTCAGCCATCCCTTACCACCACCCCGCAAAACCGGCAGCGTCTGTGCATTAAAGAAATTGGCAGCAACGGTTCGCAGTGATTTGGCCGAGGCGCTATTGGCACCATCTTCCATGTTCAAGATGGAAACAACATCGCTCAACTCCGCAACCGAGATGTAGAATTCCTTCTTCATATCGGCAGTTGGAGGCGCTGCGTCGGCGAACGTTTGGTGCTTCTGCATCATGCTGCCAACGGCGTCTTGAAGATGCTGAGTTGTATATTCAGGGCCATTCTTGATTCCTGAAATAGGTCCCGATGGCGCTGGGACTGGAAGTCCAGTTGGGTCGTCGACATCGAACGGATCTACATCGTTGTCGTCGTCAGGTAATTCTGTCAGTGGATCGAAGGGGTCGGGATCGTCACCGACTCCCAGCGGGTTGTCCAATCCAATGCCGTTGGTCAAATCCACCGGATCTACGGGATCCGCGTTACCCGGGTCGGTGTTTACTGGGTCGGTATTTACTGGATCGCCATTGGCATTGTTCAACTGGCCACCAGGTGCGAAAGCGCCGCCCCCGCCATTATCGACAGCGAAATTGCCGCCGCCCGTTCCACGCGAGGGATCGTTGTTTTCATCGGACGGATCGTTGTTCGCTTGATCCCCGGGGTTTGCACCTTCCTTGACGCTCGGATCTCGAAATTGGTCGGGGACAAGGAAGGGAGCGAATTTACTGATCGGTGCACCGAGTCCAACTGGATCGCGGCCACCTGGAACTGCCCACCATAAGATGAGTTGTGCGAGAGGAATTGCAATCACTCCACCCAACACGACCTTGACGATCTCGACCATCGGATTCTTGGCCTTCTTCTTTGGCCGAGGACGCGATGCAGATGCCGAGCTTTTTTGTGGAGCGTCGGCTTCATCAAAAGCAAAGCCGGTTCCAGACGGTTCTTCGGGTGCGAGTTTGAATCCTTCCTCGTCACCTCCACCGGCGAAATCAAATCCGCCACCACTGCTAGACTCTTTGTCTTTGGTCGCGGTTGTGGCGATAGGAGGATTGGGATCGGTAACCACAACAAGTGCCGGCGGCATCTTGTCGAGGATTTCGCTAAACGTGAATTCTTCCTGACACAGCGGGCACGAGACGGTTGCCTCGGCCGACGCATCGGGCATACTGACGTCGTCGCTACAGCGAGGACATTGGGCGATAGCCATTCGGAATCTCCGAAATCTTTTAAGTTTTTAGCCTCTACTCTCGCCGCGCAGCGGTCGCGCGACGAACTGAACTCTAGGCGCAACGGTTCCACCTGTTTCGCCTAAACCTTTAGTTTAACCGGCAATAGGAACTAATGCCTACCGGATATGGTAACGAATTCACGAATTTCGATACAAAT
>Ga0115002_10004718_pt1 | contig 16361 bp, 14 predicted proteins | sample ArcticOcean_MG_C_8_FD_89576 | JGI IMG/M metagenome (GOLD analysis project Ga0115002, IMG submission 89576) | Marine microbial communities from western Arctic Ocean - ArcticOcean_MG_CB11_86 | ecosystem: Environmental > Aquatic > Marine > Oceanic | place: Arctic Ocean: Canada Basin | collected... | reverse complement strand
GGCAAAAAGAAACAGGGGAAATCATCGCTGACAACTGCGCACGATCGCTTTGCCAACTCGGCCAGCAGGCCTTTGCCCGCTCCAGGCTTCGGTTCGAGGTACGGATAGTAGAGCACGGGCTTCCGTTGAAGCCGCTTTGCATTATCGGCCATTCCTTGAATGACAAAGTGGTGTATCCGATCGCTAGCCCATTGATAGTCCGCGCGAAGTGCCTCCAGAATCACGAGTGGCTTCTTCAGTTTGCGACTCAACTCGACCGCCCTCTGCAAACTGAAATTCCACTCTGTGCGTCGAAACGCGATCATCCAATACAGCACAAAGTCGCCGTCAGGATTGATAGCTCGGCCATTGACTTGGCGAAGTCGGATCTCGGGGACGACGTTCATTGCGATGCGATGACCTCTGATGCCACTCTGCTAATTCGGAACTGCACTCTTGCGTTATAGTGCCACGACCTGATTTGACAAGTGATGCGAGGGCGGTGTACAGGATGCGTTCAGGAAAGCCAAAACTATCTGAATGAATCTCATTCGCTTGCCACTGGTCGATCTGGACCTTAGCGCTAACATGCTGGAGTCTCTTCAAGCCAAACAAACTCCAGGTCACGGCTTCCCCATAATACGGCGGATTAGAAACCCGACATGTTTTGTGAATAAGTTAAACTTTTGCCGGTGTGCAAAAACTGTATGAGTTTTCGCCTGGAATGGCCTGGATACCAAAACTCAACGAGCAGTGGTGAGAATCATGCTCAATGGTGCGGTGGGGACAAGTTTCGGCGCGGAATTCGGTTTTGCGTTTGGGCGAAAGTTTGAACTTGATAGAGACGCCGCGGACATTTCAATGGGCGATGGCATATTTGTTCGACCCACTGTTTAATTCTAACCCTAGTTTGTAATTGCAAAAAAAATTGGCTTCCCTTGCGATGTTGTATCTAAAAGTTTACCTGGCGATGTTGATTTGCTTTTTCGCTGTCGATCTGATTTGGCTTGGTGTAATTGCCAAAGGCTTCTATCAAAACCAGCTCGGATTCTTGCTGCGGCCAAGTCCAAACTGGCCAGTTGCCATTCTGTTTTATCTAATCTTTTTGCTAGGTATTCTTGTCTTCGTTGTCGCACCGAGCCTGCACTCCGATTCTTGGAAAAAAGTCGCCCTGATGGGCGCATTTTTTGGCTTCGTAACTTACGCCACCTATGACTTGACGAATCACGCGACTGTAAAGGGATGGCCGTGGATCGTCACAGTCGTGGATATGAGCTGGGGCACGGTCTTGTGCGCGACGGTTGCCGTTTCCGGCTACTTTGCAGGGAAGTGGTTGCAGTGACGTAACGACTTGGAGAATTCAATGGTTTTTCCACCACCTCGAAAATACGAGGAAAACCAATGACAACTTGTTTTCGTTTCTCGACGCTACCGTTCAACATCTGGTCCTTTCACCAAAATAAACTCGATGAGCAAGACTAAAGCAACAATTCGTATCGGCGTCTCCTCTTGCCTGCTCGGCCAAAAGGTTCGCTTCGACGGTCAACACAAACACGATCGCTACCTGACGGATACGCTGGCGCGTACTTTGAGTGGGTGCCGGTTTGCCCCGAAGTCGAAGTCGGTCTGGAAACGCCCCGCGAGACCATCAAGTTGGTGCAGCTTGAAGACTCTATCAACTTGCAGACCACGCGCACCAACGTCGACTTGACCAAGCGCATGACGTCGTTTGCGAAGAAGCGAGTCAAGCAACTCGACGACGAGGATCTGACCGGCTACATCTTGAAAAAAGACTCGCCAAGCTGTGGCATGGAACGGGTCAAGGTCCACCAACCGAAAGGTTCGCCGAAACGTCATGGTGTCTGAATTTTCGCCGAAGCCCTTTCGGAGCGTTTTCCCAATATGCCCGTCGAGGAAGAGGGTCGGTTATGCGATCCCAAACTGCGAGAGAACTGGGTTGAACGTGTATTTGCATTTCACGGATTAAAACAGTTGTGGCGCAAAAGGTGGAAAGTCGGAGATGTCGTCGACTTTCACACGTGTTATAAATTCACATTGCTATCCCACTCCGAGCCAGAGTATCGACAACTTGGCAAACTGGTTGGGGCAGCGAAGTCGGTCCCTCGCGGTGAACTGCAAGATCAATACTCAAAGTTGTTTATGACGGGGATGAAGAAGATCGCTACGCCTAAGAAAAACTGCAACGTTTTACAGCATATCCTCGGCTTCTTCAAAAACGGGTTGGATTCCAAATCGAAACGCGAATTAATTTCGCATATTGAAGATTACCGGAAGAAAAATGTTCCGCTCGTCGTCCCGTTGACGCTGATCGCTCATTACGTGCGAATTCTTGATGTACCGTACTTGCGCGATCAAGTGTATCTCAATCCACATCCGAAAGAGCTGGCACTTCGCAATCATGTGTGAAGCCTGAAGCTGCTAGGAGCCTCCCATTCCAAATTACTTCTCGCGCAACCAGGTTTCGTCGTGCTCCGCGGTCGAAGGTCTTATGCTGAAAGCATTTTGGCAGGTCGTTGGACTTCCTCCGAAAAGTGCACAATTCAGTGCGGCACATCGCTGGCGTTTTGCTTTGCCACCCGACCCCCTTGCCGAAAGTTGCCTGTTCGAATCAGAAATGAAAGTCGGTGCCTGCGGTGATTGGTGCGCTGGTCCGCGAGTTGAAGGAGCATTTTTAAGCGGCATGTCCGCCGCAAGTCGCGTACTTGGACTCCTCAAACCTAGCGAGCTACCCAAAGTTGTAAAGGGAAAGTTCGGCACGCCTTTCGATCCGGAACAACCAGAATGATCAGTCAAGCCAAATCCTATGTTTTCGTCTTGTTACATGGGTTCATAGCGAATCGCTTTACGATGTCTCGTTTGAGTAGGAAGGATGCAAACCAAATAATCTGCGTCACGTGGTCGGCGCGTCAAACCCTAACAAATCGCTCAATTAAGGGCTTGCTCGCGAAACGGGGGGACCAAATGTTTGACTCCAGCTTGTCATATTCCCGTACACAACTAAAGTATGAACTGAAATAATATCGCCGTCAGTTATCTTCTTCGGCGAGCTGTTGCGCAATGACGGTCCGCCTCTTTCAATCTTTTTGCTATTCAGGAAAAGTTTCACTTGATGGACGATCAACGACTCATACTTCTCACGGGTGCTACGGGTTACGTAGGCGGTCGTCTGTTGCCGTTGCTGGAAGAGCGCTATCGGGTTCGCTGCCTGTCGCGTCGACCCGAAAATCTGCAAGTGCGAGTTGGCGAGACGACCGAAGTCGTTAAAGGGGATGTTCTAAACGCGGAATCATTGACGGCGGCGTTGGCCGGGGTGGATACGGCATTCTACTTCGTGCACTCGATGGGGGCGAAAAGCGATTTCGAAGACGAAGATCGCCGGGCGGCGAGCAACTTTGCAAAGGCAGCTGGGGAAGCCAGCGTGCGACGGATCATCTATCTGGGTGGGTTAGGTAATCCCGATCAAAATCTGTCCAAGCATTTGCGGAGCCGTCAGGAGACCGGTGATGTTCTGCGGTCGTCGTCTGCGGAAATCATCGAATTTCGCGCTTCCATCGTGATTGGGTCGGGAAGTCTCTCATTTGAGCTCATTCGCTCGCTCGTAGAGCGTCTGCCCGTCATGATCTGTCCCAAATGGGTTGCCGTTAAGGCGCAACCGATCGCGATCGAGGATCTACTGGAGTACCTGATCGCTGCCATCGAACTTAAGGAAGGCCATTCGCGGATCTTTGAAATCGGTGGTCCCGATCAGATCTCTTACGGCAAGATCATGAAGGAATATGCGCGGCAGCGTGGACTGTGGCGGCTCATGATTCCCGTTCCATTGCTAACGCCCTATTTGTCGAGTCTGTGGCTTGGGCTCGTGACGCCCGTTTACGCCCGCATTGGTCGTAAACTTGTCGAGAGTCTGAAGAATCCTACGCTTCTGTCGAACAACGTCGCCGACTCCAGCTTTTCGATTCGTCCTCGAGGCATACGCGAGGCCATTGCTCGAGCAATGGTGAATGAGGACCGTGACTTCGCGGCAACACGCTGGTCAGACGCGCTATCGTCCTCGGGAAAAACTCATTCATGGGGCGGTGTTCGGTTCGGCTCTCGGCTTGTGGATTCGCGCACCTCGAGCGTGAAAGTTTCGGCCGAAGCTGCCTTCGCTCCGATTCAAAGAATAGGCGGCGATACGGGCTGGTACTACGGCAATTGGCTGTGGCGCGTTCGTGGATTTATCGATTTGCTGTTTGGCGGAGTCGGAACTCGGCGTGGAAGACGCGACCCCATTGAGTTGAGCGTTGGCGACGCGCTAGATTTTTGGCGCGTCGAGGAGTATGAACCAGGACGCCGACTGCTACTGCAGGCCGAAATGAAACTGCCTGGTCGAGCATGGCTCGAGTTTGAAGTCACTGGCGATGAGACAACGAGCAACGTTCGCCAAACCGCTATTTTTGACCCGGTCGGTCTCCTCGGCCTGGTCTATTGGTACGGCATTTATCCACTGCATCAATTCGTTTTTGCTGGCATGCTTCGCAATATATGCAAAGCAGCTGTTAAAGCGGAAAAAAGTTGTACAGAAGAACACGGCAACTGATCTGACGATGGTAAGACCAACTGAGTTTGGGAGCTGCGTTGTTCGTAATCCCTGCTGACAACTTGCTCTTGGACACGCGGCTTCATTTTTGCCTCCTCAGAAGAATTCATGGGTGAATTCTCTTTGAGGTAAGGCTCCTAGATTGTGGTATAGGGCGGTTTCGTACGCTTCTTGCGTGCGAAAGCCATACGATTTTCTGGTGATCAGTTTTACTTTGTTGTTAAACCCCTCGACGACGCCGGCCGAGATCTCTCCATTGGCGAGGAACCAGTTGAGAAGAAGCTCGTGTTTATCGCGCAGGGTGCGGGCGACTTTCTTCATTGGTTCAATTTGACTCCGCATCGCACGGGTGCACCATTGTTTGAGGAAGTTGCTCGCGTTACCCGGATATGTGTACTCCCAGAAACGTTGAAAGTCTTCTTTCATGATGTAGCTGCGGACCGACTTCAAATTGTACTGGAGTATTTCGTCGAGCTTTACCGTCTGTTTCTCGCTAAGGTTTTCAGGTCGCTTCAGTAGCAACCATCGACCACCTTTCAGAATGGGTTCGTAGCCGTCTTGCTTCAACTGCTTTACTTCACTGGCACGAACATCGTTGATCGCTTTACCGATTTTCTGCATCACATGAAATCGGTCCAGAACGTGAACGGCGTTGATTGCTTTCTTTGATATGACTTTGATATATGCTTGCCACATGTCACTGCATACGAATTTCAGCTTCTCCGATCTCTCGGTACCGAAGAAGCGAAAGAACCTAAACAGTGTCTTGGCTTTTCGGTCCACACCAATCCAAAGCAGCCGTTTGTAACCGTTGTCGATTTGGTAAACGAGCGTTTGGTATTTGTGCCCCCGCTTCCATTGCACCTCGTCCACGCCGATCGATTCCACATTCTCCAGGTTTCGGTGCTCCAATCCCCATGAAACCGCGTGTTTTACGGCTTCGTAAACACGGTCCCACGATACATGAAATGCCACCGCTACCTCTTTCCACGACATTCGTCCGGCCCAACGGGCCAAGTACCATTTGAACTCAAGGGTCATCGCACTCTTACCCTCAGCCCACGGAACACTCTCAACTTTCACATTGCACATCGGGCAATTGACTCGACGCATTCGGTAGAGAAAGTACACCATGATTCCCCAAACAGGAATGAACTCAAACCGACGTGTATTGGGTGACGTGTCGTAACAGGAACAAGCCCGTCCACAGCCGGAACAAGTAATAACGCCATTGGCACGTGGCGGTATCTCCACTTCAATCGTTCGATCCTTGTCTCCCCAACGGACTTTTTCAAAAACGAAGGACTTGTAATCAGTGATCTGATTGAGGATAGTTTTGATGTGCATCCTGCTGGCTCGCCTGATAAAGATGATTTGTTTAGACACTAACCATCATTACCCAGAACAGCCGCGGGGTGCACTCCTCTTGACAATCAAAATAGCTCTGATGATAAGCGGGAGCCTAAGCGACCCGAACCGCCAGCGACACCGCTCATAACCAAAGAGATACCCAACGACCAAACCATCAGCATTTTTTTTCGCCTCCCACTCCCACCAATGACTCGCTCAGGGACAGACCAAGGCGTTCAGTTCACCAGTCACGCATTCACTTCCGTCCTTAAGGCACGAGAGATTCAAATCAGCATGGACGGCAAAGGCCGCGCGATAGATAACGTAATCATCGAACGCCTTTGGAGAAGTTTGAAATATGAAGACATTTACCTTAAGGGATACGAGACCGTGGCCGATTTGATAGATGGTCTCAATGAGCATTTTAAGTTCTACTCAACGGAGCGGCCGCATCAGTCCCTCGCCGGCCGCACACCAAAGAGCGTTTACGAAGAGGCGGTCTAGCCGCCATCCAACAGTAACCAATTCCACAGCGATGCAAGACCAAGGCACCCACTCGGCCGCTTCTTAAGTTTCGCCGCCGGTGGTCCAGGAATTGGGGACTAGCTCACAATCAACGACTAGATTTTGGCTGGACGACGCGCCAAATCGCAGATGAAGAAGCACTCAAAGGCCTCCGGAATTCGGCCGCAAGATGGTCTAGCTACACCGACAATAAAGAAGAGCGTGACGCCGCGCTAAAGCGATTCAACAAGTATGTGTACCAGTGGTACTAATTATTACAGCTCAATGATTATTCGGTCGTCGAACCTCGAACTGCTCACCCGGGTCGAGCAATTGGATCACATGCCGGACATTAAAAGGGCGATCTACCAGTCCGCTGCTTCGCGCCGAATTCCACTGCATCATGCAAACGTGATTGGAAGTCGCGACAACAATTGGTTCCCCAGCAGCGTCGTTTAGGAACGAGGCCTTGCCCGCGAGAATCTCGCGCGAGTTCTCAGGTTTTTGGATATTGTACGTCCCACCAGAACCGCAGCAATCACGAGCGTTAGGTGCCAGTTCCCACTGGAGTCCAGTTGCGTCTAATACATTATTTGGGATGCCGTCTACTTTTTGACCGTGAATTAAGTGGCAAGGCAGGTCGACATAGACTCGCGTCTTGTTATCCGCTGTCTCGCGCGGTCGAATCCCAATGTCGCCCAGAAAGTCGAGCACGTCTCTGACTGGTGGTCCGTCGGTGATGGATTTAGTAAGCGACAATCCGCACCCCGAAGAATTGCTTACGACAGCGTCGACTGGATGTGCTTTAAAGGCGACGCGATTCTGCTCCCGCAGCTCTTGGACGTCGCCGAGACCGGTGTGCTCTTGGAAAGCTCCGCAACATCCTTGCCCTGTCGGAACCACAACTTGTATGTTGTTCTCGATCAGTACACGAACGGTCGCGAAGTTAATCTCTCGAAACAGCGACTCCATCAAGCAACCCGTCAAAAAAGCAACCTTCGGACCGGTGGGGCGATGCAATTCCATGAGTTTGCGGGCGTAACTGGCCGTTGACACTAACACGGCCGGCGTGCCAGAGAACACAAATCGCTGCCGCAGCAGCCCCCAGCGTCTAAGTATTCGAGCTGGCAACAAGGCGAAGTTAAAGAGGGCAGGGCGTCGGGCGAGCGAACCGGCCAAGCGAATTAACCATCCGGGCCGAGATCGTTTTGCAACGACGTGCTCGTGGCGAATATGCTCCAGGATCTCACCATAGGGAACATTGGCGGGACAGGCTGGCTCGCACGCCAAACAACCCACGCACTCAGAAGTATAGAAGTCCGTCCACTCGTCCTGCGGCAACCGCCCCTCCGCTTCTTGCCGCCACAATCGCAAACGACCTCGGGGAGAATTATTCTCATCGCCAGTCAATTGATACGTGGGACAAACTTCTAGACAAAAGCCGCAATGAACGCAGCTCGATAACACGTCGTCATCGAGCAGTGATTCACACTTGTCGTTTGGAGTTCGTCCGTCGTCAGAAGATGGCTTCACGGTTTTGCGAACTCCTTGTTTAACACGTCAATCCATTTCGCTTCTACTTCCGATGGTTCGATCGAATCGAGATGTCGCGAATGCCAGTCGCCACCAATTTGGTGCAGTGCGACCTCGTGATGCTGGATGACTTTTCGAATCGACTCGGAAAACGCCGCGGAATCGTAGTCGGTGTTTTCGTTCTTGTAGAAGTGTACAACGCCCGCCGCAATGATGCCGATGCAGTTCCAATCCTGGCGTGTCGAAACATCGTTCGCTACCGAGATGACTTCATCAGCTGTAGTTTTCAAAACCAAATCTGGGCAACCATCCATTGGACCCAAAGTGTCCCGTCGGATGCTCAGTTCTAGATCCTGTGATGTCGCAAATGACGACAAGAACGACTCAACGACGTTCCATTCGATTGCGGGACAATTGATGGAAATCCGCAGCTGCGTTTGTGAGCAGTCAGCTTGCGTTACGAAATCAACTGCGTCAAACCAATGCATCCAACAACTATTGAGTAGCTCTTTCGCGGCACGCTTCAATCTGTCAACGTCGCCGCTTAAATCGCACACGCTGGTCATCCCGACATCATTTCGCAGTCGAATTACATAGTCAACGGGAGATCCAAAGCGTTTCCTCGAGGAGAGCAAAAAGCGAAACAAATCGTAACCGGTCGTCGTTTTGACCACGCGTTCGCCAAAACGGATAACTCGTCCGTTGGGTAGCTTCCAATTCATCCCAACGATGTTGTCGCAGAGAGGACCAAATCTCGATGAGGCAGGTGCATACCCACTGGCCTCTACCTGTTGACGCAACGAGGCTTTGGGATCGAGGATAAAGGGGAATCGCAAATCGTGAGGTTTCGCTTGGTCGGCGATATCCGCCGCCGTCGCTTCGGCCGAAAGCGCCATGATCCCATCGATCTCATCTAGAAACGGGACAAAACACCGCGAGTCGGTTTTGGCGTCGCTTGTTTCGATACGATTGGCGATCTCGCTAGCCGAGGAAAATCGACGTTGATTGAACACCTTCAAGGGATTCATCTGGTGATTGGGACTGAAGATCGCGGGCACAGTCAACTGAAGACGGAGGGCGTCGCCACTAAAGACGAGCGGCATATAATCGGACTTGTCGTTGCCAATCCCGTGTTCTCCAGACAGAGTTCCGCCGACTTCGACCACTCGGTGCATTAGACGCTTACTGATCTGTTCGACCTTTTCAAGTTCCCCGGGCTCGCGGGAGTCAAACAGGAAATTGGGATGCAGATTTCCGTCGCCCGCATGAAAGACATTGACGGCTGAAAGTCCCGCAGCGTCGGCTTCGTCGTAAACCAGTTGCAGCAATTCGGCGAGAGCTCGTTTGGGAATCACGGCGTCTTGCACCAAAAAGTCGGGACTGAGTTGCCCCATCAGCCCACCGGCCACTTTCCTGGCCTTCCAAAGTTTTTCCCGCTGTTGTTCTTCATCGCTGAAGACAACATCATCGGACCCAGCTTGCCGTAGGATGGCGGCGACGGAGTCGACTCGAGCATTGACGAGTTCCGTTGGGCCATCGATTTCGGTCAGGATCATGAAGGAGTCTTTGGGAAGTCCGACTGCCATCGGACTATTTTCCACCATGGCGACACATCTGGGGTCCATCAATTCGATCGCCACTGGAAACGACTCGTGAGCAACTAGTGCATGAATCGCTCGCTCAGCCGAAACGAGATCGCCGTAAGTTGCGCGAAACGTCCATACTTTTTCGGGACGTGGAATCAATCGCAACCAGAAGCGAGTGAATGCGGCCAACGTTCCCTCGGACCCAACCATCAGTCGCTTCCAGTCCTCGCGCCAGGGACCTCTTCCACCTGCGGGACCGCCGAATCGATGGACGCTTCCGTCCGCCAAAACGGCTTCGACGCCGAGAACGTAATTGCTGGTCACGCCATAGCGAAAACAATGAGCGCCGCCGGCGTTCATGGCGACATTTCCGCCGAGCGTGCAGACCGGTCCACTCGACGGATCCGGCGGATAAAAGAGGCCATAGGGCTTGAGTTCAACATCTAGTTGATTGAGCGGAACGCCGCATTCCACTTCACACCAAAACCCTTCGGGGTCGATCGTGCGGACTTTCCGCAGCGCCGAAGTATGAACAACGACTCCACCTTGCGCGGCAACAGGGCCACCCGATAGCGAAGTTCCAGCCCCGCGCATGCAAACTGGAACATCCAGTTGTTTTGCATTCTGCAACACGCGAATCAACTCCTCGGCATCAGCGGGAATAACAACGGCGTCGGGTGTGAACGACTTGTAGCCGAGTCCGTCAGCATTGTATCCCGCCAGCTGCGCAGGTGAAGTTAACACTCGTCCTCGAGTAACCACTTTGTCTAGCTGTTGTTTGAGAAGACCGCTATTCATTGTTGGCCATTAGTTATTTCTGACGGTGGCGAAATTCTACGGCTCGCATATTTGTTGAATCGGTCGAAATTCACTAGTTCTATTTTCTTTGATTCTTCTTGCAGCCAGGGTCTGCAGCCACTTCCTCACCTGCTTGCTCTACGGGATGAGTAAACAGGTAACGCCAAACGTCTTCGTGAATGTATTGCCCGTCGGCATTCTTAACGGCGCTGCCACCGGGAACAACGGTCGTATGCGCACGCTTCGCACTCTTATTCACGTCGCTGGTAGTGACGAGTCGACGAGAATTCTGCCACGGCGATTCAACTTCGTCGACATTTACGATCGGGCCGTGACTGTGCAGTCCGAGCATTTCCCATGAACGGCAGTAGTGGTCGCCAGTCCAGCCGCCGTCGAGTACGTGGGTAAAGCCAAAGTACCTATTTGATGGGGTCGCGGACGGGAAGCCTTGCCATGATTCCAATTGGTCACGAGGACCCGAGAACATCACGACACGAGCGACTTTCTGATGCTTTACAAAGCGGGCTGCCGTCGTCGAACCATGTGATATTCCGCTAACAATCACCTTGTCCCACAGTAAATCATCACCGGCGTCGTTTAGAAACTGTGCCCAATTCCCTTGCGGATGTTCCTTAACGAGCCATTTGACAAACTGTAAGGAACGTTGCTTCATGCCATCGGGCTTGGGGATTTCGACCAAGGGGCTATGATCTTCGCCAGTCGCCGCTTCCAAGCGAACTTTGCCGAGACTCACTCCGTCGTCGCGATCCTTCGCATCGAGGAGCCCAAACCAGCGATTCGCATAGTGCACTTGAATACCGTGCATTCCGTAACCAGAAATCCGTTCGAATAGCCCTTCATTGTGACGCATCAGCCAAATGACGAGTTTGCCTCGCGGCGCGACACGGGTATCGACTACGGCGTGCTGCATATCCACTGCCGCGCCCTTGGCATCCGAAAAAGTGAAATTAATTTCGGGGTGCTCTTTGGCGCGAGAATCGATTTGACTGGCCCTCGCCGTAAGGGCATAGCGATTCGGATTGGGATCTTTGTAGGGTGGGGCTTTAGACGCGGCTTCGGAATTTGGAACAAACTTGAGCAGCGATTGCCCTTTGGCTGGCATTGATTCCAACGCCGATTCAAGTTGGGCTTTGGCCTCGGCGGCCGGCGAACCGGGTTCGAGATCGTTGAGCGTCTGTTTCTCTTGAACGTCGTTTAACACGTCAAAGAATCGTCCGTCGCCGTAGAGTTTGAATCTTTTGTCGCGAACGAATCGGACCGGCGTTGATTTCTCTGGCCGCGGGCAATAATAACAATACATCCACTTTCGCGACGATCCTTCGCCGCCGAGCAATTGCGGTAGAAAACTTCGGCCGTCCAATCCGGCTGGCGCGGACTCGCCAGCTGCCTCCATCAAAGTCGGCAGAAAATCTGAAAAATCGACGAGACTTTCGCTTACTGTTCCGGCAGGCACTTGGCCCGGCCAATAGGCGACCAGAGGTTCTCGAGTCCCATCATCGGTGGTGAGTCCTTTCCCGCCCTGAATGTTACGACCGTTGAGTTTCGACTTAATGACTTTGTTGGTTCCGTTATCCCCCGTGAAGAGAATCAATGTCTCTTTTTCGATGCCGAGTTCTTTGGTTTTGTCGACAATGTTACCGATCATCTTATCCATGTAGGTAACCATGTCCTCGAAGTGCTGCTGGTTCTTTCCCTTCGAGGCGTTCTTTCCGCCGGCCTTTTTTACTTGCTCGCTGTCAGGTGTGGGAGGAAAAGGATTGTGAACGAGAATCATTGGGTAATAGATAAAGAAAGGCTTTTCCTTGTCCCGCGATTCCATAAACTCCGTAACGTAATTGTTAACCTGTTCGGGACCGTAATCGTCTTTGGCAAACTTTTGATTTTCACCATCGATGTAGAGCAGGGGGTCCCAAAAGCGAAGTCCTAGTTGATCGACTTGCCATAAACAGTGGCGATCAAATCCGGCTTTTTGCGGCCAAGTTCCCTTTTTACGAAACTGCTTGGAATAGTGGCTTGCTCCCAGCAATTGCCATTTCCCGGCTACTACTGTTTCGTAGCCCGCGTCCTGGAAAAAATGACCGATTGTCTTTTGATCGGGATTGAGCACGGAAAAAGCCGAGTAGTTTCGAGCGTTGGATTTTCCCGTCATAATTTTAATGCGAGAGGGCGTACAAATTGGTTGCGAATAGCAATGGTTGAACTTCATTCCCGCCGCCGCCAAACGGTCGATATTTGGCGTACGATATTGCTTGCTTCCGTAACATCCAAAGCACTCGTAACCAACATCATCGGCCATGATGAGGATGATATTCGGCCGGTTGTCACTCTTCTTAGGCGAATCAATTTGTTCCGCAAATAAGACCGATGATTGAGCAAAAACAACTGTCGCCAAAATCAGGCAGCTGGCGAAAAAAGAAGCCCGTTTCATAATCATTCCTCAAACAAACTAGCGACCCAGCACTCAACCAAATGATGGATTGTGAGCGTCCATTATCGCTTGTCAGAAGCGGGGAGTTGCTCGACAACGTCAAATTTCTCAGAAAAAAGGGGAGAAGGTGAAGCTGGAGAGAACAGTTCGCCTAAGCGGATACCATCGCCAATCGGTTTTCGACCAACTTGGTAAAATAATCGTTCCCATTGCGGTCATTGAAGCAAACGATTAATTCCTGAATCTGCTCGTTAAGCCAGATCTCGACGTTACGGATGGTTGTCGGCACGCTGTTGTCGAATGCTACGGTTGTTGGCAACCGTATGTGTTGATCGCCATCTCCGCGATGCATCAAGCATCTGCACGTCATTATGGCTCCAACATAGAATTCCAATCTCGCGCGAACCGAACTAGCTTCGGCAGCCCACCCAATGTGCCGTTCAAGTATCGGCAATGCTTCATCCGCCAAATTCATGGCAGCAAGAGCGGAGAGATTGAGCCCGAGCACTTCGACGTACTTAGGATTCGCCCGCACCAGTGGGTAAACGCGTCGCGCGTGCTCCAGCGCTTCGTCGGTTTTTCCGAGTCGAACTAAAGGCAGGAGCATAAACGAAGCCAACCACAAATACGCACCGTCGGAATCATCGGTGGCGTCGAGGACATATTGCGACGTCGTAACTGCTTCGTCTAGTCGCTCGCGTTGGATGTAATAATCGCAGCGGAACAGATCATGCCAGGGGCCAGCTGGACAGAAATCATCGCTAGGATACTTGTTCATTTCTTCGAAATAAGAATCCGCCTCAATTCCGTCGCCCATCCACATCGCATTAAAACACCGATATCGATAGACAATTCGCAAACCCACATCGCAGTGGCGACAGCGACTTTCGAAGTCGTCCAGCAACTGTTCAATTCGGGCACGAGAAATTGAGGAGAACGATGCCAGATAGGCAAGTGCGAGAGTATGAGCTTGGACCAAATCCAATTCGGGAAATTCATCCGGATTTTTCTCGGCCACATTAGTGTACCAGCTGAGTGCCACCAACATTTTATCGGCGTCGCCTGAAGAAAAAGCTTCATGGACGAAGATCATGCGGACGTCAAATTGCAGACCTAACTCTTGAGATTCGTCTGCGAGTCGAACTGCTTCTTCAAGAACTGTTGTCCTCGCCGCTCCTTCTTCGAATTCCGCCGCTTGATTAAAAACCTCTTGAATTTTTCCAATAACATCCATCATTGAACTCGAAATATGAGCGTTGGCCGAAGAAATTTGTCAGGAAAAGAATACCACTCGAACAATACAACTCAAGCATACGAAGTTGGCCGTCGCGAAACAACGATTCAAGACGATTCGAGGGGGAGCAAACCGCGAATAGACGCTGATGTTCGCTAATAGAAAGAATTAAGGTGAATGAAAGAACATCAGTGGTACCGAACGCTGAACTTGAGATTAACTTTAGCGGTTAGGCCGTGAGAAGATTTGGGCCATGGAAAAATATTGTGTAACTGCTTGAACCGCTGTTGAAGTTTAACCATCATTCAGAGACTCCATGTCTTTGGTATTTTCTTCTTCCTTAATTCTTTCTATTAGCGAACATCAGCGTCTATTCGCGGTTTCCCTCTTCTCCCCCGGAAGTTAGTTAATTCACATGAAGCGTGAATTTGGCGCAATAGTCGATACCCGGCATCTCACCGTGGACCGTAAGCGTCCAGCGAACGGGCTCTTGGGAAATTGAATATGCCGCTTTCCCTGAAAGTGGCAAGAGTAGTTGAATTGGTATACGGTATTTGTCTCCGTCGACTTCGAGGTCCGACAACAGCACTTTTCGAGTTACCCTGCACAACTCCTCGATTTTTGAATACTTGCCATTATATTCATTTCGTTTGGCTTGGATGCAAACGATTTTCACGTTGATTTCGGTTGCGTTAACGACAGCAGAATTCGCCAGGACATATCCACGCAAGTGAGAGCCAACGGCGTTACACCCGTTTTCGTAACACAATTTTGATTCGCCGAATTTAAGCCAACGTCCGACTCCATATACCGCGAAAGCCAGAGCTGGAAACGACAATACGCACAGCAACACAGGCCAGACGGTTTGAAAATCGTTGCGATCAAAGAGTGGAAGCAAGCGGGTCAATTGAATCACAGAAAAGATCGTTGCGCCAAAAGCGACGGTCAATAGTATTAGCGAAAGCCACTGCGGCCGGCTGTTGATGTAGACCAGCTCCACTTCGCGCTGCGGCTCGTCTCGTTTTTTTTCTAGTTGTTGTAGAAAGGACATTTCTTCATCCACTCATGAAACCACGATTCGTCACTACTGAAATAAAACATAGCTCAACAGCGATGCCCTGAGCGTCAATGGGATCAATTGTGATGATTCTACGGGCCGTTTTTCAATGAAAATGAAGAAGATAACTCGGAGAAGGAGGAAACCGCGAATGACCGCTGATGTTCGCTAATGGAGTGAATAAAGGAAGAAGACAGCAAGAGGGATATGTATCTCTGAGTAGGGTAAACTTCCCCCAGCGGGTAATGGCGGGAATCCACACAATAACCTCAATCTTATTTCAGACCCGATCAAAAGTCGTCGACCGCAGCATCGAGCAGCCGGGCCAAATCTCAGTGTCGGAACAGAAGTCAGCAACCAATGTTGCCTCTAGAGATTTCCGTGAAGAATACCAGTTCTCACTACTTGTTAACTGCTAACTGCTAACTGCTGAAGTTAAAGCTACATTCACCGTTCGGCACCACGGAATGTGTTAACGATAGTGAGACAACTTTCTTAGGCTTGTTAGGTTCTTCCATGAGCGGCCATCGGCGTTGATTCACGGTTTGTCTTTCGTTTTTGAATGGACGCGTATAGGTCAGGGCAGGGGAGTGCGCACAAAAAAACCCTTCTAGTCCGAAGACTAAAAGGGTTTAAAAATCTCGGCGATACCTACTTTCGCGCTTTTGGAACTATCATCGGCTCGGAAAGCTTAACTACTGTGTTCGGTATGGGAACAGGTGTTTCCTTGACGATATGTCCACCGAGAAGTGGTAGACCAGGCGATAAAACCTGGTCTACCCCAACATTTGGTTGAGTTGTTTGATAGATGGCAGCGACAGTGAATTTAATCACTATCGTTACTGACCGTAGTTAGTTGAATATAAGTGGTCAAGCATTCGTCCATTAGTACTGGTTAGCTGAACCCATTACTGGGCTTACACATCCAGCCTATCAACCTGGTCGTCTTCCAGGGGACTTTCGAACCGAAGTTCTTACGAAACCTAATCTCGGAGAGGGCTTCACGCTTAGATGCTTTCAGCGTTTATCCGTTCCGTAGTTAGCTATCCAGCCGTGCCACTAGCGTGACAACTGGTACACCAGAGCTACGTCCTTCCAAATCCTCTCGTACTAAAGAAGAACCTCCTCAAGTTTCGTGCGCCCACGGCAGATAGGGACCGACCTGTCTCACGACGGTCTGAACCCAGCTCACGTACCACTTTCATTGGCGAACAGCCAAACCCTTGGGAGCTTCTTCACCCCCAGGATGTGATGAGCCGACATCGAGGTGC
>Ga0115002_10004716_pt1 | contig 16368 bp, 15 predicted proteins | sample ArcticOcean_MG_C_8_FD_89576 | JGI IMG/M metagenome (GOLD analysis project Ga0115002, IMG submission 89576) | Marine microbial communities from western Arctic Ocean - ArcticOcean_MG_CB11_86 | ecosystem: Environmental > Aquatic > Marine > Oceanic | place: Arctic Ocean: Canada Basin | collected... | reverse complement strand
TGTTATCCGTCAGCATCTTGCCATAGGCATTATTGTCACGAATGTGGCGATTAACATCTGCGTACTCAACACGCACCAGACGCCAGTCAGCCTCTAGTTCTTCCGCAATAATCATTGGCAGCGCGGTCATAACTCCCTGCCCCATCTCAGCCATAGCCACACGAATAGTTATCGTGTTATCGACGTTGATGGCCAACCAGGCATTAAGCTCGCTGCCCGCATCAGGCCAGGGTTCATAAGGCACAGATTTGCCCAAAACCGGCAGATGAAATGCCAATAGCAAACCACCTGCTGCATTCGAACTTGCCTTAATAAAATCGCGACGCGAATAGGATTTCATTGACTGGCGCGTTCCAGGGCGACCTTATGGATGGCTTTGCGTATTTTGGTGTAGGTACCGCAGCGGCAAATATTCTTCATCGCGGCATTGATGTCCTTATCCGATGGCGTTGACTTGGTCTCAAGCAACGCAACTGCTGCCATGATCTGACCAGATTGACAGTAGCCACACTGCGGTACTTCTTCATCAATCCATGCCTGCTGTACTGGATGTAAACCTTTGTCAGACAATCCTTCAATAGTGACAACGCTGAGGTTGGATGCCTGACTTAGACTCATGACACAAGACTTTGTGGCAACACCATTAACATGAACTGTACACGCGCCGCACTCACCTATACCGCACCCATATTTTGTACCGGTCAAGTTGAGGTAATCACGAAGCGCCCAGAGCAACGGCGTATCAGGCGGAATATCCAATTCCATGTCCTGCCCGTTAATGGTCAGAAAAATCATCGTTCAGCATCCCCCAACCATTGACGCATCAGCCATTTCATTATTCCGTTATCCAACACTCGATTGTAGGCATTACTTGTAGGTATTGCCATCTGAGCCAAGTCTCACAATTTTCTGGATGACAACCGCTTCAATGGGTAAGTCATCAAAGTCATCCACTGCATCGACTGTTACGAGCTCTATTTCGTCGACAACATCCATACCCCCTATGACTTCCCCAAAAACTGCGTAGCCAAAGGTCTGGCATGTCTTAGGCTTATATAGCCCTCGTTCAGCGGCCCGCTTAATGGACAGCTCGTCTTCCCGGGTGCAGCTTCTTGAACCGTGATCAAGATGTTCATTGTCGTTCAAGTTGATGAAGAACTCTCGCGTTGCCGAATCGATCTCTTCCATGCGCGCCATCGCCAGTGTACCTCGAGTATTCCTGATACCGTTGTCAGCTTCATTTACGATAGCAGTACCCTCCTCAAGTTCCGACCTGTCTTCATAATAGCCACCACCCTGAATCATGAAGCCCAACACTACGCGATGGAAGATAGAACTATCGTATTCGCCTCGATCAACGTAAGACATGAAGTTTGCAACTGTGATAGGGGCTCTAGTGGAGAATAGTGTGGCCGTAATGTTCCCTTGATTGGTAACAATGCGAACCTTCAGGTCTTCTGCCAATTCTTCAGCAAGTAAGGATTGAGAAAGTAGTAACAGACCCAGGATTACAGGTATTGGTTCTCTGCCCACAACGTAAACTCTCCGGCGTCGAAAAACATCCCATGTTCGTCGCACTGCTCGTACTGCAACTGTTGACCTTCAATTTCGAAAAAACGTTTCATGGTTCTGTTACATCGCGGACAGCTGACCGTGTCCTGTTCATCATGAGTTGCACCTACCGCTGGATCACCGGTATCGATAAACTCGGCAATCCATCTTTCCGATAGAGTTTCCGCTTCTCCTTTATCAAACCAGATGCCTTGACAACTGCTGCATCGATCAATGACTACATCCTCGCAAGTCACCTCATCCATTTTTTTGTCACACTTTGGACATTCCATGGGATTCTCCCATTATTGTGAGCGATTACCTCAAGCAATAGCTTATGTCAGATTAAATGCAGCTACAATGCCGACATAGGGTATCGGACGTATCACTAACCTCGAACGGCTCAAAAAACTCATGGCTAAACAAAAAATCCGCCTCTCTGGAACCGATCGCACCCATATTTTCGCGGCACTTGATGCTTACCACGACGCTGCTGTGGACCTAAGTCGACTGGACACTATCGATACCTGCCCGCCGGATATGAGTCGCGATATCGTTAAGAGTATCTAAATGGGCCGTACACTTTCTGAAGCCGGACGACGCGCAGGACTTTTTAACAAGACTGAAGAAATGCTTATCGCCGTTGGAGAAACCTCTTCAAAAATGAGCACTATCTACCAATGGTTAACCCAATGGTATGAAGACAACGCGAAATTTGCCGCTGTCATCAAGGGGAAAAGTATCTATCCACTCGCCACACTTTCTGTGGCGTTAGTTGCTGCCCCATTACCAGAATTATTTAGCGCTCAGATATCGCCAGCACGCTACGCCATCACGCTCTTGATACAATTATTCGTCGTTTGGGGTTTATTCCTTCGTATCACTAACAAACTCGCGTATCGGCAGATCGAGTATTTTAACGAACCCTGGTTTACATCTATCCTGAATGGATCCGAAAAGAACTTTGGCCGTAAAGTATACGAGCGTAACTATCTCAAGCTGCTTTGGCTGTTGTTAAGCGCCGGACTGGATGCACAACGCAGTTTCGAAACGTTATCGGGTATGACTCGTAACAGACAGTGGAAGAAAATGCACCTTGCTGCTATTGCAGATATTCGTAAAGGTAATTCGTTACACCAAACTTTGGACAAATCGGGACTATTGCAACGGCGAGACAATCTACAGGTACTTGCAACAGCGGAACAATCAGGCACCTTGACCAGTAGCCTGAGTCATCATTTGGATCTGCTGGATGAAAATATCTCGCTCCGTTTAACCGTCGGAGCAACATGGATTGGCCGTGCTATATACTTTGGTGTGATGGTATTCGCTGGTGTTCTTTATTTTGCCTAGCCCTTTATGACCAGCAACCATTGGCGGCTTAGCCACTACCACCCGTCTCGTCCATGATATAACTTTGCAGTGCTTCAATCATTGATGCCTGCTGATTGATGACGAACTTCAACAGATCACCTACTGCGATAATGCCGACCAGTCGGGGTCCATCTACTATAGGCAGGTGACGTATCGTGTGATGGGTCATCATCGCCATACATTTGTCAGCGGTTGTCTCTTCCCTTGCAGTAAGAACGTCTGTCGTCATGATCTCTGACACTGCTATGTCATGGGGGGGCTTATCCAGCAATATGACCTTCCGCGCATAGTCCCGCTCCGAGACAATACCCACCAGTTTGTCATCCGACAGGACCGGGAGCGCGCCTGCTTTGATCTCTGACATTAACTCGATCGCACGATGCGCTGATTCGTCAGGGCCAATTGTATGAACAACTCGCCCTTTGTTATCCAACATCTCTTTGACTGTACTCATTAGGTTTCTCTCTCAAGCCGATCTTGAACTGTATCAGATCGCCCCAGGGTAAATACACTGCTCTTAGAAAAAGACATAGGATCGCACCACGACATTTTTACGACAAGGAGCATTCTCCGGCGCAGTTGGGTCGACACAGGCACTATGGAAAGACCAGCGCGATACAGAACCATCGAGGACAGAGTCGTAGCACTTTAGCATTGAGACCTCCGTAGGTTTCTGTTTAGGAAACCAGTACCAATCGTGTTCTGAGCGGTAGGTGAATCGAGTGGTCTCTCCGACACGGTCATCATAGATGCGGTAGTTATTGATATATGCCTGATCGGCAAAAGAGGGCCATGCGCAGAGCACGAAGGGATTCTGAAGCACCGTCTCCATGGGCTTGGCAAGGTTGATCGACATAAACCGCCTGGACATCTTCGCATCGGCTTCGGCCCCCGTGTAGTGCTGCTCACGCCCGAAATTCCGAAGGTTTTTGGTAAGAAGTTCGCGGCACCGAACACGACCACTATTGTCATTTAGATCGTTATGCACAATGTTGGCGTAGTTAGCGTTAACGCCTGGGTTTTTAGCGTCTTGGTCTTCTGCCCGGTCACCCTCATAGTCCTTATCAAAAACGTCGTGGTTATACACCAATGCGTCGGTCGCACCCGGGAAGAACTCCAGCAGAAGTTTCTCCATCTCGGCATAAAACACGCGCTCTACCTCCGCGGCGTCATAGAAGTCTTGGCATTCAGACTCACAATGCGCGAGCGAGACACCCAGCCTGTCCATACACTCAGGGCTTTCCGGTGAAAGTCCTGGGTAATACTCCCCAATTCGTCGCGCGTCGCGCATCACCTGAGGAAAATAAAGGCAGCGTCGGGCAATGTTCCGTTCTTCAGTGCGCAGTGCTTTTGCATCTGCCTCACGCACCGGATCACGCCAAAGCGCATTGGACGAGACAATCGAATAGGACGGCTGTTCGTGAACGGTATAACGCAACGGAAGCGCCAGTCCACCAGGAGGCGGTTCAATATTATTCGCCTGAATGTAGTCCACGCACTCTGAGTAATCGCGAAACCCCACACCCCACTGGGTCTCAATAGGGCCTGGTGGCGCGTTATCGATCATGTCGATAACCGTCTGTCCCTCCCCTTCAACAATTTGGCTAAGCGCCGCCTCCATGGCCGCAGATGTTCCCGCGTCCCCGTTCTGCTCGAACGACATATAAGATAAACCACCATTCGCAGCAAAGGGTGTTGGTTGACCTTCGGTGAGTTGCAGAGGAGGAACAAAAGTACCCGTCCCGATATCGTCGGCAACAGGATTGTCGATAATGTTGAGCTGGTCCATAAGATTCACTTGGCTAGAAAACCTCCATCATAACGGCTAAGCCCGAATGGACACAATGGATCAAAATAGCACCTAAAGAATTGCAGAATTTTAGCGATATACTACTTCAAGTAGTAATCTTAAGTACTTGTTTTATATTACTATATGTTGAAATGTTTCGCGGTAGAGGTAGGAGTCGAACCCACCAGCCACTTTAACAGCAGCTCAACGGCTTTGAAGGCCGCACGCTCCACCGGGAGCGACGCTCTACCGCGGACAATACTATCGAATAAACTGGGTGGATCAAACCAGTTACCCGAGAACTTTGTATCCACGGCCTTTCAGACAACGATAAAGAATTCGTTCTTTTCGCGTTTCGGCACCCACTGCACCCGATGTGCCCCCGCTGACAGCACCTGCCCCGGCGCCGCGCCCTGCGGCGTCGCTGTTACCTATGACTGCACCAAATACACTACCGACCACTGCGCCAATAGCGCCGTGCTCTGCGGCTTCGCCCAAGGTGCTGACTTCATGGGCATAGGTCCGGCATTCGGCCAGGTCCTTTTCGTACTCCGCTTCATTGTGTCCACGTCGATCTACGATAGGATCGTTGGCACACCCAGCGATGAGAATAATTAACGGTATTAGTTTTTTCATGTGCTCTCCTTGGGCTATCTTGAGGTCACGTTAACAAGCATTTACTGAACGATAAGTGAACTGAACCTGACAATTACTTGAGGTCAAACCCTTTCTCCTGTTTGATAGTACCGATTCGACATGCGGATTCGTATCCAGCATCTAGCAGATCCGCCACACAAGATTCCCACTCTGCCTCCGGAACCGAAGCCAACAACCCCCCTGAGGTTTGAGGGTCAAACAACAACTCGTAGTACTGATGCGTTGACCGTGGTATGGCAAATACTGACTGCCTATTACCTTCATGCAGCGTGCTGGTCGTTGTTTTGATGGTTTGCTCACTACCGGTCAACACCGGAAGTGTATCCAGAGACAATTCCACACCACACTCAGACGCAGCCAACATTTCCTGCAGATGACCAGCGAGACCAAAACCAGTGACATCAGTGCATGCTGATGCGCCATGTTGCTTAAGGACTTTCAGTGCTTGCTGGTTCGATTGCCGCATGGAGATGAGAGCCGCACTAATCCAGAGACCTTTCGCTTTGTGCTGCATATCCGATGCGAAAAGGGTGCCGGTGCCAATGGCTTTGGTCAGAATCAAAGCCTGGTCGGGTTTAAGCCCGGACTTCTCCAGAATCGCGCCTTCATCGACAATGCCATTCACAGAAAAACCAATCGAAAGCTCTGCACCTTCCGTGGTATGACCGCCAACCAGGTCTACATTATCTTCATCTAACTGATGCTTGGCACCCCGGAGAAGCTGTTCGAGCATGGATTTTACGAAGCTTGGCTTGCCGTAGGGCACCGTAACGAGCGCCAGCGCTGTGACAGGCTGACCACCCATGGCATAAATATCACCGAGTGCATGCGTCACGGCAATTCGAGCAAAGTCGTATGGATCATCGATAAAACTTTTAAAATAGTCGATACTATGCAACATGGTTTTGCCACTAGGCACCTCATACACTGCGGCATCGTCTCGTACCTTCAAGCCCAATTCATCCAATACCTCAGACAGCAGAACCGCGCTGATCTTTGAGCCACAACCCCCACATTGCATCTGATCATCAAACTCTGCGAGTAGCCCTGTTTGGGGCTGCAGATGCATGGTGGGCAAGTCGTTAAATCGGCGCATGAAACGGCGGTCTATCCAGTCTTTCCAGCGCCAGACCCAGGCGCCAGAAAAACTCCGCTCGTTACGCGATGCAACCGCATACTTATCACCTGTCGAAACAAGGGACAGAAACCTGTCTTGAGGCTTATAGTCTTCTAGCGCCTCCTGTAGTAAGAATCTACGCAAGTTTCTATACAGAGGCGGGCCCTGTCTCACCGCGAATACCCCTGCCTTCGGCCTTGGGCTTGCCGACATGTGCGCGATATCTCCGACGGCGAATATATTAGAGAAGCTTTCAGTCTGCAGGGTTCTCGTCACACAGACAAAACCACCGTCATCCAACTTAAGACCGCAATATTTTAACCACGTTTGCGAAGCGGCACTGGTTACCCAAAATATAGCATCCAGCGCACAGGATTCGTCCGTCGAAGAGATGAGCTTGTGGCGATCAACTTGCTCAACTCTGAAATTACGATGAAAATTGACACCTCTGTCGGCAACGGTTTGCTCAAACTTTTCTTGGACCCCTTTGGGAAAACCTTTCAGCAGACTATCTCCATCAGAAAACAGATGAAAACTAATGGGATGTGTTTGCGGCGAAAATGCCTGACGTAGTTGATGTTGCACGGCGAGACACAACTCAACACCCCCTGCTCCCGCACCGACAAAACCTACCGAAGATATTTCACCCGCTGCAACCCTTGTCTGAAATGAGCGCCAATGCTGCAAAAACTGATTGATGGGCTTTACGGGTATGACGTTTTCTCGGGCACCCATCACTTCATCTAACGATGGTGTGATCCCGATATCAAGTGATAACACATCATAGCGAATGCGCGGGCGCCCCTCCAACTGGACTGTTTGCATTAACGCATCAAGCCCACTAACCGTAGCTTGCACAAACCGGGCACCGGCGAACCGGCAAAGGGGTACTAAATCAATATGAATATCATCTTCATCGTAGTGCCCGGCAATTAATCCAGGCAACATGCCGGAGTATGGCGTACGCGTATCCGGGCTAACCAGCGTAACCTGTAGACCCGGTATAGGCTGCATACCCAGCATTCGAAGAACGATAACGTGACTGTGGCCACCACCAACCAGCACCAATTCTCTTGCGATGGGTGTTTGTTGCATCTTATGCGGCAGCCACTGGCATATGGGATTTCAGGAACGCCGAGAGTTTGGCAATGGCAGTTTCCGATTCTGGAATCGTGAACAATTGAAACACGTGCGGCATGTCAGGCCAGACATTCAGATGCGCGTCTCCACCCTCCTGATTGATTCTATCTACCAATCGTTCTGAGTCGCTGAGCAGGACTTCGGTGCTACCCACCTGGATGAAAATAGCAGGCATCCCTCTAAGATCGGCATAGATGGGAGATACCAACGGTGCTTTCAAATCCCTTTCACCCACGTAGAACCTTGCAAATTTATCCAGCACTGACGACGACAACATAGGATCGACGGCCGCATAACGACCATAACTATCACCGGAGCCAGAAAGGTCTGCCCAGGGTGATAGGAGTACCCCGGCATTCGGCATAGGCAACCCCTGATTGCGTAGGTTGACCAAAAGCGCCATGGTTAATCCCCCACCCGCAGAATCCCCACCAACACTGATATCGACAGGGTCGTGCCCCTCATCCAACAACCAGCGATAACATTCAGTCACATCATCCAACGCTGCAGGAAACGGCGATTCTGGCGCTAATCGATAATGCGGCAGCAATAACGAGATACCAGATGCCTCGGCGAGACGCGATGCAAAGTTACGATGACTTTCTGTTAGGCCAAGCGCATATCCCCCGCCATGCAGGTAAAGCATGACTTGATTGCCGGTACCCTCACCCAAACGAATCCATTCGCATTGAATGTTGCCAATCTCAAGATGAGAGATATTGGTCTCGGAGGATGGGCTGGGCATTAAGCCACTGACAGCTGCCAGATGCTCTCGAAAAGTGTCAGGATCACTGGGCATGTTTTGCAGTCGTTTTTTGACTGTATGACGCATTATCAGTGTCATCAGTTTTGCTCTTAAGCTCATAGATTACGAATCTGACTACTGTCTGAGTATTAAAGAAGCGGCTATGATACTACCGACGGAAGATCCGTCATATGTTCGTTATAATATTGTTTTCGCCAACAATACTGCATATGCCAGCACTCAACCGACAACAGCGGGATCTCGCCTGGTGCCTGCAGAGTCCACCACTAATCGGCAGCGGCGATGATGGCTTCTTCTGGCCAGACGATGACTGGTTTAATGACCTGCCTCTGGGTATCACAGAGGACCTTCCTAAACCCAAATTTCCCGATAAATTTCGGTTGGGCCGACATTTCGAACAACTAATTCAGTTTTGGCTAAATCATCAGCCTCATCAAAACCTTCTCGCTGCCAACTTGCAGGTCAATGACGCTGGACGGACTTTTGGCGAATTCGATTTACTGCTGGCGCAAGACGAAGGACAGCCCGAACACTGGGAACTCGCAGTAAAATTTTTCCTGGCAACGGGAGACCATCAGAACCCCTTCAACTGGTATGGCCCCAATCCAGAGGACTCTCTGGGTAGCAAATACACCAGACTTGTCGAGCACCAGCTGCAATTATCCCGGAATCCCGCAGCATCGGCGCTACTCAACAAAATGAACATCACCGTCAAGACAAGCCTGTGCTTTCTAAAAGGGCGTTTGTTCTACCCCTATTCCGAGTTTGTAGCGGGTAATTTTTGTTTTCCTGACATAGTAAATCCCGGCCATGAAAAAGGCTGGTGGCTGCCACTTGCATCTCTTACAGCACATTTTGATGATACTCACCGGTACGCGATTCTTGACAAGCAGTACTGGCTTGCCCCTGTGCATCAAGATGTTAACGGCCAAACAATTGCTGACATTACAGCTTTATTGAATTTACCAGAAACACAAATGGCAACGCTCGTTGCGATCCTCGATGGACAGGGCGTGGAGGTATCAAGGGGATTTGTAGTAAAGGACACCTGGCTGGAAAAAACACGCGCCAACGTTTAATCAGTTTCTGCTGGATAACCTTCATCATCAATGCTGACATCCTGAAACTGTAGTTCGTGCAACGTGTGATACAGGCCTTTCTGTGCCAGCAGTTCTTCATGCGAACCGACCTCCTTAACAACGCCGTGGTGCAACACCAACACTTTGTCTGCTTCCTGAATGGTCTGCAGACGATGGGCGATTAACACCGAGGTCCTGTCTTTCATGAGTTTTCGCAAGCCATCCTGGATCAGTAATTCGGTTTCGGTATCAATGCTGGCGGTGGCCTCATCAAGCACCAGAATCTCGGGGTCCGCTGCCAACACCCTGGCAAAGGCCAGCAGCTGGCGTTGACCCTGGGAGAGATTCGAACCGCGCTCCACAAGGGGGGTTTCATAACCCATAGGTAGCTCCGTAATGAAACCGTGAGCATTTACCGTTTTCGCCGCTTCAATTGCCCTCTCGCGGGTAATTTCAGGATTACCAAGGACAATATTGTCGAGGATGCTGCCAGAAAATATGTGAAAATCTTGCAGTACTACGCCAATACGCCTGCGAATATCACGACTATGCAAGTCGTTCAAATCCACATCATCCAAAAGAATCATATCCCGCGGGAAATCATAAAACCTGCCCAACAGCCGTATCATGGTGCTTTTCCCGGAACCGGTCGGCCCCACGATCGCAAGCTTCTCGCCAGGCTCAATCGTTACAGACACGTCCTTAAGAATTGGGTTGTCTGCGGTGTAACTAAAATTCAGATGACGGAACTCGACTTTGCCCTGGAGTCTATCTGGCAGCACAACGGGATTCTCTGGCTCATGAATCTGCTCGTCCCAGTCTAACGCCTGGAATATTCTTTCACCGCTTGCCATCGCACGGAATAAAACATTGAGCTGTTCACCGAGCGTGACTACCGGGGTAAAAAGCATGTTCATAAAACGGGTAAACAGGATCACGCCGCCTAACGTCATATCTTCCTGAACCACTTCACCGCCGCCATACCAAATAATGATGCCAAGTCCAATGGATGCCAGCGAATCGTTAAATGCTGAGTAGGTGGTATTGAGGTTAATTGAACGAAACTCGAAACGACGATTTTTCTTGTTGATATTGGTATAGGTGTCGAGATTTCTTTGCTCGCGAAGGTTCAGTTGGACCACCTGCATTCCCGACAGATTTTCCTGCAGATTTTGATTAAGCGCTGACACGCTATTACGCACTAGCCGAAAAACCTCCCTTGACGCTTCACGGAAAAAGTACGTCGCAATACCAACAATAGGTACCAACATAAGAAGGACCAGCGTCAGCTTTACACTGGTGGAAAACATAACGATCAAGGCAACAAAAAACGGCACGAATTCACCAACCAAACTACCCATACCTCGCAGCATCTCGTAGAGTGCCTCTACGTCATTGGTCACCCTTGTCATGATGCGCCCCACCGCTACCCTGTCGTAGAACGAGCTAGGCCGGGTCTCCATGTGTGCAAACAGATCTTGCCGAAGATCACGCAATGCCTTCACGATTGACGAGATCAACGTCAAGCGATGCGCGTGTCCGGCAAACGTAAATACCACCATCACCACGAAGAAGATTAAGCCCGCCGCATAGATCGCTGAGATATCCAACTGCTGCTCGACCCACCGTGTTGCATCAATCATATAAAGGTCGGGCATGGGACTTTCCGCCTCACCGACGATAATGTAGTCCACAAGCACTCGGGAGATCATGATTTCCAGGATCACAGTGAGATAGCTGGCAATTAGTATGAGTACCAGACTGATGAACAACATAATCCGATAAGGATGCAGCCAGTGCATAATTCGGCCGAAAAGGTGCATATTCAGAATCGCACCAGACAGTTCCGAATCAAACATAGAATGATCCCGTGGCTTTTGATGGAGGCTCTGATCACTCATGCAGAGACCGCCTCCCCGGGGGGACCCAGCGTTTGTGCCCGTTCCAGATCTGCATACATGCCATTTAATCGAAGCAATTCTTCGTGAGTACCTACTTCCCTAATCTCTCCCTCATCCAGCACCACAATTCGATCCGCATGGCGTAACGTAGAGACTCGATGGGACACCAGGATTGTGGTAAGGCTATGGCGCAGCGCTTTTAATCGGCTAAGAATATGTTCCTCTGTTTCGGTATCCACACTACTAAAACAATCGTCGAGTATTAGTACCGGGGCACCGCGGATCAGTCCGCGAGCTAGCGTCGTCCGCTGTTTCTCACCGCCAGAAAGCGTGACACCACGTTCACCCACCACCGTTTCCATTTGTGCCGGAAATTCCATGATTGAAGCTCTTAAGGCAGCTGCATCGGCCGAGTCCCAGATCAGATCCATTTCACGTCCAGGGTCGTCATAGCTGATGTTGTATTTGAGCGGCTCACCAAACAAGAATGGATCTTGCAGTACCTGGGATATGTCTCTGCGTAGTTGCGCAAGCGGATAGTCCAGGACATCTCGTCCATCTAGAAAGAGTTGCCGGGGATTGGTATCCACCATCCTTGTAAACTGCTTAAGCAATGTAGACTTACCTGAACCCACACGTCCGACAATGGCGATGGATTCTCCTGCATCAATGTGCAAATTGATGTTCGTCAATGCAGGTTTATTAGACCCCGGATAGGTGAAGGAAAGATTACGCAGATCAAATTCACCGCGAATTTCCCGCGGCGCATCCGGTGCGGGCGCATCCGTAATCTCTGGTGGTTCGTCGAAAATTTCAAAGAGTCGATTGGTAGAAACCACGGCTCTTTGTATGGTGGTGATAAAATATCCAGCCATACGAATAGGCTGTAACAGCATGTTGAGGCAGGTAAAGAAAAACACCAGGTCGCCCACGGACATCTCGCCTGTTATCACTAGGTGTCCGCCATACATAAGAATAATGAGCTGTGCGATTGAGGCAAAAAACGGCGTCCAGGCAGTCATCAACGAATTAATACGCGACTGCTCATAGAATGCATCCGCATAGGCCTCATTGGTTACCAGAAATCGCTTAATCTCATTTTCTTCCTGAGCCTGCGCCTGGACGGTACGAATACCTGACAGGTTTTCCTGGGTATGCTGCGACAGCTGAGAAAGCCGAGCCTGCACTTCGCGGGCGCTTCGTTTCGTTGCGGCAGACATGTAATAACCGTAAACAAACAGGACCGGTAAAAGCGGTACGATCAGTAAGGTCAGAGAAGGTGATTTCATGAGCATCACGCTCAATCCAAAGACCGGGGCATAGACCATAATGACGAACTGAACAAGTCCATGGGAAATCAGGCGTTCGACCACACTAATATCCTGAATAGCCCGAGTCATGACGTCACCAACGCCAATCCGTGAGAAAAACCGGCTACCCTGCAACTGTACAGTGGCGTAGACCTGCTGCCGCAGATCATAGGCAAGAGACATCCCGGCGCGACGGACAGCGCGTCTCGCGTGCACAATAAAAACAAATCGCAGACAAACACACGCAACGATGGCGAGCGCTATCTCGGTCAGGTTTAAAGGCAACAAAGAATCGTTCGAGACAGAGGGATTAATCAGCGTATTGATTAGATCTACCCCCTGTGCCACCAGGTAGTAAGTCGAAACTTCAAAAATACGCGCTACAAAAAACGTAGCAAACCCGCTCGCAATTATCCACCTATACGGCGAGAGAGCAGGAATCAGGCGAGCTAGCGATTTCAAAAGTAAATGTCCAAATACACTGGTACAACAACGAGGTTTCGAACCGGCACCCTTCTTTAAGACATAAAGCTAAGACAAAAAGCTAAGACAAAAAACACAAACAAGGGTCAGGTTCGAAAAAATTCATTATGTCATAAATCGGCGCCGAAGTTGAGCGTAACCGGACAAAACGCGTTCATGTATACTCAGCAAACTCACGACACGACTTATCCCAATGCACAAAATGCTTTCCATCAAGTTGCTGATACTCAGCCTGGCCTTTGTCAGTGGTTTTATTATCATGGGTGTAGAATTACTGGGTGGCCGAATCCTTTCACCCTACTTTGGCAGCAGTATCTATGTCTGGGGCAGTATCATCACAGTATTCATGATGTCATTGTCAATTGGCTACCTGATCGGCGGGAAGCTCTCTCTGTATCGCGCAAATCTGAGTCGGTATGGACTTTTTTTTATTTTCGCTGCCATCACGCTTGCGCCCACGATCCTGTTCGGAAATGACATCCTGGATGCAGTATTTATCCATTTCGAGGATCCCCGCTACGGGTCGCTGCTGTCGTCCGCGCTCATCTTTTTTCTGCCGACCGCAATCCTTGGCATGATATCTCCTTACTCTGTCCGCCTACTGATAGAAACTGCTCAGCATAGCGGTCATGTCGCTGGACGCCTGTATTTCGTTTCGACGCTGGGTAGTGCACTTGGTACCCTGGCGACCTCCTTTTATCTGGTGTTATATTTTGAGGTCAATCAAATTTTAACTACTATGGTGGCAGTACTCCTCGTAGCTGGAAGCTGCGCTATCATGGCAAATAAATATGTTGAAACAGAAAGCGAGTAGAATCCTTATTCTGGTGTGTGCATTGACGCCAGTTAGCGCGTTCGCAGATGTCATCCACCAGGAAAAATCGCTATATCGTAACATCGAAGTGAAGGAGTCCGGTAACCGCAGATGCCTCGTCTTTGCAGTCAAAAAAGGTGATCGGAATCAGACCTGCATGGATTTGCGGGACCCGCGCAAAGTCGTATTCCCTTACGCAAGAATGACCTTCGCTGGACTGCTCGCAAATCCGAACCCCGAAAGCATTCTGGTCATTGGTCTGGGCGGGGGCACGATACCCACTGTGCTTAGCGAACTTTATCCTGATAGCGCCATCGACGTTGTGGAAATAGACCCTGCCGTGGTCGCTGTTGCGAGGAAATACTTCAACTACGTTGATTCGCCGCAATCCAGCGTCCATGTTGCGGATGCTCGCGTGTTCATCAAACGCGCAGGAATCCGTGGCGCCCAATACGATTTGGTGATACTGGATGCGTTCACGGGTGACTACATTCCTGAACATTTGATGACCGTTGAGTTTGTGGCAGAAGCCGCCAGATTATTGTCTGATCGCGGTGTTTTGGTGGCCAATACCTTTTCCACCAGTGTCTTGTACGACCATGAATCTGTTACCTATAACACTGTGTTCCCTGAATTCATCAATTTTAAGATGCCAAATACAGGAAATCGTGTGATTATTGCCTCCAAGAATGAACTACCAACACCAAAAATGATGCATGACCGCGCTCAGCAGCTCGAAGCACAACTGAATAACTATGGGGTAGATATGCGCATTTTTTTACCATTTTTGAAGCGTGATAAAGACTGGCAGGAAGACGTCAGGCCCTTAACAGACCAGTTCTCCCCCGCCAATCTGTTACGCGGCAGCTAACCATGATCGAGCATATCAGTAGAGTGTTGGACATCATGGAACAAGATGATCAGGTTGAGTTGGTGAGCGCAATCGATGACGTACAGGACGCCTATCTTGAGATTATCAAGCACGCCTTGAGCTTGCTGATGCAAAGTAACACGATCCGCTGTAAGGAATACCTCACAGAACAACGACAGTCACTGGAACCCTGTAAGGCGCGATTCGGCGAATTAGTCGAAGCCCTCGCCAATGCCCCAAACGAACATCACCGACTTTTGATTGAGTATTTGTACACTCGCGCTCGACTAGTTGATGAAATACGAATTTTTCCCAATTTCGCTATAGAACTGTTGGAACGTTCCACCATGAGCGAGAGCCTGGATGAAACCATTTCCCACCTGGAGCATGCGATGACGGGGAAGGTACATCTATATAACGAACTCCAGATGCTAACGGATCTCTAGCGTCAGGCTACAGCGAGTCTCCAATAGCATTGATAACACTATCCATCTCTGCTTCTGTCGTAATAAAGGGTAGTCCCAACTGTAAGGTGTCACCCCCGTAACGCACATAAAAACCCTTTTCCCAACATGATAGAGCCACTTCCATGGGGCGCCGTGTAGGCTCCCCCGGATAGGGCTCGAGGGTGATTCCAGCAGCAAATCCATAATTTCGGATATCGCTGATATGCGGTGACCCCTGTAGCTCGTGAATTTTAGTTTCAAAGGTTGGCGAAAGCGCTGCCACCCTTTCGATCAGTCCATCCTGCTCCAGGATATCCAGTGATGCCATGGCCGCAGCACAGGCGACAGGATGACTGGAGTAGGTATAGCCGTGTGGTAGTTCGATGTTGTACTCAGCCCCAGCCGTCTCCATAAATGCGTCATAAATGTCGCCCTTGATAAGCACCGCACCCAGGGGTATCGCGCCATTAGTAATTTGTTTGGCGACATTAAGCATATCCGGAACCACGTCAAAAGCACTTGCAGCAAACCAGTCACCGATACGTCCAAAGGCAGTAATGACCTCATCAAAAATCAACAATACGTCGTGCTTGTCACAAATCTCACGCATACGTTTTAGGTAGCCTGCAGGCGGCACCACAACACCGGCAGAACCCGCTATCGGTTCGACGATTACTGCCGCCACATTACTCGCGTCATGCAGCGCAATGATGCCTTCCAGCTCGTCAGCGAGTTCGGCACCCGACTGAGGCAGGCCTCGCGTAAATTCGTTGCCAGGGATCAACGTGTGTCCCATATGATCTGAATCAACACCCTGCCCCCACAGTTTTTTATTGGCCGGTATGCCACCGAAACTGATCGCACCCCAACTAGCACCGTGATACCCCTTGACCCTCCCTATAATTTTGGTCTTTGTAGGCTGGCCGACCTGTCGCCAATAGGCCCTCGCGATTTTGGTCGCGGTATCCGTACATTCAGAACCAGAATTGGTATAAAACACGTGGTCAAGCGTCTCAGGTGCAAGTGCAACAAGACGTTCCGCCAGTTCAAAAGCCAGCGGATGGCCAAAT
>Ga0115002_10004715_pt1 | contig 16376 bp, 12 predicted proteins | sample ArcticOcean_MG_C_8_FD_89576 | JGI IMG/M metagenome (GOLD analysis project Ga0115002, IMG submission 89576) | Marine microbial communities from western Arctic Ocean - ArcticOcean_MG_CB11_86 | ecosystem: Environmental > Aquatic > Marine > Oceanic | place: Arctic Ocean: Canada Basin | collected... | reverse complement strand
CGGGAAACGGGACGGCGCGGGACGAGAATAACGACCTGTTCTCCGGATACCTCAACAAACCGCTTTCGACCGCCTCTCTGCTCGTCTCCCTCCGGGCGGCCTTTCGTCATACCGCCTACCGCCTGGCTACCCGCCGGGAGCACAATCACCGCGTAACCATATCGAGGAACCTCGAGAATCTAACCCAGATCGGCATCGCGCTGTCCGCCGAGCAAAACAACGGCCGCCTGCTCGACCTCATCTTGACGAGAAGCCGCGAGCTGACAAACGCCGATGCCGGGAGCCTCTACCTCGTCGAGGAAACCCCCGAGGGCGAAAAAAGCCTCCGCTTCAAACACACCCAGAACGACTCGAAAAAGATCTCATTCAAGGAATTCGTCATGCCAGCCACCAAGGCGAGCATATCCGGCTATGTCGCCGTAACCGGCGAAACCCTGAACATTCCGGACGTCTACCAGATCCCCGACGGGGTCGAATACAGCTTCAACCAGAGTTTTGATCAAAGCGTGGGCTACCGAAGCATGTCCATGCTGGTCGCCCCGATGACAGATCACAAAAACGAAATCATAGGCGTCCTCCAGCTGATTAACGCGAAAAAATCACCGGGCATACTGCTTTCAGAACCCGCCGAGGCCGAGAAGAATATAATTCCCTTTGAGCCGGCCATCCAGCAAATCATTCAGTCCCTGGCGAGTCAGGCGGCCGTGGCACTCGAAAACACCCTGCTCCTTGAGAGCATCGAGCGAACGTTCGAGGGCCTGGTCACGGCTTCCGTCCACGCGATCGAGTCACGGGACCCGGCCACATCCGGTCACTCCGAGCGCGTCACCGAACTTACCTGCGCCCTGGCCGAGGCCGTGAGCAAAACCAAATCGGGCCAATACGCCGAAGTCGAATACTCCGAAGAGCAGATGAAAGAGCTTCGCTATGCCGGCCTGTTGCATGATTTCGGAAAAATCGGTGTCCGGGAAAGCATCCTCGTAAAAGCGAACAAGCTTTACCCGCTCGAACTCGAAGTTGTCAAAAATCGGTTCGCGATTATCAAGCGCACGATTCAATGCGAATACCAGGAAAAAATGATCCAGGCGGCCCTCTCCGGAGACAGGAGCAAAACCGAGGCGTTGCAACAAGAACTCAACACACGCCTCGAGGAGATCGACGGTCATATCGAACTAGTCCTCCAGGCGGACATCCCGACCATGATGCCCGACGGACAGTTCGATGAACTACTGGTGATGGGGAAAAAGACCTACGCCGACTTTGACGGCACAGAGAAACCCTACCTCACCTCCTATGAACTCAACTGTTTGACCCTTAAAAAGGGGAATCTTACGAATTCCGAGTTCGCCGAAATACAGTCCCACGTTACCCACAGCTACAATTTTCTAATTGATATCCCGTGGACAAAGAATCTGCGCGGGGTGCCGGAAATTGCACACGGTCACCACGAGAAACTCAACGGCGAGGGCTATCCCCGCAAGCTGCATGACGAGGAAATCGTCCTTCAGGCCAAGATGATGTGCGTTTGCGATATCTTCGACGCCCTGACCGCCTCTGATCGGCCCTACAAAAAAGCCGCCCCATTCGAACGAGCCATTCAGATACTCAACTTCGAGGTAAAAGATAACCATCTGTGTCCGGAGCTTGTCGATATATTCATTAGAGATAAGGTTTACCAGGCGGTCGAAGCGTTTGAGGATGTCGAATATTCACCGGAAGATAATACCCGCACCGGTTTTGCCTCCTAGTGGAGCTAATGTGAATCCTCGCCTGATTGACCTGAGAAGCGATACGGCAACCCGGCCAACCCCGGAGATGCGCGAGGCCATGTGCCAGGCCGAAGTGGGCGACGATTCATCCGGGGAGGACCCCACCGTCAACCACTTACTGGAAAAATGCGCCGGCCTTTTCGGAAAAGAATCGGCTATTTTCGTTCCCTCCGGCACGCAGGCAAATCAAATAGCCATCAATGTCTACACGCAACCCGGCGAGGAAGTTATCGCCGATACGGGATGTCACCCCTACCGGAGTGAATTGGGCGCCGCCGCGCTGATATCCGGCATACAGTTTTCCTTCGTTTCGGCCGACAGGGGAGTGTACGCACGAAAAGAGGCAGAAAGTGTCCTTCGCCCACTCTATGAAAAATCGCCGAGGAGCGCGATCATCTGGGTTGAAAATACGCACAACGCCGGCGGGGGCCAGGTGTTTCCGCTCGCTAAACTCAAAGAGCTTAGCGAGCTTTCCAAAGAACAGAGTATTCCACTCCACATCGACGGCGCCCGAATTTTCAACGCCATCGTCGCCTCGGGCATTCAGCCCGGCATATGGGGTCAACATTGCGACTCGTTGAGCTTTTGCCTTTCAAAGGGGCTTGGCTGCCCGGTCGGCTCGATTCTCATGGGCACCAGAGATTTCATCGAACAGGCTCGAATGCGCCGGAAGATCCTCGGGGGAAGCTGGCGCCAGGCCGGCATTCTCGCGGCAGCGGGCCTCCATGCCCTCGATCATCACGTCGAGCGGCTAGAGGAGGACCATCAAAATGCCCAACTATTCGCCGAGAAAACATCGGGGATTCCCGGCATTCGCCACTTATACGAAACCACACCGACGAATATCGTTTACCTGGACACATCGGAATCAGGAAAAACCGCCCCGGAAATAAACGAGCAGCTCAAGCAAAAAGGCGTGGCGCTGTCCGTCCTCGGAAAAATGACGTTGCGGGCGGTCACTCACATCGACGTCACCCGCGAGGACATCAGGAGGGTAGCCAAGGCGCTGGCTGAGGCTGTCACGTGAGCGAGCCAGCGCGCGTGGTGGTACTTGGATGCGGCACTTCCACCGGGGTCCCCGCCATCGGCTGCATTGAGCCAGTGTGCCTCTCCGACGACCCCCGCAACAAACGACTTCGCTCCAGCATTCTCATCGAAAACGGTGAATCGAATCTTCTCGTGGATACCGGACCGGACCTGAGACAACAGGCGCTGCGCCACGGAATGCGGCGTGTCGATGCCGTGATTTACACCCACTATCACGCCGACCACACCAACGGCATTGACGATCTACGCGTCTTCAATTTCATCATGAAAAAATCCATACCCTGCTATGCACACCCCGAAACTGCCAAAATCCTCCGCAAGAACTTCAGCTATATTTTCAACGGCGAGAACCATTACACAGGATTCAGGCCGAAACTTTCCCTGATTGAAGTCAATGCCGAGGGCTTCGAGGTCGCGGGAATGCGTATTCAGCCCTTCGATTTAGAACACGGCGGGCTGCGCGTGATGGGAATTCGAATCGGGGATTTCGCCTATGCGACAGACTGCAGTTCCATTCCGTCCGAGTCTATGTCTGTTCTCGACGGGGTGCGTGTACTAATCATCGACGCGCTGAGACACCGCGAGCACCCTTCACACTTCACGGTGGATCAGGCCCTTAAAATCGTGGACGTGCTCAAACCAGAGAAAACCTATTTCACGCACACGAACTACGAACTCGAATACCACGAAACCAACCGCGAACTGCCGGATGGCGTCGAATTAGCTTACGATGGGTTGTGCCTGGATATAAATCCCGGCGCCGGCTCTTAATCGGATTCGGGGGGGGGGATCCCAGAGTCTTTTCCCCCGTCTTCACCCTCTAAACTCTCGTCGGCACCCTCGCCTCCCGCCCCATCTTGAAGCGTAACCATGTCATCGGCGCCGGGGAGTAGGTCCATATAAAGAAGATAGCCGGAAAAAAAGTAGGGGATCGAGCTTACCAGCACGCCCGCCTGCACCATGACCTGGCCGAATATCGCGCCGCCGAAAACACTATGAAACAGTTGCCAGACGACAAACCAGATCATCATGTAGGTCATCACAAGCGTGGCGATTAGACGCTCACCGCCGTTGGACACCGAGCCCGCCATCCGGAAAGATTCCATAATTGAGGTGCCATGGAGCAAAGAGACCAGAGAGGCAAAGTAGTAGCGAATTGCGGGGCCGACAACCAGAAACGCCGCCACCGATATCGCAACTGGGAGGCCCAGCGGGCTGCCCCCCATGAGAAATCCCGTGAGCATCAGGCCGATCCAGAGAAAAAGAATTCCAACGAACTGAAGCCCCACGAAATAGGCCAGATCCACCGCGACCACCCTTCTAAACCTGGAAAATGCCTCGGTGAAATCCCACACATCTTCATCTCGCTCCCTTTTGGCCTCGAGTCTCAAAACAACCAAAACAAGCACAAAAGTTTGTACGATGCGAATGATGAGCTGGGACAACATAATCCCAGGAATGAGGGAAAGGGCTTTCTCCGCACTTTTAAAAACAGTTTCAACAGGCGGATGAATGTAGATGGCAAGAAATGAAAAGGGCAGATAAACCAAGAGCACGCCAGCCGTCAATTGGGAGAAATCCTCCCAATGAAGACGAAGGCCGAACTCCAGATAACTCGACAGAGGGCGCATGCGCCTCTCTTCCATCATAAGATCCCGCCTTCCCTAAAATTCGGGTGAATTACGGAAAAATTCACCCGAAAAAACCTATGTCTATCAAAACAGCGAAAAACCGTAACAATCGGCCCGCCAGATCCCGAGAAAATCCCACGAAACACAACAATTCTCCATGGCGGCACAGGAGACAGTTTAAATTTACTATTTAAACCATTGCCATCCAATGACAGAGAAAGATACACTAACTGTAGTATTTTTTCAGCTGTGTCGCGGTTTTTTTCACCATTTGCCCATGAGGTAAATCCGCAGCCGGATTTCATAAACAAGCGCCGCTGCGAATTCTCGATATCCCCTGTGTCGAATCAAACAACCATACAGATGGCTTCTCCGCACTCCATGACACTAATCAAAATCGCTGCGCTCGGGCACCGGGTGCTCGGAATCGTTGTCGAGATAGGCCGGATGACGATCTTTCTGTGCTCATCGCTTCTTCTTCTGATGCAGCCCCCCTGGCGGCCCAGTCTAATTATCCGCCAGATTTACATCATCGGAGTTGGCTCGCTCTCCGTTGTGCTGCTTACATCCTTATTTACGGGCATGGTTCTGGCGCTTCAGGGATTTTACACCTTGGAGAAGTTCGGCTCCGAGGGACTCCTCGGAACAGCTGTCGCGCTGAGCCTGATACGCGAGTTGGGTCCCGTGCTGACCGCCCTGGTGGTGACGGGGCGCGCGGGCTCGGCCATGGCCGCCGAAATCGGCATTATGGTCATCACCGAGCAAGTAGACGCCCTCAAGAGCATGGCCGTGAATCCCGTTCAAAGGCTTGTCTCGCCCCGTCTCGCCGCCGGTATCATCGCCATCCCGCTGCTGACCGCGATTTTTAACGTGGTGGGAATCTTCGGCGGCTACCTCATCGGGGTGAAATTCTTCGGCCTCAGCTCTGGTACCTATTTTAGCAAGATGGAGTTGCAGGTGCAGATGGCGGACATTACCGGCGGGATATGGAAATCCATAGTCTTCGCCTTGCTGATTACGTGGGTGTGTTCCTATAAAGGGTATCATTGTGGGCACGGCGCCGAAGGCGTGGGTAAAGCCACCACCTCCTCTGTCGTCCTGACAACCGTCCTCATACTCGTCGGAGACTACGTCCTGACGGCTGTCCTTTACTAATAAGAGAGGAATGGCAAATTGTCACAGAGAGCCACCGAACTAACCGTCGGCACATTCGTTCTGGCCGGAATCCTCGCCATGGGATATCTATCGATACAGCTAGGAGGCCTGGACATCCTCTCCACGGGCGAGTATCCGCTCACAGCGAAGTTCACCACCGTCTCCGGTCTCAGAGTTGGGGCCTCGGTCGAAATGGCCGGCGTCAGGGTCGGTCGCGTCCAAAAAATCGGCCTATCGGGAGAGGACGCCGTCATCACCCTGCGAGTCGAGAATTCGGTAAAGCTCTCCCAAGACGCGATCGCCTCCATCCGAACAAAGGGCATCCTAGGCGATAAGTACATCAAGCTCTCCCAGGGGGGCTCTGAAAAACTTATCAAGCCGGGCGGTAGGATCAGAGAAACTGAGCCCCCCCTCGACATCGAAAAGATCATCGGCGATTTTATTTTCGGAAAAATAAAATAATATCAACGAAAAATACGGCCCACCGGCCCAATATCCACGCCAGTGTACGAAATCAATCCATAAAAGCCCATTTCCGGCATAATGCGAGATAACATTTCACTCTGACCCGAAGTAATGATAAAATAGGGCGCTTGTGGCCGCACCAAGTTTGATGTTTGCCTATGGCAACAGATTCTATTTAGGAGACGTTAAATCGATGAATCATGTTTCTTCTCGCAGGTCGGTTTTCCTCGCTGCCGCTACTGCCATCCTCCTGACCCTGAGCACCGGGGCCATGGGTGCTGGCGAGGTCACCCGGCAAGTAAAAATCGGAATTGAAGCCATCCTGGACATCCTCCGGGACTCCAGCCTCAAGGGCGATGAGATGAAAGCCCAGAGACGCGCCAAACTACTCAAGACCATTCAAAAACAGTTTGACTTCACGGAAATGTCCAGACGCTCCCTCGCGAGACAGTGGAAAAAACGCTCGCCCGAGGAGCGCACCGAATTCATCAGCTTATTCAGCGGATTAATAGAAAGAAACTACATCGGAAAAATCGATATCTACACCAACGAAAAAATAAAATACACAAAAGAGGAAATCGACGAAGAATTCGCCACGGTGAAAACCGTCATCGTCACCCGGGACAAGCAGGAAATTCCGATCACCTATAGCCTTCATAATGTGAAGGACAAGTGGCGGGTCTACGACGTCGTGGTCAATGGCATCAGCCTAATCAACACCTACCGGCAGCAGTTCCGATCCATTATTCAGAAGTCTTCCTACGGCGGGCTCGCAAAAATCCTCCGGCGAAAGATCGCCGAGAGATAGTCGGATCGCCGGCGGTCGGCCTGCAATCACGAGCAAGGGAAATTTCCGGGCCACCTCGGTGTGTTCGCGAAGACCCATCGCCTCGCGCTGAACGATCAAGTGTTAGCGGGACTTCTCAGCCTGATCCATCGCCCGGTGCAGCACCTCCTCAAGCTCCGCCTGGCGGCCCCCCTCGCTCCTGGGGCAATTTTCCTACGGCCGCCATCGCCGACCAGGCCTCGCGAAGACATATCGAGAAATTGTGACCTGCACGCCCGAGCGTGGTGGCCATCTCCTAGGCGACATCCCTTTCAACCGGAAGCTTTTTGAAATTCGTCACGCGCCACCCTTCTTGATGCACAAGGCAAGCGTATCCCGCTAAACCTTGTCCAGCTTCGGGAGCCAGAACGATATCACCGCCCCCAACCCACCGATGATGACAATGGCAACGGGAAGAACGCTCAGGATGCCCCAAATATCCCCCAATGCCCCCACCCCAATCACTATCATGCTTCCCACGAACCAGACCACACCGAGCATGAAGGCCGAAACCAACGCTTTGTTCTCGGGCGCCACCTCTTGCGCATAAGTTACCGACACACCCATGGACGAGTACAAGATCGCACCCGAAAGCATCAGGAATATAGTGTCCAGGGGTACTGGCATCAAGAAAGACATCCCGAGAACCGGCGTTCCGATAAAAACACCTCCGATCATGATAACCCGCCTGCCAATGCGATCCGAGAGATGGCCTCCGTATATCCCGCCCATGGCCGCCGCAAAAAGAAACAGGGTGATCGCGCGCCCGCCAGCGCCGATGGTCCCCCCCGCTGTCACTACGTAATACGGCATGTAGGTTCCCACCAGCATTGTCACCGTCGTCCGGCAGACATTCACCAGCCACATGACAATAAGCGGGCGATACAACTCGGAAAGGGAACCCATCGTGTCCATGAAGTTCATCGGCGGCAGAGAAGAGGTGCTTTTGATCTCCGGCGAGATGAAAAAAAACGGCAGACCGAGTGCCAACCCGAGAAGTCCGGCTATCGGTATCGCATCGAGTCCCCAGTTCGTGACCAGAAACGTCGATAAGGCGGCGCCGAGGCCCACACCAATCCGCCCGCCGGATACATACACCGACATCCCAAATCCTTTACGATTTCCGGATATCTGCGCGGCGATGACCGACGCCACGGGATGAAAACAAGCCGACCCAGAACCAGCGAACAACAAAAGCAAAAGAACCGACGTGTAATTGGGCATGTAAATCAAAAGGGTCATGAACGCCCCACCGATAGGCCCCAGCGCGATGAGCCAGCCCTTTCGGACGCGGTCAGAAAAATAGCCGAATAGCGGCTGTCCGACGGCCCCGGTAAACGCAAACGTGCTGGCAAGTAGACCCGCCATACTGAGGGTCATGTCCATTTCCACAATAAGCAGGGGAAGAAGAGGGGGTAGAAAACCAAAAAATGAATCGTTTCCTATATGCGCGAAAACCAGAGAAGCAAGATTTCGTTTCTGAACCCTGTTCTCCTCTCCATCAACCAAAGCCTCCGTCAACCCTTTATTTCACCAAGCATACGTTGGCTCCTTTTAAAGAAAATTAATATTATTTTGAAATGAATTTATAAAAATCAGGATATTTCTCCGATGATTCCGGGAACGGCGGCCAGCGCCTCGTCCACCTTTTCCACATCCTTGCCGCCCGCTTGGGCAAAATCCGGCCTGCCACCGCCTTTGCCGCCCACCATAGAGGCCAACTCCTTAACGAGATTGCCCGCATGACACTTATCGGTGAGATCTTTCGTGACACCCACGGCTATCGACACCTTGCCGTCCGTCACCGAAATGATAATTACCACCCCGCTCTTGATTTTATTCTTTGCCGTGTCTATCAAATTTCTCAGGCCGCTGGGTTCAATGCCGTCGCGCCGGGTGGCAATTACCTTCAGGCCATTAATCTCCTGCGCGTCGCTGGCAAGGTCACCCACATCGGCCTGCGATTGTTTGTCCCGGATCTGTTTTAATTCCCGCTCAAGCGAACGATTTTGCTCGATCAGCCTGCGGACGCGCTCGGCCTCCTCGAGTGGTCCCGACTTTGTCATCTCTGTGATTTCGGCGAGCACTTTCTGCTCCTGTCGTGCCTGGGCCATGGAGTGCTCTCCCGTCGTCGCCTCGATTCGCCGGACACCCGAGGCGATGCTTCCCTCGTGGAGAATCCTGAACAATCCGATATCGCCTGCCGCCCCGGTATGCGTTCCGCCGCAAAGCTCCTTACTGAACTCCCCGACGGACACCACCCGGACCTCCTCGCCGTACCGCTCGCCGAACAGTGCCATCGCACCAGATTCAAGCGCCTGCTCAATGGACATCACCTCGGTGGAAACAGGTCCATTCTCCCTAATGCGCATGTTCACGATGTCTTCGATGCGCTCTCTCTCGCGGGGAGTGATCTGGGTGAAGTGAGTGAAATCAAATCGCAGACGCTCTTTTGAAAGGTGCGAGCCCGCCTGTTTAACGTGATCGCCAAGAACCTGCCGAAGCGCGAACTGAAGAATATGGGTCGCGGTGTGGTTCAGCTGTAACGAGCCACGCCGTTCGGTGTCAATCTCGGCATCAACGGCCTGCCCTGCTTGAAGAGTGCCGTGCTCCACCCGGACTAGGTGAACGTAAATATCGGGTAGCGGCTTCTGGGTGTCGAGAATCACCGCCGCACCATCCGCCCATGTCAGACGGCCATGATCGCCTTCCTGGCCGCCGGATTCAGCATAAAATGGCGTCTTGGGGAGAAAGACCTCGGCCTCCTTGCCCTCGGTTGCGCTGTCGATCCTCTGGCCCTCGCGCACAATCGCGGCGACTTCGCACGTCGCCCTACTCTCCCCGTATCCGAGAAACTCGGTCGGCCCGTGGGCCTCCCGAATTTCGTGCCATATCGGAGAGACGCCCGCCTCGCCGGAGCCTTTCCAGTGGGCGCGGGCGCGCACTCGCTGCTTTTCCATCGAAGTGTCGAAGGCCGTCCGGTCGATTTCAAGACCATGAAAGGCAGCCGTCTCGGCGGCCAGATCCCAGGGGTAGCCGAAGGTGTCGAACAGGACAAAAACTTCATTGCCCGAGACCGTGCCATCACTCGCGGTCTTCGCCTTATCGCAAAGCTCGTCCATCCGCGGCTGGCCCTGCCCGAGGGTATGGGCAAAGCGCTCCTCCTCGCCAAGGGTGACGCGGGAGATGTAATTGAAGTTTTCCCTGAGTTCGGGGAACGCGTCCCCCATCATGTCGGCCACGACACTCGCCGTCTGGTGAAGAAACGGCTCGTGGATCCCGAGCATCCGGCCATGGCGCATAGCTCGCCGCGACACCCGGCGAAGCACATAGCCGCGCCCCTCGTTGCTGGGCAAGATACCGTCCGCCACCAGGAAGCTGACTGACCGGATATGATCGGCGATCACTCTGAACGATACGTCCGCGTCCGGGTCGGGGCTTTGGGCTTCTTTTCCGCCGTAGGTTTTTCCGCACAACGCCTCGACATGATGGATCACGGGCATCAGAAGATCCGTATGGAAATTGCTGTTCTCCCCCTGAAGTACGGCCGCGAGCCTCTCGAGCCCCATTCCGGTGTCCACCGAGGGCTTGGGCAGCGGATTCATCTTGCCCGAGTCGTCCCGGTCGAACTGCATGAAAACGAGGTTCCAGAGCTCAAGATACCTGTCGCCGTCTTCGTCCGCACCGCTACCGGGAAGGCCGCCGACTAGATGAGCACCTTGATCGTAAATCAGCTCCGAGCACGGGCCGCAGGGCCCGGTGTTGCCCATCGACCAGAAGTTGTCCTTCTCATCGCACCGGATAATCCTGTCCGCCGGAACACCGACGATTCGCTGCCAGAGTTCTCCGGCCTCGTCGTCCTCACGAAATATGGTGATCCATATCCTCTCGCCATCGAGACCGGACCGGTCCACGAGAAATTCCCACGCGAACTCTATCGCCTTTTCCTTGAAATAATCGCCGAAGGAAAAATTGCCCAGCATTTCGAAAAACGTATGGTGGCGGGCCGTCCGGCCCACATTTTCAAGGTCGTTGTGCTTCCCGCTAACCCGCAGGCATTTTTGCGAACTCGTTGCGCGAACATAATCGCGGCGTTCAAGGCCGGTGAAGGTGTCCTTGAACTGGACCATACCGGCGTTCGCGAAAAGGAGGGTCGGGTCGTTAATGGGCACCAGCGGGGAGCTTCGAACGAGTCGATGTTCTTTTTCAGAAAAATAGTCGAGGAACGACTTTCGTATCTCATTACCGGTCATTACGGGTGGCACCTCCCCCACATACGGAAGAACATCGATTTATATTGTCTTTAGTCCTGGAGCCCCACGATAATTCGAAATGGCTCAAGATAATTCGAGGGGAAAATAACTCTCTCATACGTATGGTCAAATTTCCACTTCTTCCCGGTATTCTCCGAAAATTTCGCGCATCACATCAGATATCTCGCCCACCGTCGCATAAGCCCGAACGGCGTCCAGGATATAGGGAAGAAGGTTATCTTCCCCCTTTGCCGCGCCGCTCAGGGCTTCTAGCCGCGCCGAAACGGTGGCAGCGTCCCGTCTTTCCCTCAGCGCCGCCAGCCGCGCATGCTGCTCCTCCTCAACCTCGGGACGAATTTGGAGGGTCTGTATCGCGGGATCACTCCCGGTGGCATATCCGTTCACGCCAACGACGGTGCTCCGCCCATCATCGATCGCACGTTGGGCCTGATAGGCGCTTTCCTGCACCTCGCGCTGCACCCACCCTTTTTCGATTGCCCTGAGCATGCCGCCCATTTCATCGATACGGGCGATGACCTCTCCGGCCCGCGCCTCGATTTCGTCGGTGAGGGCCTCGATGGCGTATGAACCGGCGCACGGGTCGACCGTTTCAGCCAGGTTCGTCTCCTCGGCGAGTATTTCTTGGGTTCTCAGCGCTATGCGAACCGCTTTCTCGGTGGGTAGGGCAAGGGCCTCGTCCATCGAATTTGTATGGAGCGACTGCGCCCCGCCCAGGACCGCCGCCAACGCCTGGATCGCCACACGCACGACATTATTCCGGGGTTGTTGCGCGGTGAGCGCGCTTCCCGCCGTCTGGGCATGGAAACGAAGCATGCATGCCTTGTCTGATTTGGCGCCAAAACGCTCGCGCATGATCCTCGCCCAGAGGCGCCGCGCCGCGCGAAACTTGGCAATCTCCTCGAGGAAATGATTATGCACGTTGAAGAAAAAAGAAATCTGGCTTCCAATCTCATCGACATCAAGGCCCCTATCCACCACGTCCTGAACATAGGCGATGCCGTCGCCGAGGGTGAATCCAACCTCCTGCACGGCCGTCGAGCCCGCTTCGCGAATATGGTAGCCACTAATGGAAATGGCATTCCAGTTGGGCACATTTTCTTTACAGAAGGCGATGGTGTCCGTAATCAGCCTCATGCTCGGGCCGGGCGGGTAAATATAAGTCCCCCGGGCGATGTATTCCTTTAGAATATCGTTCTGCACCGTCCCCCTGAGCGTATCGAAGGGAATCCCACGCTTCTCCGCCGCCGCCAGATAAAAACAGAGCAACACAGACGCGGTGGCGTTTATCGTCATCGACGTGGAAATATGATCGAGGGGCAATCCTTCCAGGAGCACCTCCATGTCCTCGAGCGAGCAGATGGAAACGCCAACCTTGCCCACTTCGCCAAAGGCGAGGGAATGATCGGCGTCAAAGCCTATCTGCGTGGGTAGGTCGAACGCCACAGAGAGGCCCTTCTGTCCATGCTCAAGCAGGTAATGAAAGCGCTGGTTCGTTTCGTGGGCGGTGCCGAATCCGGCGTACTGGCGCATCGTCCAGACGCGCCCCCGGTACATATCGGCGTAGATCCCCCGGGTGAAGGGAAACTCAGCTGGAGCGCCCTCTGCATCCGCGCCAGAGCCCTCCGCACCATCTCCGCCGCCATGGAACGGCTTGAGTTCAAATCCCGAAGAGGTGATATGACGATCTTCTTCCATCCGTGCCTCAGATAAATAAAAATACGCGTGCCCGCGCCAGCCGATCAAACACCTATCATACCCATTCGGTCCCGCTCCGGCACGGCCGAAATGAGGCTCATCCGCACATATGAAAATAAGCAGGTTCGCGATAAAATACACGAATGGCCAATGACCCCCTCCCCTTGTTTCCGCTCCAGGTGGTTCTTCTCCCCGAGGAGATCCTGCCTCTCCACATATTCGAGGAGCGCTACAAGCAGATGATTAACGAGTGCCTGGATCATGGCGGGCCGTTCGGGATCGTTCTGGCCGAGGGCAACGGGATACGGAACATCGGCTGCGTCGCGCGAGTCAGGAACGTTCTCGAGAGATTTCCGGACGGCAGACTCGACATCATGACGCAGGGAAAGGAAAGGTTCAGAATCCTCCAACCCCATCAGGAGCTTCCTTATCTGACCGCCGATGTCGAGTATTTCGACGACCCGACGGAGAGTGAGCCCTCGCCCGATCTCGCGGAGCTGATAATCGCCACCATCCCGGATTCGACAACCGGCGAATCTAAAGTCACCGATGAAATTCGGCGAGACTTGAAAAAACTCTCTTTTCGGGCCGGGGCCATGCTCGGGCTCTCGCTATCGGGCAAACAGATGCTTTTAGAGTCCGTATCCCCGGACGAGCGGGCAAGGATTATTCTGAAAATGCTTAAGGAAACCAGAGTAAACGAGAATTTTAAAAATATTCAGCAAAAAGACGCGCATCAGAATGGTCACCAAAACGGCCACCTCAAGAAATAAGCGCGCTCATTCGCCCTCTTCTTGCTCGGAAATCCTGAGAATCGAGCTTGCCCGACCGGTTTCGGAATTCACCTCGACGAGCGCCCCGTTAATCTGCCCTCGCCCGCCGGACACCTCAAAGCGGTTCGGGATGCCCGAGAGAAATTTTCCGACCGCGATGGAAGTCTTGATGCCGATCACCGAATCGGCAGGACCCGTCATCCCCACATCGGAGAGATAAGCGGTTCCCTTTGGCAAAACTCTCTCGTCCGCGGTCTGGATGTGCGTGTGGGTCCCGATGACCGCGCTCACCCGGCCATCGAGATGCCATCCCATGGCAACCTTCTCGCTCGTCGCCTCGGCATGAAAATCGATGAAAACCATACAGATATTAGCATCAAGATCGCGGAGCAGGCGGTTGGCCTCTTGGAACGGACAATCGACTGGGGGCATGAAAACCCGGCCCATCAGGTTAATGACGGCGACCGGGCCTTTTGAGGTGTTAGCGACATAGAGACCCCTCCCCGGTGCGCCTGGAGGATAATTCGCCGGCCGGAGCAGACGCGGTTCATTGATCATGAACTCCTTGGTCTCTCTTTTGTTCCAGATATGATTTCCCGAGGTAATGACATCCGCGCCAGCCCTGAAAATATCCTCGGCGTTTTCATTGGTGATGCCGAATCCACCGGCCGCGTTTTCCCCGTTGACGATGCACAAATCGGTTTCGTGCTTCTCAAGAAAGCCGGGAAGGCGTTCCGCCAGCACACGGCGGCCCACCTTCCCGGCAATATCTCCGATAAAAAGAATTTTCAAAGTAGCTTACCGCGCCGAAGCCGTATGACGAGTTTCCCGTATCACCGTCACTAGAATTTCACCGGGATAGGTCCGCTCCTCCTCGATTCGCTTGGCGATATCCCGCGCGAGGAAAGAGGCCTGCGCGTCGTTGACCACATCCGGCATAACCGCTACCCGTATCTCGCGCCCGGCCTGGATGGCGTAACATTTATCAACACCCTTGAACGACTCGGCAATGCTCTCAAGCGCCTCAAGACGCTTGATATAGCTCTGCACCATTTCGCGCCGCGCGCCAGGCCGGGCTGCTGAGAGCGTATCCGCCGCCTTCACCAGCACCGACTCAATGCAATTCGCCTCCTCGTCCTCGTGGTGAGAAGCGATGGCGTTAATCACCTCGGACGGCTCGTTATAACGCTTGGCGATATCAATTCCGATCTGCACGTGGGAACCTTCAACCTCATGCGTCGAGGCCTTGCCAATATCGTGGAGCAAGCCGGCCCGCTTCGCCATGGTCGGTTCAAGACGAAGCTCTGAAGCCAGCATCCCCGACAGATGGGCCACTTCGAGCGAATGTCTGAGCGCATTTTGCCGGTAACTAGTTCGGTAGTGCAGGCGGCCGATTAGCATCACCAGTTCGGGGTGAAACCCCTCGAGACCCATCTCAAAAATGGCCTGCTCCCCCGCCTCGCGGATTCTATTCTGAATCTCCTTTTTCATTTTGCCCACAACTTCTTCAATCCGACCGGGGTGGATCCGTCCGTCCAGAACGAGGGATTCCAACGAAAGCCTCGCCGTCTCTCGCCGAACATTGTCAAAACACGAGATCACCACCGCCTCGGGCGTATCATCGATGATGACATCCACGCCCGTCGCCATCTCAAGCGCCCGGATGTTTCGGCCCTCACGCCCGATTATTCGACCCTTCATCTCATCGGAGGGGAGATCCACCACACTCACGACACTCTCGGCGATATGGTCGTTTGAATATCTTTCAACCGCGAGCGCAACGGCCATCACCGCATCGCGCTCCACGTTCTCCTTGGCTTTCTGCTCCATGCGCTGAATCTCGCCCGCGATGTCCTGCTTGGCTTCTTCCATGTATCTGTCCATCAATTCTCTTTTGGCCGATTCCGCGCTCATTCCGGCCATTTCCTCAAGCTTCCGCTGCGCCTGATCCTCAAGATCCTTGTAGCGGGCTTCCTCCGCCGCCACCCGCACTTCACGATCTCCGAGCCGCTGCTCGCGCTGCTCTATCAACCCTTCCTTGGCGTCGAGGGTCTCCCTGCGCTTATCGAGGGTCTCCTCGCGCTGAATGATGCGCTGCTCAAGCTTCTGCATCTCTTCCATTCTAGATTCATTTTGCCGGTCCAACTCTTCGCGCTGCCGGAGAAGCTCTGCCTTCTGCGTAACCTCGACTTCCTTGAGGCGCTGAGTCAGTTCTTTCTCCGAATCCAATTCAGCCTGCTGTATTTTTTCATCCAAGCTCACCTGGGTGCGTCCGATTGCCTTTTCTATTTTATTTCTTGAAACAAAAAGCACCGCCGAACCCGCCAAGACGGCCCCCACTGTAAATCCCACTATTACCATGACTTCCATTATGAACTCCTAGGCATATGAACACGGGAGAGGGAACGTACACACTCCCGACTAGTAGCGATCCAGTCCATCGAAACGTCATATGGTCCCGAAGGAAGACTACCCTCCCAAACCATTTGAGACGAAAAGCCCGAGCCCACGAGGCAGGGGCGAATATTCAGCGACCCCAGCAGGCGATCATAAAAACCCACGCCCGAGCCGATACGGTTCCCGAACCGATCATACGCAAGCCCGGGCAAAACCATGACATCTAATGCTGAAGGGGATTTGGAAGGGAGAGAATCCAAAGGGGCGGGTATCCCGAAAACTCCCGGACGGAGTTCTTTCTCTGGATCCCTGACCAGATGAAATGCCAGACTCCCATCAGATAT
>Ga0115002_10004712_pt1 | contig 16381 bp, 12 predicted proteins | sample ArcticOcean_MG_C_8_FD_89576 | JGI IMG/M metagenome (GOLD analysis project Ga0115002, IMG submission 89576) | Marine microbial communities from western Arctic Ocean - ArcticOcean_MG_CB11_86 | ecosystem: Environmental > Aquatic > Marine > Oceanic | place: Arctic Ocean: Canada Basin | collected... | reverse complement strand
CCGTCTCGCACCAGGAGACACCCTGACCCGTACGGCATGAACAGGCTCTTGTGCGGATCGAGCACGACGGAATCGGCGCGTTCCAACCCCGACAATGCGGCGCGACCGCGGGCAGTCATGGCGAAGAACCCGCCATACGCGCCGTCCACGTGCATCCAAAGTCCTTCGGCCGCGGCCACATCGGCGACGGCATCCAGCGGGTCGATCGCGCCGCTGTTGGTCGTTCCCGCGCTCGCGACGACCAGAAAGGGCTTAAGTCCGGCGGCGCGATCCTCTTCTATCGCCGCTTGCAGCGCCGCAACGTCTAGTCGGAATCTGTCGTCGGACGGCACCACGCGCACGCCGCGTTGTGGCAATCCGGCGAGAGCTGCCGCCTTGAGCACCGAGTGATGGATCTGATCGGAGGCGTAGATCACGCCATCCATAAAGTCCTCTCCGAGCTTCTCCCGCCGCGCGGTGACCACCCCCGTGAGATTGGCGAGCGAGCCCCCGCTAGTAAGGAAACCGCGGGCCTGCTCCGGATAACCGATGATCTGCGCGAACCAAGCCACCACGTTGGCCTCGAGCTGAGAGAGCACCGGCGCGGCCGCGAACACCCCCACATATCGATTGACCGAATCCGCAATCCATGCGGCCAGCGCCGAATCGAAGAGACCTCCACCTGGAATGTAGGCCAGGTACCCAGGGCCCGCGGTATTGAAGCTTCGTGGCACGGCTTCCGCGAAGAGGTACTCGAGCAGATCGTCGAGGTCACTGCCGGCGGTCGGCAACGGTTCGCGCGCCCGGCGCACGGCGGCAGCGACGTCGGCGTCATCGCCGTTGCCCCAGGCGTCCTGGTCGGGCAAGGAAACGAGGTGATCGACGATTCGCGCTGCGACGTTATCGATCGCAGCCCGCATCTCCGCGGCAGGCGGCTCGAGTGGCCACCGCGGCGGCGTGTCCGGATCGGGTGGGGGCGGCGTTTCGTCGCTCATCGCCTGCCTCGATGCAAGAAACGGGAGTGCCTGGCACAGGAAAGGCCGCCGCAAGAAAGACTGCAGCCACCGTGGCGGCGGATGCTACCATGGCGCGCCGCGCCTCAATTTCGCCGAGCAACCTACTCATGTGCGGACGATTCACACTGCGAACCCCGGCGGCAATCCTGAAGGATTTCTTCGGCCTGCCCGACCTGCCCGGACTGACCCCGCGCTACAACATCGCACCGACCCAGCCCGTCGGTACTGTGCGCGCAGGGGCCGCTGGCATGGAATGGGTCGAGCTGCGCTGGGGGCTCGTGCCGAGTTGGGCGGACGATCTCTCGATCGGCGGTCGCATGATCAATGCGCGCTCCGAGACCGTCGCCGAACGACGGGCGTTCCGCGAAGCGTTTGAGCAACGCCGCTGCCTCGTGGCCGCCGACGGTTTCTATGAGTGGCAGAAACGCGAAGACGGCAGCAAGCAGCCGTTTTACATGACCCGCGCCAATGCCGAGCCGTTCGCGTTCGCCGGGCTCTGGGATCGCTGGCGCGATCGCAAGACGGGGACCGTCGTCGAATCATGTGCCGTCATCACAACCGCTCCGAACTCGCTGCTGGCGCCCATTCACGATCGTATGCCCGCGATCCTCGATCGCGATGGCGCCACGGAGTGGCTGCGCCCCGATGCGGCTCCTGGCACGCTCGATGTTCTGCTGCAGCCTTTCCCGGCGGACCACATGGCCGCCGTGCCAGTGAGCCACCACGTGAACCGGTCAGCCAGCGACGATTCAAGCTGCATTGCACCCGTCGCGAGCGCGCCGATCAGCCCGCGTCTCTTCTAGCTCGCGCGGTTCGAACTGCACTTCCGACGCACGCGCTCCGGCACCCGGCTGCTAACTAGTGACCACTCCCGTCCGCCCGCGATTGAGCACCGTGCTTTTCGGGTTCGCGGCCACGCGGCTGCCGTCTACGCTCCACTGCATCGTTGTGAAACGCCCACCCCAGGCCAGCCGGACCCCCGATGACGCGGGAATTCATGTCCCCCGAACTCCAGCTCCTCTCTTCGTGTCCCGATGCCGCCACCGGCTCGCAGGATGCACCGTTCCAGGCTGCGCTCGACGCGGCCCGATGGGCAGAAAGCGCCGGTCACCGTGCGTTTCTGATCCCTTCGAACAGCCGCCTCAGCGACCCTTGGGTCGTCGCCCAGGTCCACCCGGATGTCTTCGAGCGCGTCCTCGGCCGCGTACCGGCTGGTCGCCACCACCGCGACGACGGGCTCGCCGGCGTGCAGGATGCGATCCTTGACGAGCGGCACCTGGCAGCGCTCATGGAAAACGATGCCGTCGATGGGCGGCGGAGAGACCAGAAGCGGCCCTGGTTTCCACAGCTCGCCGAGGTCGTCGGCAACGTATGCGGCAATAACGTCGGGGCGCGCGAGTGCCCGCTGCAAATCGACCCCGCGGATCCGCGCGTGCGCGAAGTCGCTGCGCCAGAAGGCGACGTGAACCACGTCTGGCGGTTGTACGTCATCAATGAACTGCTCCTGTCCCGTCAGCAGCACCCCGTCTTCGTTGCGCGGGACCCGGCGGCCGAAGAAGGGGCCGTCGCTCATTCCGCCTCACCCTCGGAGGCGGACTCCACGTTCTGAAGGGCGGCGACGATGTGCTGGCAACCCGCACACCGGCATAAATTGCCGGACAGGCGCTCGCGAATCGCGTCCTCGCCAAGCGTCTTCAACTCGTCCAAGTCAGGCACCAGACTCATCAAAATTCCGGGCGCACAGAGCCCGCACTGCAGGGCATGCGCCTCGTGGAAAGCAGTTTGCAAGGGATGCAGCGTGCCGTCCGGAGAACTGAGCGACTCGACGGTCTCGATAGCGTGGCCGTCAGCCTGGACAGCGAAGGTCAGGCGCCCGCACAGGATCGCCGTCGAGCAGGACCGTGCAGGCGCCACAGACCCCGTGCTCGCAGCCAACGTTGGTTCCGGTCAGGCCGACGTCCTGGCGCAGAAAGTCCGTCAACAGGAATCGCGGCTCCACCGTTGCCCGCACTGACTCGCCATTGACGCGTAGCTCGATTTGCAGACGCTGACCGGCAGTAGTACTCACGGAGTCGAACTATACTCGGCCCGGGCCCGCGGTGGCTTCTGGCCATCGCAATTCGCGCCACCGCCCCATCACCTAGCTGCGCTGCACCAATCGACTCATGCGACGTTTCCTGACGACAACCACTCTGCTATTGACAGCCGCATGCGGGGCATCAACTCCGCCGCCTCCTCCGTCGCCCTGGCCGCAGGTGCGAAACGTAGTTTTCGTGACGATCGATACGCTGCGCGCCGACCATACGTCGGTGGCTGGATACCCGGTGAGAACCACGCCGTTTCTCGAGGACATGGCCGCGCGCGGCGTCACTTTCGACCAGGCCTACTCGCACTCGTCCACGACCGCTCCATCGCACGCCTCGATATTCACCGGTCTGCTACCCATTCAGCACCGGGTGCAGACGAATGGCGTCCGGCTTCCCAAGGACTTCACGACGGTCGCCGAGGAGCTCCGCACGGCTGGCTGGCAAACACGCGGTGTTGTCAGCGTGCCATCCCTGTTCCTCGGCGCGAGGCTCGCCGCCGGGTTCGAAGACTTCGACCCGCGCGACACCGTCGCCCCGGATGACAGCTACCGCAAGGCGACCGACACAATCGACGTGGCTGTCGACTGGCTTGCCAACGGCCGACGCGAAGGCGACCCCTTCTTCCTGTGGGTCCATTTGTACGATCCTCACAGGTCGATGGATGCCCCAGACGAGCACGTCGAGGCCGTGACCCCGATTGATGCCACCGAGGAAAAACGGCGAATGCGCGCACTGCGCTACCAGAACGTTCGCCTCCGAAAGCGAGGGCTACACGAGAAGACCCTCGCCTACGACGCCGAGATCCACTACGCCGATGCCGAGTTGAGACGGCTCTACGACTTTGCGCGCCAATCCGACGCAGCCCGCGACACGCTGTGGGTCTTCACCGCGGATCATGGCCAGGGGCTCAACACGCACGGCTGGTTCGGACACCACGTCCAGATTTACAACGAACAGCTCCACGTACCCTTGATCTTCGTGTTTCCCAACGACTGGCAGGCGGGACGACGCGTGAGCGACCACTTCGCGACCCACGTGGACCTCACGCCAACGTTGCTCGAGATTCTCGGGCTCGACGCGGTCCAGCAGCCAGCGCCCATCACCGGCGTATCTCTCGCCCCGCTGTTCGAGGACGATCCGGTGTGGAACCGCACGACGGTGTTCTCGGAGCGGCGCATGGTCCTCCGTCCGTCCGAGCTCAAGACGAATGAAGGTGGTGTTCGCCAGTCGCTCCAGACAAGGACGCGCAAGTATCTGCTTTTCAGCGGTGGCCCCGACGAGTACTACCACCTCGACGTCGACCCCTACGAGCAGAACAACGTTATTGACAGAGCCGACGCCGAAGCACTCCGCCTGCGCGATCTGCTCGTGGATCTGGCCACCAGCCTCACCGGCACCGCTAGCGCGGAGGAAGTGAGCGAAGAGGACCTGGCTCGGCTGCGGGCCCTCGGCTACGTCCAATAGGGCGGACTAAACGCCCCGGCGAGTTTCGAGCACGAGTTGGTCGACAACCGCTTTGAGGTCGCCGGTCTCTCGATACACCGCCAACTGCCGATCGGCGCTGGTGCCCTGTTTGATGATCGTCCGCACGTATTCGACCTCTTCGCGCACGTCGAGCTCATCCAGCACGTCGTCGACAAAGATCAGGAGCTCTTCGAGCAGATCGCGGGTCGGCACCGATTCCTGCGTGCCGAAGTCGATCAGCGTCCCGTCGAGACCCCAGCGCACCGCGCGCCACTTGTTCTCCTCGATCAGGTGCTGCCGATAGGCGCGCCAGGACATGTTCTCGAGTCGCAACTTGATCAACTTCGCAACGATGGCCACGACCAACGAAGCGACGCAGATCGCCTCATCGATCGTTGTGCAGATGTCGGACTGTCGAAATTCCAGCGTCGGAAAGACTGGATGCGGCCGGATATCCCACCAGATCTGCGTCGGCTCCTCGATCGCGCCGGTGCGGATGATCGTCGCGATGAAGTTCTCGTACTCCGACCACGATCCGAATACCGGCGGTAGCCCGGTTCGCGGCATGTTCTCGAACACGATCGACCGATATGACTTCAGCCCGGTATCGACCCCCTGCCAGAACGGCGAACTGGTCGACAGCGAAAGCAGGTGCGGGAGGAAGTACCGCGCCTGGTTCATGACATCCATCATGAGCTCTTTGTCGTCGATGCCGACGTGAACATGCATGCCGAAAATCAGTAGCCGCCGGGCGACGTGCTCGAGCGCTTCCTCGTGCTTGGCGTAGCGGTCGGCCACCGTGATCTGCTGGTCAGCCCACTGCGAGAATGGATGGGTACTGGCAGCCGCAACGCGCAGATTCTTCTTGTCGGCCAGTTCGCAGATCGTGCCGCGCAGGCGCGCCAGTTCTTGACGCGCCTCTTTCATGTCGTGGCAGATGCGGCTTCCCACCTCCACCTGTGACTGCATGAACTCCGGCTTGATCTGATCCTTGAGGATGTACCCACCGTCCTCGAGGATCTCCTGAATATAGGAGCTCAGCTCACGCGTTTCGGGGTCGATGATCTGGTATTCCTCTTCGATCCCGACCGTGAACTTCGGTAGGTGGACAGCCATCCACGTCTCCTTGCTGACGAGCGCATGGCCCTCCCGTTGGACCATGCTTTGCGCCTCATAGAATGCTCAGATTCCACCGAACTTCAACCGATCTTACGGGGACCCCAAAGAAATTCCTCTGGCAGTCGCTATTTGGCGCCGAGTTTCGTCGGGCACCGGTAGCAGCGGCGAGTCGTCGGGAACATCAACGACACGATGGTTTCCCGATCGATAGATCGCCCCATCAAATTCGTGCGCGGCCAACGATCTACAACAACACGGCCACGCGCCACAAGAAGACGATCAGCGTGCCAAGCACGGCGAGGAGCATGTCTCCGATTGCGTAACGGGAGCCGCGCCAAAAGGGCTGATGGTGACGGCGGACATCGAAGATAACGAGTCCAACGAGAAGCGCCGCCGCGACCAGCGAGCCCCACACGAAGAGGGGTTGGCCGTAGGCCGTTTCTTTGATCCCAGCCTGGCCCTGGGTCCATGCCCCAGTCAGCACCATGCTCATGATGTACGTGAAGGCGTGGATCAGGATCAGCGCCGCGACCGCTACCAGGCTCGGCCATACTCTGCCGGCAGGCGATAGTCGATGGGTATCAAAGCTCGCGTGTAGAGCGCTCCGCATGATGCACCTCCTGGTCCCAGTCTACGATTCCGAATCCTCACTTTCCGCGGGCGCCGCCTTCTCGTCACCGAGAGGCATTTTCCACGACTCGCCCCAGAGATGGCGTCCGAACCAGATCCAGTTGTGCCACGTCGCAGCGAGACGTTCCTTGGGCTTCGAGATGCCATGACCGAAGCCCTTGTAGATCACCAACTCGGTCTCGGCGCCAACGTCCTGTAGCCCCTGGTACAGCTCGTACGCATTGGGGGTCGGTACCCGCGCGTCGAATTCACCGTGCTGAATCAGCGTGGGCGTTACCGCGTTGTTGATATTCGTCATCGGGGAGGTCTTGGCGTAGATCTCGGGGTCGTTCCAGGGAGTTCCTTCGAGGTACTGGCGCGTGAACCCGTGTATGTCGGTGTTGACGTAGTAGGTCATCCAGTTGGAAATGCCCGCGCCAACCGAGATCGCTCCGAACATGTCCGTGTTCGTGGTCAGGAAGGCCGAGATGTAACCGCCCTGGCTCCAGCCCATCGACCCGAGCCGGTCGGGATCGGCGATGCCGGCGTCCACCAGGCGCTGCACGCCCGACATCACATCCCAGGCATCGCCAACGCCGAGATTGCGCACGTTCAGCGCGCGGAAATCGGCGCCGTACCCTGCCGAGCCACGGTAGTTCGGCATGAGAACCATCGCGCCCTTCTGCAGCCACTGGGTTACCGGGTAGACCGAGCCCGGCACCAGGACCGGCCGCGAAGTCCCGGTGGGGCCACCGTGAATGACGACAACCAGCGGATGACGCCGCGCGGGGTCGAAATCAACGGGCTTGTAGAGCACGCCCTCGATCTCGGTACCGTCTTCGCTTGTCCAGCTGATTACCTCGCGACTACCGAGCGACCAGTCGGCCACCTGCGCGGTCATGTTGGTCAACTGCTGCTTGCCGAGATCGGCAATTCGAACCAGATACAGCTCTTCGAGACTGTCCCGACCGGCGGCCTCGACAACCACAACCTCCCCGTCGGCCGAAAAGTCGAAGCTCGAAAGCAGTTCAGGCTCGGCGAGCCGTTCGGTGACCACACCGGTCGCCGGCTCGAGCAGGAACAGTGCCCGCCGCGTGCGCTGCGATGCACTGAACCAGATGCCCTCGGCACGCCAGTCGACCTGGCCCGGGTTCTCGTCGAACGCTCCCGTCAAGACGCGGCGATCGCCGCCGTCGCGGGGAACGACCGCGAGCTCTGTGTTGCCGTAGTACGGGTTGGCACCCGCGTTGGTGGCGTAGAGCACCTCGGTCCCATCGGGCGACCACGACGGGCCGCTGTCGGGGCCGTCATCCGTGACCAGGGCGCTGACGATGCCGGTCGCCACCTCCACCCACGAGATGTCCGCCATCGGGAAGGAACCCACCTGCGTTGTCGGCCTGTGGTCGAAGGCTATGCGCGACCCGTCCGGCGACCAGGCGAAGCTGCCCACTGTGTAGTCGCCTTCGGTCAGGCGGCGCGCCGCTCCCTCGCCGTCAGCGGCAATCACCCACAGGTGGGTCATCCGGAACTCGGCATCCTCTACGGCATAGCCGCCATAGAGTTCGGCGCGCTGCTCCGCGACCTCCGACTCCGGGTCTGCGGCCGAATAGGCAATCCAGTTGCCGTCATCGGAAAACGCAAAGCTGCCAACTCCCCCATCGAGGTCGGTCAGCTGGATTGCCTCGCCACCATCGGGATGAATCATGTAGATCTGGCGACTACCCGATCGGCTGGCCGCGAACGCCAAGGTTCCGTTGTGTGGGTGCCAGCGTTGCGATCCGCTGGATCCATCTGCGGTCCGCGTCAACTGGTACGGCTCGATGTCGGGTCCAGCGATCCAGATTTCGGTGTCGTAACGATTGGCATCCCAGTCGGTGGTGGTCACCGAGTAGGCGACGCGGGTGCCATCCGGCGCAAGCCGGGGCCCGCCAATTCCCTCGAGACTCAGCACGGCGCGGAAGCCCGCGTCGATCTCCGCGGTTTCCTGCGCCGCGAGCGACGGCGGCGTAGCTAGAGCAAGCAGGGACACCGCGAAGAGCAGAACCCAGCACAGGCCTGAATTACGTGACGCTGCGCTCATAGATCTCATCGAATGCTCCGGCATGGTTTCGGGGAACGTGACTACAGCACCGCGCCGAGTCCAGCTGCGAGACTGTCCAGATCATCTTCGTCGTTGTAGTAGTGAGCAGAGCAACGAATGCCATCGCCGCGGGCCGACACGTACACGTCTTGGCCCAGAAGCTCATCGCGGAGCTGGACGCCAGCCATCTCAGACTCTGCGTACACGATGCCGCTGCGCAGGTCGCCGGCATCATCGGGAGCGACCCGCAGGCCAGCGTCGATGACGATCTGGCGCATCCGGGCGGCTAGCTGCAGCACCCGATTCTCGATGGCTACATGCCCGATTTCGCGTTGCATTACCAGCGCGGCGCCGAGCCCGAAGATTGCGGCAAACGGCGGGTGTCCGAGCTCGAGTGCCGCGGCCCGGTCGCTCAGATCCAACCGATCGGAGACGAGAGCGTAGGGGTCGCGGGCACTGCGCCAACCCGCCGCCGTATGTGCTGCGGGCTGCATGTGTTTGCGCGCGCCGTACAGCACACCAAAACCGTATCCGGAGTTGAGCCACTTGTACCCACTGCTGACCATGAAGTCGGCGTGTCCAGCCGACAGGTCCACCTGGACCGCACCCAAACCCTGGGTGGCATCAATCACCAACAGGAGATCGCGCTCCCGGCAGAACTGCCCCAATGCCTCGAGGTCGTAGCGGAAGCCGGACCGGTAGTGCACCAGCCCCAGCGCCAGGATCCGTGTTTCCGGTGTACATGCAGCCGCCAGCGCCGCGTCGGTGGCCCCGCCGCCCTCGCCCGGCTCCGCAAAACTCACGCCGTGTCCACCAGCCATCCAGGGGTAGGTCACCGACGGAAAGTCTCCACGCACGAGCAGCACATCGCCCTCACCGCGCAGGCGCGCCGCAATCAGGTTCATCGCCGCCGAGGCGTTCTGCACGAACGCGACCTCGGAGGCGTCAGCGCCGACCATCTCCGCGGTGAGCTCGCGTACATCCTCGACGCGCGCGAGCCACTCGTCCCAGTGCACGTCGCCGTCCGCGGCGGTGGCCTCGTAGTACTCGCGGCCGGCGCTCGCGGTCGCCCGCGACATCGGCGCGCCAGCAGCGGTATTCAGATAGGTCTGCGTGGCCAGTGCGGGAAACTCGGCGCGATACGCTGCCCAGTCGGTCATTCGTCCCCCCGCGGCAACGGCACGCGCGCCTCGACATTGCGCCGCGGACGAGTGTCGACCTCGAGACTAAAGACGTCGGGGCGGGAGTAGTGGCCGTCGGTATCGAGGTACATGCGCCCCTCTTCAGCGAGTGTCGGATCGACTTCGGCGTACAGAGTCTCCGCGCTTCCAGCCGGAGAGTCGACCAGCACCTCGCCGCTCGGTGCGATCAGACAACTCTTCCCCTGCAGCATCAGAGTGTCTGCGTCGCCAGGGATGGATTCGAGTAGCTTGAGCGCCGCGGGCTCGTCGGCGCCGACGGTGCGGAATCCGTCGAGCATTTCGCCGCGCGTCATGGCGCATCCCGACGCCGCCACGAAGCACTGCCCCTCGAACGCATACTGCCGGCTGCAAATCTGGTGCATCTCGCGGACCCAGGGCCATTGGGCCACGTGCAGTAGCTCGTGCTTGGCGTGCATCGCGGCGCGCGCCAACGGCATCCAGTGCTCCCAGCAGATCAACCCACCTACGGTGCCGACCGCCGTCTCCGTAACCTCGAGAGTACTGCCATCGCCGGCGCCCCAGAGAAGTCGTTCGGTATACGTGGGCGTCAACTTGCGGTGCAGGTTGTAGCCGCCTGCCCCGTCGAACGTAAAGGTCGTGTTGTAGAGGGTCGCCCCCATGCGCTCATGCGCCCCGATAACCACTACGGCTCGGTGGCGATCGGCCGCATCCCGCAACCTGTTGAACGCCGCATCGTCGAGGCTCACGCTGTTGCGCGAGAGAAGGCGATAAAGAGCCTTCGCGCCGGGATCGTCCCAGAGTGCCGCGCCAGCGGCCGAATCGATCCACACCGGGTAGCCGGGCAACCAGGTTTCGGGGAGCACCACCACCCGGGCTCCGTTGCTGGTCGCGGTGGCAATCGCTGCCTCAACCTTGTCGAGCGTGGAGTCGAGATTGAGGAAGACCGGTGCCTCCTGGACCAGAGCAACGACGAACGATCCGCTAGCCATCAAGGCGTTCCTGGCTGGACGTCATCGTCTGTGATTCTGCGCATGTGAACCCCTCCCGCAGGTGGCCGTTCTCGACAATGTAACGTGGCCCAGGCCGTCAGGCGTTCCCGCGCGTGAATCAGGCACCGCCGACGGTGTCGGGCACACGGCGGGGTCGCGGCAAGTGCCGCAAGCTGACGAGGGATTGAGGCCACCGCGATGCCACCCCTGGCCTGAGTCCGATACGACGGCACAGACTCGCCATCTGTGCGCACTCAGCTACTACCGTGTCCTGGAGCGTTCCGATGAGTCGATTCACCCTTTGCCGCTGCGCCGCCTGGGCGCTCCTATTGGTTCTCGTGGTCGCCACCGGCACGTCGCAGGCCACGCCGCCCATCGCCGCCCAGACCGAGGGTGGCCAGATCAACGCCGTCCGCTTGCCCTCGGATCCCGCGACGCCGGAACGACTCCTTGAACGCGGCGCGACGCCGGGACTTGTACTACGCCAGCGGCAGCTGATCGCCGATCTCGACGCCCTCGGCGCAGGCCCCGGAGCCCGACTCCGGCTCGACCTTTTCGAGGACGTGATCCTCACCGCCACTGCCGACCGAGTCGCCCGCGAAGGCGACGGCATGACCTGGACCGGATCCGTTGAGGGGTTCGAACGGTCGACAGTCACGCTGGCAACATCGGACGGCATCATGGCCGGGCACGTGGCGACTCCGCACGCCCTCTACGAGATCCGGGCGCGCCTCGACGTTGCGGGTCAGCCGATCCCACAACGCTATGTCGTGCGCGAACTGCATCCTCGCAGCTTCGCCCCTGAGGCCGAGCCGCTCGTCCCCACCGAGGCCGACGCCGGTCCTCCGATCTCCTCGGCGGACCGTTTCGCGCCTACGAGTGTCTCCGCGTCAGCGACGAAGGTTCGGATTCTGGTGCTCTACACCAAGGCGGCAGCCAAGGCGGCCGGCGGCAACGCCGCAATGAAGGCTGAGATCAAGACGCTGATCGCCGCCCTCAACACTGCCCTGACAGCTTCCAAGGCCAGGTTCAAGGCGGAGCTTGCGCTGGCCAAGAAGATCGCTGGCACCGAGGAAGCACTGGCTTCAGGCGACCCCGAGAACGATCTCGTGGCGTTGCGCACGATCGGCGACAAGAAGTACGACAAGGCCCACAAATTCCGCAACAAGAAGGAGGCCGACAACGTGATGCTGATCGTCAGCGCCTTCTTCCAGGCACCGACGAGCTGCGGCATCGGCTACCGGATGACGAATCCCAGCTCGGCCTTCCGCCCGTTCGCATTCAGTGTGAGTTTCCGGGCGTGCATCTCGAATCGGACGCCGGCGCACGAATTCGGACACAACGCCGGTGGCTGCCACGATCAGGGGAACGCGCCGACATGCACGGGTACGTTCTCCCACTCCAAAGGGTTCATTGCGAGCGACGACTCCCAGCGAACTGTGATGGGAATCGGAAGCTCGTGCAGTTCCTGCCCCCGGATGACGCGTTTCTCGAACAAGAAGACGAGGTTCGATAGCGGGGGGAAGGCTGGCAGCGCGAAGGCAGATTTCGGCCGTGCGCTCAAGCAGGCGAAGGACGTCATCCTCAACATGTTCGAGAGTGGCGCCTAGCGCCCATCTCACCACGCGCCCGTCGAGTCGAGCACAACACTCAAGCGCCGCCTACCGTATTGCGATACACGGCAGGATCCGTGTCGCCTTCGGTTGAGATCAGTAGAACTCGGGCGTCGGCATCGAGCCCGATCATCTCGCGGTCTGTGCGACGCGCGCCTGGAGCGCACAAGTGCAGGAGCGCACCCGTGGTCGCCGCACCTGACTCTCCCGAGACCACCGCGGGATCGGCCGCCTGCGGACGCGCGAGCATGCGCATTCCCTCGCGGGCGATGTCGTCGGCAACTGTCATCACGAAGTCAGTGCGTGTCCGCAGGATGTCCCACGCCAGCGAGCTCAGCTGGCCGCAAGCCAGGCAGGCCATGAAGGTGTGGGTGTCGCCGTCGAGCAGCGGCGGAGTGGCAACGTCCGCTTCGAAAGCTGCCAAGGCGCACGGCGCCCGCTGCGGCTCGACGAGCACGATCGTCGGCATGGGGTCGAGGCGCGCAGCCAGGTAGGCCACCACCGAGGCGGCAAAGGATCCGACGCCGCATTGGAGGAAGACATGTGTGGGCATCGCGCCAGCTAGCTGCTCCAGCGTCTCGTCCATCAACGTCATGTAGCCCTGCATGATCCACTGCGGAATCTGCTCATAGCCGGGCCGGGCCGTATCCTGAAGTAACAGCCAGTCATGCTGCTCAGCGGCGGCCGCGGCCAGCGCGCAGGCATCGTCGTACGTCCCGCGGCAACGTCGCACCTCGGCGCCCAGCGCGGCGATCGCTTCCACGCGCTGCCGGCTCGCGGCAGCCGGCACGTAGATCACGGCCGCATGACCTTGCTCGCGGGCAGCCCACGCAACCGCGCGACCGTGATTGCCGTCGGTGGCCGTGGCCACAATCAGGGGGATCTCACCGGCCGCCGTCGCGGCGCGCGCCAACGCGTAGCTCGCGCCCAGTCCTTTGAACGCCTTGAGGCCGAAACGCGCGGACTCGTCCTTCAACCACACCGTTGCCATACCCAGCTCCCGCGCGAGCCCGCCGAGCTCGTGCAAGGGAGTCGCGTCGTACTCGGGGAGCGTCCGGTGAAAGGCGCGCACGCGCTCGGCAGTAGCCGGCGTGAAGGCCGGCAGGCGTGGTGCTGCCGCGCGATACGGATTGCGGTACAGCTGCGCCGCCAATTCCGGGTCAGGAACTTCGGTCCGCACCACTCGTACCATCCCAGATCTCGGCCAGAACACGGATGAAGTTGCCGCCCAGAATGCCAACGATATCGTCGTCCGAGTAGCCGCGACCCATCAAGCCCTCGGTCAGATCAAAGCACCGTTGCGGGTGGTCCACGCCCTCGATGTCGAGCTTGTCGCGGAAGGCGTAGGAATCCTTGTAGTAGGCCTTCAACTGGGCGTACAGCTCCGGATCGATCGCGTCGTAGCCGTACAGATCGATGTCGGAGCCGAGTCCTAGATATTCGACTCCAACGAGTCGCGCCACGTGGTCGTAGTGGTCGAGCATGCTGTCGAGGTTGGTGGGCTCGCGATCGAGCACGAAGTTCCGAACGCTGGTGATTCCCATCACGCCGCCGCTGGCTGCCATCGCCTTGATGGCGGCGTCGGGTTTGCAACGCGGGTGGCCAGGGACCAGCTCCCGGCTGTTGGAGTGCGTGATCAAGACGGGCTTCTTTGACAGTTTGAACGCATCCATCGTCGTCTGGTCGCCGCAATGCGATACGTCGATCGCCATGCCGACGGCGTTCATGCGCTCGACTACCGCTACGCCCCAATCGGAAATGCCGCCGTCGACGCGCTCGGTAGCGCCGTTGCCAACGCGATTGCGCGTGTTGTACGTGAGCTGCGAAACCCGTTGCCCGAGCGCCCACGCTTGATCCACGGTGTCGATATCGAACGCGAAGTGCTCCGCGTCCTGGATCCCCAGCAGCAGACCGATCTTCCCCGAGTCTTTGGCAGCCGCGAAGTCGTCGGCGCTGTCGATGCGCATGAAGCGGTCGCCGTGGGTGGCGACGAAACCGTTGTACGCGGCCAGGTAGGCGGTCACGTTGAGCTTGGCATCCTTGCCGCCGCCAACTCCTACGGCGACGTGAAACGAGCTGATCCCCGCCGCCACGTAGTCGGCAAAGTCGTCGTCTGTGAAGCGCCGAGGATCGGTCAACCAGTTCTGGTCGTCACGCGCCTGGAGCTGCAGGGGCGACAGCATGTCCACGACAATCGCGCGGCCCATGAGGTCGACGGCACGGGTCGAGTACTCGCGTCCAGTTTGAGGGAACAGAACATGCCTGCCACGCCGGATGGCGGGCGCCGCCGATTCCGTCGCTGCCGCGGCCACAGGTTCAGCCCGGACCCCGGCGGCAACCGTTGCGGCAGCACCGGCTACGGCGAGTCCGCCTTTGATCAGCGCTCGGCGCGACGTCGAGTCCGGCTCGGTCATTGGTCATTCTCCCTGGGTAGCAACAACAGTCGGTGGGCCACATTGCGCGTCACCGCGTCGCGACTGTACAGCAACGGGAAATACTCACCATCCTCCCACAGCCGACTGAGATTGCGGTAGAAGGGGCTGCCTGGCTGTCCGGATTGTCCCGGGGTACTCGTGGCGACCGAGTTGTCCCAGTCGGCGACGTCCAGAACTTCGCGGAACGACGCACCGTGACTCCGGACGCCGACATTGACCGTCGTCCCGTCACCAGGTCGTTCAACGACGGGCAGATCGAAGGTGTCGACCAGCGCGTGCGGCCGCGCCATGCGGTTGCTCGCGCCCCACCGCCACTTCGTCCAGTCCGTCCCCTGCTCGGCCTCCATCGTGGCAATCGCCGTTCGCAGTGTCGCCGCAGCGTTCTCCGGATCGATCTCATCGGCATCCACCTCGGCCGCGCGGCACGCCGACTCCCACGACTTGTAGAGGGCCGCCCCGGCGCTATCCGTGCTAAGTGCCGCGTCCCATACCGCGAGTAGGAGTCGCGCGCGCTCCAGCGTGGCGTCCGCGAAAGTCATCGCGGTCAGACCGGCGACACGGCTCGACGCAACCTCGGAAAAGACGTCGTACTGGAGCGTCTCGAAGTCCGCACGGCTAAACGGGGCGGCGAATTCCAGAACCGAACGCAGACGGTCGTAGCGGACGGGACTGCTCCAGCGGTATCCAAGCGGTGGGGAATAGTCGGCCGGCATGATGTTGTGGTTCGCCGTTGTGATGAAGCCGCGCGATGGATTGAACTCGTGCGGCAACTCGAGCGTGTCGCGGAATCCCCGCCACTCGTAGGTCCCGTCGCCGGGGACGGGCAATCGCCCCGACCAGCCCTCGCGCACCGGCGCCAGTCCCGCGGCCAGCCAGCCGATATTCCCGTCCACATCGGCGTAGATCATGTTCTCGGAGGGCACCTTCCAGGCCTGGAGCGCGTCGGTGTAGCTATCCCAGTCCGATGCCTGATCGACCCGCAGCGAGCCAAGGTAACCGGCTGTTCCGGGCTCCGACAGCACCGTCTTGAACGCATAGGCAAGGCCGCGGTCAGGATCTTCCCAGAGCACAGGCCCATGGTGCGAGTACTTTAGCTCGACAACCTCGGGAGCCTGCCCGCGAACCGGGATCTCCTCGACCGTCACCTCGAGCGCTTCCCAGGCGTCGTTGTGCCAAACCTGCGTGGGATCATCCGGGTTCAGGCGCTCGACGAACATGTCGCCCTGGTCGATTCCGACGATCGTCAGCCCCCAGCCGATACGTTCGTTGTGGCCAATCGCAACGCCCGGCAATGCCGGCTCGCCCGACCCGATCACGTTCCAGCCCGGAGCGTTGAGGTGTACGAGGTAGCGCAGTGATGGCAGCGCGATGGTCCGATGCGGATCATTCGCCAAGAGCGGTGCATCGGTAGCGCTCAGTGCGCCGGCGACGACCCAGTTGTTGGATCCGTCACCAGGTTGACGACCAGCAACGCCGACCCGAGCCGCCAGCAGTGGAATCGCACTGGCGAGGGCGATCCCTGTGACCGGGTCAAACAGATCTTCGACGGCGGCGAACCGCTCGAGCAACGGGGGCGCCGGCAACGCGGCGCCCAGCACCAGCTGGCGAAACTCAGCTGGAACGGCATCAACGTCGAGCCCCTGCGGAACGGTCAATTCGCGGAAAGGGTCAGGAGCGGATCGCCGGTTCGCCTCGTCGAGGCCCACTTCGCTCACAAGCCGGGCGAGATCGAGCTCGCGCAGGTTGTCGCCCGTCATCCCCAGGCCAGCCATCCGCAACAACGGCACCTCGGACGACCAACGTCCCGGCTCGATTCCGGTCAGCTGG
>Ga0115002_10004709_pt1 | contig 16387 bp, 16 predicted proteins | sample ArcticOcean_MG_C_8_FD_89576 | JGI IMG/M metagenome (GOLD analysis project Ga0115002, IMG submission 89576) | Marine microbial communities from western Arctic Ocean - ArcticOcean_MG_CB11_86 | ecosystem: Environmental > Aquatic > Marine > Oceanic | place: Arctic Ocean: Canada Basin | collected... | reverse complement strand
GTCCCGTCACTCCCGCCACTTCCTTTTTCCAAACCTGCCGAACCGCGCGAAAGAGCCGAAACCGGGGTGGCGCCACCGGGCCGCGCCATTCAAATATATTGCGTATATCGCGCTCCGGCGCGTTTTCGATCGGCGCGATGGGTTTCGTCTTCCGCTGCCCGGTTTCGGGGGGAATTGGCCGATGTCAGGCCCGATACGCACTCGGTCGGCGCCCGCGCATGGCAAGGTCTTGAAAACAAGGCGATTAACCCGGGCGTAAACGGTCCATTGCCCTTGCGGCGCTAGGGTCCGTGTTGTAAACGGTGGGCCGTCCGTCCGGCCTGCTCAGGCCGCGTGGGCGCGACGGGTTCGGCGCGGGGTAAGGGGCCGTTATGACCGAGATGCTGCGAGAATATCTGCCGATCCTGATCTTCCTCGGCCTGGCCGTGGGGCTGTCGGGGGTGATTGTCTTGGCCTCCTATATCCTGGCCCGCCAGAAGCCAGATTCAGAGAAGGTCTCGGCCTATGAATGCGGTTTCGACGCCTTCGAGGACTCGCGCGGCCAGTTCGACGTCCGCTTTTATCTCGTGGCGATTCTTTTCATCATCTTCGATCTTGAGGTCGCTTTCCTCTTCCCCTGGGCGATCACCCTGGGCCATATCGGCATGTTCGGTTTCTGGTCGATGGTGGTCTTCCTCGGAATCCTTACCATCGGGTTCGTGTACGAATGGCGGAAAGGGGCGCTCGAATGGGAGTAGGGGCCAGGATGCAGCGCGGCGATGCCGGACCCGTCGGGCCCGGCGCCGAGCAGGACGCCCTGCTTGCGCGCGTGACCGAAGAGGTCAACGACAAGGGCTTCGTCGTGGCGAATGTCGACAAACTGGTCAACTGGGCGCGCACGGGATCGCTCTGGCCCATGACTTTCGGTCTGGCGTGTTGCGCCGTCGAGATGATGCACACGGCGGCCAGCCGCTATGACCTCGACCGCTTCGGCGTTGTATTCCGGCCGAGTCCGCGCCAGTCCGACGTGATGATCGTGGCCGGCACCCTGTGCAACAAGATGGCCCCGGCCCTGCGCAAGGTCTACGACCAGATGGCCGAGCCGCGCTGGGTCATCTCCATGGGTTCCTGCGCCAATGGCGGGGGCTATTACCACTATTCCTATTCGGTCGTGCGCGGGTGCGACCGGGTCGTTCCGGTCGATATCTACGTTCCGGGCTGCCCGCCGACGGCGGAGGCGCTTCTGTACGGAGTGCTGCAGCTCCAGAAGAAGATTCGCCGTACCGGCACGATCCAGCGCTAGGGCCAGCGGCGAACGCGATGATCGAAGCTCTCATAGATTTGGGCGAGTACGTTCAGGCGTCATTGCCCGAAGCAGTGACGGAGACGGAGCAGCGCAACGGCCAACTCATTCTCCACGCCAGGCGGGACGAGATCCTGCGCGTACTGACCTATCTTCGCGACGACAGCAATTGCCAGTTCAAGGTTCTGGCCGATCTCTGCGGCGCCGATTATCCGGACCGCCCCGAGCGGTTCGACGTGGTCTATAACCTGCTCTCGATGACCCACAACCAGCGCATCCGGGTCAAGGTCACGACCGACGAAGAGGCTCCCGTGCCGTCCGTCGTGTCGGTTTTCAGCACCGCCGGATGGTTCGAGCGCGAGGCCTGGGATCTCTACGGTGTGTTCTTCTCCGACCATCCTGATCTGCGCCGCCTGCTGACTGATTACGGCTTCGAGGGCCATCCCCTGCGCAAGGACTTTCCGCTGACCGGTTATGTCGAGGTCCGCTATGACGATGAGCAGAAGCGGGTGATCTACGAGCCGGTGAAGCTGGTCCAGGATTTTCGGACCTTCGATTTCATGAGCCCGTGGGAAGGCATGACCCGCGAATTGCCGGGCGACGAAAAGGCCACGGCCGAGGAGGACGCGTCATGACCCCCTCGGAAGTCCAGATCAAAAATTACTCGATCAATTTCGGCCCCCAGCATCCGGCGGCCCATGGCGTGCTGCGCCTCGTCCTCGAACTCGATGGCGAGACGGTGGAGCGCGCGGACCCGCATATCGGTCTGCTGCATCGCGGCACTGAGAAGCTGATCGAATACAAGACCTATCTCCAGGCCGTGCCGTATTTCGACCGGCTCGATTACGTCTCACCCATGTGCCAGGAGCACGCCTACGCCCTGGCGGTCGAGACCTTGCTCGGAGTCGTGGCGCCGCCGCGCGCCCAATATATCCGCGTCCTCTATGCCGAGATCACGCGGATCCTGAATCACATCCTGAACGTCGGCGCCTTCGCCCTGGATGTCGGCGCAATGACGCCCTTCCTGTGGATGTTCGAACATCGCGAATATCTGATGGAATTCTACGAGCGGGTCTGCGGCGCGCGCCTGCATTCGGCCTATTTCCGGCCGGGCGGGGTGCATCAGGACCTGCCGGGCGGGCTGGCCGACGATATCCTTGCCTGGGCCGATACCTTTCCGAAGATCATCGACGATGTCGAAACCCTCCTGACCGGGAATCGTATCTTCAAGCAGCGCACGGTCGATATCGGCATTATGACCTCGGAAGAGGCGATGGACTGGGGCATGAGCGGGCCGATGCTGCGCGGTTCGAACGTGGCCTGGGATCTGCGCAAGGCCCAGCCCTACGATGCCTATGCCGAAATGGATTTCGATATTCCGGTTGGCAAGAACGGCGATTGCTTCGACCGCTATCTCGTGCGTATCGAGGAGATGCGCCAGAGCCTCTCGATAATCCGCCAGGCCATCGCGAAGATGCCGGAGGGCCCGGTTGCGGTCGACGACCGCAAGGTCACGCCGCCGCCGCGGGCCGAGATGAAGCAGTCGATGGAAGCCCTGATCCATCACTTCAAGCTCTATACTGAAGGCTATCACGTGCCGGCGGGCGAGACCTATACGGCGGTCGAGGCGCCCAAGGGCGAATTCGGCGTCTATCTCGTCTCCGACGGGAGCAATCGGCCCTATCGCTGCAAAATCCGCGCGCCGGGCTTCGCCTTTCTCCAGGCGACGGATTTTCTGGGGAAAGGCCATATGCTGGCCGATGTCGTGGCGATCATCGGCTCGATGGATATCGTGTTCGGGGAGATCGACCGGTGACGGCAACGAGCGACTGGCGCGCCGAGCCCGAGAGTTTCGTCTTCTCGGACGAGAACAAGGCGAAGATCGAGAAAATCGTCGCCAAATATCCCGATGGCCGTCAGGCCAGCGCGGTCCTGCCGCTGCTCGATCTGGCCCAGCGTCAGGCCGGCGGCTGGCTGCCCCGCGTGGCGATCGAACATGTCGCCGAGGTTTTGGGCATGCCCCCGATCCAGGTCCAGGAGGTCGTGTCTTTCTACACGATGCTGCACGACAAGCCGGTCGGTAAACATGTCGTCTGGGTCTGCACGAATATCGCCTGCATGTTGCGCGGTAGCGACGATGTGCTAGCGGCCTGCGAGGCCGTCACCGGCGTGAAGCTGGGTCAGACCACCGAAGACGGCCTGTTCACCCTGCGCGAACAGGAATGCCTGGGCGCCTGCTGCAACGCGCCGATGATGCAGATCAACGACGATTTCTACGAGGACCTGACGGCCGAGACCACGACGGCGGTCCTGGACGCCTTCAAACGGGGCGAAACGCCTAAGCCGAGTTCGCAGACGGGCCGGCACACGTCTGAGCCGGCGGGCGGCCTGACCACACTCAAGGACACGCCGGTATCGGCGGAGGGCGGAGACCCCTGATGGCACTGCAGGACAAGGACCGCATCTTCCAGAATTTGTACGGCCTCAAGGAAATGGGGCTGGCCGGCGCCCGGTCGCGTGGCGACTGGGACGGCACCAAGGAGATCCTGGCCAAGGGCCGCGATTGGATCATCAACGAGATGAAGGGCTCCGGGCTACGCGGACGCGGCGGCGCGGGCTTTCCCGCCGGCGTCAAGTGGTCCTTCATGCCGAAGGAACCGGGGCCGCGGCCCCATTTCCTAGTGATCAACGCGGACGAGAGCGAACCCGGCACCTGCAAGGACCGGGAGATCATGCGCAACGAGCCCCACAAGCTGGTCGAGGGCGCGTTGCTGGCTTCCTTCGCGATGGGGGCGCATGCGTCCTACATCTATATCCGGGGCGAGTTCTTCCGCGAGGCCGAGGCCTTGCAGAGGGCGATCGACGAAGCCTATGACGCCGGTCTGATCGGCAAGAACGCCTGCGGTTCGGGCTGGGATTTCGATCTCTACCTGCATCGCGGCGCGGGCGCCTATATCTGCGGCGAGGAGACTGGCCTGCTCGAAAGCCTGGAGGGTCGCAAGGGCCAACCGCGTCTGAAGCCGCCCTTTCCCGCGGCGGCGGGGCTCTATGGTTGTCCGACGACGATCAACAATGTCGAAACGATCTCGGTCGCACCCACCATCCTGCGCCGCGGCGGCTCATGGTTCGCGGGCTTCGGGCGCGAGAACAACACTGGCACCAAGGTCTTCTGCATCTCGGGCCATGTGAACAATCCGTGCAATGTCGAAGAGTCGATGAGCATCCCGCTGCGCGAATTGATCGAGCGGCATGCCGGTGGCGTGCATGGCGGCTGGGACAACCTGTTGGCCGTCATTCCGGGCGGGTCGTCGACGCCTTGCCTGCCGAAGAATTCCTGCGGCGAAGTCCTGATGGATTTCGATTCCCTGCGCGCTATGAAGAGCGGGCTGGGCACCGCGGCGGTCATCGTGATGGACAAGTCCACGGATATCGTCCGCGCGATCACCCGGCTGTCCTATTTCTACATGGATGAGAGCTGCGGCCAGTGCACGCCCTGCCGCGAGGGCACCGGCTGGCTCTGGCGCATGATGAAACGGATCCAGTCGGGCGAGGCGGAACTCGAGGATATCGACCTGCTGGAGAAGGTAACCTATCAGGTCGAGGGTCACACGATCTGCGCCCATGGCGACGCCGCGGCCTGGCCAATCCAGGGCCTGATCCGTCATTTCCGGCCCGAGATGGAGCGCCGGATCATCGAACGCAAGGGCGGCGCGTCCGCCGCCGCGGCCTAGGAGACAGCGATGCCGAAGGTCACGATCGACGGACGCGAGATCGAAGTCGAAGCCGGGCTGACGATCCTCCAGGCGGCGGAGCGGCTGGGCATCGAGATTCCGCGCTTCTGCTATCACGACCGCCTGTCGATCGCGGGCAATTGCCGCATGTGTCTGGTCGATGTCGAGAAGGCGCCCAAGCCGATCGCGTCCTGCGCCTGGCCGGTCGCCGACGGCATGGTGGTCCGCACCCGGTCCGAGGTCGCCACGAAGGCGCGCAACGGGGTGATGGAATTCCTGCTGATCAACCATCCGCTCGACTGCCCGATCTGCGACCAGGGCGGCGAATGCGATCTGCAGGACCAGGCCATGGCCTATGGCCGCGGCTTCAGCCGTTACGGCGAGCACAAACGCGCGATCCCGGCGAAGACCATGGGGCCGCTGATCCGGACCTATATGACGCGTTGCATCCATTGCACGCGCTGCATCCGTTTCGCGACCGAGATCGCCGGCGTGCCGGAGATGGGCGCGCTCGGCCGCGGCGAGCATATGGAGATCACGACCCATCTCGAAGGCGCGCTGCATTCCGAATTGAGCGCGAATATCATCGATCTCTGCCCGGTCGGCGCTCTGACCAGCGCGCCCTACGCCTATGTCGCGCGGCCCTGGGAATTGAAGAAGACCGAATCGATCGACGTGATGGACGCGGTCGGCAGCAATATCCGGGTCGATTCGCGCGGGTCGGAAGTGCTGCGCGTGTTGCCGCGCCTGAACGAAGAGATCAACGAGGAATGGATTTCGGACAAGACGCGCTATGCCTGCGACGGGCTGCGCCTCCGGCGCCTCGACCGGCCCTATGTCCGGCGCGACGGCAGGCTGGAAGAGGCCAGCTGGCAGGAGGCTTTCGAGACCATCGCGTTTCGCCTGCAGGGCTTGGACGGGAAGAAGATCGCGGCGGTCGCCGGCGATCAGGCCGATTGCGAGGCCATGGCCGCGCTCAAGGATCTGATGACGGGTCTCGGCTCGCCCCATATCGATTGCCGGCAGGACGGCGCGAAGCTGGACCCAGCCAACCCGGCCGGCTGGCGTTTCAACACCACAATCGCCGGGATCGAGCAGGCTGACGCCCTGCTGATGGTCGGCACGAATCCGCGTTGGGAGGGCGCGTTGGTCAATGCCCGCATCCGCAAGCGCTGGCTGCGCGGCGGCTTCCTGATCGGCGTGATCGGAGAGGCGCATGACCTGACCTACCGCTACGACCATCTGGGCGAGGGGGGCGATGCCCTGCGCGCGGTGGCCGATGGCTCGCACGATTTCGCCAAGGTTCTGAAGGATACCGAGCGGCCGATGGTCGTGCTGGGCATGGGCGCCCTGACCCGGTCCGACGGCGCCGCCGTGCTAGCCATGGCGCGCAAGATCGCGGACCAGACGGGTATGGTCGCCGAGGGTTGGAATGGCTTCAACCTGCTACACACCGCCGCCGCCCGTGTCGGCGGCATGGAACTCGGCTTCGTGCCGGGCGAGGGCGGGCGCGACGTCGAGGGCATCCTGGCCGGGGCGGAGAGCGGCCAGATCGAGGCTGTTTATCTGCTCGCCGCCGACGAGATCGACACGGCTCGGCTAGAGAAGCCCTTCGTGATTTACCAGGGGCATCACGGCGACCGGGGCGCGGATTGCGCCGATGTGATCCTGCCCGGGGCCGCCTATACCGAAAAGCACGCCCTCTACGTCAATACCGAGGGCCGCGCCCAGCGCGCGCGCCTGTCGCATTTCCCACCGGGCGAAGCCCGCGAGGATTGGAAGATCCTGCGCGCGCTGTCCGCCACGCTCGACAAGACCCTGCCCTACGACACTCTGGAGGATTTGCGTGCCCGCCTGGCCAAGGCGAGCCCGGTTTTCGCCGCCTATGACAGGGTCGTGCCGGCCGCCTGGGGCGCTTTCGGGGCCGAAGGGCCCGTGGACGCGGCGCCCTTTGCCACGCCGATTGCCGATTTCTACCGCACCGATCCGATCAGCCGGGCTTCGGCGACCATGGCCGAATGCGCCGAGGTCATTGCTCCGGGACCGAACAACACGCAAGAGAAGACCGGCACAGATGGCTGATCTTTGGCAAGGATACGTCCTTCCGACGGCGCTGATCGTCGCCTATATCCTGGCGATCGTGCTACCGTTGGTCATCTCAGTGGCCTATCTGACCTATGCAGAACGCAAGGTCATCGCGGCCATGCAGCTTCGCGTGGGACCGAACGTGGTCGGCCCCTTCGGGCTGCTGCAGCCGATCGCCGACGGGCTCAAGCTGCTGATGAAGGAAACCATCCTTCCCAGCGGGGCGAACCGGGTCGTCTTCATCCTAGCGCCGATGGTGACCTTCAGTCTGAGCCTGGTAGCCTGGGCGGTGATTCCCTTCGACCAGGGCTGGGTGCTGGCTGATATCAATGTCGGTATCCTCTATCTCTTCGCGGTCTCCTCGCTCGGCGTCTACGGCATCATCATGGCCGGCTGGGCGAGCAATTCGAAATACGCCTTCCTCGGCGCGCTGCGCTCAGCGGCGCAAATGGTGTCCTACGAGGTCGCCATCGGCTTCGTCATCATCACGGTGCTGCTCTGCGTTGGCTCGCTCAACCTGTCGGACATCGTGATGGCGCAGAAGGGGTTGTGGTTCTGCATCCCGCTGCTGCCGATGTTCGTGATCTTCTTCGTCTCGGCCCTGGCCGAAACCAACCGCGCGCCCTTCGATCTCCCCGAGGCCGAGGCGGAGCTGGTGTCCGGCTACAACGTCGAATATTCGGCCATGACCTTCGCCCTGTTCTTCCTGGGCGAATACGCGAACATGATCCTGATGAGCGCGATGACGGCTATTCTGTTCCTCGGCGGCTGGCTGCCCCCGCTCGACATTGCACCCTTCAATTGGATTCCCGGGCCGATCTGGTTCGGCCTCAAGATCGCCTTCGTGCTGTTCTGTTTCCTCTGGGTGCGGGCGACCTTCCCACGTTACCGCTACGATCAGCTCATGCGCCTCGGCTGGAAGGTGTTCCTGCCTTTCTCGCTGGTCTGGCTGATCGTGACCGCCGGCGTGCTGGTCGCCTTCGGTTGGGTGCCGCAGATGGCGGGGGTGGCGTCGTGACGGCGGGCAATTTCGGACTGACTTACGCCGCCCGTGCGCGGAAGGAGAACGGATAGCGATGCTTCTCGATCGCACAGCAAGGTCCCTGCTGCTGACGGAGCTGGTCTCCGGCATGTGGCTCACCCTGCGCTATTTCTTCTCGCCGAAGGTCACGATCAATTATCCCTATGAGAAGGGGCCGATCAGTCCGCGCTTTCGGGGCGAGCATGCGCTGCGCCGCTATCCGAACGGCGAGGAGCGCTGCATCGCCTGCAAGCTCTGCGAGGCGATCTGTCCAGCCCAGGCGATCACCATCGAGGCCGAGCCGCGCGACGACGGCAGCCGCCGCACCACGCGCTATGACATCGATATGGTGAAATGCATCTATTGCGGCTTCTGCCAGGAGGCCTGCCCCGTCGATGCCATCGTCGAGGGGCCGAATTTCGAATTCGCGACGGAAACGCGCGAGGAACTGCTCTACAACAAGGATAAGTTGCTCGCCAACGGCGACCGCTGGGAAGTGGAAATCGCCGCCAATCTCGCCGCCGATGCGCCGTACAAGTAGGCGCGGGCGGATCGTGACAGGGCCAGGGGGAAGTCAGTGATTATCCAGGCGCTCGCCTTCTATCTGTTCGCGGCCGTGGCCATTGCCTCGGGCGTGATGGTCGTCAGCGCCCGGAATCCGGTCCATTCGGTTCTGTTCCTGATCCTCGCCTTCTTCAACGCCGCAGCGCTTTTCGTGCTGATGGGGGCGGAGTTCCTGGCAATGGTTCTGGTCATCGTCTATGTCGGCGCGGTCGCGGTGCTCTTCCTCTTCGTCGTGATGATGCTCGACATCAATTTCGTGGCGCTGCGCCAGGGCTTCCAGCAATACCTGCCGATCGGCGCGCTGATCGGCCTCGTTCTGGTGGCCGAGTTGATACTGGTCTTCGGCGCCTGGACCGTCGCTCCGGGGGCGGAGATCGCGGCGACCGACCGCATTACCGCGCCGGGCCAGATCACCAATGCCCATGCCATCGGTCTCGTGCTCTATACAAAATACGCCTATCTCTTCCAGGTCGCGGGCCTGATCCTGCTGGTCGCCATGATCGGCGCCATCGTTCTGACCCATCGCCAGCGCTACAACGTCAAGAAACAGCGCATCTCGACCCAGCTCGGACGCCGGCGCGAGGACTCGGTCGAGGTCGTCAAGGTTCGCAGCGGGGAGGGCATCTGATGGAAATCGGTCTGGCCCATTACCTGACCGTCGCGGCGATCCTTTTCGCCCTCGGCATATTCGGCATCTTCCTGAACCGGAAGAATGTCATCATCATCCTGATGTCGATCGAGCTCATGCTGCTCGCCGTCAACATAAACCTGGTCGCTTTCTCGGCCCATCTTGGGGATTTGGTGGGTCAGATCTTCGCCATGTTTGTACTCGGCATCGCCGCGGCCGAGGCGGCGATCGGCCTTGCCATCCTGGTGGTCTATTTCCGCAATCGCGGGACCATCGCGGTCGAAGACCTCAACGTCATGAAGGGCTGAAGGAAGCGTGCTTTACGTCGCCTGCATATTCGCGCCGTTCCTCGGCGCCTCGATCGCCGGATTGCTCGGCCTGTTCGGCAAGATTTCGGCCCGGGGGGCGCAGATCGTCACCTGCAGTCTGATGGTGCTGTCCGCCATCCTGGCGATTCCGATCTTCATCGAGGTTGCGCTCAACGGCCATCCGCGGGTCATCGAGTTCTTCACCTGGTTCGACGTCGGCAGTTTCGAAGCCTCCTGGGGCCTGAAATTCGATACCCTGAGTGCGGTGATGGTGCTGACCGTCACCCTGGTCTCCTCGGCGATCCATATCTATTCGATCGGCTATATGGCCCACGACCCGCACAACCAACGGTTCATGGCCTATCTCAGTCTGTTCACCTTCTTCATGCTGACGCTGGTGACGGCTCCCAACTTCATGCAGCTCTTCTTCGGCTGGGAAGGGGTGGGCCTCGTTTCCTATCTGCTGATCGGCTTCTGGTTCGAGCGGGAGAGCGCCAACTCCGCCTCGATCAAGGCTTTCCTGGTCAACCGGGTGGGCGATTTCGGCTTCGCCCTGGGCATCATGGGCGTCTTCCTGCTGTTCGGCTCGGTCGAATTCTCGACCGTTTTCGCCGCGGCGCCGGACAAGGTCGGCATGAGCCTCGAATTCCTGGACATGAATTTCGACGCGCTGACCATCGTCTGCATCCTGCTGTTCATCGGCGCGATGGGGAAATCCGCGCAGTTCCTCCTGCACACTTGGCTGCCCGACGCGATGGAGGGCCCGACGCCGGTCTCGGCTCTAATCCATGCCGCGACGATGGTGACGGCCGGCGTCTTCATGGTCGCGCGCCTGTCGCCCATGTTCGAATACGCCCCGGATGCCCTGATGGTGGTCGCGGTGGTCGGCGGAACCACCGCAATCTTCGCCGCGACCATCGGCATCGTGCAGAACGACATCAAGCGCGTGATCGCCTATTCGACCTGCAGCCAGCTCGGCTACATGTTCTTTGCCCTCGGCGTTTCGGCCTATCCGGCGGCGGTCTTCCATCTGATGACCCATGCCTGGTTCAAGGCGCTGCTCTTTCTCGGCGCCGGCTCGGTGATCCATGCCGTCTCGGAACAGCAGGACATGCGCCATATGGGCGGGCTCTATAAGAAGATCCCGGTGACCTATGCGATGATCTGGATCGGCAGCCTCGCCCTGGCCGGTGTCGGTATTCCGGGCGTTTTCGGCTTCGCCGGATTCTATTCGAAGGACGTCATCCTCGAAGCGGCCTGGGGCGCCCATACCGGTGTCGGCCAATACGCCTTCTGGATGGGCATCGCGGCGGCCGCGCTGACCGCCTTCTATTCCTGGCGCCTGATCTTCCTGACCTTCCACGGCAAGCCACGGATGGACGAGGAGACCAAGGCCCATATCCATGAATCGCCCAAGGTCATGACCGTGCCGCTGATGTTCCTCGCGATCGGCGCGATCTTCGCGGGCGTGATCGGTTACGCCATGTTCGTGGGCGAGGATATCCACGCCTTCTGGGGCGATTCGATCCTGATCCTGCCGGCCAACAACTCGATCGAGGCGGCGCATCATTCGCCGCTCTGGGTCGTTCTGCTGCCGCTGATCATGGGCATCCTGGGCATCGCCCTTGCCTTCTATCTCTACATGACCCGGCCGGATCTGCCGGCGCGCATCGCGGCCCGGTTCCGTCCGGTCTATCTGTTCCTGCTGAACAAGTGGTATTTCGACGAGCTCTACGACTTCCTGTTCGTGCGGCCCGCCAATGCGCTCGGCCGGGGGTTATGGAAATCGGGCGATGGCGCGGTCATCGACGGCGTGGGGCCGGACGGCATCGCCGCCGCCTCGGTCGCCATCGCACGGCGGGCCAGCCGGCTGCAGAGCGGATACGTCTATCACTACGCCTTCGCAATGCTCATCGGGGTGGTCGCTCTGATCACCTGGTATCTTTACGCGCGGGCGGCCTAAGGCCATGCAGGACATTCCCATTCTTTCCGTCGTCACCTTCCTGCCGTTGATCGGCGCCTTGCTGGTACTGGTCATCCGGGGGGAGGAGGCCGATGTCGCGCGCAATGCCCGTTGGGTCGCGCTCTGGACCTCGCTCTTCACTTTCGTCGCCTCGCTCTATATCTGGTTCGGGTTCGAGCGCGGCGTCGCTGGCTTCCAGTTCGAGGAACAGGCCGCTTGGCTGCCCGATTTCAACATCAGCTATCACATGGGCGTGGACGGCATTTCGATGCCTTTCGTCCTGCTCGCGACCCTGCTGACGCCGATCTGCATCCTGTCGAGCTGGGAGGCGATCCAGACGCGCGTGCGCGAATACATGATCGCCTTCCTGGTGCTCGAAACCCTGATGATCGGCACCTTCTGCGCGCTCGATCTCTTCGCCTTCTACATGTTCTTCGAGGGCGTGTTGATCCCGATGTTCCTGATCATCGGCATTTGGGGCGGGCCGCGCCGGGTCTACGCGTCCTTCAAGTTCTTCCTCTACACCCTGCTCGGCTCGGTCCTGATGCTGCTGGCCATGCTGGCGATCTATTTCGAGGCGGGCACCTCTGACATTCCGACCCTGATGGCCTATGGCTTCCCCGAGGAAATGCAGACCTGGCTCTGGCTCGCCTTCTTCGCATCCTTCGCGGTGAAGGTGCCGATGTGGCCGGTCCATACCTGGCTGCCCGACGCCCATGTCGAGGCGCCGACGGCCGGCTCGGTGATCCTGGCGGGCGTATTGTTGAAGTTCGGCGGTTACGGCTTTTTGCGCTTTTCGGTGCCGATGTTCCCGCTGGCGACTGATTTTTTTCTGCCTTTGGTCTTCGCCCTGTCGGCTGTGGCGGTGATCTACACCTCGCTCGTCGCCCTGGCGCAGGAGGATATGAAGAAGCTGATCGCCTATAGCTCGGTCGCCCATATGGGCTTCGTGACGATGGGTATCTTCGCCCTCAATTTGCAGGCGGTGGAGGGCGCGATCTTCCAGATGTTGAGCCACGGTGTCGTCTCCGCCGCGCTCTTCCTCGTCGTCGGCGTGGTCTACGACCGGATTCATTCGCGTCAGATCGACCGATACGGCGGCCTGGTCCACCGGATGCCGATCTATGCCTCCGTCTTCATGGTCTTCATGCTGGCCAGCGTCGGGCTGCCGGGCACCAGCGGATTCATCGGCGAAATCCTGGTCATGGTCGGCGTCTTCCAGGTCAGCACCTGGGGCGCGTTCCTGATCGCGACCGGCATGGTCCTGGGCGCGGCCTATATGCTCTGGCTCTATCGCCGGGTGATCTTCGGCAAGCTGACGAAGGCCGATCTGATGGATATCGCCGATCTCAACCGGCGTGAAATCCTGGTCTTCGCCCCCTTGCTCGCAATCGTATTGTGGATGGGCATTTATCCGACCTCTTTCATTGAGGTGATGGAGCCGTCGGTCGAACTTCTCCTCGGCAATTATCAAGCTGCCTTGGCCGCGGGTGACGCCCCGTCCGCCCTGGCCGTGCGCTAAGGGGGGGCGAGACGATGGATCCCCTCACCATGATGCCGGCCCTGCCGGAAATCTTCCTGGCCCTGGCCGGCATGGCGCTGCTGATGTTCGGTGTGTTCCAGGGCGACAAGTCGCGCCATTGGATAACCTGGGCCGTGGTCGCCTGTCTCGTGATCGCGGGGGCGATCGTGCCCCAGCTCGCGGACGGCCGCTCCCTGGCCTTCGGCGGGCTCTTCATCACCGATCCCTTCGCCGTCTTCATGAAGGAACTGGTGCTGATCGGCGCGGTGTTGGCCTTGATCATGGCGACGGGCTTCAACGAGCGCGAAAAGATCGCCCGTTTCGAATTCCCCATCCTCGTGCTCTACGCGACCGTCGGCATGCTGCTGATGATCTCGGCGAACGATCTGATCGCGCTCTATGTCGGTATCGAGTTGCAGAGCCTCTGCCTCTATGTCCTCGCCGCCTTCCGGCGCGACACGGGGCGGTCGTCCGAAGCCGGGCTCAAGTATTTTGTTTTGGGCGCGTTGTCCTCGGGAATGCTGCTCTACGGCGCGTCGTTGATCTACGGTTTTGCCGGCACGACCCGGTTCGACGGTCTGGCGGAGGTTCTGTCCGGCAGCGATATCAGCCTGGGCCTGATCGTCGGCATCGTGTTCCTGATCGCGGGCCTGGCCTTCAAGGTCTCGGCGGTTCCCTTCCATATGTGGACGCCCGACGTCTACGAAGGGGCCCCCACCCCGGTTACAGCCTTTTTCGCCTCGGCGCCCAAGATGGCGGCCATGGCCCTGTTCATCCGGGTGATGATCGAGCCCCTGGGTGACGCCGCGACCGAATGGCGCCAAATCATCGTCTTCATCTCCATCGCCTCGATGCTCTTGGGGGCCTTCGCGGCGATCTGGCAGACCAATATCAAGCGGCTCCTCGCCTATAGCTCGATCGGCCATATGGGTTACGCCCTGATCGGCCTGGCCGCGGGCACGGAAGAGGGCGTGCGCGGAATCCTGGTCTATCTGGCAATCTATCTGCCCATGGTGATCGGCACCTTCGCCTGCGTCATGTGCATGCGCCGCCAGGGCAGGATGGTCGAAGGCATCGAGGATCTGGCCGGCATCGCGCGCACGAATCCGGGCATGGCTCTGGCTCTCGCGATTTTCATGTTCTCGATGGCGGGCATTCCGCCGCTCGCCGGTTTCTTCGGGAAGCTCTACATCTTTCTGCCGGCCATAGAATCCGGCCTCTACACCCTGGCCGTGATCGGCGTGCTGTCGAGTGTCGTTGGCGCCTTCTATTATCTGCGTATCGTCAAATTGATGTATTTCGACGAGGCGAGCGAGGCCTTCGACCGGCCGATGGGCCGAGAGTTAAGCGTGATCCTCGTGGTCACGGCCGTCTTCACCCTGTTCTTCTTCGTCTCGCCCGAACCTCTGGTCGGGAATGCGGCCGCGGCGGCGGCTGCCCTGTTCGAAGGATGACGCGGCGGACGGGATTGGAAGACGACCCGATCCTGCTGCCGGACTTCGATCTGGTCGCGCTGGGTACCGTCGATAGCACCAATGCCGAAGCCATCCGGCGAGCCGAAGCGGGCGCGCCGGGGGGCACCCTGATCTGGGCGCAAACGCAGAAGGCGGGACGGGGGCGCCGTGGGCGCGCCTGGACTTCTCCGCCCGGAAACCTATATGCCACTCTGCTGCTGCGACCCGATTCCGCGCCGGGCGTCGCGGGACAGCTCGGTTTCGTTGCCGGCCTGGCCCTGCGCCAAGCCATCGTCGAGACGATGCCCGGCGCCGGCGGGACTGAACTGAAATGGCCTAACGATCTGGTGTTCGAGGGGCGTAAACTAGCAGGGATCCTGCTCGAATCCCGGATATCGAACGGGCGCAGGCTCGATTGGCTGGTGATCGGCACGGGCGTTAATGTGGCGAATCACCCGGAAGACGCCGAGCGCCCCGCGACAAGCCTGGCCGCGCTTGGCGCGTCGCCGACCGTCCCGGCCCTCCTGTCGGCTTATGGCCGGGCGATGGCCGGTTGGCTTCGACGCTGGCGGGACGAAGGCTTCGCGCCGGTGCGTTCCGCCTGGCTGCGCCACGCCGCCGGCTGGGACCTCTTGTTGCAGGCACGTCTGGCGGACGAGACCGTTGAGGGCCGTTTCGCCGATTTGGACGAGACCGGCGCTCTTGTTTTGGAACTGCCGGATGGGGCCACGCGCCGGGTTCTGTCCGGTGAAGTCTTTGCCTTGCCGAGATAAGATCGTGCTTCTCGCCATCGATTCCGGAAACACCAATATTGTCTTCGCCCTCTATGAGGGCGAGGTGCAGCGCGGCCAATGGCGCGCTTCCAGCGATTCCCATCGCACGGCCGACGAACATGCCGTCTGGCTGATGGCCTTGATGGCTCTGCAGGGGGCCACCTCGGCGGATGTCTCGGGTGCGATCATCGCCAATGTGGTGCCGGCCAATGCCATGGCGCTCGAAACCCTGTGCCGCCGCTATTTCCGGACGGATCCGGTGGTCGTTGGGGCCAGGGGTGTCGATCTCGGCTTGGCGGTCCTGCTCCCCAACCCCGCAGAAGTCGGGGAAGACCGGCTGGTCAATGCCGTGGCCGCGCAGGCCCGCTATCCGGGCGAGAAAATCATCGTGGATTTCGGCACGGCCACGACCTTCGATATAGTGGATGCCGAGGGCAGCTATATCGGCGGCGTCATCGCCCCCGGCGTGAACCTGTCCTTGGAGGCGCTCTATATGGCGGCCGCGCGCCTGCCGCGCATCGGTATCGTGCGGCCCGAACAGGTCATCGGCCGGTCCACCGTTCCGGCCATGCAATCGGGGATTTTCTGGGGTTATGTCGGGATGGTCGAGGGGCTGGTCGCGCGCATTCGCGCGGAATACGGGGCGAAGGACCCGACCGTGATAGGCACTGGAGGACTGGCTGTGCTCTTCGCAGATGCGACCGAGGCGATCGACTATGTCGATCCCGACCTGACCATGCGCGGCCTGCTGGAGATCTACCACCGGAACCGCCCGAGATGACCGTTCCACGCGACGAAGAGCTGCTGTTCGTGCCGCTGGGCGGCTCGGGCGAGATCGGCATGAACCTGAATCTCTACGGCCATGCCGGCAAATGGCTGATGGTCGATCTCGGCATCACTTTCGCCGATGAGGACCTGCCGGGCATCAATGTGGTGATGCCGGATCCCACCTTCATCGAGGCTCACCGCGACGACCTGGTCGGCCTCGTCCTGACCCATGCCCATGAGGACCATCTGGGCGCGGTGCAGTACCTCTGGCCGCGCCTGCGCTGCCCT